>Ga0208242_100019_pt1 | contig 301382 bp, 276 predicted proteins | sample SubbioAug_CSW13A_FD_184825 | JGI IMG/M metagenome (GOLD analysis project Ga0208242, IMG submission 184825) | Serpentinite rock and fluid subsurface biosphere microbial communities from McLaughlin Reserve, California, USA - CR12Aug_CSW13A (SPAdes) | ecosystem: Environmental > Terrestrial > Deep...
TACCCCCCCTTGAGGGGGAGGGTCACATTGCGAAGCAATGCGGGGTGCGGTGACAGCTCGGATGACTGGAAAGGATGGCGCGCATCGAACCGCTCGTATAGCGACAATATTTTGAGATGCGGCTCCACCCCACCCGGCGCTTCGCGCCGACCCTCCCCTCGAGGGGAGGGTGAAAAGTCGACGCCGCTCCAATTCGAGCAGCGTGCGCAGCTCTCACTCCACCGGCTCCACCGCGCTGATCTCGATTCCAAAGCCTGAGAGCCCGACGAATGCCCGGGGCTTTGACGACGAGGAGCGCAGCCGGATCGACGAAACGCCGAGATCCTTCAAAATCTGCGCGCCGAGACCGACGTCGAGCCATTGTCGCTTGCGCGTTTCCTCGGCGTTTTCCTCCTGGCCCCGCCCGACAATATTCGCCGGGACGCCGGCCGCGCCGTCGCGCAGATAGACGAGCACGCCGCGCCCTTCGCGCGCAAAGCGATGCAGCGTCTTCTTGATCGTGTCGGCGCCGCCGAACACATCCGCGAGAATATCGGCGCGATGCAGTCGCGTCGGCACGTCGCGCCCGTCGCCGATCGCGCCCAGAACGAAGGCGAAGTGCTGCACGCTGTCGAACGGCGTCACATAGGCGTGGCCAATCATTTCCCCGGCCTCTGTCTGGACGGGGAACGTCGCGACGCGTTCGACGAGCTTTTCGCGCGCCTGCCGAAAGGCGATAAGATCGGAAACCGACACGAGTTTGAGATTATGCGCGCGCGCGAATTCCTCGATCTGGCGGCCGGTCATCACCGTGCCGTCGTCATTGGCGAGTTCGCAAATGACGCCGACCGGCGGCAGGCCGGCAAGCTTGCACAGATCGACGGCGGCTTCCGTGTGTCCGGAGCGCATCAGCACCCCGCCGTCCTTGGCGATCAGAGGGAAGACATGGCCGGGCCGCACGAAGTCGCTCGCGCCCATATTGCCGTTGGCGAGCGCGCGCACCGTATTGCAGCGCTGCTCGGCGGAAATGCCGGTGGTGAGCCCGTGGCGCGCATCGACGGTGACGGTGAATGCCGTGGCGAGCGGCGCGTCGTTTTCCGCGACCATGGGCGCAAGATGCAGACGGCGCGCCTCCTCGAGCGTGAGCGGCGCGCAGACGATGCCGCTCGTATGGCGGATGATGAAGGCCATTTTCTCGGGCGTGCAGAGCGACGCGGCGACGACGAGGTCGCCTTCGTTTTCGCGATCGTCGTCATCGGTGACGACGACGATCTCGCCTCTCGCCACGGCCTCGACGGCTTCAGTGATGGAATGGGACAATGAGATCTCCGGAACCCGCCGCTTGCGGCGCCTGCGTCGCATATCTAGCCTTGCCGCGGCGACGTTTCAAACGGGCGGCTGCGTTGCTTTCGCAATTGTCATTCCCGACGCGCGGGATAAAGACCAGCATTCCTGACGGCGCGCTGGAGTTCCGGTTAGGCCGTCGTCTGCGGGAATGACATCGCAGCAAGGCCAGGAAGAAAGGAGGATCGGTTGCTCGACACGGAGACGAAGACGCGCGTGATCTCAAGTTTCTTGGGGATGTCGGCTGTCGCGGCCGCGCTGGCGTTGTTATCGCCGCCTGCGCGTGCGGGCGCAAGTCCCTGCGCCGATATCGAGGAGGGCGGCGCCGCCTACACAGTGTGCGACTTCGACGCGCGCAAGCGCGACATTCGGCTCTTTCTGCGCGACGAGAAAGGCGAGATCTATGGCTCTTTCGCGCGGCTCGCGGACGGATTGGCGAATAAGGGCGAGACGCTCGTTTTCGCGATGAACGCCGGCATGTATGCGGAAGATCGCACGCCGGTCGGCCTCTATGTCGAAAACGGCCGCACGCTGAGCGGCGCGAATACGCGTTCCGGCGCCGGCAATTTCCATCTGAAGCCCAATGGCGTGTTTTGGGTCAATGACGGGCGCGCCGGCGTCACCGAGACAGCGCGCTTCCTCAAGAGCCGAACAAGCGCGGAGTTCGCCACGCAATCGGGGCCGATGCTCGTCATCGGCGGGCGCATTCATCCGCGCATTCATGGCGACGGCATGTCGCAGAAATTTCGCAACGGCGTCTGTGTTCAAGACGGTCATGTCGTGCGCTTCGCAATCTCCAACCGGCCGGTGACGTTTCATGAATTCGCGCTGCTTTTTCGCGATCGCCTGCATTGCCCCGACGCGCTCTTTCTCGATGGCGGCTCGGCGTCGGGACTCTATGCGCCGTCGCTCTCGCGTCACGACCGTTTCGCGCCGACGATGGGGCCGATCCTCGGCGTCGTCGAGAAGGCGGCCCGCTAGCTCAGTCGCGTAAGCGCCGCATTGAGCTTTTCGACGCGCGCCGCCGTCTCTTCGCGCCGATCGCGGTGCTCGTCGATCACCTCTTCTTCGGCCTTGGCGAGGAAGCCCTCATTGGCGAGTTTGGCGTCGAGCTTCTTCAACTCGCCGTCGAGCTTGCCGATTTCTTTCGCCAGTCGCGCACGTTCGGCGCCAAGGTCGATCACGCCTTCGAGCGGCATGGCTGCGACGCCGCCGCGGACGATGAGTTGCGCGCTGCTCTTTGGCGCCGCCTCAGCGAAGCCGATGTGCGAGAGGCGCGCCAGCTTCCGGATCGTCTCGTCCCAGCGCGTCGCGCGCGCTTTCAGCGCGTCGTCTGCGCCGATCAGCAGCAGCTCCGTCTCGCTCGTCAAATTCATTTCTGCACGCAGCGAGCGCACCTCGGAAATAAGGTCGACGACCCAACCGATTTCGCTTTCGGCCTCCGCATCTTCGAGTCCCGTGAGCGACGGCCAGGCGGCGAGCGCCAGCATCATCTCGCGCTTGGGACCGTCCGCGCCCTTGATCGCCCAAAGCTCCTCGGTGAGGAAGGGCATGAAGGGATGCAGCAGCGCATAGATCTGGTCGAGGACGAAGGCTGTCGTCGCGCGCGTCTCGTCCTTTTCCGTGCCGTCGGCGCCTTGCAGCATTGGTTTCGCCAGCTCGACATACCAGTCGCAGAAGACGCTCCAGACGAAGCGATAGGCGGCGTTCGCCGCGTCATTGAAGCGATAGGCCTCGATCGCCGCGCTCACATCCGCCGTCGTGCGCGCCGCTTCGCCGATAATCCAGCGATTGAGCGTGATTCTGTTGGCGTGCGGATCGTAGCCCGCGACGCGCGCGCAGCCGTTGATCTCGGCGAAGCGCGAGGCGTTCCACAGCTTCGTCGCGAAATTGCGATAGCCTTCGACGCGCTGCGTGGAGAGCTTGATGTCGCGTCCCTGCGCCGCCATCGCCGCGAGCGTGAAGCGCAGCGCGTCGGCGCCATATTCGTCGATGAGGCGCAGCGGGTCGATGACATTGCCCTTCGACTTACTCATCTTCGCGCCCTTCTCGTCGCGAACGAGCGCGTGGATATAGACGTCGCGGAAGGGGACCTCGTCCATGAAATAGAGGCCCATCATCATCATGCGAGCGACCCAGAAGAAGATGATGTCGAAGCCGGTGACGAGCGCGCTCGTCGGATAATAGCGCGCAAGTTCCGTCGTCTTCTCCGGCCAGCCGAGAGTCGAGAAGGGCCAGAGCGCGGAAGAGAACCAGGTGTCGAGCACGTCTTCGTCGCGCCAAATAGGAATTACTTGACGGTCAAACTGCGCCGTCATCGCGTTCATCCAGCCTTCTTCAACACAAACATCACGTCTGTAATAGGCTCTAGCGGCTTCTAGTGCTGCAGACTCATCTTCCTCGATGAAACTGATCAAGCTATTTGGATCAGCTATCGACGCGGGGCCGTATTTGTTGAGTGACTCAATTGTTCCATCGTCGTTCTTTTTGGGGCCATACCAAACCGGAATGCGGTGTCCCCACCATAACTGGCGCGAGACACACCATGGCTGGATGTTCTCCAGCCACTCAAAATAGGTCTTCTCCCAATTCTTCGGCACGAAAGTGGTGCGGCCGTCGCGCACCGCGGCGAGCGCCGGCTGAGCCAGGGTCTTCGCGTCGACATACCATTGGTTGGTCAGGAACGGCTCAAGCACGGCGTGCGAACGATCGCCATGGGGGACCATATGTTTGTGGTCGTCGATTCCCTCAAGAAGGCCGCGCTCTTCCATCATTTCTACGACACGTTTGCGCGCCTCAAATCTATCAAGCGTATCCAGGGCGTCGATCGCAGACTCGGTTGCAGCAGACGCAGAGACGCTCGATATGAACTCGTGATTTTCGCGTAGCCAAAGTGACGCCGAACCGTTCAATACATTGATCAGCGGCAATCCGTGCCGCTTACCGACCTCGAAATCGTTGAAGTCATGCGCCGGCGTGATTTTCACCGCGCCGGTGCCCTTCTCGGGATCGGAATATTCGTCGGCGACGATCGGGATCAGCCGGCCGACCAATGGCAGACGCACGCGCTTGCCGACGAGCGCCGTATAGCGTTCGTCTTCCGGATGCACGGCGACCGCCGTGTCGCCGAGCATCGTCTCGGGACGCGTCGTGGCGACGACGATATATTCGCCTGTCTCGTTCCCAGCGTCGTCGACGATGGGATATTTGAAGCGCCACAAATGGCCCTTCACTTCGACCTGCTGCACTTCGAGATCGGAGATCGCCGTGTGCAGCGCAGGGTCCCAATTGACGAGACGTTTGTCCTTGTAGAGCAGCCCGTCGCGATAGAGCTGAACGAAAACCTTCACAACCGCGCGCGACAGGCCTTCATCGAGCGTGAAGCGTTCGCGCGACCAGTCGCAGGAGGCGCCGAGCCGCTTCAGCTGCTCGACGATCTTGCCGCCCGATTCCGCCTTCCATTCCCAGACGCGCTCGACGAATTTCTCGCGTCCGAGTTCGCGGCGATGCTCCTGGCGCTCCATGAGCTGGCGCTCGACGACCATTTGCGTCGCGATGCCGGCGTGGTCGGTGCCCGGCTGCCACAACACGTCGTCGCCCTTCATGCGCCGGTAGCGAACCAGAATGTCCTGCAGCGTATTGTTGAGCGCATGGCCCATATGCAGGCTGCCGGTGACGTTCGGCGGCGGAATGACGATGGCGTAGGGCGCCGCCTGCGCGCGTTCGGGCCGTCCGGCGCGAAAAGCTTGCGCTTCTTCCCACGCGTCGCGGATGCGCGATTCAATTGAGGCGGGAGCGAAGGTTTTTTCCATGGTCATTTGGCAGGAGCCTTTTGGCCCCCACCCTGTCCCTCCCCCGCTTCGCGGGAGAGGGGACGCTAACGATCGGCGTTTCGTCGCACGTCAGTGAAGGCTCGAATCTACGCCCTCTCCCGCGAAGCGGGGGAGGGTTGGGGAGGGGGTTACGCCAGCGCCTTGAGCGCGCTTTTGCCGGCGTAGATCGCCGCGTCGCCCAGCTCCTCCTCGATGCGGATGAGCTGGTTGTATTTGGCGGTGCGGTCGGAGCGGGCGAGCGAGCCGGTCTTGATCTGGCCGCTGTTCGTCGCGACGACGAGATCGGCGATGGTCGAATCTTCGGTCTCGCCGGAGCGATGCGAGAAGACGGTGGTGTAGCCGGCGCGATGCGCGGTCTCGACCGAAGCGAGCGTCTCGGTCAGCGTACCGATCTGATTGACCTTGACGAGCAGCGAATTGGCGACGCCCTTCTTGATGCCCTCATTGAGGCGCACGACATTGGTGACGAAAAGATCGTCGCCGACGAGCTGAACTTTGTCGCCGATCGCGTCGGTGAGCTTCTTCCAGCCCTCCCAATCGTCTTCGGCCATGCCATCCTCGATCGACACGATCGGATAGGCGCTGGCGAGCTTGGCAAGATAGGCGACCTGCTCGTCAATCGAGCGCGTCACGCCCTCGCCTTCATAGACATATTTGCCGTCCTTGAAGAATTCCGTCGCGGCGCAGTCGGAGCAAAGATGCACGTCGACGCCGGGCTTGAAGCCCGCCGTTTCGATCGCCTTCATGATGAAGTCGAGCGCCGCTTCGGCGGACGGAAGATTGGGCGCGAAACCGCCTTCGTCGCCGACCGATGTGCTGAGGCCGGCTTTCTTGAGCGCCGCCTTGAGCGTGTGGAAAATTTCCGCGCCCCAACGGATGGCGTCGCGCACATTCGGCGCGCCGGTCGGCATGATCATGAATTCCTGGAAATCGATCGGATTGTCGGCGTGGACGCCGCCATTGACGATATTCATCATCGGCGTCGGCAGAACCCGCGCCTGCACGCCGCCCACGTAGCGATAGAGCGGCAGCGCCGAGGCCTCGGCCGCCGCCTTGGCGACGGCAAGCGACACGCCGAGAATGGCGTTGGCGCCGAGCCGCGACTTGTTCGGCGTCCCATCGAGCTTGATCATCGCCTCGTCGAGGGCGACCTGATCCTCAGCTTCGAAGCCGAGCAGCGCGCCGGCGATTTCGTCGTTGACGTTGTCGACCGCCGTAAGCACACCCTTGCCGAGATAGCGAGACTTGTCGCCATCGCGCTTTTCCGCCGCTTCATGCGCGCCGGTCGAGGCGCCGGACGGCACCGCCGCGCGTCCAGACGATCCATCCTCCAGGGTGACGTCGACCTCGACGGTCGGGTTCCCGCGAGAATCCAGAATTTCGCGGGCGTGGATGTCGACGATCTCGGTCATGGATGCCTCTTCATGATGCGGCGCGGAGCGGCGCGACTTCTTAGACCTATTGCGCCGTCCGGAAAAGCCTCAGCCGTAAAAAGGTTCTGCGTCCGCTGCGGGCTTTTGCGGGCTCTGTGCTGCGCCGCGGCGAGACGCGCCGGTGAAATCCGTTGACTGGGGAGGGGACCTCCCTATCCTTGAGCTTGATTAATGAGCGGACGTTCGCCGCCAAGCGCGACGGTCGGCGGGAGGTTCGGATGGCCCTAAGCACAACGCGATTCGCGCGTGGCGTCGTTTTTTGCCTTTGCTTGGGCCTTTGGAGTCCCGCTTGGGCTCAATCGCCGGAGCACGTCGCCGCCGCCAAGGCGGTTTTGGAGAAATCTCCCGTCCGAGGCAATTGCGCGCCGGCGCAGGAAGATTTTCTCGGCTGGCCGGCGGGCCTCGTGCAGCGGTGCGAATATCAGCACCAGGACATGCCTGGCCTCGCCTATGTGCTCGACGTCAAGCCGGAAACTCTGGCGCGTTGGGTCGAAACCGGATGCAGCGCGCTGATGGTCGGCGCCGGCCATTGTTTCGACCGGACGTTGAAATGTGCGCTCGACAGCACAGGCGCCAGCTTTGTCATCGGCGGCAATCTGATCGCGGCGCGCAGCGGCGTGAAGCAGAATCGCTTTTATCGCAACGGCGTCGCGATCGTTGCGCCCAAAAGCGGGATGCCGGGCGCCGTGCCGATCCAGGAACAGGAGCAGATCGCGCATATGCCCGAAAAAGACGTGTCGGGGATGCTCGAGCGCGGCGGCGTCGCCTTGTGGAACACCTTGCCCTATCAATTCGCGGTGAAGGCGCTTGAAATCGCCGTGCCGGCGGAGATGAACACGCCGGACAGGCGCGAAAAATGGCTCGAAATGGTGCGCATCGAAATGCTGAAGGCGCTGGAGAGCCCCGAGAATCGCCTTCTCTCGGGCTGGATGTCGGCGCATCCGATCACTTTGCGCGCGGGCGAATGTCCCGACTCGCGCGACCCGTGAGCCGTTTGGCGCTTGACGCGGCGGCGATCGCGCCTTTGTTACGCGCATGACCAAGTTACTCGCATGACCAAGACGCATAAGGGCGCCGCGCTGCTCGGCCGCATGGCCGCGCTGCCGGCTTCGCCGGACGAGGCCGAACTCGATCTCGTTCCCAATCCCCACAAAGACGCGAACTATCTGGTGCGCTTCACCGCGCCGGAGTTCACATCGCTTTGCCCGGTGACGGGACAGCCTGATTTTGCGCATATCGTCATCGACTATGTCCCGGCCGAATGGCTGGTCGAGTCAAAGGCGCTGAAGCTTTACCTTGGAAGTTTCCGAAACCACGGCGCCTTTCACGAAGACTGCACGCTGCGGATCGCGCGCGATCTCGTTGCGGCGATGACGCCGAAATGGCTGCGCATCGGCGGCTATTGGTATCCACGCGGCGGCATGCCGATCGACGTCTTCTGGCAAACCGGCGCGCCGCCTGAGGGGCTATGGCTTCCGGACCAGGGCGTGCCGCCCTACCGGGGGCGAGGCTGACGTTTGGGCGCCCCACAGTCGAACCTTGTGCCTCCGCCAGTAAATCACCTATGGGTCACGGGGGTCTCTTGACAAAGAGACCGTCCGATCGCGGGGCCCAGAGAACATGAAGCTTCGGACGTTTTTCTCGATCTTCTTCCTGTTGCTCGTCGCTCTCGCAGGCGGCAATTTGGCGCTCGGCGTTTTTCTGGAAAAAGCTCAGAAGAATCTGGAGACATCGCACCGCGAATTGCAATCCCTGACCACGCTTGCTGAGGATTTGGTTTTTTCGTCGCAGTGGCAGACTCGCTTTGCGCGAGGTTACATCTCCAGCAACGATCCGAGACGCGTTGAGTGGTACAACACGATCGAAGGCATACTAAACGGCAAAGTCGCTCGACCGAAAGACTATGATGCTGGCTATTGGGACCTCGTGAATGGCGGAATCATTCCGCCGCCCGAGAAGAAAAGCGAGGGCGCAGTTTCCATCGAGGAGCGCTTCCTAAGCCAAAGTGTCACCGCGCATGAATTGAACAAGCTTAAGGAAGCGCGAAGCTTCCTGGAAAAAGTAGTCGCGATCGAACGCGCCGCAATGCATGCGGTGGATGGCGAATTCGATGACGGCGCTGGAACCTTTGCCCGCAAGGGCAAGCCCGATCGCGCTTTAGCGACAAAGCTGTTGTTCAGCGATGAATACCGCAAGCTCAATGGAGATCTGACTCTGAGAATTGCGCAGATGCAGAACTTGATTCGGCAGAGATACGCCGGGCGAATTTCGCTGGAAGAGGCGTTCGCCAACCAGTTGTTTGAAGCCAACTCGTGCCTGAATATCGGTCTGTTTGGCGGGGTTATTCTGTCGCTGATCTTTTTGCGCAATCGCTTCGCGGTTCGTGCTTCGCAGCTCATGGCCGTCGTCCGCGAGATTGGCTCGGGAAATCTTTCGGCTCAAGCCTCGGTCTCCGGCAGCGACGAGATCAGCGAACTCGCCACCACCGTCAATACGATGGCTGCAAATCTGAACGTCGCGTTCGACAAGCTCGAAGACAAGATCAAGCTTTCGGGCAAAGCCTTGTCGGACCTCGAGATCGAACGCTCGCGTTCGGAAAAGCTGCTCCACAATATTCTTCCTGCCGCCATCGCTGAAAGGCTGCGGGGCGGCGAGGAGACGATCGCGGAAGTTTTCCCTGAAGTTACGGTGTTTTTCTCCGACATTGTCGGTTTCACCGAACTTTCGGCAAAGCTTGGTCCGCATGCAACCGTCAACATGCTCAACGTCCTATTCGAGAAATTCGACGAACTGGTCGAAAAGCACGGCGTCGAAAAAATCAAGACGATTGGCGACAGCTACATGGTGGTTGGCGGAGTTCCGAACCGGGACCCGTTGCACTGTCAGCATATCGCGGACTTCGCTTTAGACGCGCAAAGTTTCATCATGAGTTTCGCGGAAGGGCTCTCTTACCCGCTCAGAATGCGCATGGGCGTGCACACCGGCACGGTGGCGGCCGGCGTCGTGGGGAAAAAACGATTTTCCTACGATCTATGGGGCGATGTCGTGAATGTCGCCAGCCGATTCGAATCGACATCCAAGCCCGACAAGATTCACGTGTCCGAAGCGGTGAAGGTGCGTCTCAGCGACGATTACGTCTTCCTGGACGGCGGGACCGTCGAATTAAAAGGCAAAGAGGCGACGCGCTCCTTCTTCCTGATCGGCAAAAAGACGCAGATGCCGGGAATTTTGGAGTTCACGACTCCTGGCGGCGCGCCGGATAGTCCATCCCGACTGCGCCGCGATACGCCTTCATTTGTCCCTGGCTTCGATAGACCAGCATAGAGATGAGCCAGCTCGCGATCAGGATCGCGGCGATCGCAAAGCCGAAATTGGCGAGATTGTCGTTAAGCCCTTGAACGAGGCGCCAAAGGCCGCCTTCGAAGCCGAGCTTATCGCCGATCAAGCCGAGCGCTTCGATGCCGCCGATGAAAATGGCGACGATCACCGACATCGCGGTCATGACCAAATTGTACCAAAGTTTCCTCAGCGGATCGTCGAACGCCCAGCCGTAGGCTCCAGTCATCACGAGGCTATCCGTGGTGTCCATCAAGGTCATGCCGGCGGTGAACAGGGCCGGAAACACCAGAATCGTCGAAAATGACATGCCTTGCGCGGCCTGCGCCGCCGAAATCCCGAGCAGGCCGATCTCCGTCGCCGTGTCGAAGCCCAGTCCGAACAAAAATCCAACGACATACATGTGCCATGACCGCGAAACGAAGCGGAACAGCGGGCGGAAAACCCGGGTGAACAGGCCGCGCCCGTTAAGCAGACGGTCGAGATCCTCTTCGAGCACCGGTTCGCCGAGTCGGGCGCGGTTGTAGGCCGACCAGATCCCTCTGAGCAGGAGCAGGTTTGCAAGGCCAATGACAATGAGGAACGAAGCAGACGCCATCGTGCCGATGGCGCCGCCAAGGGCCTGAAAATCATGCGTCTGGCCCTGCATGGCCACGGCCGCCGCCGCCATCATGACCGAAGCGAGGGTGACGAAGGTGGAGTGGCCGAGCGAGAAGAAAAATCCGACGGAATAGGGCGTCTTGCCGTCCTGCATCAATTTGCGGACGACATTGTCGATGGCGGCGATGTGATCGGCGTCGAAGGCGTGGCGAAGTCCGAACATAAAGGCCAGAACGGCCGCTCCCATCAGGCCCGGCCGATCGGAAAATTCCGTCCACGCCCAAGTCCAGGCGAAGACATTCGCAGTGATAATCACGCCATAGGTCGCCACAGCCTTGGCTTTGAAATTGTCGCCTTGGTCATCGAAAGGATTGAGCGCCATGACCCCCGCCTGAGCAATGCAGCATTCTAGCGTAATCGCTTAATTATGAAAGTTCATACGTTGGTCAGCGGGAGGGGATGAACGCTTGACGAAGTGGCTACGAGTAGCCACTATCGGACCATGACCACTGTTTCGATCAAAGACGCGAAAAATCGCCTAACCGAACTTGCTCGACAGGTCGAGAAGGGCGAAACGATCGTCGTGACGCGGAATGGGAAACCGGTGTTCGATCTGGTTCCTCATCAACCAAAACGCGGATTGCGGCTCGACGCCGTCGACGAATTCAAGAAGCGACACGGCCTCCAGTCCATCGTCACTTTCATCGCTGAGGATTTTGACGCGCCTTTGCCGGAAGACTTCCTGCTGCGCCCGCTGCCGGATGATACATGAGGCTGCTGCTCGACACGCATATTCTGCTGGCGGTGATTGAGAATCGTGTCGCCGAGTTCGGATCGCGCGTGCAGTCTTTGCTGCAGAATGAAAATGCCGAATTTGTCGTCAGCGTCGCGAGTCTTTGGGAGATCGCCATCAAGTGGCGACTGGGCAAACTCGAACTCGCGATAAATCTTGAGATGCTTCCCGAACTGCTGGAAGCGATGGGGATCGAGGTCATCTCAATCAACGCGCGGCATGCGCTCGTCGCGGTTGAACCTGAGCCGCACACGCGCGACCCGTTCGATCGCCTGTTGCTGGCGCAATGCAAAATCGAGGCGTTGCGTCTCGTGACGATTGATCGCGCGCTGCTTGACCATCCGTCGGCTGCGCGCAAGGCTTAGCGGATCGCCCTCGCCAGACGGTCTCTTGAGCAAGATGGTTTGTGCAGCTTCGATTTTGATAGGATGCGCGATCAGGCGGAAGCGCCGGGGAACGACATGCTGTCGGAAGAGAATATCGCCGAGTGGCGGCTCTGCGCGCCTTCGCTGCGGGAAGCGGAACTCTCCGATGGCGAAACGCTGTATCGGCAAGGCGAGGAGCCAGGCTTTCTTTATTGTTTGATGCGGGGCGTCGTCAGACTTTCTCATGTCGCGGAACGCGGCGCGCAGATCACGCTCGCCATCGCGGGCGCCGGCGAACTCTTCGGGCGCGTTTCGCCGGGAAGAGCGTCGGCGCACGCGGCAAGCGCCATTGGCGACGCGTGCGTCCTGATGTTCGACCCTTCGGACGTGGCCCGTCTCCTCGCGAAAAGCCCATCGTTCTCGAGCTTCCTCAGCGCCGGACTGGAGGCGTCGCGGGAACGCGCCGAACGCAGGCTGATCGACCGCCAGACAAAGTCAGTCGCCGCGCGGCTGATCGAGACGCTGGGGGAGCTTGCGCTCGCTTTTGGCGCGCCCTGTCCGCATGGCTATTCGCTCGAGATCCGGCTCACGCAGCAGGACATCGCCGATCTCGTCCATGCGAGCCGCCCAGTCGTGACGCGGACCATGAACGATTTGCGGCGCCGAGGGGCGCTCGACTATCGGCGCGACCTCATCTGCGTCAATCACGTCGCGCTGCAATCCCTGGCGAAGGAAAAAGGCGGCTATCTGTGATCAAGATGACAGACCGCCACTGCGCCGCGAGGTAACGAGGGCGCGGCGGCCGATCCGCGCCGCCAATGCGGAGAAACCATAATGAAACCGCTCACGGCGCGCCTGCATGGCTATCTCGACTATCTGACGGTTTTGATTTTCCTGGCCGCGCCAGCCGTGCTTGGCTTCGGCGGCCTGCCGGCGAAGCTTGCCTGGCTGCTTGCGGGCGTGCACTTGGCGATGACGCTCGTGACGAAATTTCCGCTCGGCGTCTTTCGGCGATTGGCCTTCGCGCTTCATGGCTGGGTCGAAAGGATCGTCGGCCCGGCGCTCATCGCCATCGCTTTTCTTCCCGATATTTTCAGCGTCAAGCCGGCCTTCGCTTTTTTTGCCGGCATGGGCTTTATCATCATCGCGGTCGGCTGGCTGACGGATTACGCGGAGGCGGGTTAACGCCGACGCCCCTCCCGATCTGGCCTCGGCCTGTCGGGAGTTACAGGCGCATAGGAATTGCTGCGCCTCGGTTCAGACGGGCGTTTTCGCCAGACGGTCGAACGCCATCAGCTCCTTGACCATTGTTTCGAGTTCGCCGAGCGGGACTTGCGTCGCGGGGTCGGAGATCGCCGCGCTCGGATCGGGATGCGTCTCGACGAAAAGCGCGGCGACGCCGACGGCGACGGCGGCGCGGGCGAGCGTTGCAACAAAACGCCGCTCGCCGCCCGATGATGCGCCATGCCCGCCCGGCTGCTGCACGGCGTGCGTCGCGTCGAAAACGACGGGCGCGCCGGTCTCCTTTAGAATCGGCAGCCCCCGCATGTCGGCGACCAGCGCATTATAGCCAAAGCTCGTGCCGCGCTCGGTGACGAGCACGCCGCCATCGCCGGCCTCGCGCGCTTTCTTGACGGCGTGGATCATGTCCCAGGGCGCGAGAAACTGACCCTTCTTGATATTGACCGGGCGTCCGGTTTTCGCCGCCGCGATGATGAGGTCTGTCTGCCGGCAGAGGAAGGCGGGGATCTGCAAAAGGTCGACGACTTGGGCGACGCGCGCGCATTGCCATGTTTCGTGCACGTCGGTCGTCACCGGCAAGCGGGACTTCGCTCTGATTTCAGCAAAGATCGGCAGGGCGGCGTCGAGGCCGACGCCCCGCGCCGCTTCGCCGCTGGTGCGGTTCGCCTTGTCGAAGGACGCCTTGAAGACGACGCCGATCTTCAGTCGCTCGCCGAGCCGGGCAAGTTCTTCAGCGACCTTGAGCCCCATGTCCGCGCTTTCAAGCGCGCAGGGGCCGGCGATAAGCGTCAGCGGCCGATCATTGCCGATCTCGACGCGGCGCGGGCCATCTCCGATGAGAACTCTCGTCACGGGCGCCTTGTCTCACGTTTTGATAAGCCGCGCGACCTCGACGCGCAGCGCCGGTAGGACCTCGGCTTCGAACCAGGGATTGCGCTTCAGCCAGCCGATATTGCGCCAGGACGGGTGGGGGAGGGGAAAGATCAACGGCTTGGCGTTCGCAAATTCGCGCCAGCGCGCGACGATCTGCGAAACGCTCGCGCCTCTCGGCAAAGCGTGGCCGAGCCGCGCGAAATGATAGTCCTGCGCATAGCGGCCGATCGCGACGATCGTCTCGAACTGCGGCAGCGCTGCGAAAAGCGCGTCGTGCCAGCGCGGGCGACACTCGGGACGCGGCGGCAGGTCGCCGCCGGCGGAATCATATCCCGGAAAGCAGAAGCCCATCGGCACGATGGCGATGCGCGAGACGTCATAGAAGGTCTCGCGATCCACGCCCATCCAGTCGCGCAGGCGATCGCCGGAAGGATCGTTGAAAGGAACGCCGGTCAGATTGACGAGATTGCCGGGCGCCTGGCTCGCGAGCAGCAGCCGGGCGGTGGGCGAGACGCGCAACACCGGGCGGGGCTCATGCGGCAGCTTTACGCCCTCGGGCGTTTCGGCGCAGACGCGGCAGGCGCGGATGCGCGCCGTGATCTCATCGAGTTTCCTGCCCGACACGCGCCGCATCAGGGAACGACGCTAGGACGCGCCGAGACGTCCGCCCGCCAGCGGGAGAGATTTGGCAGTGCGTCAGGGATCTCGACCCGGGCGAGCTTCGTCAGATCCATGGCGACGATGGCGGTGATATCGGCGATCGTGAACTCATCCGAGGCGATGAAGCGCCGCGCGGCGAGTTCGCCATCGAGAAAGCGCATCATCTGTTGCGCGCGCGGGCGCTGATGCTCGGCCAATTGCGGCAACTGCGGCGACTCGAGCCGCGCCAGGGCCGGATGGCTATGCCGGAAGGCCAGCGCCACCGGCGTGAACAGGCGGAATTCCACCCGCCGCTGCCACATCTCGACGAAGGCAGTTTCACGCGCGTCGCGGCCAAAAAGTGGCGGGTCGGGGTAGAGCGATTCGATGTAGCGGCAGATGGCGACCGACTCTGTGAGCTTCCCGCCATCGTCGAGAACGAGCGCCGGAACTTCCTCCAGCGCATTGACCGCCGCATAGGACTCCTGCTTGTGCTCATGCGTCATGAGGTTGACGTCGCGAATGGGAATCGTGACGTTTTTCTCAGCCAGAAAAATGCGAACCCGCCGGGGATTTGGCGCCAGCGGCGTATTGTAGAGCAGCATGTCGGTCTCGGTTCGGGTTTCGATATGGGGGCTTTGTGGCGATTGGTGAGGGCGGCTCTGAAAACTTTCCACACGTGCCCGCCCGTCAGCGGCGGTTCGCAGTTTGAACCCGATGATTTAAGTGAGACGCGATGACGAACGATCTCCCGACTCACTCCGCCGCCGCGCTCGTGCTGTTTTCTGGCGGGCAGGATTCCACCACCTGCCTTGCCTGGGCGCTGTCACGCTTCGACCGCGTCGAGACGGTCGGATTCGATTACGGCCAGCGCCACCGCGTCGAGCTTTCGCGGCGGGCAGGATTGCGGGAAGGGCTCGCGCGTCTCTCGCCGCTATGGGCCGAGCGGCTCGGAGAAGATCGCACGATTTCGATCGAAGCGCTCGGCGCGATTTCCGAGACGGCGTTGACGCGCCACGCGGAGATCGCCTTCGCCGCCGACGGGCTTCCCAACACATTCGTTCCGGGGCGTAATCTGCTGTTTCTGACCTTTGCCGCGGCGCTCGCCTATCGCCGGGGCGTCAACGATCTCGTCGGCGGCATGTGCGAGACGGATTATTCGGGCTATCCCGATTGCCGCGACCAGACGATCCGCGCCATGGCGCAGGCGCTCAGTCTCGGCATGGACCGCAGCATAAACATCCATACGCCGCTGATGTGGATCGACAAGGCGGCGACCTGGCGACTAGCGGAATCGCTCGGCGGCGAAGCGCTGGTGCGGCTCATCGTCGAGGAAACCCACACCTGCTATCTCGGCGAGAGGGGCCGCCGCTTCGACTGGGGCTATGGCTGCGGCGAATGCCCCGCGTGCAAGCTGCGCGCGCACGGCTGGGAGAAATATCGCGCCGAACAGACGAGCGCGCCGGCCGAGACCTTCTGATCTTCGAGTGTGGCGTCGATGCCACAGTCGGCGCTGACCTGCTCAGGCCGAGCGACAGCGTATTGACACGGCTCAGTCCGCCTCAGATATGTTATGTTATAACATAATTTGCGAGAGCGGGCGTCCATGAGGAAGAGCGTTTTGGTGGGCGCAGCGGCCGGCGGCGCCGTAGTCGGGATTTTCACCAGCGTCGCGAGCGCGTTGGCTCAGCAGGCGTTGCCCCCTATTGAAGTCGGCTCCGTGAGTCCGATCAAGCGCGCCAAGATCGTCTCCCCGCCACAGACTCCCCCAGCGCCCGGCGGGCGTAACCGCAGCGTCGCCGGCCCGAGCGGACCCGAGCCGCGCGAACCGGCCGTGGCGCCGCTAGGCGTCCTTCCCATCGTCGCCGATCAATTCGCGACGGTCACGGTCGTCACCAATGAGGAGCTGCGGCGCTCGCCGGGCGCGACGCTTGGCGACGTGCTCTTCGCCAAGCCGGGCGTCACCGGATCGACCTTCGCGCCCGGCGCGGCGAGCCGTCCCATCGTGCGCGGTCTCGACAATTACCGGGTGCGAATCCAGGAAAATGGCGTCAGCAACAGCGGCGTCTCGGAACTTGGCGAGGATCACGCCGTTCCGCTCGATCCCGTCGCCGCGAGCCAGGTCGAGGTGGTGCGCGGCCCTGCGACGCTTCGCTGGGGGTCGCAAGCGATCGGCGGCGTCGTCAATGTCGAGAACAACCGCATTCCCACGGCCTTGCCCTGCCGTCTCGCGCTCCTCCCAACGGCCGAGACGGAGGGGTGCTCGGTCGTCGAGACTCGCGGCGCGGTGATGACCGTCGACAACTCGCTCGAGAACGCGACTCTGCTCGACGTCGGCCGCGGCAACGTCGCCTTCCACATGGATGTCCACGGCCGTCGCAGCAGCGACTATCTTATTCCCGGCTATCCCTATCTTTTTCCGCCGGATCCGCCGCCGCCGGTGTTCGGACGCCAGCCCAATTCGTCAATGCGCTCGGCCGGCGGTTCGGTCGGCGGCTCCTATTTCTTCGACGGCGGCTTCGTCGGCGTCGCGGTGACGCAATTCAACTCGCGCTATCACATCCCTGGCATTGAGCCGACGGAGACCAATACGCGCATCGAACTTCGCCAGACGCGCGTGACGACCAAGGGCGAGTTCCGTCCGCAGTCGGCCTATATTGAAGCCGTCCGCTTCTGGGCGGGTCTGACCGACTACAAGCACCACGAACTCGCCAATGAGGAGGGCTTCAACGGCGTTCAGCAGACCTTCACCAACAAGGATCTCGAGGCCCGCGTCGAAACGCAGCTTCGCCCGGTCGATCTGTCCTTCGCGACTCTGACAAGCGCCTTCGGCGTGCAGGGCATGCATCAGATCCTGACCTCGCCCGGACGCGAGGGCGGGCTCTTCGATCCCAATCGGACGCGAAGCGTCGCCGGCTATTGGTTCAATGAATTCAGACTGACCGACACATCGAGAATGCAGCTTGCCGGGCGCATCGAACATGCGACCGTCTCCGGCGCATTTCCCGAACTCCTCGTCTCCGGCGCATTTCCCGAATTCCTCGCTGATCCGGCGCTGCAAGTCGCCCAGGTGCGAAATTTCACGCCAAAGAGCGCAGCCTTTGGGTTCCTCCAGGATCTGCCGCAAGGCGTCGTCGCCAGCCTGACCGCCCAATATGTCGAACGCGCGCCGCGCGCGCCCGAGCTCTTTTCGCGCGGGATCCATGAAGCGACGGGAACCTTCGACATCGGCAATCCGAATCTTCGAATTGAAGGGGCGAAGACCATCGAAATCGGCCTGCGCCGCCCAGTCGGTCCATTCCGCTTCGAGGCGACAGCCTACCTCACGCGCTTTGACGGCTTTATCTTCCGGAATCTCACCGGCGCCGTCTGCGAGGCAGATATTGCGAGCTGCGCCTTGGAAGGCGAGGGCGATCTGCGCGAGGCGATCTATTCGCAGCGCAATGCGCTCTTCCGGGGCGGCGAGTTTCAAAGCCAACTCGACGTCGCGACGCTGGCAGGCGGCGTTTTCGGGGCGGAGCACCAGTTTGACGTGGTGCGGGCGACATTCGTGGGCGGCGGCAACGTCCCCCGCATCCCGCCCGTGCGGCTCGGCGGCGGGTTGTTCTGGCGAGATTCGAATTGGCTGCTGCGGGTCAATTTTTTGCACGCCTTCGCGCAGCGCAACATCGACCCAACGAATGAAACCCCAACGAAGGGCTATAATCTGCTGAAGGCCGAAATCAGCTACCGCATGCTGCTCGATCCGGGCGATCCGCTGAGCCGCGAGTTGCGGCTGGGACTCGTCGGCGACAATCTCCTCAACGAGGACATCCGCAACAGCGTTTCCTTCCGCAAGGACGAGGTGCTGCTCCCCGGCGCAAATCTGCGGTTTTTCGCGAATGCGCGGTTTTGAGCGCCTGAGGCAGGACGGATCGGGTGAAGGCTTCCTCATCCTGAGGAGCGTGCGCAGCACGCGTCTCGAAGGACGAGGAAGCCCGTTTTCGCGTATTTCATCATCCCGTCCTTCGAGACGCCGCCTTCGATCTCGGGCCTGCCCGAGATCGCCGTTAAATTCGCAAGTCGGGTGAACCCGACTTGCGGGCGGCTCCTCACGATGAGGGTGAGGTAAACAATCCTTCACCCTACTGCCTTGGCGCCCGAGGCGTTTCGGCTTGATCGCCGGGGCGAAATAGGGCATAGGCGGGGCCAACGAAGCGCTGGGCGTTATCCCGGCCAGTTCACCATTGCCGGGGATAGACCGATGAAAGTCCGCAACTCTTTGAAATCTCTGCGTTCGCGCCATCGCGCCAACCAGATCGTGCGCCGCAAAGGCCGCGTCTACATCATCAACAAGGTCCAAAAGCGCTATAAGGCGCGCCAGGGCTGAGTTCCGCCAAGCCTGTTGATCCAGACGCATGAAGAAGGGCCGGAGCGTCAGCTCGCGGCCCTTTTGCATGATCCCAGGTTGCGCAGGCTACCTGCCGCCGCGCTAGGCGTTCGTGTTCTCCGCAACGCCCATGAGCGCCAGCACATGCGCGTTGACGCTGCGGCTGAGAGCGTCGACGTCATAGCCGCCTTCGAGCATCGAGACGATGCGGCCGCCGCAGCGCCGGTCGGCGATATCCATCAGCCGTTTGGTCGCATCGCCGAAGTCCGTCTCGCGGAGCCGCAGGCCGCCGAGCGGATCGCGCTCGTGGGCGTCGAAGCCCGCCGAAATCAGGATCAGATCGGGCGCGAAGTCGCGCACCCGCGGCAGGATTCGGTCGGCGAGCGCTTCGCCAAAGGCGTGCCCCGTCGAGCCGGCGAGGAGCGGCGCATTGACGATGTTGTCATGATCGCCGGTTTCGTTGCGTCCGCCCGTGCCCGGATAAAAGGGCGCCTGATGCGTTGAGCAGAACAGCACTTTGTCGTCGGCCCAGAAGATCTCTTGCGTGCCATTGCCGTGATGGACGTCGAAGTCGACGATCGCCACCCGTTCCGCCCCATGCGCCGCCAGGGCGTGGCGCGCGGCCACGGCGACATTGTTGACGAAGCAAAAACCCATCGGATTGTGCGCGCCGGCATGATGACCCGGCGGGCGGACGGCGACGAAGGCGTTGTCGGCGCGTCCCGACATGACGTCGTCCACGGCCGCGACGGCGCCGCCGGCGGCGCGCCAAACCGCTTCAATCGTCTGAGGACACATCAGCGTGTCGCTATCGAGCGCCGTATAGCCTTCGCGCGGCGCGGCGCGTTCTAGGGCTGCAAGATAGGATTGCGGATGGACGCGCTGCAGGGATTCGGCTTGCGCTAGGGGCGCGCTCATCCGGCTCAGCGACGCGAATCGCTCTTGCTCCAAGCCGCGCTGGATCGCCCGCAACCGTTCGGGGGCTTCGGGATGGCCGGGACCCATCTCGTGAAGGAGCCCGCTTTCATGTGTGACGAGGAGGGTTTTCAATGGTGCGACGCAATCCAAGCGGGCGACGCTACGCCAGTCAACGCATGGATTTTCGGCCTTCCGCGGCCTCCTGTCCATGAAAAAGAAACAATAAAGCTCAAGCGGGGGGCTGCGGCGGTAAGCGTGGCGCCGGCGCAACAGTAAGGGAATAATTCGGAAGACGTGATCCCAGCGCCAAAGTTCATGATAAGAAAATCGTAACAACTGTTTTGCGGCGGAAAGGAGTGCCTGAAATGAGTTTCAGATATGTGACAGCGGCGTCTGCGCTTCTCGCTGTTTTTCTGGCGGGTTGCAACGGCGGAACGCCTCTTCCCGATCCGAGGCTTAATGGTCGCGACGCCGAATTCATGGCGCTTGCTCCCAAGGCTGGGGTGAGTTCGCAATACGAACGCTACCTCGTCGATTATAAGACGAACGAGCCCATCGGTTCGATCATCGTCGATAACCGCTCGAAATTTCTTTACTATGTCCTGCCGGGCGGAAAGGCGGTGCGCTACGGCGTCGCCACCGGTCAGGACGCGATGGCCTTCACCGGCCGGGCCTATGTGGGCGGTATGCAGGAATGGCCGCGGTGGATCCCGCCAAAAGACATGCTCGAGCGTTGGCCGCATCTCCAGCCGACGGCGGACGCCGGCGGTCTGCCGGGCGGTCCCGACAATCCGCTCGGCTCGCGCGCGCTTTACCTTTATCAGAACGGCAGGGATACGCTCTATCGTATCCACGGCACCAATGAGCCGGACAAGATCGGACAGGCCGTGTCCTCGGGCTGCATCCGCATGCGCGACATCGATGCGATCGATCTTTACAACCGCGTGAAGGTCGGCACCAAGGTCGTCGTCCTCTAAGGCTTCGCCCGTTTATCAAGGTTCCTGCGACGCCCTCCGCCCAGCGCGCGAGGGCGTCGTCTTTTTTGCCATACGATTCCCGGGCGCAGTCGCTCCGCGCCCGCGCGAACAGACCGAGGTTTCTCGACGCCCCGTTCGCCAGTGTGCGCTCTCGCACGGCGCCTTGGTAAAGCGGACCTTAATGTCGCGAATGTTCGCAGGGTGCGGGCGATCGAAGAAGGGGATTGATTATGCGTCCGACGACAAGCATGGGCTGCTTAGTCCTGGTGGTCAGCGTTCTCTTGCTGGAAGTCGCCGGCGCGGGCGCTTACCTCGCGTCGTCCGCGCAAGCGAAGCCCTCGGACCCTTGCTACGGCTATGCGATTTGCCAGTAAATTTTTCATTCGGCCGCGCAAATCGTGGAACGCGCGCGCGACATTTGCGTTTCTGTTCTGAAAGGCCGGCGTGCCCAAAATCGATGCTCGAAAGAGCGGAGACTCGGAGCGCCGCGCCTTTCAAGTTTTTATAACTGTTGCAGCGAGAGGCGGAAGGCTGGGCCTGTCATGCGCAATCTGGTTTTGTACGTTTTGATGCTGTTCCTGTTCGCGGCAGGTGTTGCAAGCGCCACGACAATTCTCTCCGGCCCGTCGCCAAACGGCGACGATTTCTGCTTTGGATATGCAATCTGCGAATAATCAGGCGGACCGTTTCTGACGCGCCAGTTCGCGCATGCGCGCGACGCTGCGCGTCAGCGAGCCTGCTTCAACGCCGATAAAAGCTTCTATTCGTCCGCACATCGCGTCTGCGGTATCGTAGACGCGCTGCTTGAACGGCGCGACCAGTCTGGCAGCCCAGGCGCGAATCTCGAGGACAACTGAATAGATCTGACGGAAGCGGTCGATCTGCATCAGCTTGTCCCGGCAGATGTCGAAAAGAAACGACATGACGCCGAGCGCCAGCGTCTTAACGAGAAGGATCGCCAAAAGTCCCGCGAACACATGACCGTGCGCGATCCACTCAAAACCGACCAGCTTCGCCGGGACGATCGCGAACGCCGGCGCGATAAATATCGCCAATGTTTTTAGGGGCGAAAGCGTCGCAACGAAGTTCTTGAACTGCTGTTCGTAACGTTCAAGCCCAAGTGCGCGTCCAAGATCGTGCAGCCAATCTCTGAAATGATCCCACAGCCAGGTTTCGACCAGAAAGAGCACGGCGAGCGTGAACCAGAACGCCTCCCTCAGGCGCCGTTTCCAGTCTTCCATAAGTTCTTCCTCTCACATGCGGCGGGCGCGTGGCGCCAGCGTGCGGCGCGAACCACGACGGCCGACTTAGACAAGCTCAAATGTGGATGGCGCGTTTGGCGACGGCGAAGGCGGCCTCGCGAATCGCCTCCGAGAGCGTCGGATGGGCGTGGCTGGTGCGCGCGAGATCTTCCGACGAGCCGGAAAATTCCATCAACACAGCAGCTTCAGCGATCAATTCGCCGGCCGCCGCGCCAACAATATGGACGCCGAGCACACGGTCGGTCGCCGCGTCGGCGACGATCTTCACGAAACCGTCGGTCGCGCGCATCGCGCGCGCGCGGCCATTGGCGGTAAAGGGGAATTTGCCGATCGCGACCTCAATCCCTCTGGATTTGGCCTCTTCCTCGGTGATGCCGACCGCTGCGACTTCCGGCATCGTGTAGACGACGCTGGGAATGACGCCGTAATTCACATGCCCGGCCTGCCCGGCGAGGATTTCGGCGATGGCGATGCCTTCGTCCTCAGCCTTATGGGCGAGCATCGGCCCGCGCACCACGTCGCCGATGGCGTAGACTCCCGGGACATTGGTCGCGAAATGTTCGTCGATAATGATGCGTCCGCGCTCCAGGGCGACGCCGGCGTCCTCGAGTCCGAGGCCCTGCGTGAACGGAATGCGGCCCGTCGCGATGAGCACGGCGTCGGCCTCGATCGTGTCGGATGTCGCGCCATCGACCGACGAATAGGAGACGACAGCGCGCTCGGCCTTGCCGGTTCCCTCGCGACGCACGCCAGTCACCTTGGAGGCGAGGCGGAATTCGAAGCCCTGCTTTTCGAGGATCTTCTGGAAGCGTGCGGCGATCTCGAGATCGAAGCCGGGCAGGATGCGATCGAGATATTCGATCGCAATCACTTCGGCGCCAAGCCGCCGCCAGACCGATCCAAGCTCGAGTCCGATGACGCCCGCGCCGACGACGACCAGCCGCTTCGGCGTCTTCGCCAGGGCCAAAGCGCCGGTCGACGAAAGGATCAGCTTTTCGTCGACCACAATCTCCGCGCCGGAGGCGTCGCGCAGCCGCGCGACAGCCGAACCGGTGGCGAGAACAACGTTCTTCGTTTCCAGCGTCTGAACCGCGCCGTCCGCGCTCGCGACCTCGACTCGGCCGGCGCCTTTCAGCCGGCCGACGCCGCGAAACGACTCGATCTTGTGTTTTCGAAACAGGAAGGCGACGCCATTGACGTTCGCGCCAACGGTGTCGTCCTTGTGCTTCATCATCGCCGCGAGATCGAGGCGCGGCGGATCGACGATGACGCCGAGCGGCGCCAGACCATGCGCCGCTTCTTCGAACATATGTGAAGCGTGGAGCAGCGCCTTCGACGGAATGCAGCCGACATTGAGGCATGTGCCGCCGAACGTCGGATCCTTCTCGACGACGGCCGTCTTCAAGCCCAGTTGCGCCGCGCGGATCGCGCAAACGTAACCGCCTGGACCGGATCCGATCACGATAAGATCGTAGGTCATGTCATCCGCAATTCAAAGATGTGGCTGCTTCCAAGATCCGTCCTTAGATGAACGCATCCGAGATGAACTTTGACTAAACGCCGCTCTCGGAAATCAGCCGGCGGCCCAAACATAGATGAGCGTTGCGACGAGGCCGAGCGCGGTTTGACCCAGCTCCAGGCGACCCCAAAGATCGATGACCTTGCGCGCTTCGTGCGCCGCGTCGGCTTGGATCAGCGCCAGGATGCGATTGTTGAGCGGCACGATGGCAAGGTAGGTGTAGGGCCAGGTCGCAATCGCGATGAGCGCGCCGAACAGCCATCTGACGTCATCGAGCTCGCGATAGGCGATGAAGCCGAAGAGCGCGGCAAGCGCGGCAAAACTTGCGAGGACAATGAAGCCGCGATGATCGGAGGGCTCCCACTCCTTGATCAGCGCGTCGTCAGTGAGCGCAAGCCGCGCCGGCTGTTCGACGTAATTGACATAGAGCGAGGCGCCGGTGAAAGCGCCAGCCGTCGCGAGCGCAAGCGAACCAATAATCATTCAAGCGTCCTTTGGCGGTCGGCATGACTCGGCGTTGCTGGCGAATCGACCCCGACCGCCGATCCGCCGCCGTTGTTCTTAAGCTGACTCGATTGCTTCCTCGTCGCAGACGACGCGGGAGTTGCTCTCGGCTTCAGCGGCGACGTCGATTTTCACCGCCTTCACCGCATCCTGCTCTTTTCGGCGATCCGTGAAATGGTCGAAGAACACCCTCATGGCGCGATCGACGCCATAGGGATTGATGCGTCTCGTATCCTCCCGATAGAACATCGGCACGTTCGGGGAAACCGTGGCGAGATCATAGGAGGGGAGATAGGCGATGTTCGGCCTGGCCCGGACCACCTCGTCGGCGGCGGCGCGCAAAATCGCTTTGACCGCGCAGTTCGACTCAATGACGTGCCGGTCTTCATAGGTGGCGATAATGCCGACCGGCGACACGCTCAGCACGATGCGCACCTTGGGATTGACCTCGCGAATGCGGTCGACGGCGGCCATGAAGTCGCGCACGACTTCGCTGACGGTCATATTGTAGAACTCGTAGACGCTCGGATCCCAGACGCCGCCGGCGACGCCCGGCGCAAGCTGCAGGATCGCTCCGTCGGGCTTGTGGCGCCAGGTCTCGGTATGGCCGAATGTGAAGACGAAGACGTCCATCGTCTCGAGCATGTGGCGGACTGCGGCGAGATGCCGCTCGCGATCGGCGCGCATCTCGTCAACAGTGGCGTATCCGTCGGGTTCGATGCGCGGACGGAACGGATCGACGAATCGGCCATCCTCCGGCCTGTTCCAGTGATCGAGCTGAGGCGTGAAGCGTCCATAGGCGCGTTCGATCAACTGCAGCAGCTGCACGGTCGTGTAGAGATTGCCGTAGCGGCAGGAATACATTGAGTAGTTGCGGCGCAGCGCCTCATCCGCGGACATGCCGGCTGGCGGCTGCTCGGCGAGATAATAGTGGAATCCGCTCGCCTGCAGGCCCAAGGCGATCTCCTGCGCGAAGCAGCTGCCGCCGGTCGCGACTTTGTCCTGCGGCGAAATCTTAAAAGGCGTGCGAATGATTGGATCGAGCGCGAAGGGCGGCAGCGAGGTCACCGCCTTGCGCCAAAAGCGATGGTCGGGTAGGGAGCTATAGGGGTTCTCCGCCATGGTCGCACTCCTTTCTGATCCGGCCGATGGTCGCGGATCGAGCTTTTCCCGCGTCGTTCGCGAGCCGCCCTCTGGCGTCGCAACATAAACGGCGCCCGACCGCTTGTCACCCGGCGGCGCCGCTGAGAACGCCCGCGCCGTCGCCAATCCATGAAAGACCGCATGTTAACGCAGGTTGACAAACAGATTCTAAAATCCTGGCGGCAATACGCCGTCGAGCCGCGGCTCGCGAAGATCACCGGCCGCGTCATGCGCAACACCGGGCCGCGGATCGCCGTCGTGGGCAACTGCCAGAGTTTCGGCGTCGCCTATGCGATGAAAATGCTCGATCCCAGCGCGACCGTCGATCATTATGCGATGATCGCTCGCGCACGCTCGACGATGGGCGTTTTCGCCAAGACGCTCGAGACCTACGATCACGTCTTCTCGCATGACTTTCTTGACGGTCATGTGCGGGGCGGCGATTCAGAAGAATTATGCAGGCGTGTGCCGAAGACGATCATCTTTCCCGCGATAACCTTCGCGGCCTTTCACCCCGATCTCATCTATATTCATGATCTGACGCGCCTGCACGGTTTCATACCCGGTCCGATCGGCCCCTATCATTCGGCGATCGGGCTTTTCGCCTACCGCAAAGGCCTGTCGCTTGAGATGGCTAACGCTCTCTTCAACGAAAACGTCTACGACGCGCTCGGCTATTTCGACATGTGGAACGACGCGTCGCGCGAGTTGCTCGATGTCGCGCGCGACAGATATGGCGTCGATCTTTCGACCGAACTGATGAACTGGTCGCGTCGGGGCGTGTTCATGTACAGCGCGGTCCATCCGATGAGTTTCGTGCTGTTCGATCTGTCCAAAAAGCTTTTCGAGAAGGTCGGACTCAAGCCGCGCGCGGTGAATTCCAACTATTACGACATTCACGATCTCGCGCGCAGCGAGATCTTCCCGATCTACCCGCCGATCGCCAAGCGTTTTGGCGCGCAGGGCGGTTACATGTTCAAGCTGCAGAACCACCATATCTCGACGAGGGTGGGCGACTTCCTGAACCTGCCGCAGTTCCTGGCGTCCTGTTACAAGAGCTACAGCGGATACGATCCGTCGAAGCTCAGCAATCAGCGCGTCGACGCCTGGCTCGCCGACGAGGCGACGAGCGGATTGCTGTTGAGATTGGCGCGCGAGAATTTCGTCGCGGGCCTCACGCCTACGCTGTAATCTGCTTGCATCATTCCCGACGCGCGCAAAGCGCGCGATCGGCAATCCAGAGCAGGACCAGCGCGTTTGGATCGGCCCTGGATTCCCGGTCAGCCCTTTGGCCTGCCGGGAATGACACGGCCCAAATTATTTCCAGCGCGTGTCGAATTTCGCGAGGTTGAACGGCGGCTTATAGGGATGCAGCGGATTTTCGCCGCTGAAGGGCTTCACCACGGTGAGAATGCGCTCGCGATGTTTCAGGGGCGGGAAGCCTGAAGGATCCAGCGCTCCCGTGAAACCGACAAGATGCGCCGGATCGACATTGACCTTGAATGCCGGCGGCGGACGCATCCAGCTCTGCGCGATGACATCCATATAGGTTGTCTTCAGCATGTGGTTGAGGCCCCACTGCGTCGGCACGAAGCACGACTTCGACGAATCCGACATGTCCCAATAAAAAGTGTCGGGTCGCAATTCGAGCGTCGCGTCGCCTTCGAAAATCGCGATTGATCCTTCGTGCATGAGATGCCGCACTTCGGCGAATCCCGCGAAAGGGTCGACAAGGTGGTAGTAGACGCCGAGACAGATGATGATGTCGAAGGTCTCATTGAGCTTCGAGGCTTCGTAGATCGAAACGTTCTGATTGATCTCGACGTTGGAGTTCAAAAGCTTCTTGGCGAGGCGCAGCCCGGCGCCGCTCGCCCAGTTCTGGCTCACGTCGTCGGTGGCGACAACGCGCTTGGCGCCCCGCCGCTCGGCGTAAAAGCTCCAGTATCCGTCCCAGCAGCCGATTTCGAGCACGCTCTTGCCGGCGAAATCGATCTTGTCGAGCTCGCTCTCGATAAAGCGCCAGATGCGGCGATGATCGTCGGCCTGCGACACGCTGAGGGCGCGCAGCCCGTTTCCGAAATCGAACTCATGATACCAATGAATGGCGTCAATTTCTTTTTGCAGCGCTTCGCGCGAGGCTGCGTCCTGCACGTCCATCGAATGTTCCTTGGATGATTGGGTCGGGCGCGCGAAAGCGCCCACCCTAATCGCGGCGAGGGCGCGGAGTTTGCCTTTATTCCGCGCTCCATGCAAGGCGAGGACGCGTCGTCCCTAAGCCCTCGAGACTTTCCATGTCGGCCGCGAATGCGCGAATGCGCGGCGCAATCTCGTCACGAAAGCGCGAGCCGTTGAAGACGCCGTAATGGCCGACGCCTTTCTGGACATAATGGCGTTTCCGGGCGGCAGGAATATTGGCGCACAGATCCAGCGCGGCTTCGGTCTGGCCGACGCCGGAAATGTCGTCCTTTTCACCCTCGACCGCAAAGAGCGCCGTGCGGCTGATTGCTTTGAGGTCGATGAGATGGTCCCGGTGGCGCAACAGGCCGAGCGGCACCTCGTGGCGGACGAAGATGCGATCCACGGTTTGCAGATAGAATTCTGCGGTCAGGTCCATCACCGCGAGATATTCGTCGTAAAAATCGCGGTGCCTTTCGGCGGAGTCGCCGTCCCCCTCGACGAGATGGTTGAACATTTCGAGATGGGCCGAGATATGGCGCTCGAAGTTCATCGACATGAAGCCGGAGAGCTGCAGAAAGCCCGGATAGACTTGGCGTCCCATGCCGGCGTGCGGAAACGGCACGCTGTGGATGCAATGGCTGCGGAACCAATCCATCCCGCGCTGCTGCGCCAGCTTGTTGACGGCCGTCGGATTCACCCTTGTGTCGATGGGGCCGCCGACCAGCACCATGGATTCGGGGACGTCAGGATCGTTGCCCGCCTCCATTGCGGCGATCGCGCAGATGAGCGGCACGGAGGCCTGACAGACGCCTAGCGTATGCAAGGGCGTTTCAGGCCCGTTCAGGGCAAGGAAACGCATGATTTCGCTGAGATAATCGATGTAATCGTCGAGATCGAAGGAGCCGTCGACGAGCGGCACCGTGCGCGCGTCGCTCCAATCCGTGATGTAGACGTCGTAGGTCGGCAGGAACGCCTCGACCGTGCCGCGCAGCAGCGTGGCGTAGTGGCCGGACATCGGCGCTACAATCAGCAATTTCGACTGTCGGGGCGCCGGACCGGTAAACAGCCGCTTGAAATGCAGCAGGCCGCAAAACGGACGGCTCCAGACAACCTCCTCGACGATTTCGACCTCAGCGCCATCGACAATCGTCGTGTCCAGGCCGAACAGGGGTTTCCCGTAGCGGCGGGTCATGCGCTCGAACAGTTCCGCCGAGGCGGCGACGTTGCGGCCGAACGACGTGTGATGCAGCGGATTGAGCGGATTCTTCATCGCGTGCAACATCGCGTCCGTCGCCGCCCGCGCCGGCGCGAAAGCCAAGTGCAACATTTCGTATAGCTGGTACGACATACGGTCCATCTTTACGCTTCTCCCCGCCACCCCCGTCGCAGCCGCCGCGCTGCGTTTCATGCTGCACCGCACAATCTAACTAATAACACATTCAAGATGGGCTAGGTTAGAAATCTGGCGAGCAGAGCTGTGGCGCCACGGACCTGAAAATTTGCAGCACTGTCATATTCTCGCAGCCAAGGCGCAGACTGCAAGCGAAAACCAGAGCGTGGCGGTTGAAATTTCATAGAGCGATAAAGCGCGGCGAATATCCGCCGCACTAGCCTCGCGCCTGCCGTCGCCAAGACTCGCTCCGTCCACCGCCTCAGCCCCGCCGTAGGATCGGGGACCGCCGAGCTTGAGACCAAGGGCGCCAGCAGCCGCCGCTTCGGGCCATCCGGCGTTGGGAGAGGCGTGCTTTGGCGCATCACGCCAGGCCGCCGCCAGCGCCTTGGCCGGAGAGGCGCCGCTCACGGCCAAGGCGCCGACCGTCAGCAGGCCCGCAGCCGCGCGCGCGGGGAGAACATTCATCAGATCGTCGCAGCGGGCCGCGGCCCAGCCGAAGGCGAGATAGCGCGCCGACTTATGGCCGATCATGCTGTCGGCGGTGTTGACCGCCTTGTAGGCGAGCGCGCCGGGTAAGCCGAAAACCGCGAGCCAGAGCGCCGGCGCGACGACGCCGTCGGAGAAATTCTCGGCAAGGCTCTCGATGGCGGCGCGGGCGACGCCGGATTCGTCGAGCGCCGACACGTCGCGTCCGACGATTTTCGCCACCGCCGTCCGGCCGTCTTCCACCGAGTTCGTCAGAGCCTCCGCGACAGCGGCGACATGCGCATGTAGGCTGCGCTGCGCCAGAAGGCTGGATGCAACGACAGCGAGCGCAATCCAGCCGAGCGGAAGCGCGAGCGCCGCGCGTTCGATCAGCGCGCCGCTCCCAATAGCGATGACAAGAAGCGCGGCGAGCGCGACGGCGCCTTTCGACCGTCGAAGCCCGAAGGAGTCGGCCTCACTGTTCAGCCCTCGGTCGAGCACGGCGATCAGCGCGCCCAACCACGTCACCGGATGGCCGATCCTGCGAAAAAGCGCATCCGGATAGCCGGCGCCCGCCTCGATGGCGAGCGCCAGAAGCGCAACGCCGAAATTCACCGTCCAAAAAGCGCGGTGATCGAGGCTTTGGCCAGCGCATTCTGATTGATGGTGAAGCCGGCGACGGCGGTGCGGCCATGAGCGGCGTCGCCGAGCTTTTCGGTCTTGAGCGCGTAGACGGTGAAAACGTAGCGGTGCGGCTTGCCAGGCGGCGGGCAGGGACCGCCATAGGCCTTGTCGCCAAAGTCCGTCTCCAATTGCTGCGCGCCGGGCGGCAGATTTTTCCCCGAAGCGTCGCCGGCGCCGCGCTTCAAGCCGCGAACGTCGGCCGGAATATCGACGACGAGCCAGTGCCAAAACCCGGCGCCGCCCGTCGGCGCATCGGGGTCATGCACCAGGACGGCGAAGCTCTTGGCGCCAGCGGGCGGGTCGCTCCAATGGAGCTCCGGCGAGATATTCTCACCGGTGCAGCTCATGGAATCATAGACATGCCTCATATCGATCGTCTTGCCTTCGGCGATGTCGGGGCTTGTGAGCTCGAACGCCTGGGCGCCGCTCGAGTCGGCGGCCAGCGCAATAAGACCGAGAAAGGATGAAACGCTGCGCAACATGTAAGCGTGCTCCTCAAATCTGGAAATCGCCGCATCTTTAGCGGATCGGCGCGCCGGTGTCGCGCGCTCGCGCTTCGCGGTAAAGAGGGCGCATGAGCGATGCGGGAAGTGGGCGTCCTTTGCGCCGCGGCTGGACGACGGGGGCCTGCGCGACCGCCGCGACGCGCGCCGCCTTCGAGGCGCTGATGACGGACGCGCCGCCCCCCGATCCGGTCGAGATCGCGTTGCCGTCAGGAAAGCGCGTCGCCTTCGCGCTGGCGACCTTCGAACGGGAAGAGGATTTCGCTCGCGCCGGCGTGGTCAAGGACGCCGGCGACGATCCGGACGTCACCCACGGCGCCCTGATATGCGCGCAAGTGCGCCGCGGCGTTCCCGGCGCGGGCGTGCGGTTTTTCGCGGGAGAGGGCGTCGGCGTCGTGACCCGCCCAGGGCTTCCGCTGGCGCCCGGCGAGGCGGCGATCAATCCCATGCCGCGAAAGATGATGACCGACACGATCATCGAGGCGAGCGCGAAGATGGGCGTCGGCGCGGACGCCGATATCGAAATTTCGGTCCCTGGCGGGGAGGAATTGGCCAAGCATACGCTGAATGGACGGCTCGGCATCGTTGGCGGCCTCTCCATTCTCGGCACGACAGGCATCGTCACGCCGTTTTCCTGCGCCGCCTGGATTGACAGCATCCATCGCGGCGTCGATGTGGCCCGCGCCAGCGGCCTGACCCATGTCGCCGGCACGACGGGCTCGACCTCTGAAGAAGCGGTGAAGCGGCTTTATGATCTGCCGGAGACGGCGCTCATTGAAATGGGCGATTTCGTCGGCGGACTGTTGAAATATCTTCGCACCCATCCGGTCGCGCGCGTCACGATCGGCGGCGGCTTCGCCAAGATGACCAAGCTCGCGCAAGGACGGCTCGATCTTCATTCGGGGCGCTCGAGCGTTGATTTTGCGCGGCTCGCCAACACCGCGCGCGAGGTCGGCGCGGGCGAAGAGATTGCCGCGCTGATCGAGAGCGCGAACAGCGCGCTCGAAGCTCTGCAGATCGGACAAAGCGCGGGAATCGATCTTTCGGCGGCGATCGCGCGCGCCGCGTGGAGAACCGCCGCGCGCGCGCTCGATGCGGCGGACAGCGAATTGGAAATCATCATATTCGACCGCGAAGGCGCTCTGCTCGCCCGCACGCCGTTCCAAAAGGCGATTCATGGGCGCGACTGAAAAAACCAGCGCGTCATTGCGAGCGAAGCGAAGCAATCCACAGCGCCGGGACCCCTGGATTGCTTCGTCGCTGGCGCTCCTCGCAATGACGGACCGATTGTTGCTTTCTCCGTCAGAACCGTTCCCATGTCATTCCCGACGCGCGAAGCGCGATCGGGAATCCAGATCAAAACCAGCGCTGCTGCATCGGCTCTGGATTCCCGGTCAGGCCTTTGGCCCGCCGGGAATGACGCGCCCAGCGAACGGATTAACTGGAATTCGTACGCCATGAACGACAATCCGCATCTTACGCTTGTGCTCGGCGGCGCGCGTTCAGGCAAAAGCGCATATGCGGAGAGTCTCATCGTCACGCATCCGTCGCCCTGGACCTATATTGCGACGGCGGAGATTCTCGACGAGGAGATGCGCGCGCGCGTCGACGCGCATCGCGCAAGACGCGGCGAGGACTGGCGCACGGTCGAAGCGGCGCAGGCGCTCGTCGAAGCGATTCGCGAGGCCCCGGTCGATGGACCGTTGCTGATCGACTGTCTCACGCTCTGGCTGAGCAATCGGCTGCTTGGCGGCGCAGATCTTTCACGCGATCGCGCCGCGCTTGTTGATGCGTTGTCGTCCCGCTCGGCGCCGACCGTCGCCGTCTCGTCCGAGGTTGGATTGTCGATCGTGCCGGACAACGCGTTGGCGCGTTCTTTCCGGGATGCGGCAGGCGAATTGCATCAGGCTGTTTCGCGGAGTGCGGGACGGGTCGTCCTCGTCGTCGCAGGCAATCCGCTGACTGTTAAAGGGCCGCCGATCATGTGATCGTTTCCCCGCCCCCGCTAAAGCTTCGCCACACGATTTCAGAGGAGAAGTTCATGTTTATTCCTTTGCGCAGATTACACATCGCCGTCGCCGTGACGTGCTGTCTTGCAGCCGACGCCGCGTCGGGCGCCGAGCGCCTGCCGGCTTACGGCGCAAATCTGTCCGAGACCTCCGTGTCGGGGCTTTCATCGGGCGCGGCGATGGCTTTGCAATTCCATGTGGCGCATTCCGGCGTCGTCAAAGGCGCGGGGATCGTCGCCGGCGTGCCTTACGATTGCGCGGAGCAGAGTTCGAACCAAGCGACCAGCAATTGCATGAAGCCGGACGCCGCCCATCCTGTCCCGGATCCGGCGCATCTGAAGGACATCACCGACTCCCTCGCGCGCTCCGGGGCCATAGACGACGTCGCCAATTTGAACGATGCGCGCGTCTGGTTGTTTTCCGGCCGCAAGGATGAGGTGGTGCATCCCGTCGTGATGGATGCGGCGCACGACTATTATTCGTTTTATGTGCCGCCGGATCGCATCGTCTATCGAAACGATATCGGCGCGGGTCACGCGATGGTGACCGAGGACTACGGCGACAAGGAATGCAGCGCGAACAAGGCTCCGTTCATCGTCGACTGCGACTTCGACGCCGCGAAAGCCTTGCTCGAGCAGATTTACGGGCCGCTCAACCCGCCGAGCGCGCAGCCCGCCGGAAAATATGTCGAGTTCGATCAAAAGGAATTTTTGCCGGACGGCAATCCCTACAATCACAGTTTAAGCGATGTCGGCTACGCCTATGTGCCGCATGTCTGCGCGCTGGAGACGTGCCGCGTGCATGTCGCCCTGCATGGCTGCAAACAGCAGGCGGCCGAAGTTGGCGACGCGTTCTACAAACACGCCGGCTACAATCGCTGGGCGGATACGAACCACATCATCGTCGTCTATCCGCAAACCATCAGTCGCTGGGGCTGGGGCTGGCCGTTCTATACTTTGAACTTCGTTTTGAACCCCAACGCCTGCTGGGACTGGTGGGGCTATGACAGCGCAGAGCACCACACAAAGAAAGGTCCGCAGATCGCCGCCATTCGCGCGATCGTCGACCGGCTCGCGACGAAGCCGTGAGGCTTAGCGCCCCATGTCATGCTTGTGCTCATCATTGCGCATGGCGGGAGATGGCGATTGTTGTGACAAATTGGGTGTGACTTTTGGCGTCGTTCGCTATCGGAATAATAGCCAAATCGCGAATTAGCGCGCGTCAATTGCGCACGAGCGACTGCCCGAAACAAATTGAAATCAATCGGCCTCAGTCCGGCTGAGGAAGTAGCCCCATATGCTAGGCGCGGCTCGGAAATGTCGGACGTCACTGCGTTCGCTCGACCCCGGACGGCGTGAATAAAAAAGGGGTAAGGATATGAAAAGATCGCTCGGCGCGTTGATTGCATTTAGCGCGATTCCAGTGGGCGCACAGGCGGCGGACTTGCCTTCCCATAAATCTTCGCCGCCGCCGTACTTGATTGCGCCACCTCCGCTTTGGACCGGCTTCTATGTTGGCGCAAACCTCGGAGGAGGAGTGCCGAATAGGGGAGCCGGCGGCGTAATCGGCGGCGGTCAGCTGGGTTACAATTACCAATTTTCGCGGCTGTTTGTTGCCGGCCTTGAAACCGATATCCAAGGATCAAGCATGAGTGGCGTGCATTGGTTTGGAACGGTTCGGGGACGCTTGGGCACAACTGTAGTTAATCCAACATTGCTCGTTTATGGGACCGGAGGATTCGCCTACGGCGGAAGCGGCGGCGCGGGGGCAGGCTGGACCGCCGGCGGCGGCGTTGAATGGGCTTTCGCTCCGAAATGGTCCGCGAAGGTTGAATACCTCTATGTCCGCCTTTCCCAGAACGAAGATTTTGGGCCACGTCGACATGGCGACCAGGGTTTCAACGTCGTGCGAGCGGGACTCAACTATCGCTTCGATCCTTATGCATTTCTAAGCCCGCCAAAGGCCTTCTAAGCGTTCCCAAGGGTCGCAGATATTCCAAGGATACGCTGAGCCGACTGGCGATGTTCATCACCATAGCGCATTCCTTTCTATCAAGCGTGAAGGCAGGCATCATGTGTAACAATGGTGTGTCGTCTCGACGGCGCCAACGGCTGACCTCGACGGCGGGAGCACTGGCATTTGCTATTTGTTGTAGCGAATTGGCCGCGCTCGCCGGCGTCGTCTCAGTTGCGTCGGCGACATTCGCACAAGCGGAGCCTGGTTGGGGACCGCCGCCTCCGGGGCCCGGCTGGGGACCGCCGCCGCCGCCCCCAGACTCGTGGGGACCACGCCGCAGACGATGGCGTCGATTGCCGCCACCGCCACCACCACCACCACCACCTCCTCCTCCGCCTCTGCCTTTTTTTTGACGAATGGCAGGTCCGATCGTCAGGACGGACGCCAGCGCCGAATGCGAGGCGAAAGTGTCGAAAAGCTTCACTAAAGCGCGGATTGCCGTCGCGTTCGAGGTGAACCCGCGCCGTTGTCAGAAACGATCATGCTCGGGCGACCGCGCCTCATGATCAACGCCAAACGATGGAAGATTCGCTCACATGGCTTCTTGAACTTCTGAGGTGTCGTCGCCTGTAAACCAAGAAATGTCGTCGCCATCGCCCTCATCCGACCCCGCGTCGCAGGGCCGCTCTCCCGCTTCACGGGAGAAGGGGGCGCCTTACGCGCCCGCCGCTTCCAGCCCTTTCTCCAGATCGGCGATGATGTCGTCGATGTGCTCGATGCCGATCGAGAGCCGCACATAGCCGGGCGTCACGCCCGATGCGAGCTGCGCTTCTTCGGCGAGCTGCGAATGCGTCGTCGTCGCCGGATGGATAGCGAGGCTGCGCGCGTCGCCGATATTGGCGACGTGATAGAACATCTCCAGCGCGTCGATAAATCTGCGGCCGGCGTCGAGACCGCCCTTCAGCTCGAAGCCGAGCAGCGCGCCATAGCCGCCCTTCAGATATGCGTCCGCGCGCCGGCGCATCTCGCCTGTCTGCTGCGACGGATGAATGACCCGCGTCACTTCGCTGCGCTTGCTCAAGAAGTCGACGACCCTCTGCGCGTTCTGCACATGACGCTCCATGCGCAGCGTCACCGTTTCGACGCCTTGCAGCGTGAGAAAAGCGTTGAACGGCGAGGGCGCCGGACCGAGATCGCGCAACAGCGTCGCGCGCGCCTTGATGATGTAGGCCACGGGGCCGATCGGCTTGACTGCCTCAACCCAGATGGCGCCGTGATAGCTCGGATCTGGCGTATTCAGCGCCGGCTGACGCTGCGGGAATTTCTCCCAGTCGAAATTCCCGCTGTCGATGATGGCGCCGCCGATCGACGTGCCGTGGCCGCCAAGATATTTCGTCGTAGAATAAACGACGATCGCCGCGCCGTGATCGATCGGGCGGCAGAGAATCGGCGCCGCGGTGTTGTCCATGATCAGCGGAACGCCCAGCTCCCGGCCGATCGCCGCGACTTCGGCGATCGGAAACACCGTGAGTTTGGGATTGGGCAGCGTCTCGGCGTAATAGGCGCGCGTGCGCTCGTCCGTGGCGCGGCGGAAATTCTCGGGATCGGCCGGATCGACGAAGCGCACTTCGAGGCCCTGATCCTTCAGCGTATTGGCGAAGAGGTTCCAGGTGCCGCCGTAAAGATCGGTTGAGGAGACGACATTGTCGCCGACGCGCGCGAGATTTTGTATCGAGAGCGCCGACGCCGCCTGTCCCGAGGCGAGCGCCAGGGCCGCCACCCCGCCTTCAAGCGCCGCGAGCCGCGCCTCCAACACGCCGGTCGTCGGGTTGCCGATGCGCGTATAGATGTGGCCGAGCTCTTTGAGCGCAAAAAGACTGGCGGCGTGCTCGGTGTTCTGAAACTGATAGGAGGTCGTCTGATAGATCGGAACGGCGACGGCGCCGTTGGTCTCATCAGCGCGCCAGCCGGCGTGGAGCGCAATCGTTTCGGCGTGCTTGCTGTCGACGGCCATCATCTTCCTCCTGGCGTGAGCGTAAGCTGAATAGAACAATGCGAACGCGTGCGCTACATGGCGCCCCTTTCTCCATTGCTAGTTTGGTCCCCGCCTCCATTTACCGGCGGGGCGAATGCTGCGCATTGACGCCCGTCAGGGAGTTCGACATGAAGACTAGATTAGCCGTCATCGGAAGCCTCGCCCTCGCCATTCTGGCCCCTGCGGCGCTGGCCGAGGAACAGCAGCAGGGGCAATCGCCGCAACAACAGTCAGATCAGCAGGCACAGCCGCAGCAACAGGAGCAGGGCGTGACGTCGGGGCCAGCCGCGGGCACGCCCGTTGAGCCTTCGGGATCGGTGCAGAAGGACAATCCCAAAGCGGAGGAGGTCAATCCAAGCGGCATTTCCGGCCCCAGTGGAACCTCCGCGGGCGCGCCGGCCGTGGAGGGTAAGAAAGGAACACAGAGCGGCCAGGAATGGCAGCCGCCGGAAGAAATCAGGCGGAAGAAGGGGCCGAGCTCATAGCGTCAGTTCAGCGGCAAGAGCGCCCCGGCCATAAAGTGAGAAGACCCGGCGGTTCGCTTCAGCCTTCCACCAGGACATCTCCGTCGTCTTTGAAGGCGCGCGCGGCGCAGGCGAGCGCGAAAGCATATTCCAGCGCCGTGTCTTCAAGCGCTTCGAATCGGCCCGAGGCGCCGGCGTGCCCCGCGCCCATATGGGTGAACAGCAACACGGGTCCGCCGCTGCTCATCGTCGCGCGCAGCTTCGCGACCCATTTGAGCGGCTCCCAATAGGTGACCCGAGGATCGGTCACACCGGCGACGGCGAGTATCGGCGGATAGTGTTGCGCGCGCACATTGTCGTAAGGCGAGTACGACGCGAGGCGATCATAGGCTTCGGCGCTGGCGATCGGGTTGCCCCATTCGAGCCATTCTGGCGGCGTCAGCGGAAGATCGTCGCGCAGCATCGTATTCAACGTGTCGACGAAAGGCACGCTGGCGATGATGCCGGCGAACAGCTCCGGCGCCTCGTTGGCGACGGCGCCCATCAGCAGACCGCCCGCCGATCCTCCCTGCGCGACGACGCCGCCTTCGCGCGTGTAGCCGGCCGAAACCAGATGCCGCGCGCAATCGATGAAATCGGTGAAGCTGTTTTGCTTCTTCTCGAGCTTGCCGTCCTCATACCAGCGCCAGCCCTTGTCGGTTCCGCCGCGAATATGGGCGCGCGCATAGACAAAGCCTCGATCGACGAGCGATAGCGCGTCTTCGTTAAAGCCCGCCGACAGCGCATAACCATAGGCGCCATAGCCGTAGAGCAGCAGCGGCGCGCCGTCTCCGCCGGGCGTGAAGTCGGCGCGATGCAAGAGCGTGATCGGCACGATTTCGCCGTCGCGCGCCGTCGCGAACAGGCGCCGCGTCACATAGTTCTTCGGATCGTGTCCGGAGGGAATTTCCTGGCGCTTGCGCAAGACGCGCGTTCGCGCGGTCATGTCGTAGTCATAAGTCTCGTCTGGCGTCGTCATTGACGAATAGATGAAGCGCAGAATGTCGGTGTCGAATTCCAGTCCCGGATCGATCGATAGCGCATAGGCTTCTTCCTCGAAGTGAATCGCATGTTCCTCGCCGCTAGCGAGCGCGCGGATGACGAGCTTCGGCAAGGAGTTTTCCCGAAGCAGCCAGACAAGATGGCGCGCATAGACGGTGAAGGAATCGAGCAAGACGCCGTGGCGATGGTGAACGACGTCCTTCCAATTCTCGCGGCCGGGCTCTGCGAGCGGCGCGACGGAAATGCGGAAATCATCGGCGCCGTCGGCGTTGTTGCGAATGTAGAGAAGGTCGCCATGCGGCTCGACGTCGTAGCGCAGTCGCGGTTCGCGCGGCGCGACGATGCGCGGCGTCGGATTGTCTTCGCGAAGGTCGATGAGCCAGCATTCCGTCGCGTCATGACCGTGGATCGACACAATGGCGAAACGCCTGCAGCGGCTTTCATGCAGGCTGACGAACCAGGCGCTGTCAGTCTCTTCGATGATCAGCGCGTCGTCGGCGGGATCGGCGCCCAATTCGTGTCGAAAGACCTGCGCGGTGCGATGGTTCTCGTCGATCAGCACATAGTAGTAGGCTTTCGAATTGGCCTGCCAGACAATGACGCCGTCGCTGTCGCTCACGACGTCGGCGCGGTCGAGGCCATCGCTCAACGCCCTGGTGCGGATGTCAAATAGCTCCGAACCCGCGTCGTCAACGCTCCAGGCAAGCTGCGCGTGATCGGGCGCATGCGCCGCGTCGCCGATGTCGAAGAAGTCGTGGCCTTTGGCGAGCGCGTCCCCGTCGAGGAGGATGGTTTCCGCCCCGCCTTGTCGCGGCGTCCGGCAGTAGAGCGGATGTTCCGCGCCCTCGTGGAAGCGTTCGTAATAGGCGTAAGGCCCGTCCGGCTCGGGAACCTCGCTGTCGTCCTCCTTGATGCGGCCGCGCATTTCGGCCACGAGCGCCCTGCGTAAATTCTTGAGCGGCGCCATGACGCCATCGCAGTAAGCGTTTTCCGCCTCGATCAGTTCGGCGATGTCGTCGGGAAGCGCATCCGGGTCCCGCAGCACCTCGCGCCAGTTTTTCGCAGCGAGCCACTCGTAAGGATCATCGAGCACGCGGCCATGGATGACTCTGCGCGTGGGGCGCTGCGTGGCGCGAGGCGCTGCGGCGCCTGTAAGATCAAACCGCCAATCCGATGTATTCGCCGTCGTATCGCGGGCCATGTCGTCCTCCGCCGATTGCTCTCCGAGGTTTTTATCACTGCTTGCAGCGCAGCGCAGAGATCTCTCGGACGGATTGAGATCGAAGCAATTTGTAAATCAATCGCGCCTTAGCCTTGCCGCAAGACCTATCCGCTTTTGGATGAGGAGCGATTCATGCGTTATTCCCACGCTGCGCTCAGTCCGGTTTCAATCGGCGAGCGAAGGACTTCCCGCCTCAACGACATTCCTGTCCGCCCTGCGTTCACGCTGCGCCGGCTCGCATGGAAGATGGTCTATTCGAGCTTCATCGCCGGCGTCGCGATCTACGTGTGGTGGCGACGCTAGTCATTTTTGGCGCTGCTGCGCTGCGTCAAAGACAAACTGTCATAAATCGCCTAAGCTTCAGGCGTGGCCGATGGCGCACGCGCGCTTGCGCGTGATGGAGTCGCGCCGCAACCCCTCAACACGGCGCTGCGGCGCGCCTCGAAACGCAGAAGAAACTTAAAATGTTCACGAGCATGAAAAACATTGCCGCCGGCGTCATTTGCGCCAGTCTTTCCTTCGGCGCCGCCGCGCTCGCCGAGCCGAAGGCGTCTGCGCCAACGACCGCGCCGACCGCGCCCACCGCTTGGGCGCCGCCTGCCGAGATCGCGCCGAAGAGCGCCGCGCCTTCAGATGCGCCGGCGCCGAGCGCCGAAGCGCCTGCGGCCGCTGCGCAGCCAGCGAGCGCCGCTCCGGCCAGGACGCATGCGGAGAGAGAAAAAGACTGCCGCACGCAAGCCGACGCCAAAGGGCTTCACGGCAAAGAGCGCAAACACTTCAAATCCGACTGTCTGAAGGGATGACAAGTTCGCCGGTCGCTTTCCGGCGGCCGGCGGCGCTAGAGCGCTTATCGATCACATTGTGATGGATAGGAATCGCTCAAAATACTTGGAGCAGGTTCTCACCGAAAAAGTCTGATCAACTTTTTCGGGACCTGCTTTAGTAGACGCGGTCGATGCAGAAGTCGACGACTTCGAGCAGCGCGCTCTTCCATGACGATGCGGGGAAAATCTCCATCGCGTCGCGTGCGATGGCGCCGTAATGCGCCGCGCGCTCGATCGTATCGTCGAGCGCCTTGTGCTTCTTCATCAGACCGCAGGCGGTCTCGACGTCGCCGTCCTTGATTTCGGCCTTTTCCAGCGTGCGCCGCCAGAATTCACGTTCTTTCTCATTGCCTCGACGGAAGGCGAGCACCACGGGGAGCGTGATCTTGCCCTCGCGGAAGTCGTCGCCGACGTTCTTGCCGAGCTTGGTGGACGAGCCGCCATAATCGAGCGCGTCGTCGATGAGCTGGAAGGCGACGCCGAGATTCATGCCATAGCTGCGCGCGGCGGCTTCATCGGCCTTCGGCTGGCCACCGAGCATCACCCCGACTTCGGCCGCGGCGGCGAAAAGCTCCGCCGTCTTGCGGCGAATGACGCCCATATAGGCGTCCTCGGTCGTGGTCGTGTCCTTGGCGGCGTTGAGCTGCATGATCTCGCCTTCGGCGATCACCGCGGCGGCTTGCGAAACCACGGAGAGCGGCGCGATGGCGCCGGGCTCGACCATCATTTTGAAGGCGTGGCCGAGCAGGAAGTCGCCGACGAGCACGCAGGTCTGATTGCCCCACAGCATGCGGGCCGCGATCTTGCCGCGGCGCATGTCGCTTTCGTCGACGACGTCGTCGTGGAGCAGCGTCGCCGTATGCATGAATTCAATGCCGGCGGCGAATTTCAGATGCCCGTCGCCCCTGTAGCCGCACATGCCGGCGGTGGCGAGAACGAGCATCGGCCGCAGGCGCTTGCCGCCAGCGGAAATGAGATGATTGGCGACCTCGGGAATCGTCGTGACGTCGGAGCCCATGCGCTGAATGATCAGCTGATTGGTGCGCTCCAGGTCGGGCTTGATGAGTTCGAGGAGACTGTCGAGGCCGGCGTCCTTTTTCTCATCGAGCGGAATGACGATACCCACGGACCCCCCTTAAGCCTTACGTTTTCTGGCGCGAACTTACGGCTTTGGGATGGAGGCGGCAAGTCGGCGGCGGAGGCTATCGCAATCACCCTCCCCTTGAGGGGGAGGGTCGCATTGCGATAGCAATGCGGGGTGGGGTGACAGGCGACAAAGACCTTGGGTTCACCCCACCCGGACGCCTGCGGCCTCCGACCTCCCCGCACAGGGGGATATGCGCCCGCAGAGTCGTGTTAGTGCTTCTAATCCCATGAGTGACAAACAAAATCTCGACGGTTTTCTCGGCGGGCGCCTGCGCCTGCGTCAAAGCGCCGCCGGCCACCGCTCCGGCACGGAGGCGGAGCTGCTCGCCGCCGCGACGCCGCAACATCAGCAGGGGCGCATTCTCGACGTCGGCGCGGGGTCGGGCGCGGTCGGACTGATGGCCGCGCTGCGCGCCCCTGGCGCGACCGTTGGGCTTGTTGAGATCGACCCCGAGTCTTGCGCGCTCGCGCGCGAAAACATCGCCGAGAATACGCTGGGCGCAAGGGCGACAGTTTACGAAGCCGACGTTCTCGCCGCGAAATCGCGCCGCGCCGCTGGTTTGATCGACGAAAAGGCGGCCCTCGTTCTCACCAATCCGCCGTTTCACGACGCCGGGAAAGTGCGCGTCACGCCAGACGCGGCAAAGGCGCGCGCCCATGTCGCCAGCGCGCCGCTGATTGATTGGGTCCGGGCCTGTCTCGCGCTGCTCGCGCCCAGCGGAACCTTCGTGATGATCCATCGCGCCGACGCGCTCGCGGAATGTCTCGCGGCTGTCGAGGGCAGGATAGGGGGCGTCTCGATCCAGCCGATCCACACGCGAGCCGACGCGCCGGCGACGCGCATTCTTCTCGCCGGCGTCAAGGGCTCGAAAGCGCCGCTGTCGATTCTGAAGGGGATCTTTGTCTAATCCCGCTTGATCAGTTCGATGGGCCTGTCATTCCCGACAGGCCGAAGGCCTGACCGGGAATCCAGAGCCGATACAGCAGCGCTAGTTTTGCTCTGGATTCCCGATCGCGCGTCAGACGCGCGTCGGGAATGACATGCCTGCGACTCAGGCGAAAGGCGTATTTACGCCGCGCGCTGCGACGCCGCGGGCGGGTTTGAGAGCTGCGGCTCCCAGTAATTGCCCTTATCGAACATGTGCCGCGCCTGCGCATATTGGAACATGATGCGCGCGACGATGGTGATGGTCTCCGGCTTGCGCACGGCGGCGCCCCAGACCCTGTTCCACATGCGGCCTTCCGACTCGCCCATCTTGCGCACATCCATGCCGACCTGCATCGCCTGCTGTTCGACCTCGCGCAGCGATTTCGGATCGAAGGGCTGCGGCGCCGGCGCCTTGCGATGGCGGCCGAACGTGCTGATCAGGCGCAGCATGCGTTCGCCGAAGGCGGCCGGGGCGTAGATCGCATTGCAGAGATTCTGCATGCCGTGATGCAGCTCTTCCATGCTCATCGTCTGGCACTGGATGTTGGAGCTCCACGGCACCGCCTGGGTCTCGACGCCGCCGGTGAGCAGCCGGCCTTCGCGGGTGATGCGGTCGAAGAGCGGCGTCGCTTCCGACGCCATCAGCGCGCCGAGGCTGAAGATCGGGATCGGCGTCGCCATGGCGAACTCATATTGCTGGGCGAAGACGCTCGGACCGTCGTGGTCGAAGCCGACGATCATGCCGCCCATGACCGACATGCCGTGGTCGACGAGCTTCTGGATTTCGTCGACGAGGCTGATCTTCAGATTCTGCCGCTTGCCGGTCTCGCGCAGGCTTTCGACATTGGGCGTCTCGATGCCGACGAAAACCTGCGTCAACCCCGCCGCGACGCACATGTCGAGCAACTCTTCGTCGCGTGTCGCGTCGATGGAGATCTGCGTGACGAACTCCATCGGACGATCGCGGCGCCAATGCGCGATCGCCGCGAGCAGCTCCTTGCAGTGCGCGCGGTAGGCGGTGAAATTGTCGTCGGCGAGGAAGGCCGTGCGATAGCCCGCCGCCCAGAGCGCGTCGAGTTCGGCGAGAACGTTGGCGATCGGCTTGTGGCGCTGCTTGCGTCCCAGATATTGAATGACGTCGCAGAATTCGCATTCGAACGGACAGCCGCGCGACGTCTGCACCGCGCCAAGAATCGCGCGGTCGTTGCGATAAAGATCCCAGCGCGGCAGCGGCGAGGCGGCGAGCGACGGCTTGTCGCCGACGTAGCTGTCCTTCGGCGTGCCGGCGCGAAGATCGGCGAAGAGGTCGCCGGCGATTTCCTCGATCTCGCCGCTCACCAGCACGTCGCAATGGTCGCGCAGCCGCGCCGGCGAAAGGCTCGCATAGGGGCCGCCGATGATGACGCGCTTGCCGCGGCGGCGGAATTCGTCGGCGATGGCGATCATCCGGCCGCGCTGGCTGACTTTGCCGGTGATCGCGATGTAGTCGGCGGGATGGTCGAAATTCACCGGTTCGACCGACTCCTCGCAAAGTTCGAAGGCGAAGTCCCTGGGCGCGAGCGCCGCGACGGTCGCCGCGGCGAGGTCCGCCATCATGACGCCGCCCGCCACGCCCGACGCCGCTAGCGCCTCGCCGCCGAAATAAGTTGGAAAATCGCCAGCAGGATTGATGAGATAAATAGAAACGGACATGCACGACCCCTCATGCGCTCCGAGCCTTACGCTAATTCAACTCCGCAATCCCGACAAGAACTTGCCGTCGTTCCAAAGTGGATGACGGCGCGCAAATCCCCAAAAAAAACGCGCAAGAAAAACCCGCAAGAAAAACGCGCAACAAAAAAGCGGCCGCTGCGGGCCGCTTTTCGTTTTCACAGGTAAGAATAAACGCTTAGAGATGCGCGACGACGGCGAGCCGGCGAACCTCGCCGTTTTTATAAGCGCGCAGGAAGGCCTGATAGTCGCGGAACGACACGCAGCCGTTCGAATCGCCGTTCGGGCCGAGCATGTAGGTATGCGCGAGAAGGCCGGCGCGGCCGAAGATCGCGCCTTCGCCGCCGACCGGCGTAAGACGCAGCGCCTCGACGCCATGGAACAGCGCTTCGCGCGGCTTGAGATCGTAAACATGCGGCGGCGTCGCGCCGCGCATGCGCAAATGAACGTAGCGCGGATCGTCGAGATGTTCGCGCAGGCCGGAATGCGCCTCGAGTTTTGCGCCGCTGGGCAAATAGACCGTATGCGACGAGATGTCATAGACGGCGGTGTAGCGGTCGAAGCGCGCCGCAGGTCCGACCGCCGCGCCGGCTGCGCCCGAAACGCCCCCTAGGATGCCGGATTTGAGGTCGGAAAGCGTGCCGCCGTCCGGCGCCGCATAGGCGAGCGCCTGACCGCGCGGCTGCTGCTGACGCGCCTCTTGCGCCGATTGCGCGGCGTCGCCGAGCCCGAAGAATCTCTCGAAGATCGAGCGGTCGTCCGGTCCCGAGCCCGGCACGACGGTGGTGCGCGCCATGCGGCGCAGCGAGCCCTCGTAGAGGCCGCGATTGGCGACGGTGAGTTCGACCGGGCGGCGCGGCGGCAGCGGCGTATCATCCGCCGAGGCGATCTGATCTCCGTTGATGTCCTGGCGCTCGGGAACGATGGCGGGCGGCGTTTGCGCCGCGGGCTGGATGCTGGCGTCAAGCGCGCCGCGCAGCGTCGGTTCAGCGAACGCCAGCGTCTGCCGCCGGCCGCCGAGGCCGACGATGGCCCCGTATGGATTTTGCGCGATAGAGGCGCTTTGCCTGAGGGCCGCCGCGGCTGTCTCAGAGCTGGCGGTCGCCGGGCGCTGCGAGAGCGCCCACCACCCCGCCGACAGGCTCACCGCCAGCGCGACGCCGGCGATGACCAGATGAGACGAGCTCTTGCGAGAATAAATACGGCGATCCAAAGAAATGAAATCGATTGGCGCACCGATCCCTTGCATCATCCGCCCCTACCTCCGAATTACTCTTCCGTCGCAAGGCTCTGAGCTTCGCTGACATTTGCGCGAAATCGCGACAAAGTTCGGCGAAAGCCAGAACTGCACGGAACGCCTTCACATATTCTCACCAGAACTAAGCGGCCTTGCTTTGGCTGCTTTAGGGCGAATTCTTGTCCGCGCTGACGGTAAAGACGAATAGTTAAGGCTTTGAAAATGCCGGGTTTCGTGAAATGTCCCGCCACGGCGCGGCCAAGTTTGCCGCCGCTTTGCCGCCCAGATTGAGGCTTTGCGGCAGGCGCGTTTTGGTTAAGCGCGACGGCGAAAGCTGCGCTGCTTCAAGTCGTTCTGAAAAAGGGTTCTGAAAGGGGACGCGGTCCGAACTATTCGAAGCGCCCATCGGATGCAAGGTTGGCCGTAACGGGCGCGTCGAGCCGGCCTGGCGCACTCGCGGGGCTTCGCGGAGCCGCAGCGCGCGGCGATTTCGAAACGGCTGCGGCACGAAGTCGACGACAAGATCCGCACGACGACGATCATGCCCGGCGCGATTGGCGCACGTCCGACGCGGCGAGCCGCAAATTTGTCGACGATTTTTTTTGCCGACCATGCAGGAGTTTTGAGGGAAGATTCGCGCGTCGGTATCGAATGGCGGGTGGCGGTCGAAGGTCGAATTGAACGGGTGCTAATGACGCAGAGCGGACGCTCTGCGCGAAGGTCAGCGACGCTCTCGCGCCGCTGATAGGTGTTTCGCTTCAGAAGGCTACGGGACCGAAAAGAAAATTGTATTCCAATCGAGTCATAATCACCTTGTTTATGCCTTTTACGGTAAGCTTTCCTTGCTCAATAGGTCGCCCGAAAATAGCCAAGTTAGGAAGACTCTTTGCTTGCTCGTACGCTTGGAATTGCGGGATACGCCGGTGCGATATCCCATAAACAGTCTGAAACGGCATGGCGCCAAGTCGCAAAAGGCTGAAGTAAGATGGATAGATTATCCCATCGAAACCTCTAGCTCGCGCGGCAGTCGCTATCGCGCGAGTGATCCTATAGGCATGTTTCCCCGCGAGAAATAGCATGTGCACCGTCATATCAAGACTCTCGAACTCAGTGACATCTTCCTCGTTGAGGAGCACAGAGATATCGAGAAGACGTAACGACGTCTTTGGAGCTAGCGTCGCAACGTAAAGCTCGTCTTCAGCTGTTACGCGGCACTCATGCACGCACAGCTCGAGGTCCGATGATGCGTACAGCACGGGTGCCCCTGGAGAATCGAGACGACCTTTTCCAGCACGAGAAGTTGGTGGACTATCGTAGTGTGAGGGATCGGCAGGAGCAGTAGGTCCTTTCCGAATTCGGTAAAATGAATCGTCCGATCCGATAATTCTTGAAGGATATTCGCAGAGAATGCGGTCGATGACGCCTTGTCGCATTCTCGACTTCTGGAGGGCCTGAAGCGGTTCTATTTCGCCAAGCATCCAGAGTCGTGGACCGTAGTGGAAGAAGCCAACGCCGAGAAGCCTCTCGAAGAGTTGAACGTCCGGCACAAGCCAAGGCGACACGTCAATCGTCGTCTTCTGGTGTTCGTTAAATTGGATCAGCGGTGCGGCCCCATACGTCCAGCGGCACAATGAGCCCCAAACGAAGAAGCGAAATGCCAACTCTTCAAGAGATTCATGAGTGAGTTTTCGACCATCTGTTGTGCCGCAGTTCGGGCACGTGCTCGTCAGTTCAATTCCGATCCGTTCCGCGTCGAGGCGCAGACCGGGATCAGCGAAGCAGGCAGAACAAGCTAGCGGAAGGGAAACCAAGACTTTTGCTGCGTTTCGTGGGCGAATTTCGACATTCCTATGATGAAACTCTTGTCAAGCGTGCTTTACCCATACTCGCTTCGATCTCGTCTTTTAAGAGGTTTGCTCTTGGCGCCAAGCAAACGCCTTTGTCTCAACCATCTCGCACTGTAGCCGAAGGCGTGCCAGCACCGAAAAAGGTCCACTTTGGCGCGAAGAATCCATTCGCTGGAGGACGGCTCCGGACCCAAAGCGGAGCTCCGGAAGGAAGGAAAATAAGGGCGATTATGTCCGCCGGTCTAAATCGCGAAGCCGTCGCGAATGTTCCGCCCGCCACGCCGCATCCGCCTTCGTCGCTTCCCAAAGGCCTTTAAGCCACTCATATTTCAAGGATATCCGCTCGTCTCCCTGATAGACTGATAGCCAATAATCGATTTTCTTGTCGATATCCTTCGACGCCTGTTGCGACATCGCATAGATCGTTAAGTAGTCGGTCGAATAGAAGCCGTCCTCGTCCTTTACAGCAAACGGCCAGTGTTTCGGGAGCTTGGCGGCGGCCATCTCAATTTCTCGGTCAAGTGATTTGGTGATGATAATCCGCGGATGACAAGCCATTTTGCTTTCGAGACGATACGCCTCGTTTAGCGCAGGGCCAAAAACTAACGATCCCGCGTGGTAAAGCGGGCCCACTGCGATACCGCCTCGCAAGGGTAACCCGTCCATTAGCATGATGCTCTGGTAACTTGTGATTTGTCTAATAAGCCGTATTAGGTCGAAATATCCAGAATAGGGCATCGAGATTATCACGCTATCTGAGAACTGCGTGACGTGATCAAAGGATGGGCAGTCTGGAGTGTCGTCTTCGACGTCCTTTTTCGACTGAGCGCCGAGAAACCCCACCGCGTTCAACAGCTTTTCCCGCGTTTCGGAGGAAGTCGTGGATTCGTCTACAGCTTTACCCCACCCAAGAATGTCGATGAATGCGACTGCGCGATTCTCATACTCCACGTCTTGATCCTCTCCATAATTGCCAGCGTTAGTAGGTGACAAGTAACGCTAGAGCCAAGAACAGAGCTTCCTCAACTGAGTTGGCAACTTATCAGTTATAAGCCTTTCCAGCGCATCGCAGCCTGGTAGCAATTTCCATTCGGTTTTGGCTCTCCGACAATCGTCCGCTCCTGGCCGCGTCGCGGATATTCACCCGCCCGCCGTCTGCGAAGCATGTCGTTGACCTGCGTTGGCCCCGCCAATAGCTTGCGCGGCAACTCGCGCAGGATTTCCCCATGCTCCCCGTCTCCCCCCACCTCTCGCCGATCCGCTCCTTCCAGGGGCTCATTCTCACCCTGCAAAACTTCTGGGCGGCGCAGCGCTGCGTTATTCTGCAGCCCTATGACATGGAGATGGGCGCGGGCACCTTTCATCCCGCCACGACGCTGCGCGCGCTCGGGCCAAAGCCGTGGCGCGCCGCCTATGCGCAGCCCTGCCGGCGCCCCAAGGACGGGCGCTATGGCGAGAACCCTAACCGCCTGCAGCATTATTATCAGTTCCAGGTGATCCTCAAACCCTCGCCCCCGGATCTGCAGGAGCTGTATCTCGCCTCGCTCGCCGCCATCGGCATCGATCCCAAGCTGCATGACATCCGCTTCGTCGAGGACGATTGGGAAAGCCCGACGCTCGGCGCCTGGGGCTTAGGGTGGGAATGCTGGTGTGACGGCATGGAGGTTTCGCAATTCACCTACTTCCAGCAGGTCGCGGGCTTCGAATGCGCGCCGGTCGCGGGCGAACTCACCTATGGGCTGGAGCGACTCGCCTGCTATCTGCAGGGCGTCGACAGCATCATGGAATTGAATTTCAACGGCCGCGACGGCGACGAAAAAGTCACCTACGCCGACGTCTTTCTGCAGGCCGAGCAGGAATATTCGCGCCACAATTTCGAGGCCGCCGACACGGGAAAACTCTTCGAGGATTTCAAGGACGCCGAATCCGAATGCGAGCGTCTGCTGCATTTTGGCGCGGGCTCGGGCGACGAGATGCATCTCATGGCGCTGCCGGCCTATGACCAATGCATCAAGGCGAGCCATGCCTTCAATCTTCTCGACGCGCGCGGCGTGATCTCGGTGACCGAGCGTCAGAGCTATATTCTGCGCGTGCGCGAACTCGCCAAGGCCTGCGGCGCGGCCTGGCTGCGCACGGCGGGCGGCGGCGCGAACGGATAGGCGCTCGCGCTATTGCGAAAGCCTCAATCGACGCCCACCTCGTAAGAGGTAACAGCGTTTGTCATGCGCGTTGGCGCACATCTCCCAAGATCGAAGCCATGCATAACAGTGCGTGAGACGGGCAACCGTCTTGCGCCGTTGGCGAGTAGCGGCGCGTGCGCGCCTGTCCTGTCTTTTGCCAGGAACCCAAGAGACATGGATGGGCGCGCGCTCCCTTGACGATGTGCCTGTTTCGTTCTAGTCATGTTCCGTGTTCATCCTCGTTAGCGGATCGTGCCATGTATCAGCCCCGTTATCCGTCGTTCAGCATCGCTCGCAGCGCCTCTAGCAGCGTCTTGGGGCAAACGCTTGAGGATTCCGCGCCGCGCGGCCAGGCGCTTCAATCGCTCGCCGAGACGGATTCGCTGCGCAGCCGGTTCTTTTCCTGGCGAGGCGCTTCCGGCCGCCGCTATGTGTGCTCGGTGTTTCAGTCGGGCGAGGAGTCTTTCGTCGCCGACGTGACGAATGGCGTCGTCATCGGCGTCGCGCGGGAGGGCGCGACGACGCGGCCGGTCTGCGTGTTTCTCGCGCAGGAACGCAGCTACGGCGACCGCCGCGGGCTGCGCGAGATCGCGCGGGAGCTCGGCGTCGCCGAATGGCATGTGCATTTTTGCGCCGACGCCGCGTCGCTGCGCGATCTTTCCGCGTCGCTGCTCAACTGATCAGGCGGACCGTCTGTAGCGTAAGCGTTGCGTTGCGAGTTTCGTGCGCGTTGCGTAGGGCGTCGCGTCAAAGCGGCGTCGGCTCATCGCCGGCGCCGCCGGTCGCGGGCCCGGCGGCTCTGCACGACTGACGATCGAGCCGGCGGACGACCTCGGCGAGTTCGGCGTCATGGATGTCGAGCCGCAGCAGATGTTCGTAGGTGTTGCGCACATAGGCGGGATTGTCGCCATTGAGGCCGACGCCCTCGGCGATCAGGCGAATCATCTCGTCTTCCGGCAGCCGCCCGGCGTATTGGATATGCGTGCGGTCGACGACATAGGCGAGCGCCTTGGCGCAGCCGCCGTCGACGAAGCGCACGCCGAGCGTTTTCTCCAGATAGACCGAGGTGACGAGTTCGCGTTCGCGCAGATAGCGAATCGTTTTGTCGCGGTCGCGGCCCGCGATCTTGAAGGCGACGCCCTGGCAGGAGCCGCCGCGATCCAATCCGAGCACCAGTCCCGGCCGTTGCGGCGTGCCGCGATGAACATGCGAGAAGATGCACAGCGCCCGGTGATAGCCGTGCACCCAGGCGAGCGCGCTGTCGATGAAGTCGAAGCCCGGCTGCCACATCAGCGACCCGTAGCCGAACACCCAGAAATCTTCGTCCCGCGGACTGGCTGAACCCATTCTTCGCCCTGGAGCCTCGCGATTCTGTCGAGCGCTGTCCCTTGACCGTCTCCCGCCCATTTTTTCCGCCGCAATCCTGCGATGCAATGAAAATCGTGATTCGGTGGCGGAATGCGACGCGCATCCGTCTCGGGAGCGCCCTTCGGTAGAGCCTACCCACAACATATCGCGTCGGTTTTCTTGCTTTCCCCTGCAGTTTGTGGCGGTCTTTAGGCAATGAAATTCGAGCGCCTGCGCCTTCTGGGCTTCAAGAGCTTCTGCGAGCCGACCGATTTCCTCATCGAGCCGGGCTTGACCGGCGTCGTCGGCCCCAATGGCTGCGGCAAGTCGAATCTGGTCGAAGCCCTGCGCTGGGTGATGGGCGAAAACTCTTATAAAAACATGCGTGCGTCCGGCATGGACGACGTGATTTTCTCCGGCGGCGGCTCGCGCCCGGCGCGCAATCTGGCCGAGGTCGGCCTGGTGCTCGACAATTCGTCGCGCACGGCGCCGGCGGCCTTCAACGACGCCGACGCGATCGAGGTCACGCGCCGAATCGAGCGTGAGCAGGGCTCCACCTACCGAATCAACGGCCGCGAGGTGCGCGCCCGTGACGTGCAGCTCCTTTTCGCCGACGCCGCCACTGGCGCCCGCTCGCCCTCGCTCGTGCGCCAGGGCCAGATCGGCGAGATCATTTCGGCGAAGCCGCAGGCGCGCCGTCGCATCCTTGAAGACGCCGCCGGCGTCGCCGGGTTGCATTCGCGCCGGCACGAGGCCGAGCTGCGCCTCAACGCCGCGTCGGAAAATCTCACGCGCCTCGAAGACGTGCTGAAACAGGTCGACAGCCAGGCCGACAGCTTGAAGCGGCAGGCGCGCCAGGCGACGAAATACCGTGGGCTGGCGGCGCAAATTCGCAAGAATGAGGCGCTGGCGGCGCTTCTCGCCTATCAGCTCGCCGCACAGCAGCTGCAGGGCGCCGCGGACAAGCTCGACGCCGGCCGGCGCAGCGTGCAGGAGCGCACGCTGGAGCAGGCCGAGGCGGCCAAATTCCAGGCGGTCGCCGCGCATGAGCTGCCGCCGCTGCGCGAGAAGGAGGCGGAGGCCGGCGCGGCGCTGCATCGGCTCGTCGTTGCGCGCGACGCGCTCGAAGCCGACGAGCGGCGCGCCAAGGAGCGAATCGCCGAGCTGCAGCGGCATATCGAGCAGTTCGGCCGCGATCTCGAACGCGAACGCGCGCTAATTCAGGACGCGGCCGAGGTCGCGCAGCGGCTTGAGGACGAGCGCGCCGAGCTGCAAGGCGGCGACGCCCATGACGCCGGCCGCGAGACCGAGGCGCAAGCGCGGCTGATCGACATCGAAGCGGCGCTGGCGGCGACCGAGGCCGAGCTGTCGAGCGCGCAGGAGCAGCTCGCCGGCGTCAACGCCAAGCGGTCGGCTCTTGAAGCGGCGCTGCGCGACGAGAATCAGCGGGTCGCGCGCTTCGAGGCGGAGCTGACCCGCATCGAGACGGAATTTGCGCTGATCGCCGGGCAGGGCGGCGGCGCCGACGAAGTCGAGCGTCTCGCCCAGGCCTTTGAACAGGCGGCGCAGGATGCGCGCGCCGCCGAAGAGGCGACGCAGGAGACCGAGGCCGCAACGCGGCGGGCGCGCGACGCTGAGGCCGCGGCCCGCACGCCGCTGGAGCCGGCGGCGCTGCGCGCCCAGCGGCTCGAGACCGAGATCCGCACGCTCGAACATCTGCTGCAAACCGGCTCCGGCGGCCTCTGGGCGCCGGTCGTCGAGAGCATGACCGTCGAGAAAGGCTATGAGACCGCGCTGGGCGCGGCGCTCGGCGACGATCTTGACGCCTCGGCTGACGATTCGGCGCCGGCGCATTGGTCGGTGACGCCCGGGGAGGGCGATCCGGCCCTGCCAAATGGCGTGCGCGCGCTCGCCGCGCTGGTCGAGGCGCCGCCGGCGCTGCGCCGTCGCCTCGCGCAGATCGGCGTCGTGCTGCGCACAGAGGGCGAGAGCCTGCGCAAACTCTTGAAGCCCGGTCAGCGGCTCGTCTCCAAAGAGGGCGATCTGTGGCGCTGGGACGGCTTCACCCAGGCCGCTGAGGCGCCGACCGCCGCCGCACGCCGGCTCTCCGAAAAGAACCGGCTTGCCGATCTGCGCGTCGAAGCCGCCGCCGCGCGCGCCGCGGCCGATTCGCTGACGCAGGCGCTGAACGCCGCGCGCGAGGCCGCGCGGGCCGCCGCCCAGGCCGAAGCGGAGGCGCGCGACGCGCATCGCCGCGCGCGCGTTGGCCTGGAGGAAGCGCGCGAACGCCATTCGACGGCGGAGCGTCGTCAGGCGCAGATCGGCCAGCGCCTGTCGGCGCTGCAGGAAGCCAAGGCGCAAACGCTCGCCAATCGCGACGAGGCCGCGCAGAAGCGCACAAGCGTGACGCAGGCGCTCGACCAGCTTGAGGAGCCGGCCTTTCTCGCCGGCGCTTTGGAGAATTTGCGTGGCCGCGCCATGGCCGAGCGCGCTCAGGCCGGCGAGGCGCGGGCTGCGGTCGCCTCCCTGCGCCACGAAAGAGCGGCGCGCGCGTCGCGGCTCGCGGCGATCGCGCGAGAGGCCTCGTCATGGGCGGAACGCCGCGATCGTGCGCAGGACCGCATCGGCGAATTGGAAGAGCGGCTGGCGACGGCGCAAGAGGAAAACGCGCGCCTAGACGACGCGCCCGACGCTTTCATCGGCCAGCGCCGCGCGCTGATGAATGCGCTCGAAGAGGCCGAGGCCGCGCGCCGCGACGCGTCCGACGCGCGCGCCAGCGCCGAAACGCGTCTCACTGAGGCCGACCGCGCCGCGCGCGCCGCCCTCGAGGCGATGAGCGCCGCGCGCGAAGACATGGCGCGCAGCGAGGCGCAGTTGGAGGCCGCGCGCCAGCGCGTCGCCGACGTCGAGCGCGCCATCGCGCATGATCTCGAATCGACGCCGCAAGCGCTCGCCCAACTTGCCGAGGTCAAAGACGGCGACGATCTGCCGGAGATCGCTGACATCGAACGGCGGCTCGAAAATCTGCGCGCCGACCGCGAACGGCTCGGCGCCGTCAATCTGCGCGCCGAGGACGAACTCACCGAGGTCGAGGCGCAGCGCGAAAAGATGATCGCCGAGCGCGACGATCTTTCGGAAGCGATCAAGAAATTGCGCGCCGCGATCGCCAGTCTCAACAAGGAGGGGCGCGAGCGCATGCTCGCCGCCTTCGACAAGGTCAACGCGCATTTCAAGGAGCTGTTCACGCTGCTCTTCGATGGCGGCGCGGCGGAATTGCAGCTTGTCGAAAGCGACGATCCGCTTGAGGCCGGCCTCGACATTCTCGCGCGCCCGCCCGGCAAAAAGCCGACGACGATGACGCTGCTGTCGGGCGGCGAGCAGGCGCTGACCGCCATGTCGCTGATTTTCGCGGTGTTCCTAACCAATCCCTCGCCGATCTGCGTGCTCGATGAGGTCGACGCGCCGCTCGATGACAGCAATGTCGAGCGCTTCTGCGATCTCCTCGAGGAGATGCGCAAGAAGACCGACACGCGCTTCGTCACCATCACTCATAATCCGATCACCATGGCGCGCATGGACCGGCTCTTCGGCGTAACGCAAGCCGAGCGCGGCATCTCGCAGCTCGTCTCGGTCGATCTCGAGCAGGCGGAGAAATTCGCGCTGGCGAGTTGAGTTAGCGTCTGGCGTTGACCACGTGATCGGACGACGCTGACATGACCAGAAGCGAATTCGTTCTGCGTTCGGCAATTTTCATTGCGCTCGCCCTAACACCGTTTCTCATCTGGCTGCTCTTCAATGTCATCGTCCTTGCGACAGGCGCGGTGCTCGTCGCAACGCTCATTCATCTTGTGGCGACGCCGTTTCTCAAGCTGCGGCTGCCGCGCGGCGTGGCGCTCACGCTTTCGGGTTTACTGATCGCCTCGATCATCGGCGGGACCTTCTATCTCTTCGGCCGGACGATGGCTTCGGAATTTCATGAGGTGCTGCGCCGCGCCGAGGACACGGCGGGCGCCATCTCGCTCGAAATCACCCGATCGGGACTCTCCGACTATCTGCCAAAATCGTTCAGCGAAAATTTTTCGCTGTCGGATCTGATCGGACGTTCGTTCACCGTCAGCATCGAGGCCGTTCTTGGCGGGCTCGTGGCTTTTTTCGCCGGCGTCTTCATCGCGAGCGAGCCGGCGCTCTACAGCGAAGGCTTCACGCTGCTGTTCGCGCCGCGCTGGCGCAACAGAGCGCGCGAAACGCTCGGTCACGTCTCCACCGCGCTGCGCCGCTGGCTGCTCGGTCAGATGATTGAAATGGTCACGATGGGCGTCATGGCCGGCGTGGCGGTCTGGCTCATCGGCCTGCCGTCGCCCTTCGCGCTTGGCGCCATATCGGGGCTCTCGGAGTTCATTCCCTATATCGGGCCGATTCTGGCGATCTTTCCCTCAGTGGCGGTCGCGGCGACGATCGGACCCTATACGATGCTTTGGACGATCCTCGCCTATCTCGCCATTCATCAGCTCGACGGCAACATGATCATGCCGCTCATCCAGCGGCAATTGGTGCGGGTGCCGCCGGCGCTGATGCTGATTTCGATCGCGCTGTTCGGCACGCTGTTCGGATTGGGCGCGACGATCTTCGCCGCGCCGCTGACGGTCGTCATCTATGTCGCGGTGATCAAGCTCTATGTGCGCGATACGCTGGGCGAGTCGACGACGCTTCCCGGGGAGAAAGCGCAAACACCCTCCCCTTGAGGGGGAGAGTCGCGCCGAAGGCGCGGGGCGGGGTAAAACCCTTCTCCGATGATTGCTTATAGCGCGCGCCATTTAGTGCGCTTTATTTATGCATTATCCGTAAGTCACCCCATCCCGAAACGCTTCGCGTTTCGACCCTCCCCCTCGCAGGGAGGGTGGAGATCGTCGTCGGCGGCGATCAAATTGAAAACAGCGGCCCGCGCATCGACTTACGCCAGCGAAAACCACATGTGGTCACAAGCTGCCCGAATGAAAACAGTGCCGCCCGAGCAGGCCGATGCCGGCCTACACTCTTTCTTAATTGCCGGGTGTTGGCGTTAAAGCCTTGGACAGCGTCTCCAATAATCGTTGGTCCGAGTAGGGCTTGTTGACCACGGGTATGGCGGCGAATCGGGCAGGAATGAGCATATCGGTGTCGTAAGCGGTCGTGAAAACGAACGGCCTCCCCGCATCCTTCAACGCGTCTGCGATCGGCCAAGCGGGCTCGCCGTTGAGATCGATATCTAGCAGAGCGACATCGAAATTTTCGACGTCGAGCGCGCGCAAAGACTCTCGAATCATTCCGAAGGGTCCGACCGGGATCATTTTATGCATGCGAAGCAGTTCGCACACATTCAGCGCCACAAGACCGGAGTCTTCAACAACAAGCACGCGCGCGTTGTCGCACGCTGCGAGGGTCGCGGGCGCGACGTGCACGCCTTTCTTCTTGTCGAGCGGCTCATCTCGCCGCGCGATCTGAGTGAGCGGCATCGACAAGCGACATTGCACGCCCTCGGGGTCGAACGTAAGCTCGACGGCGCCCTGTAGATCGAGCGCGATTGCCTTGCCGAGCAGCACCCGTCCAAAGCCTTTTTTGGTGGGCGGTGTAACGCGCGGGCCGCCGCTCTCCTTCCATGTGATGACAAAAGACTCCGCCGGGCTGTTCTCTTCGGCGCCCCAGTCGATGCTGACGAGCCCGCCCGGGATCGAGAGAGATCCATACTTTTGCGCATTCGTGGCGAGTTCGTGAATGGCGAGACTGATGGCGAGCGCCGCCTTTGGTTTGAGCACCACCGGGTCGCCTGTGACCCGGCAACAATCCGAAGGAAGAGTTTCGAGCTCCGATTCGACCAATGTCTTGATGGACACTCCTTCCCACCTGCTTTCGGTCAAGAGAGTTTGCATCCGCGCCATGGAGAACAGCCGATTTTGCAAATCCTCCTGAAACGCTTCGAGCGATGCCGCCGACCGTGACGTGAATCGAACGAGCGACTGGATGACGGCGATCGTGTTTTTCACCCGATGGTCGAGTTCGGCCATCAACATGTCTTGACGGGCTTTCGCTGCATGACGCTCCCGCAAAGCTTCATCGAGCGTGCGAAGAATAACCTCCATAATCGATGTGCGCAGCGCTTTGGCGGATTCCACTTCCCTTCCGGTCCAAGGCTCCGACTTCAGGCGCACCATTTGTTCCCAGGCCGTGAAGGAGGCGCGGGGCGACAGCGTCTCGCCATCGGACGAGGGCTGAACGGGCTTTTCCGGGTTTCCAGCCCATTTCACGATTTCCGTGACTTCCGGTCTGAACCAGATCACGTAATCCCTTGGCGTCCGCGAAACGGATATCGCCAGAACGCCGGAGCCGACCTGACGGAAGTCTTCTGCTGGCGCAAACAGCGCAGCGAGAGATTCACTGACGAAAACGCCATCTTGCCCATTGGCGTCGAGCCAATGGATCAGCGACATAATCTGCTTTTCAGAAGGCACGTCGCCAATGCTCGTCAATTTTTCATCGACAAAGATCGCGCAACCATTCGCTGGGATGAGATCCAACAGATTCGGCGGACTGGAAATCAGCGCGTCGTTGAAGCCTTTTCGCGCCATCGATGTGACAATCGCGCGCTCGATCTCTCCGGCTTTCACGCGCTCTCGCGCCAGCTCAGATGCGATCTTCTCCTGGAGCTGAAGGGAAACGACTTGCGAAAACAATTCGCAGGCTGCGCGCAACCGCGTGTCTAAAAAATGCGGGGAGTAGTCATGGCAGGCAATCAAGCCCCACAACTCCCCGTCGATCACGATTGACATCGACATGGAAGCCTGCACGCCCATGTTCTTCAAATACTGGACATGGATGGGCGAGACGCTGCGAAGAACGCTGTGGCTCAAATCGAGCGGCCGGCCGGTTTTCGGGTTGTCCGCCGGAATGAGCGGCGCTGGCGTGTAATCTACGTCGGGAATCAGTCGCAACCAATTGGCGACATAAAGCCGTCGCGCCTGCTGCGGAACATCAGACGCAGGATATCGAAGCCCGAGAAACGAGTCGACGCCTTCGGCGCGCGACTCGGCAATAACGCTTCCCGACCCATCTTGTAGAAATTGATAGACCATCACGCGGGCGAAGCCGGTGGCTCTGAAAACCTCTTCGGCTACGGATGCAAGGAATTGCGAAATCGTCTCCGTTGCGGTGCAATTGGCGATCATGCGCTGCACGAGCGCCAGAGGCTCCCGCTCGAACCCGGAGCGTTGCGGCTCAAGTTCTATGATGATCAATCCCTCGGAGATGTGCACGACTCCATCGAGCGCCATCGTCGAATCGCCGATAGACGTCTCGAACACCAGTAGCGGGCGTGGAATTATGATCGCCTTATCAATGAGACGGCATAATTTGGTCGCCGCAACAGAGCCGAGGCGGGCCTCCAAACTCTGGCCGAGCAATGCCTCCGGAGGCACGCCGAGAAGCGCCATTGTGTCGCCCGCGACCTGGACCACGGTCATGTGTTCAGGGTCGAGCGCGAGCAAAACTCCATGCGGCTGGATCGCGCCGGATATGTGGATGGGTTCTCTATCGCAAGCGGAAAGATCCATGGCCAAACTTAGCCTTAGCGGTATCTCCAGTCCAGGCGTTTTTCAAGTAACGGGTGGATCAAAATCGGCTCTGGCGTATTTGTTTCTCGTCTACGCTGCTGACTGTCTTAATTATCTCGAGCTATCGCACTCCCGTTGGATGAGCCGACCTGGCCACCGTCTCAAAAATCTGTAGGGCGTTCTGTGAATACAAGTCACTGTATTTGCGAGGACTGCGTGAACGCGTCTTGATTTGAAGGAAGGCGTCGAAGCAATGTAACTGCATGTGTCAAAGCTTATGTAACGACGTGTGTCACAATAACGTGAAACATGAAAACAAACAAATTCAACGACGCGAGCCGCGACTTTTGAGAGCGTCTTCCTGCCGTAGCAATTGACCAGCAAAAAAGCTCATGGATTGGCGCGCGCCGGTAATGGATTATTGCGAAAGGCAGACCTCGGCCTTCTGGGCGGAGCCGGCGAATGCGCTGAGCAATCTCGCTTTCGTGATCGCGGCCGCCAGCGCCTTTCTTCTTTGGCGCAGGCGGAGCGGGGCGGATTATCCTGCGCTCGCGCTCATCATCGTCACGACGCTGGTCGGCGTCGGGAGTTTCGTTTTCCATACGGTCGCGACGCGCGGTGCCATGCTGCTCGACGTCGTTCCGATCGCGCTCTTCATCTATGGCTATTTCCTGCTGGCGCTTCGCCGTTACTTTCGTCTGTCGATGGTTTTGGCGACGGCGATCACGCTCGGCTTCGCGGCGCTTTCATTTTTTGCGACGACAGTTGACGCGCTGAATGGTTCGATCGGCTATCTGCCGGCGCTCGCGGCGCTGTCGATTTTTGCCGCGCTGCTGTGGACGCGGCGCGGGCAACGCGCAACCGCGCACGCGCTTGCCGCCGCCGCGCTGCTTTTCGCAATCTCGCTGGTCTTTCGAACGATCGACCGCGTGATCTGTCCCGCCGTTCCGCTGGGCGCGCATTTTCTGTGGCATATGCTCAACGCCTGCCTGTTGTGGCTGCTGCTGCGCGCGGCGATCTTCGCGGGACCGCGTGGCGATCAGGCGAGCCCGATCCAGAAAGCGAAAGAGCCGACGGCGGCGTGAGAGGCGGTCAGCGGCCAGACGTTGCGCGTGAAAAGATAGGCCGTGCTCCACGCGACGCCCGCGAGAAATGTGTTGGCGAGCAGGACGGGATCGCCATAGGCGCCGTGCATCAGCGAAAAAACTGCCGAGGAAAACAGCACGTAGTTGCGTCCGCTCATCTGCAGCCGATCGGCGATCAGCTTGGGGACAGAGCGGCAGACGACCTCCTGGCATGGGCTCGACACGAGCAAATAGAAGGGCGCGAAGGCGACCCAATTCGGCTCGGGATTTGAATGACTCAGGAACTGCGCTTCGACGACGATTCCCGCCACGAGAAGACAGGTCAGGGCGCCGCAGATCAGCCAGGCGCGACCGCCTCTTGGCGCGCCCAGACCGAGTTCAGCGAAGGAATATCCGCCGATGACGCAGGCGGCGATGCAAAGGCCGGAAACGACGAGCAGCGCCTCGAAGCGGATTTGGAACGACAGCGCGCCGGCGGCGATCGCGAGGCTCGGCGCGAGCAGCAAAAGCACGAAGCCGATCAGCGGCGCCAGGGATCGCGAGGGAAGCGTCATAAAAGCGTAACAGACTTCCCTCTGTCACAGTTCCGTGCGCCCGAGCTCCGACAAATTGCCGCGCCGCGGCGCCTCGTTGGAGAGCAGATGGGTCAGTTCCGATAAACAGGCTTATTTTTCAATGAGTTATCTTGACGAGCCTCGCCTTGACTAAATGAAAGACCGGAAATATGTTGCGCGCGGCTCGAAAGGATTGGCCGCAAGCCGAGAATTTCGCGCCGTCTCCCGAACGGTTCGACTTTTCCGTCGCGCGGCGTCGCGCCATCGTTCAATTTTTGCGCATGGCGCAATCTGCGAGGCGAAAAACGCCGATGAGCGACGAAAACGACGACGACGCGGAAGACGCGGAGCGCGCGGCGCTCAATGCGCGGCTTCAAAAGCTCAACGCGGCCTTGCGCAAGGTCGACGAAGAGCAGGCCGCCGCCGAAGCGGCGCCGCGGACGGAGCGCAAGGGCTTCACGCGCGCCATGCGCGTCGGCCTCAACGCTTTCTCCGAATTCGTCGGGGCGGTGTTGGTCAGCGCCGTTATCGGCTGGCAGGCGGATCAGTGGCTTGGCACGACGCCATGGCTTCTGATCGTGATGCTCGGACTGGGCGTCGCGGCGGGATTTTGGAATGTCTATCGCGTGGCGAAGCCGAAAGCGCCGGGCGAGGAGTAGAGCAGGTTCCGAAAAGTCGACAGACTTTTTCGATGAGAACCTGCTCCAACGTTTTGGTTTTGAGCGATTCCTATCGATCGCATGATTCGATGTGATCGGCAGGCGCTCTAGGGAACACGAAGGCGCGTCCTAGCGCCAAGCGGGGCCGGGCGGCGACGCCCGGAAAAAGCGATGAATCCGGAAGAAGCAGCCGCAAAGTCCAATCCCATCGAGCAGTTTGAACTGCATCGACTGTGGCCCTTCGAGATCAGCGGCGTCGAGACGTCCTTCACCAACGCCTCGCTGTTCATGTTGCTCGCCGCGCTCGGCGTCGTCGCGCTGATGATTCTTGCGACCTCCAAGAAGGCGATCGTGCCGGGCCGCGTGCAGGCCATGGCCGAGATGCTCTATGAATTCGTCGCCGGCATGGTGCGTCAGACCGCCGGGACGGAAGGGATGAAGTTCTTTCCCTTCGTCTTCACGCTCTTCGCCTTCATTCTCATCGCCAATCTGATCGGGCTTGTGCCCTACACCTATTCGGTGACGAGCCAGATCGTCGTCACCTTCGCTTTCGCCATCGTGGTGATCTCGCTCGTGGTCGTTTACGGCCTCTATCGCCACGGCTTCGGCTTCCTCAATCTTTTCGTGCCGCATGGCGTGCCGCTGCCCGTGCTCGTCGTGCTGGTGCCGATCGAGATCATCTCCTTCCTGTCACGGCCGGTGTCGCTTTCCGTCCGTCTCTTCGCCAATATTCTCGCAGGCCACATCACCCTCGCCGTGTTCGGCGGCTTCGTGGTGATGCTGCTCGGGGCCGGCGCCTGGGCGGCGCTCGCGCCCGTGCCGATCCTGGCGATCGTCGCGCTCTATGCGCTCGAACTGCTCGTCGCCTGTCTGCAGGCGTTCGTCTTCAGCGTTCTCACATGCGTCTATCTGAACGACGCAATTCACCCGGGCCACTGATAAAAATCGAACAATAAACGTCGCCCCATTCAGCAGGAGTAAGATATGTCAGAGATGCAACTCGTCGGCGCCGGACTGGCGGCGATCGGCACCGGCGCTGCGGCGATCGGCGTCGGCATTATTTTCGGCAACTTCGTCAACGGCGCGCTGCGCAACCCGTCGGCGGCCGCTTCCCAGTTCACCAACGCCATCATCGGCGCGGCGCTTGCCGAAGGCCTGGGCATCTTCGCCTTTCTGATCGCAATCCTGCTTTTCCTGAAGCAGTGACGTTTCGCGTCCGGCCTTGCGGCCGGGCGCGCTTTCTCATGCGCCGCGCGACCGCCGCGCGGCCTTTGTCCGAGACTTGGATCATGTCCATGGCGATCATCTCTTCCGCTTTCGCCGCCGAGGGCGAGCAGACGACGCACGAGACCGTCGGCGCCGGCGAAGCGCATCATGAGGGCGCGTTTCCGCCCTTCCAGACCGAAAATTTCGCGCCGCAGATCTTCTGGCTCGTCGTCATTTTCGGATTGCTCTACGTGCTGATGTCGCGTATCGCCCTTCCGCGCGTCGGCGGCATCATCGAGAACCGGGGCGCCAAGATCGCTTCAGATCTCGGCGCCGCGCGCGAGATGCAGTCGAGGGCGCAGGCCGCCGCGGCCGCGAATGACGAAAATCTTCGTCGCCGCCGTGACGAGGCGCAAGGCATCGGCCGCGAGGCGCAGCACAAGATCGCCGCTGAGAGCGCAAAGCAGCGCGAACTCGCCGAATCGCAGGCCGCGGAGAAGATCCGCGCCGCCGACGAGCGCATCGCGAGCGCAAAGACTCAGGCGCTGGCCAATGTCGAGCAGATCGCCGTCGACGCCGCCGCCTCCATCGTCGAGAAGCTCACCGGAGCCAGAATCGACCAGGCCGCGCTCGCCAAGCACGCGACATCGTCGAACTGAGGAGAGGCTCAATGCATTTCGACGCGGAATTCTACGTCGCCGTCGGCTTCACGATCTTCCTTCTCGTGATGATTTGGGTCGGCGCGCATTCGAAGTTCGCCGCCTTCATTGATGCGCGCATCAACCGCATCAAGGGCGAACTCGCCGAAGCCGAACGCCTGCGCAACGAAGCGGAGGCGCTCCTTGCGTCCTTCGAACAGAAGCGGGCGGAAGCGGAAGCCGAAGCCAAGGCCATCGTCGCGCAGGCGAAGGAAGAGGCGGAATTGATCGCCGCCGAGGGGCGTCGTCGCCTCGGCGAATTCATGGACCGCAGCGTTAAGCAGGTCGAACAGAAGATCGCTCAGGCGGAGGCGCAGGCCTCGGCCGAAGTGCGCGCCGCGGCCGCCGACGCCGCGGTTAAGATCGCCGAGCGGGCGCTCTCCGCCGGCGCGGGCGCTGGCAAGGATTTCGTCGGCGACGGCATCAAGGAATTGAAGTCACTCGCGCACTGATGAGACGGGCGGCTCAAAATCAAATGCTTGAGCAGGTTCTTTTCGAAAAAGTCGGTCAACTTTTTTGAAACTGCTCTAGCCGCCCTTGCGCTTTTTCTCGGCCGCGGGCTTTTCTGCGCCCTGAAAGCCGACCAGAATCTCGTAATCGTCCTGGGCGCGCGGGCTCATGAGCGGCACCGTGAACGGATCGGCGACGACCTGAAATTCGCCGCGCGTGCCGCCTTTTGGGATTGAAGCGCTGACGCGATAGGTCTTTGAGGCGACGAGCGTATCGTCTTTCAGACGGCGAATCGACACCCGCAGATTGGCGCCAAAGGCGCCGGGTTGACCCAGCGCGCCGAGCACGGCGGAGCCTTCGAGGCCCACTCTGATCGTCAGACGATCGCCGTCGACAACGCATTCGCGCGCAGTTTCGCCAAGCGAAAGCTGATAGCGCACATTGGCGCTATCAGCGTCCGGCGGCGAGCGCAGCATGGCCGCGCCGCTTTCCACGAAGACTTCGGGACAATCGGGCGTGGCGCCGGGCGGCGCGGGCTGCCCCTCTTTTTGTTCGCCGCCGCCGAAGATGCTGGGCACGCGAAGCCGCGGCAGTTCGAAAGCCGCCGCGACAGGCGTAAGCGCGATGGACGCAGAAACAGCAATGGCCAGGCGGCTCTGCGCAGTTCTGGAGAGCTTGCCCACCGGGCGCTTCATGCAAACGTTACGGCAGCTTTGCGAATCCATCCTTGAATCCCTGCAGAGTCAGCGGCAGTCCTATGCCTTCTTCCGGAACCTGGTGAATGATGAAGGTCGCGGTCTTGCCGCTCTTCAGCTGATCGATGAGCTTGTCGTCCATCATCACCTCGGCGACGCAGCCCGTCGGCAGACATTTGACGAATCCAGCGCGGCCGACGTCGGTTTGGTCTATTTTCAAGCCGAGCCCGTTGGGCAGGAGCACGCCGAGCGGCGCGATCACGCGCAGCAGACGGCTCTTCCCGTCGCTTGTCTTCAAGACGATGACGATGAGGTTGATGTTGCTCTTATCCTCGGCGACCACGCTTTGGATCAGCGCGCATTGTTCAGCCGCCGCGCCTGCGGGCTTTTCGCAGCGCATTTCCCAATCGCCGAATTTGGCCTTGGCGGGGCCGCCTTGCGCGTGGCTCGCGTTGGTGCCGAGTCCGAGAAATAGCAATGAGGCCGCCGCCGCGACCTGATGTCGCAACAGGCGACGCGTTCTCGCAGCGCGCAAGGGCTTCATGATGGCTCCTGGCTGACGGCGCCGTGGCCGTTCAATTCGTAACGCAGGGAAAGTGGCCGGTCGACGCGGGCTGTCCAGCGCGACAGGTCGTTGCCTATCAAATGGACTTCAACTGTCAAGGTCGTCGGCGTTCGCGCCGCATTGTTTGGCAAACGCTTTGACGCGACGATTTGTCTGTCGAATCTGGCGTTGCAACAATTGCGCGGACCGACGGTTTGTGATTGAACCGGCCGACTACCGAGCGGGGCGGGCTTTGGGCGGGCTGCGCGCGGAAATCACAAAAAGAACAATGACTGTCTGGCGAAGGGTTCGAAAGGCGGCTTTAATGTTTAACGTCAATCGACGAATGCTCACACGTGGCGCATTGGCGGCCGCCGTGGCGATTCCCGCGACTTTGTTCGCCGGCTTCGCCCTCGCACAAGTTGAAGGGCAGCCCACCCCGGGCGGCCTCGGCCTGCCGAACATGGTGACGCCGGTCGGCCTGGGCACTCAGCAATTCTACAACATGGTGCTGATGCCGATCATTTCGTTCATCGCGCTCTTCGTTCTGGGCTTGCTGGTCTATGTGAGCTATCGCTTCAACGAGCAGAAGAACCCCATTCCCTCGAAGCTGACGCACAATACGCCGCTCGAAATCATCTGGACCTTGATACCGGTTCTGATCCTTCTGTTCATCTCCGTTCCGTCGTTGCGACTGCTGGCGGAGCAAGTTGAGGTGCCTGAGGCGTCCGTCACGATTAAAGTGACCGGCAACCAGTGGTATTGGTCCTACAAGTATCCCGAGGATCAGGGCGGCGGCTTTGGCTTCGATCAGATGCTGAAGCCCGAATCCGAACTTCAGCCTGGCGATCTTCGTCTGCTGTCCGTCGACAATGAGGCGGTTGTGCCGGTCAATGAGGTCATCGCCGTGCACATCACGTCGAACGACGTCATCCACGCGTTCGGCGTGCCGTCGTTCGGCGTTCGCATGGACGCGATTCCCGGTCGTTTGAATCAGACATGGTTCAAGATCGAGAAGGAAGGCGTCTACTACGGCCAGTGCTTCTTCATCTGCGGCAAGGATCACGCCTATATGCCGATCGTGATCCGCGCGGTCAGCCGCGAGAAATACAATGAGTGGCTTGCCCAGGCGAAGCAGAAGTTCGCCAGCGCCGACTCGCGGGTGCGGGTCGCCGCCGAGAGCCACTGAATAGCCGCTGAAACGAGACGCAACGGAACACACTAGTTTTCTAAGGAACATGACGATGGCGAGTTCGACGATGGCCGGGGCGCATGATCATCCGAGGGGTTTGCGCCGCTTCCTCTTCTCCACCAACCACAAAGACATCGGCACGCTCTACATCATCCTCGGTTCGATTGGCGGCGTCATCGGCTTCCTGCTGTCGCTCGGCATGCGGCTCGAGCTGGCGTATCCCGGCGTGCAGATTTTTCCGGGTCTTGCGGAAGCGCTCCAGGGCGCCGATCCGTCGATGGCGCTGGATGCGGGCAAGAACCTCTACAACGTGTTCATCACGGTCCATGGCGTGCTCATGATCTTCTTCATGGCCATGCCGATCCTCATCGGCGGCTTCGGCAACTGGTTCGTGCCGATCATGATCGGCGCGCCGGACATGGCGTTCCCGCGCCTCAACAACATTTCATTCTGGCTGCTCTTCGCTTCGCTCGTGCTCGCCGTCATTTCGATGTTCGTCGAGGGCGCGCCGGGCATGAAGGGCTTCGGCGGCGGCTGGACCTTCTATCCGCCGCTGTCGTCGAACACCGGCTCGCCCGGCCCGGCGATGGATTTCGTGATCCTGGCGCTGCATCTTGCCGGCGCTTCGTCGATCCTTGGCGCGATCAACTTCATCACGACGATCTTCAACATGCGCGCGCCCGGCATGACGCTGCACAAGATGCCGCTGTTCGTATGGTCGATGCTCGTGACCGCCTTCCTGCTGCTGCTCGTGCTGCCGGTGCTCGCGGGCTGCGTGACGATGCTGCTCACCGACCGTAACTTCGGCACGATGTTCTATGATCCGGCCGGCGGCGGCGATCCGCTGCTGTTCCAGCATCTGCTGTGGTTCTTCGGCCATCCGGAAGTCTACATCGTCATTCTTCCGGGCTTCGGCATCATCAGCCAGATCGTGTCCACCTTCTCGAAAAAGCCGGTGTTCGGCTATCTCGGCATGGCCTATGCGATGGTCAGCATCGGCGTGCTCGGCAGCATCGTGTGGGCGCACCACATGTATACGGTCGGCATGTCCCTCAATGCGCAGCGCTACTTCACGCTGGCGACCATGGTGATCGCGGTGCCGACGGGCATCAAGATCTTCTCCTGGATCGCGACGATGTGGGGCGGGTCGATCTCGTTCCGCGCGCCGATGGTCTGGGCGATCGGCTTCATCTTCGTGTTCACGATGGGCGGCATCACCGGCGTCGTGCTCGCCAACGCCAGCGCCGACAAGCAGTTCCACGAGGGCTACTATGTCGTCGCGCACTTCCACTACACGCTGTCGCTCGGCGCGGTCTTCGCGCTCTATGCGGGGTTCTATTACTGGTTCCCCAAAATGACCGGCTACATGTATTCGGAGACTCTGGCCAAGGCGAACTTCTGGCTGCTGTTCATCGGCGTCAATGTCGTCTTCTTCCCGCAGCACTTCCTCGGACTGGGCGGGATGCCGCGCCGCTACATCGACTATCCGGACGCTTACGCGCTGTGGAACCTGGTGTCGTCCTCCGGCATGATCTTCGTCACGCTCTCGCTGATCGTCTGGTTCTACGCGATCATTGAGGCCTTCATGAAGAAGCGTCTGGCCGGGGCCAATCCCTGGGGCGTGGGCGCAACGACGCTGGAATGGACTCTGTCGTCGCCGCCGCCGTTCCATCAGTTCCAGGTTCTGCCGCGCATCACTGGGGCGAGCCGGTAACCAACGAAGCGTCGGCGCGAATGAACTCGCGCCGACGATGCAGCCGGCGCCGGCGAGCATGACGCGGCTCGCTGCGCCCGCCTCGGCGGCCAAGGTTTTGAGTGAAACGCCATGAGCGACGCATCCTATCTGCATGACGAACAGGCTCCGCGCATCTCGGTCGCGTCGCCGTCGGACTATTTCGCGCTGCTCAAGCCGCGCGTGATGTCGCTTGTGGTGTTCACCGCGCTCGCCGGCCTGTTGCTCGCGCCGACGCCGCCGCATCCGCTGATCGGCTTTGCTTCGCTCCTGGCGATCGCCGTCGGCGCCGGCGCGTCCGGCGCGCTCAATATGTGGTACGACGCCGATATCGATGCGCTGATGACGCGCACGCGCAAGCGGCCAATTCCCGCCGGTCGCCTCGATCCCGAAACGGCGCTCGCCTTTGGTCTCGTGCTGGCGACGCTGTCGGTCTTTACGCTCGGCTATGTCGCGAACTGGTTCGCCGCCGCGCTGCTCGCCTTCACCATTCTCTTCTATGTCGTGATCTATACGATGTGGCTGAAGCGCTGGACGCCGATGAACATCGTCATCGGCGGCGCCGCCGGCGCGCTTCCGCCGATGGTCGGCTATGCCGCCGCGACGGGCGAGATCAATCTCGCGAGCGTCGTGCTCTTTGCGATCATCTTCATGTGGACGCCGCCGCACTTCTGGTCGCTCGCCTTGCTGAGAAGCGAGGACTACGCCCGCGCCGGCGTGCCGATGCTGCCCAATGTCGCCGGCGAAGACCGCACGCGGCTCGAAATCCTGATCTATGCGCTGGCGCTCGCGCCGCTCGGCGTTGCGCCCTGGCTGATGGGCTTCGCCTCGCTCGCCTACGGGCTCATCTCGATCGGCTGCGGGATCGCGCTCGTCGCTGTCGCGGCGATGGTCTTCAGGCGGCGCGAAGGCGACGCGGCGCGTCTCGCCGCCCGCCGGATGTTTTTGTTCTCCATCCTCTATCTATTCCTGCTGTTCCTGGTCCTCGTCGTCGAGCAGACCGCGCATATTTTCGCGCTGATCTAGGCGGCTAAGCGAATGGTGAGCGAAATGATCGATGCAGGAGACAAGATGAAAGAGCGCGCCAGTCTATTCGACCGGCCAGGGGTCGTGCTGACCGAAGAGCAGGCGCGTAGCCGTCGGGCGCGCAATATCGCCATCGGCGTGACGATCGCGCTTCTCGCCGTGCTGTTCTACGCCGTCACGCTGGTGAAGTTTGGCGCGGCCGTCGTCAATCGGACGATCTGATGATGAACGCGCCGGCTCCTCGTTCACGCAAACGCCCGCAGATGATCGCGGCGGCGCTGGTCGTGGGCACGGCGGCGATGCTGGGACTGTCTTTCGCTTCGGCTCCGCTTTACCGCGCCTTTTGCGCGGCGACCGGCTTTGGCGGCACGCCGAGGACCGATCTCGCCGGCGCGCCGTCCCCGGGCGAACGCGTGCTCTCCGTGCGCTTCGACGCCAACGTCGCCCGCGACCTTCCGTGGCGCTTCGAGCCTGAGGTCGCCAAGATCTCCTTGCGCACCGGCGAGACGAAAACCGTCTATTACAAGGTCGCCAATCTTTCCGATCGCGAGACCAGCGGTCAGGCGGCCTACAATGTCACGCCTGGCCAGGCCGGCGCCTTCTTCGTCAAGGTCGCCTGCTTCTGCTTCGAGGAGAAGCGGCTCGGACCGCACGAGGCCGAGGAATGGCCGGTGGTTTTCTATCTCGATCCCGCTCTTGAGCGTGAGGAAGGCATGCGCGGCGTTCGCGAGATCACGCTTTCCTACACGTTCTTCGCCATCAAGGATTCCACTGCGGCGAAGACCAGCGAGACGGCGATCGCAAAGCCGAAGGGTTGACGGCGCCGCGCGACTTGACCGCGCGGCAAACTAGGGGACTGGCCGGTACCGCCGGCCGATGACAAGGAAGAGCAAGATGGCGGACGGACACGCGAAACCCGAACACGACTATCATCTGGTCGATCCGAGTCCGTGGCCGATTGTGGGCGCGTTCGCCGCGCTCATCACGGCGATCGGCGCGGTCATGTGGATGGCGCAGCACAAGGGCGCGCCGATCGGCGGCATGACCTTCGGCGGCACCATGTTCTTTGTCGGCATGGGCGGCATTCTGCTCGTGATGTATGCGTGGTGGAGCGACATCATCCGCGAAGCGAGCGTCGGCGGGTTCCACTCGCCGGTCGTGCGGCTGCATCATCGCTACGGCATGATCCTGTTCATCTTCTCGGAGGTGATGTTCTTCGTCGCCTGGTTCTGGGCGTTCTTCAATTCGGCGCTCTTCCCGGCCGATGCGGTGCAGGTCATGCGCACCGAATTGTTCCAGGGCGTCTGGCCGCCCAAGGGCATGGAAGTGCTGAGCCCCTGGAAACTGCCGCTCATCAATACGCTCATTCTGCTCAGCTCCGGCGCGACCCTGACCTGGGCTCATCACGGCCTCTTGGAAAACAACCGCGGCGTCCTGAAAAAGGGCTTGATCGCGACGATCGCGCTCGGCCTGTTGTTCACGACGATCCAGGCCTATGAATATCTCCACGCGCCCTTCGCCTTCGCCTTCGACCCGGCGAAGCCGGCGGCGACGAATTACGGCTCGACCTTCTTCATGGCGACCGGCTTCCACGGCTTCCACGTGATCGTCGGCACGATCTTCCTCATCGTATGCCTGCTGCGCGTCTTCAGGGGCGCCTTCACGCCGGACCAGCATTTGGGCTTCGAATTCGCCGCCTGGTACTGGCACTTCGTCGACGTCGTCTGGCTGTTTCTGTTCGCCTGCATTTACGTGTGGGGGAACTGGGGCGGGACAATGGAATAGGCGCGCCGACGCCCGTTTGAACATTGGACGGTCACGGGCGCGCCCGTGACCGTTTTCGTTGGAGGACCAACATGTCACAAGAGCACGTCTATCCGCCCGTTTCGCTCTATGTCGACGGAATCCTCGGCAGATGTCCGCGCTGCGGCAAGGGCCACATGATCCGCGGTCTGCTGACCGTCGCGCCGACATGCGAGGTTTGCGGGCTCGATTTCTCCTTCGCCGACGCGGGCGATGGTCCGGCGATCATGGTCATGACCATCGTCGGCTTCGTCGCGATCGCGGTGCTGTGGTATGTCGAGGTGACATATCAGCCGTCCTACTGGGTGCATGCCGCGATCCTTGTGCCCCTGTCGGCCATTCTCTGCGTCGGGCTGCTGCGGCCGATGAAGGGCCTGCTGATCGCCCTGCAATATTTCAACAAGGCTGAAGAAAGCCGCCATCAGTCGTGAGCGCCGCCGTCCGCGCGCTTCTGGGGCCGGCGGTTACGACGACGCTGCTCTTTGCGCTGATGGTCAGTCTGGGGTTTTGGCAGGTGCGGCGGCTTGGCGAGAAAGAGGCGCTGATCGCGCGCGTCGAACAGCGCTCCACGCAGTCGCCGCAGCCAATTCCGCCGCCTGACCGATGGGCGACCCTTCGCGCTGAAGATTACGACTTCATGCATGCGCGCGCGGCGGGTCGTTTTATCGGCGGCCGCGACGCGCTGGTCTTCGCCGCGCCGCCCGAGGGCGCGAGCCGAGAGCCGGGCTATTGGCTGGTCACGCCTTTCGCGCTGACGAGCGGCGGCCTCGTGCTTGTCGACCGCGGATTTCTCCCGGCCTCAAAGGCCGGCGACGCCGCCGTGCGCGCCGCCCCTCCGGGCGAAGTGACGCTCGTCGGATTGCTGCGCGCGCCGGAACGCCGCAACCCCTTCACGCCCGCCGACCAGCCCGAGAAGGGGGTCTTCTACGCGCGCGATCCCGCGGCGATCGCCGGCGCTCTCGGCTTAGCCGACGCCGCGCCCTTCGCGCTCGTCCTCGACGAGGTTCCAGCAGCGGGGACGGATTGGCCGCGCCCGGTGGGGGGCGTTCCAACGATCGTCAATAATCATTTCTCCTACGCCGTGACCTGGTTCAGTCTGTCGCTCGCGCTTCTCGTCGTTTTTGGGATTTACGCACGCGGCGTTCTTGCGCATGAGCGCATCTAGCGACCTCGGGCTTGCAGCGCTGTCGAATATGCTATGAAAAGCGCAGTGACACGCGCGCGAGCGGCGCGCGCTCTTCCATCCATGGATTGACGGTTGCGCTATCTCTCAACCCGCGGCGAGGCCGCGCAGCTTGGCTTTGACGACGTTCTGCTCGCCGGTCTCGCGACCGACGGTGGGCTCTACACGCCGCTCGCCTATCCGCGGCTCGCGCCTTCCGAGATCGCCGGGCTCGCGGGCCGGTCCTATGCCGAAGCGACGGCGCAAGTGATCGCGCCTTACCTCAGCGAGACGTTTTCGCGTGAGATTTTGCGGGCGCAAACAGAGAGCGCCTATAGCGGGTTCCGTCACCGTGCGATCGCGCCGCTGACGCAGATCGCCGACAATCTCTTCGTTCTCGAACTTTTTCACGGGCCGACGCTCGCCTTCAAGGATCTGGCGATGCAGCTGCTCGGGCGCATGATGAATCATGTGCTCGAAGAGCGAAATCTACGCGCCACCATCGTCGGCGCGACGTCCGGCGATACGGGCGCCGCGGCGATCGAGGCGTTCAAGGGTCTGGATCGCGTCGACGTTTTCATTCTGTTTCCGCACGGCCGGGTTTCCGACGTGCAGCGCAAGCAAATGACCACGGTCGACGACGACAATGTTCATACGATCGCGCTGCAGGGTTCGTTCGACGACGCGCAAGCGATATTGAAACGGCTGTTTCGCGCCGCCGACTTTCGCACGCGCGTCGGACTCGCCGGCGTCAATTCGATCAACTGGGCGCGCGTCGTCGCGCAGACCGTCTATTATTTCACGAGCGCCGTGGCGCTCGGCGCGCCGCATCGGCATATTTCCTTCGCCGTGCCGACGGGCAATTTCGGCGACGTGCTGGCCGGCTATGTCGCCAAGCGGATGGGTCTGCCGATCGAGAGACTTGTCGTCGCCACCAACGCCAACGACATTCTTGCGCGCGCGCTTGCAAGCGGGCGTTACCAGCCGCGCGGCGTCACGCCGACTCAGTCGCCGTCGATGGACATTCAGGTTTCATCCAATTTCGAGCGCCTGTTATTCGACGCAAGTGGGCGCGATCCGGCGGTGGTCCGCGCCGCTTTCGCCTCGCTCGATCAATCCGGCGCCTTTGAGATTCCTGCTGCGGCGCTCGCCGCCATTCGCGCCGAATTCGATGCCGAGTCCGTCGGCGAGACCGAGACGACGGAGGAGATTCGCCGCACCTGGCGCGAGACCGGCTATGTGCTCGATCCGCATACGGCGACCGGCGTCACCGCGGCGCGCGCGCGGCTTGCGAAAGATCCGGCGACGCCCGTCATCGCGCTTTCGACGGCGCATCCGGCAAAGTTTCCAGACGCCATTGAGCGCGCCATCGGACTGCGTCCCCAGCCGCCTGAAAATATTGCGGCCCGACTTGACGCGCCGGAACGATTCACGATTCTTGAAAATGATGGCGCGCGAGTCGCCGAATTTATCTCCTCGCACGCGCGCGCGGCGAAGAGCTGACAAGGTCTGGCTAGGGCACGATGGCGATCTTCAGCGTAATCGGGCGGCGCGACCTGCCGATTAGAGGCGACGGTCTTTATCTGCGCGCGTCTGAAATGCGCGATTATATGGAATGGGCCGAACTGCGCGAAAAAAGCCGCTCCTTCCTGACGCCATGGGAGCCGCTCTGGCCGATCGACGATCTCACGCGGGCGAGCTTCCGCTATCGCGTGCGCCGCCACGCCGAGGAGATGGCCCGCGACGAGGCCTATTCCTTCTTCATCTTTCGTGAGGAGGATGACGCGCTGATGGGCGGCCTCTCCTTCGGGCATGTCCGGCGGGGCGTGTCGCAGGCGGCGACGCTCGGCTATTGGATGGGCGAACCCTATGCAGGCAAGGGCCACATGACCCGCGCCGCTCGCGCCGCTTGCGCCTATGCTTTCGAGAAGCGCGGCTTCCATCGCATCGAGGCGGCGTGCCTGCCGACGAACGAGCCGTCGAAGCGTTTGCTGGAGCGCGTCGGTTTCAAGCAGGAGGGCTATGCGCGCTCCTATCTCAACATCAACGGCCAGTGGCGCGACCATTTGCTTTATGCGCTGTTGGAAACTGATCCTCAGCCGATCAATCCGCCGTCGCCGGCGTAAGCGGAACACTGAAAAGAAACGCGCCCGGCGATTAATGCAGGGCGCGCGGCGCGGGACGAGCTTCCCGTGCGGCTTGAGCCGCGCCGTCTCTTCAAAATCCTATCGCCGCCTTTTTGCTGCTGGTGCGGAGATCGGTCACGCGAGCGCCGCTTTCTGCAGAGCGACAAGATCCGCAACCCCCTGCTGGGCGAGCGCCAGCATGGCCGACAATTCATCTTGGGAAAACACCGCGACTTCTGCTGTGGCCTGAATTTCAACGAGGCCGCCCGAGCCGGTGAGAACGAAATTGGCGTCGGTTGCCGCGGTTGAATCCTCGGCGTAATCGAGGTCGATCACCGGGGTTGCGTTGAAGATGCCGCAGGACACCGCGGCGACATGATCGCGCAGCGGGCTTTCCTTGACGATGGAGCGCGAACGCATCCAATCAAGGCAATCATGCAGCGCCAGCCAGGCGCCGGTGATCGACGCCGTGCGCGTGCCGCCGTCCGCCTGGATGACGTCGCAGTCGACGACGATCTGCCGCTCGCCAAGCGCGGGCAGATTGGTGACGGCGCGCAGCGAGCGGCCGATGAGGCGCTGGATTTCCTGCGTGCGGCCCGAGAGCCTCCCGGCGGCGGCCTCGCGACGCGTGCGCGTGTGGGTGGCGCGCGGCAGCATGGAATATTCCGCCGTGACCCAGCCTCGGCCCTGGCCGCGCAGCCACGGCGGCGGCTTGTCCTCGAGCGACGCCGCGCAGAGCACCTGCGTATTGCCGAATTTAACGAGGCAAGAGCCCTCGGCGTAGCGGGCGACGCCTCGCTCGAAACTCACCTGGCGCATCTCGTCGGGCGCGCGTTTACTGGGGCGCATAGCAGCTCCGTTGTCGTATGGGTTGCGCCTTCTATCGCGCTTTCCGCAACCGTGAAAGCGCCGGGCGAGCGACAGCGTCTTGCGCTGGCGGCCGCATGGTGAAACCATGAGCTAACGGGGCCGGCCGAAACCAGGCTCCGACGATAAGGAGGGAGTGATGGGCCAGACATTGTCCCAAGCGTCGTCCCAAGGAGCGCATTCTCACGAGGCGAGAGCCCAGGGCCCCCGGCTGATTGCGCTGGCGGGCCCTTTTCAATGCGGCAAGACCACACTTCTCGAGGCTATTCTGGCCCACGCCGGCGCGATCCCGCGGCAGGGCCCCGTCGCTGCAGGAGCCAGCGTCGGCGACTCCAGTCCGGAAGCCCGCGCCCATCAGATGAGCGTCGAGGCCAATGTCGCGACGGTCGATTATATGGGCGACCACTACACATTCGTCGATCTGCCAGGCTCCGTCGAATTCGCCCATGACTCGCGCAATATCCTGCCGACGGTCGACGCCGCCGTCGTCGTTTGCGAGGCCGACCCCCGCAAGATACCGGCGCTGCAGCTCATTTTGCGCCAGCTCGAAGAACTCGGCGTGCCGCATTTCATTTTCTTGAACAAGATCGACGCCGCGACCATCGATGTGCGCGAGGCGCTCGCCATTCTGCAGCAGGCTTCGCGCACGCCGCTGCTGCTGCGCCAGGTTCCGATCTGGAACAATGGCGTCGCGGTCGGCTTCATCGATCTCGCGCTGGAGCGCGCCTATGTCTATCGCGAACATGCGCCGTCGGAGGTCGTCGAGATTTCCGGGGGCGATGTCGCGACCGAGAAGGAAGCCCGCTATTCGATGCTGGAGCGGCTCGCCGACTATGACGACGCGCTGATGGAGGAGCTGATTTCCGACATCGAGCCGCCGCGCGATCAGGTGTTCGACGACCTCACCAAGGAATTGCGCGCCGGACTGGTCGTGCCTTTGTTCATCGGCTCGGCCGAACGGGGCGCCGGGGTGACGCGGTTGTTGAAAGCGATGCGCCACGAGGCGCCGGGAATCGAAGCGACCCGCGTGCGGCTTGGCGTCGGCGAGGGCGGCCCCGCGCTCGCCCGCATCTTCCGCACGATTCACACGCCGCACGGCGGAAAAATGTCGGTTGCGCGCGTGCTGCGCGGCGCCCTCGCGGACGGCCAGACCGTCGCTTCGCCGCAAGGGGAGGATCGCGTTTCAGGCATGTCGCATTTGATGGGCGCGGCGACGAGCAAGACGACGGAGGCGAAGACCGGAGACGTCGTCGCTCTCGGGCGTCTTGATCATGCGCAGACCGGCGACACGATCGTCGCTGACGCGCGCGCTGGCGCGGCGGATCTGCAGAAGACGCGCGCGGAAGCTCCCGATCCGGTGCATGCCCTCGCGCTCAATGTGAAGGACCGCAAGGACGAGATGCGCCTCGCCGCGGCGATGACGAAGCTCATCGAGGAGGATCCTTCGCTCGTTTTTGTCCATGACCAGGAGCTGTCGCAGATCAAGCTCTTCGGCCAGGGAGAGATGCATTTGCGCGTCGCGCTCGAACGCCTCGCCTCGCGCTTCAACGTCGCGGTCGACTGCTCAAAGCCGACGGTCGCCTATCGCGAAACGATCCGCCATAAGGTCACCGTCCGCGGCCGCCACAAGAAGCAGTCGGGCGGACATGGCCAGTTCGGCGACGTGGTGATGGAGATCGCGCCACGCGGCCGCGGCGAAGGATTCGCCTTCAGCGAGCGCGTGCACGGCGGCTCCGTGCCCAGGCAATATTTCTCGTCCGTCGAGGCCGGCTGTCAGGACGCCTTGCTGCACGGCCCGTTGGGCTTCCCGGTGGTCGACGTCGAGGCGGTGCTGACCGACGGCTCGTATCATTCCGTCGATTCTTCCGACATGGCGTTCCGCACGGCGGCGCGCATCGGCATGAGCGAAGCCCTGGAAAAGGCCGAACCGATCCTGCTGGAGCCAGTGCTCGCGGTCGATATTTTCGTCCCGAGCGACGCCATGTCGCGCGCCACCGGAATCGTCTCGGCGCGGCGCGGCCAGATCATGGGCTTTGGCCCGCGCGAGGGTTGGGAAGGTTGGGACAAGCTCGAGACGCTGATTCCCGAGGCGGAGATGGACAATCTCATCGTCGAGCTGCGCTCCGCGACCGCGGGCGCGGGCTTCTATCAAGCGCGTTTCGACCATCTCGCGGAAGTCGTCGGCAAGCAGGCGCGCGACATCGTCGCCGCGCATACGGCGAAGGCGCACGCAGGGTAGGCGGGTTCAGCCTGGAAAGCAGCGCCCGAAGGCCAGCAGCAGACGCGGATCGCCGCGCAGCCGGATCTTCCCGCGCAGCAGCGCCCAGACGAGGCTCGTCTCCTTGCGCACGAAGCGCAGCCAAGTTTCGGAGTCGGCGGTCACGAGCAGTCGCGAGTCGCCGACAAGGCCGTCTTCGACGCTGAGCGTTTTGTTGGCGATGACGATGGTGGCGCTGCGACGGTCCGCGCCGGTGAAGACGAAGTGGTAGACCGCGTCGAGACCGGTCGACTTGCTGCGCTGAAAGCGGAGTCGCAAGCCGGAGAGGAAGCCCTCGATTGTCACGGGACGTGGCGTCGAGCCCACGCGTTTTGGCGTCTTGCCCGGAAACCGGCGCGCCACATGAGTTTCGGCGTCGGAGTCAGCCACGACGTAGACCGTCTCGGCTTTCTTCTGCAGCGGATCGACGATCTCCTGAAGATAGCGCTTCTTATCCGCCTGATAGGCGCCGATCACATCCGCGCCCGCCGGGCAAACGGCCATGCAATAGGCCGCCTTGTAGTTGGGACCGAAGGCGAGGCTCTGCCACATCGAGACGGTCTCGGCGTCGCTGACTTTCGCGCGATAGGCGCGCGCGCTTTTTGCATCCGCGATCGTCTCCACCCACTCGCCGAAACCGCCCATGAACTCGCGATAATTATGCGTGTAGCAGGCGCCGAAGTCGAAATGTCCGTCCGGCGCAATCGCGCCCGTCGGACAGGCGGCGACGCAGAGCTTGCATTCGAAGCACGGATTTAAGTCCAGCGGCCTCGCGTGCGCCTCAAGGTCGATGTCGACGGCGACCGTGCCAAGCAGAATGAAATTGCCGAACTTCGGGTGGATCACATTGCGATGGAGTCCCATGCGCCCGAGACCCGCGGCGACGGCGACGGGCTTGTGCGCGATGATCCACATCTTGCCCGGCCAGCGTGACGCTTCCATCGGAAAGCCCATCGACGGATAGGCGGCGCGCACGCCGCGCGCTTCGAGGGAGTGGGCAATCGCGCGCGCGACTTCGTCGCAATCATCGGCTGCATGGTGGAATTCGAGATTGGCGACGGAACGCGCGGGACTGCGGATGTTCTCGCGGTTCATGCGGAGGACGAAGGAAATGAGCGTGCGCGCGAAGGGAAAGGCCGCGAGGATGTCGCCCCGCTGATCGTCAAGCGCCGGATCGTCGAGCGCGACAAAACCGACGTCGTCGGCGCCGGCCTCTAGAGCAATGTGGCGGAGGGTGTTCGCATCGAGATCTGCGGGGTCACGTGCGAAGGAGAGGCTGCGATCTACCATGGTTGCATATACCCCTTTCAGCGCGGCGATCGTCTCGGCGCCGTTCATTTTAGACTGGCGAGGTCGCTTCCGTCAGGACGCGAAGTTCGGAGAGAAGCTTTTGCAGGCGTTCGGCGCCGAATTTCGCCTCCACCGCATTCTGCGCCTCGCGCCAATGCGGCAGCGCGTTGGCGAGCGTCGCCTCGCCGAACGGCGTCAGCGCAATCTTGCGCGTGCGGCGGTCGTCGCCATGCTTCACCTTCACAAGCCCGCGCTTCTCTAAAACCGCTAAGTTTCGCGCAAGCGCGCTGCGATCAAGCGCGAAATATTCGGCGAGTTTGCTAACCGTCGCGCCTCCGGCGAGAGAGCAGGCGACGAGCAGCGAATATTGCGTCGGCTCCAGACCCGTCGTCGCCATAAACTGCCCATAGAGCCGCGTGATGGCGCGGCTGGCGCGGCGGATATTCGCGGCCGCGCAGCTTTGCGCGCAGAGCTTGACGTCGGCTTGATCTAACGAAGTCATTATATGTGCATATGCCCTTTTATTCGCGCCGTCAAGGGCGGCCGGCGCTCGCTTGTGCGCGAGAGCACAGCAAACCAGCGCGCTTCGGATGAGGGTCGTGAACTGCTTTTTCTCATTATCAAAAGGGGAGTGATGAGATGCGAATGTTCATATTCCTGGTGGTCGCCGCTCTGGCGGTGTCGTTCAGTCTCTACTCGAGCGCTGGCGGCCTGAAGGGCGCGTCGATCTCTGCGCCGCAGGCGATGAGCCTCGACGCCAATCCGTCGCCGCGTTGCGTTAAGAGCAAAAAAATGCGTCAAGCGAACGTCGGATGCGTCATGAAGGGCAAGCGCCGCAGCGCGTGATACGGGCGCTTGATCCGTCGACCGGCGGACATAGCTAGTGGCGCAACATCCCTATGCGCGAGAAGAGGCTCAGCATGTCCATCCCCGGCGGCGAGACGGCGGCGAAGACGATTGAATTGCAGATTGCGCCGCGCGCGCGCGATCTCGGCGGCTTCAGCGTCAGGCGCGCCTTGCCTGACGACAGGCGCCAGATGGTCGGGCCATTCATCTTTTACGATCATTTCGGCCCGGTTCAATTCGCGCCGGGACAGGGGATCGACGTGCGTCCGCATCCCCATATCGGTCTTGCGACCGTCACCTATCTTTTCGACGGGCGCATTCTGCATCGCGACAGTCTGGCCAATGTGCAGGAGATCGCGCCTGGCGCGATGAATTTGATGACTGCCGGGCGCGGCATTGTGCATTCGGAGCGCACGCCGCCCGCTCCGCGCGCGACGGGGCAACAGATGCTCGGCGTGCAAAGCTGGCTGGCCTTGCCGCTGGCGCATGAAGAGACGGAGCCGAGCTTCCAGCATTTTAGCGCGAATGTTCTTCCCATCGTTGAGGATCAAGGCATGTTCGCGCGGGTGATCGCCGGCGCGGCGTTCGGGGCGAGGTCGCCGGTCGAGACGCTGTCGGACTGGTTCTATGTCGAACTCAGTCTCTCGGCCGGCGCCTCCGCGCCGCTCGACGCCGATTATGAGCAGCGCGCGCTTTATCTCGTCGAGGGCGCCATCGAGATCGCCGGCGAACGTATCGATGAGCCGCAACTGCTGATCTTCAGCCCCGGCGCCGCGATTACGATCCGCGCGCTTTCCGATGCGCGGATGATGCTGCTTGGCGGCGCGCCGGTCGACGGACGCCGCTTCGTCTGGTGGAACCTCGTCTCTTCCAGCAAGGAGCGGATCGAACAGGCCAAGCGCGACTGGCGGGAAGGGAAGTTCCCTTCGGTGCCGGGCGACGCGGAGTTCATTCCGCTGCCGGAAGATTAGCGGCGACCAGCCGCCGACCGTCCGGCGTGAGGCGGCATATGCTGGTGAGTTTCACAACTACTCCCAGCCAGATGAACAGATCATCAGACGCTGACGCCTAAAGCCCCTCAGCTGGATGGCCATTGGCTTTAGTTTCGGGAAGGCCGAGGCTATCCAGCGTGGCGCGAAGGCGCGGCGCGGCGAAGTCGATGAAAGCTCTCAGTTTGGAGGAGACCAGGCGGCTCTGAGGATAGACAAGGTGAACTGGGACAGGCGGCGGCGTGACATTGTCGAGAAGAGGCGCGAGTCGGCCGTCGCGAATCTGTTCGGCGACCATGTACGACAGCGCCACGGTGATCCCATCTCCCATTTCCGCCGCAGCGATGGATGCAGCCGCGTCATTGATCTCAAGCCGCGGAACAAAGGAAACGCTGTTGCTTTTTTTACCGTCGAGAAAACGCCACTCCCTGTTCGGCATAAGGCCAGTGAACGCAATCATCGAGTGGAGACGTAGATCGGATGGCGTCTGCGGCACGCCGCGCCGAGCGAGATAGTCCGGACTCGCGACCAATATCCTTCGAACGGTTCCGATCTTTTTCGCGACCAAATTTGAGTCAGGCAACGGACCGATGCGGACCGCAAGATCGATCCCTTCCTCCACGAGGTTGGCTATGCGATCGAGCAGCATCACCGACATGGTTACGCGCGGGTGCTGGCTAAGAAACGCGCACACCACCGGCGCGAGGGCCGTCCGACCAAAAGTCACCGAGGCCGTGAGCGTAAGATGGCCGTTCGGAACCGCCGTTTCGCCGACAGCTTGGTGTTCGGCATAATCGAGGTCGGTCAGGATGCGCCGTGCGCTTTGCAGGAAGCGCTGACCGACATCCGTGATGGTTAGGCTACGGGTCGTGCGGTTGAAGACGCGGGCGCCGAGCCGCTCTTCGAGCGCTGAGATCGCGCGGGTCACCGCTGGGGGAGACAGGCGCAAGCGCATTCCCGCCTTGGCGAAGCTGCCGGCGTCGGCGACGGCGACGAACACCTCGAGCTCGTGGAGACGATCCATTTTTATTCCTCTAATCGGAATAATGAATTCCATACGTCAGATATTCTTACAAGAAAAATAACCAGCCATTGTCTGGAGGAGCGGCGCCGAGGCGCGCCGCGCCGTCAATGAAACAAGGATTGACCCTATGGCTCGAATTGCCGTCATCGACCCGAAATCCGCCACTGGCGAAGCGAAGAAATTGCTGGACGCCGTCCAGGCCAGCCTTGGCGCGGTCCCCAACTTCATCCGCGTGCTGGCCAATTCTCCTGCGGCGCTCAACGCGTTCCTCGGCATCCACGGGATCGCCGGCGCGGGTTTTCTCGACCCGAAAACGCGGGAGCGTATCGCACTGGCCGTCGCCGAACAGAACGCCTGCCAGTACTGCGTCTCGGCGCACACGGCCATCGGCCGCAAAGCCGGCCTCGACGGTCAGGAGATGCTGGCGAACCGCAAGGGCCGTTCGTCCGACGCCAAGGCGGAAGCCGCGCTCGCCTTCGCCCGCGCGCTCGTCGAGCATGCCGGACAGGTGAGCAAGGCCGAATTCGACGCCGTACGCGCGGCCGGTCATTCGGATGGCGAGATCATCGAGATCATCACGCATGTCGCAATGAACATCTTTACCAATTTGCTGGGCAAGGCGACCCAGATCGAAATCGACTTCCCGGAAATCGAGCTGAACAAAGCCGCCTGACTTACTCAGTTCCGGCGCGACGGAGTCTGCGCCGGATTCCTCAATCCAGACAGGAGAATCAAAATGGTCGAGGTGACTCAACCCGTTGGCGCTCGTCCGCCGCTGCCGCCGTTCACACGCGAAACCGCCATACAGAAAGTTCGCATGGCCGAAGACGCTTGGAATACGCGCGACGCCGAGCGCGTGTCCCTCGCCTACACCGAGGACAGCCGCTGGCGCAATCGCGCGGAGTTCCCAGTGGGACGGTCGGAGATCGTGGCGTTTCTGAAGCGCAAATGGTCGCGCGAGCTCGAATATCGCTTGATCAAGGAACTCTGGACTTTTGCCGAGAACCGGATCGCGGTGCGTTTCGTTTACGAGTCGTGTAATGACGACGGCGACTGGTTCCGCAGCCATGGCAATGAGAATTGGGAGTTCGACGAACGAGGTCTGATGCGACTGCGCTTCGCGAGCATCAACGATCAACCGATCCGGGAGAGCGAGCGGAAATTCCGTTGGCCGCAAGGCCCGCGGCCTGCGGATCATCCGGGTCTTTCCGAACTTGGGCTTTGAGACGCGAGGCTCGGGCTCGCAGGAGGACGCCATGCCGCATCGTTACGCCGAGATCGCCTTTACCCCGACGGTGAAGAAGGCGCAGGAGCAATTGGGCAGCCGCAACGCTTATGCGCGTATGGAGGGAGCGCCGGAGACCAGGAACCATCGCCTGAGCGAACTGGAGACCGAATTCATCGCGGCTCGAAATTCGTTCTACATGGCGACGGTCAGCGAAACCGGCTGGCCCTACATCCAGCATCGCGGAGGTCCGACAGGATTCATGCGCGTGCTGGACGACTCCACGATCGGTTTCGCGGATTTTCGCGGCAACCGGCAATATATCAGTCTCGGCAACCTCGCGAACGACGATCGCGTGTCGCTTTTCTTCATGGACTATCCGAACAAGACGCGGCTGAAGCTCTTCGGGCGCGCGACGGTCGTCGGTCTCGACGATGACGCGACCTTGTCTCTGCTCGAAACCCCGGATTACCGCGCTAGAGTCGAACGCGGCTTCCTGATCAGGGTCGAGGGGTTCGACTGGAACTGCCCGCAGCACATTACCGAACGCTACACGCTCGACGAAGTGCGCGAGACGACGGCGCCGCTCACGGCGCGGATCGCCGAACTCGAGCAGCAACTCGCCCAGGCGGCCGGCGCCGCGACCTCAATCTAAGTCCAAAAAATCGAACAATCGCGCGTTCAAATCATACGATGACAACGTCGACCATTGCTGCGACGGCTGTTGGTATCACGGCTCCACCACCACGGTCGCGCCCACGGCGACGCGGTCGTAGAGATCGACGACGTCCTCGTTGAGCATGCGGATGCAGCCGTAAGAAGCGGCCGAGCCGATCGACTTGCGCATCTTCTGCGTGGTGCCGTGGATCGCGACCTGACCTTCGCTGAGCGTCATGGCGCGGGCGCCCATCGGGTTATTCGACGCGCCGCCCGGGATCACCTGCGGCAGTTCCGGGTGATCGTGCTTCACATCTTCCGGCGGCGTCCAGTCGGGCGCGACGAATTTGGCGTTGATCTGCACGACGCCGCTCCATTCCTTGCCCGCCTTCGGCACCGCGACCTTGTAGGCGATCGCGTCGTCCTGATCGACGATCAGATAGAGCTTGCGCTCATGCTCGCTGACGACAATGGAGCCGGGATCGAGCTCGGAGTGATAATGAACGAATTCGCGCGCGGCGGCGGCCTGCGGCGCCGAGGCGGCGCCGATGATGGCGGCGGCGAAAGCGAATTGGGCGATCTTGGAAGTGCGGCGGTTCATTGTCTTGCGCTCGATGTTCGATGTCTCGATGAGCGCGTTGTAGAAGAGCCGCCGCCCGCATGCCGTGCGCCGGCGCACGTGGGGCGCTGGCGCTATTCTGAGGAGCTGGCCTCGGCGTTCGCTACGCGATAGCTTCCGCTATGCCGCCCCCGATCCCTGTCGAGCTGCTTCCTTACGACGCCGTCTGGCCGGCGATGGCGGCTGATTTTGCCGGTCAATTGCGTGCGCTAGGCGGGTTCATCGTCGACGTTCACCACATCGGCTCGACATCCGTGCCGGGGCTCTCAGCAAAGCCGATTATTGATCTGATGCCTGTGGTCACCAGCCTGTCAGAACTCGACCGGCGCCGCCCGAGCGTCATTGCTCTCGGCTTCGACTGGCATGGCGAACTCGGAATGGCAGGGCGCCGCTATTGCACTTTGAGCGATCGCGACGGCCAACGCATCGCGCAACTGCACTGTTTCGAGGAGGGTTCGCCACATATTGCGCGTCACCTCGCGTTTAGGGATTATCTGCGCGCGCATCGGGAAACAGCGCGTGCCTACGAACAGGAGAAGCGACGCGCGCGCGACCTGCACCCCAATGACTCCCACGCCTATACCGACGCGAAGGACGCCTGGATTAGGAAACTCGAGTCAAAAGCGCTGATCTGGTACAAGGCCTAGGTGGTAGGCAGTTATTTCAGATACAGCGTGCGAGATCACGCCGTCACGCGCACTTTCAGCCAACGAAAAAATGCCACTCCCAGAAAGCCGACGATGATGAGCGTATGGGGCGCGGTGATTGAGAAGTGATACGCCAAGGCCGCGGAAATGGCGCGTTCCTTCTGGAGGCCGTAGCCGTTGACGAGATAGGCGACGATGCCGGCCTCGAACAGTCCCAGGCCGGCGGGGCTTGCGGGAACGGCGACCGCGAGCGCGCCGATCATCAATAATGTCATCGCGTGGATGAGGGTGAAATCGATTTCAGGCAGCAGCGTTCTGAAGGCGACATAGACCAGGCAGACATTGGTCATCCATATCGAGGCCGTGAAGAACGCCGTTCTTGCCGCGCGATGATGTGCGACCAATCCGCCTGCCTGTTTGAGAAAAGCGTCCAGTCGCAAAGCGTTCACGATGCGCCAATCCGGAAGGCGCCAGACGACGGCTTTTCGGCGGAAGACGAACATGCCGCAAAAAACAATCGAAAGGATCACGGCGGCTGCGGTCAACAGGCGCGGATCGATGATGCGCGAATCTGAGTTCGCAAGGATGAGCAATGACAAAAGGACGATCGCTGTAACGTCGTAGAGTTTTTCCAGCAGGACCGCGGCGCTGATGCCGCCGATCGCATAATTATAATAGGAATGTCCAAAATAGATTTTTACGCCTTCGCCAGCCCTGAACGGAACTAAACTGTTGAAGGTGAATCCCATGGTGGCGATCAGAAAACCGGACGAGAGTCCGCCGCCAAGCAGCGTCGACAGGCGTGACCCATAGAACAGCAAGACGAACACATTCATCGTCATTGCCGTCAGAACCGCGCTTAAGGGGATCTGCTTCAGCTCCTGCGACAGATCGGCGAATTCGATGTTCTGGTAGAGCCAGTAGGAAATGTAGGCAAAAAAGGCGGCGTTTAGAATCAGCGCGACATATCCGCTGCGCTGAGAGATGAACTTTATTGAGCTGGTCGCTTGCTGCGCACCGGCGCTGACGGGCAAAGGCCGAAGGCCGCCGACCGGCGAGACAATCTCGCTCAATCGCAGCTCGGGCGCGAGACGCGTCGGTCGAAGTCGATCGTCCTCTACGCTCATGGCCATCTCGCTTCGCGCGGAATAGCGCTTCGCCTCATAGGCCAGAAAAATGGCCGGCGCGAAGACCGGCCTATTCTCTGGCCCGCACAGACCATCCGCTTAGAGCGCGCTGCGAAGAAGTGGGAACCGGTTTTTCGCGTAGAGCGCGCTCTAAACTTTGGGATCGATCAATTTATCTGCATTTGGGCGATCCGCCCAAATGCAGCGTGATCTAGTGCAGATACTGGCCGCCGTTGATCGTCAGAGTCGAGCCGGTGATGAAGCCGGCGTCATCGGCGGCGAGGAACACGACGGCGCGCGCGATCTCTTCCGGCTCGCCGAGGCGGCCGACGGCGATATAGGGAATGATGTGCTTGTCGAGCACGTCCTGCGGAACCGCCTTCACCATTTCGGTGGCGATATAGCCCGGCGCGATGGCATTGACGGTGATGCCCTTAGACGCGCTCTCCTGAGCCAGCGCCTTCACGAAGCCGATGTCGCCGGCCTTGGAGGCGGAATAATTGGTCTGGCCGGCTTGGCCCTTCTGGCCGTTGATCGACGAGATGACGATGATGCGGCCGAAGCCGCGATCGCGCATGCCGTTGATGACCGGGCGCGTGACGTTGAACAGCGAGTTCAGATTGGTGTTGATCACCGCCTGCCACTGGGCAAGCTCCATCTTGTGGAACAGACGGTCCTTGGTGATGCCGGCGTTGTTGACGAGAATGTCGACCGGGCCGATCTCTTTCTCGATCTGCGCGATTCCGGCGGCGCAGGCGTCGTAATCGGAAACGTCGAACTTAAAGACCGGAATGCCCGTCTCAGCCTTGAACTTATTGGCGGCTTCGTCATTGCCGGCGTAAGTCGCCGCGACAGTGTAGCCCGCCGCCTTCAGCGCCTTGGAAATCGCTTCGCCGATGCCGCGCGTGCCGCCTGTCACAACTGCAGTTCTTGCCATCTAAAGAGTCTCCTCCAGAATTGTTGATCGTTTGAAACGGCGGTCGGCGGTCGTGAGCAGGCAGTCGGAGAGTATCGCAACCCGACTGCCCATTGCCTATTGCCGACTGCCCCGGATTACCGCTCCACCGTCAGCGCGATGCCCATGCCGCCGCCGATGCAGAGCGTCGCAAGGCCCTTCTTGGAGCCGCGACGCGCCATCTCGTGCAGGAGCGTGGTGAGCACGCGCGCGCCGGAGGCGCCGATCGGATGGCCGATAGCGATCGCGCCGCCATTGACGTTCACGATGGCCGGATCCCAGCCCATGTCCTTGTTGACCGCGAGCGCCTGCGCCGCGAAGGCTTCGTTCGCCTCGATGAGATCGAGATCGGCGACCTTCCAGCCGGCTTTCTCCAGCGCTTTGCGCGACGCGGGGATCGGCCCGGAGCCCATCAGCGACGGATCGACGCCGGCGGTCGCCCAGGAGGCGATGCGCGCCAGCGGCGTCAGGCCGCGCTTCTTGGCCTCTTCGGCGCTCATCACGATGAGCGCCGCGGCGCCGTCGTTGAGGCCTGAGGCGTTCGCCGCCGTCACCGTGCCGTCCTTGGCGAAGGCCGGGCGCAGCTTGCCGACGCCGTCCATGGTCACGCCATGCTTGATATATTCGTCGGCGTCGACGACGACGTCGCCCTTCTTGGTCGAGATCGTATAGGGGATGATCTCGTCCTTGAACTTGCCGGCCTTCTGCGCGGCCTCGGCCTTGTTCTGCGACTTGACCGCGAATTCATCCTGCTGCTCGCGGGTGATCTGCCACTGCCGGGCGACGTTCTCGGCGGTGACGCCCATGTGATAATTGTTGAAGGCGTCGGTGAGCCCGTCGATGATCATCGTGTCGACGAATTTGACGTCGCCCATCTTGGTGCCCGTGCGCAGCTGCGACGCATGCGGCGCGAGCGACATCGACTCCTGACCGCCGGCGACGATGATGCTGGCGTCGCCCGCCTGAATCTGCTGGGCCGCGAGCGCCACGGCGCGCAGGCCGGAGCCGCAGACCTGATTGATCCCGAAGGCCGTGGCGCTGTCCGGAACGCCGGCCTTGATCGCCGCCTGACGCGCCGGATTCTGGCCCTGCGCGGAGTCGAGCACCTGCCCGAGAATGACTTCGTTCACCTCACCCGGCTGGACTTTGGCGCGCTCGAGGGCGGCCTTGATGGCGACGGCGCCGAGCTCGTGGGCCGGAACCGCTCCAAAGGCTCCGTTGAACGATCCGACGGCGGTGCGCGCCGCGGAAACGATCACGATATCGGTCATCTGTCGATCTCCTTAAAAAATAGTCCAAGCGCCCGACCGCCTTAGCCGGCCAGGGGGCGAAGTGTTGGTCCTTTCGCGCTTGCGGTGGGCAAGCGCGGCCCGTTTTGCACGGAATCGAGCGGTAGCGAAAGGCTTTCGGCATGAAAATATTGCCGCAGGCGCCAATTTGCGCGTATCGTCCGACGCTAGACGGCTGTTTTTAGGCGGGTGGCGGCCGTGGGGCGAGGGGAGCATGTCAGGCGTATGGCGACTGAGAAAAAACCCACAACGATCAAGAAATACGCCAATCGTCGGCTCTATGACACCGGAACGAGCACCTATGTGACGCTGGAGGACCTTGCCGGGATGGTGAAGCGCGGCGAGGATTTCGTCGTGTGCGATGCAAAAAGCGGCGATGACATCACCCGCCCGGTTCTGGCCCAAATCATCTTCGAGCAGGAGGGCAAAGAAGGCCAGAGCCTGCTGCCGATCGCCTTCCTGCGCCAGCTCATCCGCTTCTACGGCGACTCGATGCAGATGCTGGTGCCGAGCTATCTCGAATTCTCGATCGACAAGCTGACGAAGGAACAGCAACGATTCCGGGATCAGTTCGCCTCGGCGCTCGGCGTCGGGGGCGCGCCGTTCGCCGAGCCGACACGGGCGGCGTTCCAGTCGCTCGAAGAGCAGGCGCGCAAGAACATGGCCGTCTTCCGTCAGGCGCTGACCATGTTCAATCCCTTCGGCGTGCCGACGGAAGGCATGATGACTACAGCGCCGACGCTCGACGAGCAGGAGAATGGCGGCGTTCGCAAGGAAGGCGGCGACGTCGCAGACTTGAAGCGCCAGCTCGACGAGCTGAACAAGCGCATCGATAATCTGTCGAAGGGGTGAGGCGCGCGCAGCGGCGGCGGGGTCGGCTAGTGTAAAATAGAGCCTTCTTCGGGGCGCGCCAACTGCGATGGAAACCATCATCAATTTTCCGAAACCGTTCGCATATCTAACATTCTATCGCCCCGTCCGGTGCGATATCCCAATGCATAAGGTATTCTCCTAAAATCTGCTTGTGGGAATGATCCATAATCGCGCATGCAATAGAAACAATCATCATATAAATACGTTCAGGTGGCATATGGACCGGAACGCCTTGCTCTTCTGTTATTTGATTTTTTATATCAATATAAAATTTGCAGGATGCTAATTCGTTTTTAATTTTCATTGTTTGAAAAGTTAATGTCTGACGCCGCGTGCGCAAATACGTTTCTTATTCCCTTTATCCTGTGCAGCTCTGCGCATATGTCTGATTTTAATATTCCGAAGGCTTGCGCGACATTGATCTTTGAGTCGAAATCTGAAAACGCTCCCCTCTGCCTGAAAAGACGTCCAACTAAGGACGGATCCTTATCTTGTAGAGATGCGATCAAAAGTTTCTCAAGCATACCTTCCAATATCGACGAGGACACAATTGCTAGAGAGCGGTGCGAATGATCGTCTAAAGAATCGTAAATTGCTTTGAGTTCGGTAGGTGGTGGAAATCTCTTACCTAGGGTGCGCAGCGGGTCTCTTTTTGACACGTCCAGTACCTCGGCATTTCGCGGTGAGCGCAATTATGTTTTGCTGCTGAGCCAGCGACAAAATCGTCGGGGGCTTAGTTCGCATGCAAGAGAAATTTTAATTGCAGACGATCTAAGTATTAAACCGGAAATGCATCACGTCGCCGTCGGCGACGACATATTCCTTGCCTTCCAGCCTTAAGCGCCCGGCGTCGCGCGCGCCCGCCTCGCCCTTGTTCGAAACGTAATCGCCATAGGCGATCGTCTCGGCGCGAATAAACCCCTTCTCGAAATCGGTATGGATCACGCCCGCCGCCGCGGGCGCGCGCACGCCCTTTTCGATCGTCCAGGCGCGCGCCTCCTTCGGGCCGACGGTGAAATAAGTGATGAGATGCAGCAGGTCGTAGCCGGCGCGGATGACGCGATTGAGCCCAGGCTCGACGAGGCCGACCGCCTCCAAATAATCCTTCTGCTCGGCGGCCGGCAGCACGGCGATCTCGCTTTCGATCTTCGCCGAAACGACCACGGCCGCCGCGCCTTCCTCGGCGGCGCGAACAGCGACTTTCGCTGACTGGGCGTTGCCTTCGGACGCCGAGGCTTCTTCGACATTGCAGACATAAAGCACGGGCTTCGACGACAGGAGACCGAGACCGGCGAAGGCGACGCGCTCCTCCGCGCTGACCTTGGCGAGACGCGCGGGCTTGCCCTCGCGCAGCAGGACAAGGCAGCGGTTCATCAAATCGGCGAGTTCCTTCGCCTCCTTGTCGCCGCCCTTGGCTTTCTTCTCCATGGCGACGACGCGCTTTTCGAGGCTGTCGAGATCGGCGAGCATCAGCTCGGTCTCGATCGTCTCGACGTCGCGGATCGGATCGACGCCGCCTTCGACATGCGTCACGTCGCCATCCTCGAAACAGCGCACGACATGGGCGATGGCGTCGCATTCCCGGATATTGGCGAGAAACTGGTTGCCGAGCCCTTCGCCCTTGGAGGCGCCGCGCACGAGGCCGGCGATGTCGACGAAGGTCAGGCGCGTCGGAATGATCTCTTTGGAGCCGGCGATCCTGGCCAGTTCCTCAAGCCTCGGATCGGGAACGGCGACTTCGCCGACATTGGGCTCGATCGTGCAGAAGGGATAGTTCGCGGCCTGCGCCGCGGCGGTCTGCGTGAGCGCGTTGAAGAGGGTCGACTTGCCGACGTTGGGCAGGCCGACGATGCCACATTTGAACCCCATATCCGTCCCGGTTTTTGGATTGCGCGTTGCGGCGCGGTATGCGGGGCGGCGCGAGAAAAGGCAAGGGGGCGGGCGTCCCCCTTGCTTTCATGCTGCGATCGTCGCGCGCGGCCTTTGCGCTAGAGGCTCTTCAAATATTCGAGAAGCGCCTTCTTTTCGACGTCGGAAAGCGAAGTCCCGAAGTCGTGGCCGCAGCGGCTGTTGCCGGAATCCCGTTTCGAGCAATCGTCGGCGTTGTAGGTCGAGTTGAATGCGCCTTGTTCCCTCGCCAAACCGACCTTCTCAATGTCGTAGGCCGGGCCGACCTTGAAGGAGGCCGGGCGGTCGGCGGGCTTCTTCAAGAGATCGGCGAGGGTCGGAACAGAGCCATTGTGCAGATAAGGCGCCGCCGCCCAGATGCCGCGCATGACTCGCGCTTCAAAAACCGCGCCCGGCTGCGCGCTGGGCTTCTTATAGAGATTTTGCAGGTCCGCCGAGAACTTGGCGGTAATGAGACTGGCGGCCGTCTCCGTCCTGGCTTGTCGAGACTCCGGAATGCACTCTTCAACGATCGGCTTGAACACGTCGACGCCGAAATGGAGCGGCGCTTCGAGGATTGATCCAATCACCGAGAGGCCGAGAATGCTGATGATCTTGTCTTTCGGTTTTAGCGGCGTGTCGATCCCGGGGACAAAGGGGATCGCTGCGCCATTGAGCACGCCGGTGTCCGCCTCGCGTCCGAGCACGTTGTATTCGCGAACGTCCGTTCCGACATCCTGAAGCGGCGTTTTCCACGTGTTGACGTTACAAAGCCGGGGCGTTCCTTTCGCGACTTCGTGACAACCTGTCGCGCAGCCGCCCTGCTTGGGATCGCGATTGAAAATTTCTTCGCCTTGCGCGACAAGTTTTGGATCGAGACTCCACGGCCATTTCGGCGGGCCGATCTGCTGGATCAAATTTTCAAGACGCATGAGGCCCGGATAATTCAGCGAAGAATCATTGAGGAAGTTGATGAGTTTGGGGAGTCGGGAAGAATTGAATTTGACGAGTTGCGGCAAGGCGAGCGTGAGAGGCGTCGGACGGTAGATGCCGAAAACTCCGTAGACCTCGCCGACGTTTCTCGCCAGACCAAGAATATCGTCGCCGTTGCGGGCGAATCCCGGCCACTGCGTCATATCCTGAATGGGCGCGTTCCACAGGAACGGGTAACGCACCGGCGCGTCGGCCAGTGCGATGTTCTGCTCGATGATCCGCGACGAGGTCGTTCCGATGTCCAGTCCGGCGACGCGGTTGAAGATCATCGATACGGCGTCGGCGCGCGCCACGCCCCAACCAGGCTTGGGGAGCGATTTGCGCATTAGAACGTCGTAGGGCTGGAACCAGACCTCGACGTCCTTTCGCAGCTTCCGAAGAGCGCGTTCGTTGGGGTCGCCGCCGAGCGCCTCTTTGGCGAATTCGTCGAAGGCGGCCTCGTCGGCGAGAATTTTTTGGAACGCCGTGTCAATGTCGGCGAGAAGGCTTTGAAAGTCGCTGAGCGCCGGCCCCCCATCGATCCGCCAGGAGACGCCGTTGACGTCGATCTGACGCGTATGACAGGCGGAACATGTCATGCTGAAGAATTGCGCGCCCTGTTCGGAGGCGGCGAGAAAGCCCACCGGCAGTCCGGGAGTCGGGCTGTTTGGATTGGGCAGATAGCCGTAGCGAGTCAGCTGATCATCGAGGAAATGTTTGCCGTCAGAATGTCTCAGCGCCTTGAACCAGTTGAGCGGCATGATTCGCGCGCCCTGGTCGAGACTGTAGAAGTCGTCGCGGTCCGCCGGCGCCCAATGGGCCCCCTGATCGGCGTATTTCACTTCGGCTGACGCAGGATGAGTTGCGGCGAGAGCGAGCAGCGCAGCGGCGGCGATGTGCGCACGCAATGGCGTGCGCAGTGCTTTGTTTGCAATCATGGCTCCCCCAAAACAATAGAATATGCGATGAAATTAGAGCATAGGCGCGCGCGATTCACAACGGGCGGCGGCGCGCCGCCGCTGTGCGCTATGCACGCGCCGACATGGCATGAAAATGAAGAAAACTCCTTCCGCTTCTCGTCTTGGCTTCCTGATTGGGGCGCTGTTGTCGATACTCGCGACAGGCGCGCCGCTTCGCGCTGAAACCGCGACGCCCGAATCGGCGCCGACTCCCGCGCAGTCGGCGCCGCCGCCATCCGCGGCGCCGTCCGAACCTGCGCCTGTGACGTCTGCGCCTGTGACGTCTGCGCCTGTGACATCTGCGCCGCCTGTCAGCGCCGCGCCCGCCGCGCCGCAAGCGACAACGCCAGCGCCTGCTCAGACCGCCGTGAAAAAGCCAAAGCCGAAACCTGCGCCGCCGCGCGAGGCGGCGCTTTCCGACGATCCGACGCCCGCATTGCAGCCTCAGACATTTTTCACCACCTCGAAAGCGGCGGATCGCTATCGGCAGATCGTCGATCGGGGCGGATGGCCGAGAGTGGGCGTTTCGCTTCGGCCTGGCGCAAAGGGTCCCGCGGTGTCGACGCTGCGCCGGCGCCTCGCGGCCGAAGACGAGAGCCTCATCGACACGGCGAAAGAGAAGTGGGACGCCGATCTCACCGCAGCGGTGAAGCGCTTTCAGTTTCGCCTCGGGCTGAAACAGACGGGCTTCGTCGCGGGCGCGACGCTACGCGAACTCGACGTGCCGGCGGAGACCCGCTTCCATCAGCTCGAGTCCACCGCACAGCGGCTCACCGCGTTCGATTTCGCCTTTGGCCCGCGCTACATCGTCGTCAACATTCCGTCGACGGCTGTCGATGCGGTGGAAGACGATCGCGTCGTGCGCCGCTACGCCGCGATCGTCGGCGATCCCGAGCACCATTCGCCGGAACTGCAGGCGAAGGTCGTCGCGGTCAACATCAATCCGACATGGACGGTTCCGGTCTCGATCATCAAGAACGAGATCGCGCCGAAGATGCTGAAGGACCCGACCTATCTGCAGCGCTCGCATATTCGCGTGCTGAATGCGCAACGCGAGGAGGTCGATCCGCGCTCGATCAACTGGGCGAGCGAGCGCGCCGCCCAATACACGCTGCGGCAGGATTCAGGCGCGGACAATTCGCTGGGCTCGATCCGCATTTCGATGCCCAATTCTCATTCCGTCTACATGCATGACACGCCGTCGCGAAATCTCTTCGCCAATGACTATCGCTTCCTCTCGCATGGCTGCGTGCGCGTGCAGGGCGTCGTCGATCTTGCGGCCTGGCTGCTCGACGGCGAATCCGGTCCGCAGATGAGCAAGGACGACATCAACGCAAAAATAGCGTCGGGCGAACGCGAGGAGGTGCGGCTGGCGCAGCATGTGCCGGTCGCGTGGGTCTATATGACCGGCTGGGCGTCGGCGGACGGCCTCGTGCATTTTCGCGACGACGTCTATCATCTCGATGAAATCAGCGGCATCGCCGAGCAATAGGCCTTGTTGGTCTGCGTGGCCGGGATGTCATTCCCGGCGGACCGAAGGTCCGACCGGGAAATCCAGGGCAATATTCAAGTTCTGGATTCCCCATCACGCGCGTCGCGCGTGTCGGGAATGACACCCAAACGTATCGTCCGTGTGAGCGCTACAGCGCCACGCGGTAGCGAACGAAATTGTCGGCTTCAACGAATGAATCGTATAGGCCTCGCGCGCGTTCATTGTCCGCTTGCGTGTGCCAATAGAGGCGCGCCCATCCGCGAGCGCGTCCAAGATCGACGAGGTCTTGAACGAGCGCGCGTCCCACGCCCGCGCCCCGAACATTTGGATCGACGAAAAGGTCTTCGAGGTAACACGAAGGGGAGGAGGTCCAACTGCTTTCATGCAGCACGGAGACGGAAAAGCCGGCGATGCATCCCTCCCTTTCAGCAATCCGCCCGATCATGGCCGAGGCCGGGTCGAGAAGGCGGCGTAAGGTCAATTCCGTCACCTCTATGGGCACGGACGTTGCGTAAAAATCATTATAGCCTGCCCAGAGCCTGCGCCACGCCGCGGCGTCCGTCTCGCGAATGTCCCGGATGAGAGTCACTCGTCTTGCGCTCTGGCGCTTTCGTGCCAACCGCGTAGCAGAACATAGGAGAGCGCCGCGAGCGCGCCGTAGATCGCGAGCCCGCTCAGTGAGATGAGCGCCAGCGCCGCGAACATGCGCGGAATGTCGAGACGAAAGCCCGCCTCGACGATGCGATAGGCGAGGCCGGTTCCCTGACCAGATGCGCCCGCGGCGAGCTCCGCGACGATGGCGCCTATGAGCGCCAATCCGCCGCCGATGCGCAAACCAGCCAGGAATTGCGGCAGCGCCGACGGCAGGCGCAGATAGATCAGCTTCTGCCATGGCGAGGCGCGATAAAGGTCGAACAGATCGCGCAAGCCGAAGTCGACGGAGGCGAGTCCGAGCGACGTATTCGAAAGAATCGGAAAGAAGGCGACGAGAAAGGCGCAGACCAGCACGGCGTTGCCGGGTTGCAAATACACGAGCAGCAAAGGCGCGATGGCGATGATCGGCGTCACCTGCAAAGTGATGGCGAAGGGCAGCAGCGCGCGCTCCAGCCATTTCGATTGCGCGATGAGCAGCGCCAGCGCGACGCCGCAGACGGTGGCGATAACAAGCGCCTCGAAGGTGACGCCGAGCGTCACCAGTAGCGACGAGAACAGGAGTTCGCGGTCCTCGATCAGCTTGGCGAGGATGACGCTCGGCGCCGGGAGAATATAGGGCGGAATGTTTTTCCACCGCACGAGTCCTTCCCACAGCGCGAGCGCTGCAAAAAGTACGGCGAGCGGCACGCCGATGTCACGCCAGGCGATCGCGCTTGGCTTCTGGATCACGGCGTCGCCTCTTCGATTGAGACGCGAAGCGCCTGGGACGCCCGGCGACACACGTCGGCGAAAGTCTTGCTCGAGCGATAGTCGTCGTCGCGTGGGATCGCCGGGTCGATCTCGATGTCGTCGATGAGTCTGCCGGCGCGCCGCGACATCACCACGATGCGCGTCGAGAGATAGGCGGCTTCGAACACCGAATGGGTGACGAAGACGATCGTCGCGCCGAACCGGCGCTTGAGCGCGAGAAGATCGTCGTTGAGTTTGAACCGCGTCACCTCGTCGAGGGCGGCGAAAGGTTCGTCCATCATCATCAGCGTGGGCCGCGTTACCAGGGCGCGAGCGATGGCGCAGCGCATCCGCATCCCGCCGGAGAGTTCTCGCGGCAGCGCGCGCGAAAAGTTGAGCAAACCGACATGCGCGAGCGCCTCTTCGATGCGCCGCGACGCCGCTTCGCGCGAAACGCCCTTGAGCCGCAGCGGCAGAAAGACATTGTCGAAAACGCTCGCCCAGGGCAGCAGCGTCGCATCCTGGAATACGACGCCGATGTTGTTCTTAACTTGAGGCGCGCTCCAGTTGATCGCGCCTGCCGTCGGGCTCGCGAGCCCTGCGATGAGCCGCAACACCGTCGACTTGCCGCAGCCCGAAGGCCCGAGCAGCGTCAGGATTTCGCCGTCGCGCACGTCGAGATCATAGTCGGCGAGGGCGACGAGCCCGCTTGGGAATGTCTTGCCGACGGCGCGCAATGAAACCAGCGCGGGCGCCGTCACTTGCACATCTGCGATGTCACGCGCGCTCATGTCGGAACCCTGGCGTCATTTCGGCCGCAGCTCCATGCCGACCTTCTTGCCGATAAAACGCAGCGTGTAGCCGCGCGTGTAATCAATGTTGGCGGGAACCACGCCGGCCTTCGCCATCTTGTCGAAAAAGCTCTTCATCCGCGCGTCGGTGATGACGCCGACGCCATAGGTCAACGCGTCGCCGGAATCGACGATGCCGCGCTCCTTTATTTTACCGAGGGAATAGGCGATCTGACCGTCGGTCATCTCCGGATTGTCGCGCTTGATCATCGCGTTCGCCTGAGCGTTATCGCCGTAGAGATAATTGTACCAGCCGACAATCGAGGCGTCGACGAAGCGCTGCACGAGGTCGGGAGTCTTGGCGATCGTGTCGGCGCGCGACTCGATCGTGGTCGAATAGCCGTCATAGCCGTAATCGTGCAAAAGAAAGACGTTCGGCGTAAACCCGCCCGCGCGCTCGATCGCGTAGGGCTCCGAGGTGAGAATTCCCTCCTGAATCGATTTCTTGTCGGCAAGGAAGGGCGCCGAATTGAAATTATAGGGCTTGGCGTTTTGGTCCTTGAACCCATAGGCCTGCTTCAGCCATTGCCAGACGGAAGCGCGCATGTCGCTGGCGATGAAAGCCGTCGCCTTCGGCAGATCTTCGAAACGATCGAGGCCGACGCCAGGATGCGACATGAAAATCACCGGATCGACCTGAAACATGCTCGCGACGGTGACGACCGGCACGTTCTGCTGCACGGATTCGAACATCTGAATGGTGTTTGCGCCCATCGCGAAGTCGACCCGGCCTGCGGCGAGCAGCAGCCGCGCGTTGAGCTGTGGACCGCCTTGCAAAAGGGTCACGTCGAGTCCGTAGCGCGCATAAGTGCCGTCGGCGATAGCCTGATAGAATCCGCCGTGCTCGGCTTGCGCCCGCCAATTGGTGGCGAAGCGCACCTTGTCGAGCGCGAGGGCGGGCGCTGCGATGAGGAGAGCGATGAGCAAGGCGAAAAGGCGCATGGTGCGGCTCCAGCTGCGAGGCGCGCATCATACATGAACGCGCGCGGGCTCTATATCCCGCTCGATTTCGACGAGAAATTAAAGCCTTCGACGAGCATCGCCGGCGCCGCGGGCGCGCCGCCTTCGCCCGCCGCGCGCCAGGTCCGACGCGTTGGACCGAGCGCTTTGATGTTGCTGAACAGCTCGCCCAATCGCTGATTGAAGCGCATGTTGCGCATGGGCGCGACGATACGGCCGTTTTCGATGAGAAAATTGCCGTCACGGGTGAGGCCGGTCAGCAGCAGGCTCTTCCGATCGACGATATTGGTGTACCAAAACCTCGTCACCAGGACGCCGCGCCGCACCGAGCGAACCATGTCGTCCAGCGAAACGTCGCCGCCGGACATCACGAAATTCTGCGCGAAGGGGATTGGTTCGGATTCGGTCTTTTGCGCCCAGGCGCGTGAACGATAGAGCGTCGTCAGAACGCCGTTCTCCACAAACGCGCGGGCGCGATGCGGCACGCCCTCGTAACCGACGGCGGCTTCGGGCGCCAGCGGATCGGCCGGATCGACGCGGATCGTCAGCTGTTCGTCAAAGAGCTTCTCGCCCAAAAGCGCGCCGCCGCCAGGACGCGCGAAGAAGCTTCTCCCCTCGTCGGCGGCGCGCGCCTCCATTGTTCTGATGAGCCAAAAAGCGAGCTCGGTCGTCGCCTCCGGCTCGAGAACGACGGTATAGGCGCCGGGTTCGAGATCTACCGGCGTTACGTCATGGGCGCCCTTGGCGCAGGCGACGCGGCCGATCGCCTCCGCATCGAGTCGATCGGCGAAGAATTGATGCGCGCCGGCCCAGCCCGACCAAGCGTCGGCGCGGTTGCGCGCCGTGGCGGAGAGATCGATTTCGCTGCGCCGCTCATAGGCGAAAAGGCCGGCGCTCGTCGCATATGCGTCGAACCGCCTTGCTGTCGTCGCGCAGCCGAAGGTGTCGACGCCGATGCGCGCGCCTTCCTCGATGACGCGCGCCGCCGCGTCGGCGAGGGCGTCGAGGCGCAGATTGGCGGTCGCGTCGTCATAGCGGTCGGAGAATCCGTAATTCTGCGGGCCGAGCGGCGCGACGTAATCCGGGTCGACGGGCAACATCCGCGCGATCTCTTCCGAGCGCGCCACGGCGCCGGCCAGCGCCGCGTCGTCGAAACGTGAGATGCTGCAAGAGCCGATGCGCCCGCCAATATGTGACGAGATGCGCAGAGTGGCTTCCGCGGTCGCAAGATTGGTCGTCGCGCCGCCGCGCGCGAAGCGCAGACTTTGATCCAAGCCGCCTTGGATATGCACGGCGCAGGCGTCGGCCTTGGAATGCGTGAGCGCCTTGTCGGCGATCGACTTTGAGTCGTCTGAAGAAAGGAACATGCGCTATGCGTCGTCGCTCGTGTTCAATACGCGCACGTTGCGAAACAGCGCCGGGGGGCTGCCATGCGAGACCGGCGCCACCTGCACCGGCTCGGCCTTGCCGCAAGTGAAGGTGCCGTCGAGATGATAGGCGCTCGCGTCGCATAGCCCTGCGAGGGAGTTCCAAAATTGCGTGGTGCGGCCCTGATAGGCGCCGTCGCGCAGCAGCTCGCCGAGCTGGCCGTTCCTGATCTCATAGAAGAGCTGTCCGCCGAATTGGAAGTTATCGCGCTGCTGATCGATGCTCCAGCTGCCGGCGCCGACGACATAAATGCCGTTCTCGACATCGCTGATGAGATCGCTGAAGGAGCATTTCTGAGGATTGGGCTTGAGCGAAATATTCGGCATGCGCTGAATGGGAAACGTCGTCGGACTGTCCGCATAGGCGCAGCCGTTCGAATGCGACAGGCCGATGAGATGCGCCTGTCCAAGCGCCATCTGGAAATTCTTGAACACGCCCTTCTCGACGACGGCGAACTCGGCGGCCTCCGCGGGGGCGCCGTCGTCGTCGAAGCCGATCGTGGCGAGCGCGCCGGGTTGCGCGCGATCGGCGACGATCGTCATCAATTCGGAGCCGAACTGCAGTTTGTTGAGCATATGGGGTTTGACAAAGCTCGTTCCCGCGAAATTCGCCTCCCAGCCCAGCACGCGGTCGAGTTCGGTCGAATGGCCGACCGTCTCGTGAATGGTGAGCCACAGATTCGTCGGGTCGATCACGACGTCGTAGTCGCCTGGCGTCACGGGCTTGGCGCCAAGCTTCGCGCGCGCCTCCTCGCCGGCCCGCGCGGCTTCCTCGATCAGGCCGGCGCCGACGATGTAATCCCAGCCGGCGCCGCGCGCCGGCGCCAGGCAGTCGCGCGTCGCAAAACGGCCGCTGGCGCGGTCGATGGCTGTCGCCTGAAAGTTCGGCGCGACGCGCGTGCGGGTTTGATGAATGCGGCTGCCAAGACTATTGGCGAAGAAACGCTCTTCGCAGGTCGCCGAAAGCGAAGCGGAACAAAAATCCGCGCCGTGATCGCGCGCGCTGGCGATGATCGAAAGCAGCAGGTCGGCCTTCTCGCTCGCGGACACTTCGAAGGGATCGACGCCCATGGGCATGATCCATTCGGCTTCATGCACGGGCAGCCGCTCAAGCGCGATCGGCTGGGTTTGTATCCGCTTCACCGCGCGGGCGTTCTCCAGCGCGCGCTCGACGCCATCGCGCAGGCTCTGCGGATCGAGCCGCCGCGCGCCATAAAATCCCCAGCAGCCGTCGAGCAGCACGCGCATGCCGAAGCCTTGCGACGCCCGCTCGTCGAAACTTTCCAAGCGGTCGTCCTTGGCGAAGGCGTATTCGCGCCGCGTTTCGCCGATTCTGACGTCGGCGTAACTGGCGCCATTTTGCCTCGCGGCCGTCAGCGCGATATCGGCGAGATCGTAGAGCAGCGCGCGGTCCAGCGCGAAGGCGCTGCGGCCCCTCGCGCATGAGGCTTCGCTCGTCGAAGGCGGGGCGGCGGGCGCCATTGGTCGCTCCATAATTCCGATATGTTGGTCGTTTCGGCGGTGATTTGCAATCGGCCGTGTTATGGCTGCGCTTCGCTGTTCCATCCGCATGCGGCAAGCGCCTCGCCCATATGCGCGGGCGGCGAAGCGACAGCTTCCACGGGCGGCTTGCCGTCCTGCATCGGCACGCTCACCGCGCGCGCATGAAGATGTAGCGGGGCTGAGTCCTCGCGGCGACCTGAGCCGTAGATGGGATCGCCAAGAATGGGCCATCCCATCGCCTGGGCATGCACGCGGATCTGATGCGTGCGGCCGGTGTGCGGCGTGAATTCGATGAACGTCAATGTGTTGTCCGGACTTCTGCCACGCACGCGCCAGGATGTTCTGGCGGGCAGGCCGAGCGGGTCCGGCCGCATCCACCAGCCGCGCGTCGCGTCGAGCCGTCCGAGCGGGAGGTCGATTTCGCCTTCCTCGCCCGCCGGGGCGCCTTCCACCACGGCCCAATAGGTCTTGCCGATTCGGCCAGACTTGAACAACCTGCCGAGCCGCTCGAGAGCCTTACGGTGGCGCCCAAGAACGAGGCAGCCAGACGTGTCCTTGTCCAGTCGGTGTGCCAGCGCCGGCGGCCGCGGCAGGCCGAAGCGCAGCTGGTCGAAAGCGTCTTCAAGGCTCAGGCCGCCCTTCGGCCCGCGATGGACGGCGACGCCGGCGGGTTTGTCGATGATCAGCATCAGCCCGTCGCGGTGGAGCAGGCGAGAAAGGAGGTCCATGGCGGGCTTATAGCAGCGACGCGCGCAAGAAGGCGCTATTTCATGGCCGGCGCGGTCCTTCCGAGCGAAACCGCGCCGCCGATGAACTCTCCGACGTAGCAACAGCTCAATATCGTATGCTTGACGGCGTTACAGAGAGTCGGCGGCTTGAGTTCCGTTCGTCGACCCGCGTTATGCAGATGATTTCGACGTCGTCGACGTCGGCGAAATACTCGACGCGTTTTCCCGTATATTCGACATAGGCCGATGCGCTGGTTGGCGTCGTTGACGCCGTTCATGAGGACGGCCTTGTCGGGGTCCAAAACAAGCCGACATGGACGGCGAATGGCTGCTATTGAGCGATCCGGCGACGTTGAAACTTTGCTTTCCGAGGAACAATGGCGATCATATCTGCGACCCCGAAGCTGCGCGTCACGATCGAATTCGGCGTGGCGCGCCTCTACATCGAAAATCCCGCCAAGCGGAACGCGTTCGACTTCGAGATGTGGCGCGCGCTGCCGCCGCTGCTGCGCGCCGTCGACGCGGCGGAGGACGCGCGAGTCCTCGTCATCAGCGGGGCGCCGGGTCTGCCGTTCTGTTCCGGCGCCGACATCAGCGAATTCTCCAACCTGCGCGCGACGAGCGAAGGCGGGCGCATCTATGAGGACGCCAATGTCGAGGCCTTCGACTCGATTTCGAATCTTTCCAAGCCGACGATCGCGGCCGTGTCGGGCTTCTGCATGGGCGGCGGATTCGGAATCGCCGCGGCCTGCGACCTGCGCATCGCCGATGGGCAAGCGACGTTCGCGATTCCGGCGGCGAAGCTCGGCGTCGGCTATCCGCCCTCGGCGATGGCCTATGTCGTCGCCGCCGTCGGCCCGCAACTGGCGTTCGATCTCTTTTACACGGCGCGGCGCCTCACTGCCGTCGAAGCCAAGGAGCGCGGCTTCGTCAGCCGCCTCTTCGCCACCGAGAGTTTCGAAGGCGCCGTGCATGCGCTCGCCGAAACCATCGCCGCTGGCGCGCCTCTGACCTTGCGCGCCGCCAAGGCGGCGATCCGCGCCGCCGCAGGCCTGCCCGGCGCGCCGTCGCATGAACAATGCGAAGCGCTGACGAGCGCCTGTTTCGACAGCGCGGATTATATGGAAGGGCGCGCCGCGTTCCTCGAGAAGCGCGAGCCGAATTTTTCCGGGCGCTGACGGCGAGCCGCCAGGATGAGGCGCGCCGTCGCGATGGGATTGTCGCCAGCGTACGCGCTTTGCTTATGCCAGGGCTTCGAACTCGGGTTAATTCAGCTCGCTTTCAGCCGTCATGCCCGGCCTTGCGCCGGGCATCCACGCCGGGACATCGCGCAACGCATCGCGTGGAACGGCATGCTCGGCTCATGTTCTGACATTTGCATCATGTCGTCGCGTGGATGGCCGCGACAAGCGCGGCCATGACGCGGTAAGAGGACGCCTTGTTCACCTGGATTCGGAGCCCTGTTGTTTATGCAGGTCGGCTTGACGCCCTGGCGGTGACAGTTGTCAAGCGGCGAGGCTGAGGTTTAAAATGTTCGATACGCTGTATGAAAAAATATTCGTCCTTATGTTTATTGTTATTCTCGTCTTGAGCGTGACAACTGTTTTATATTCATCGGATAAAACAAAATACCAAAAAATAGATGCGCCTATGGTTCTAGGGGGCGCGGCTATTATGACGTTGGTGCTTACGCCGTTGCTAATGCTGATTTCCCCGATCATTGAGGCTTTATCTGATTATATTTAGAATGCAATCAAATTTCAGTCAATAAACAGTATATATTTGGATTTTCTGCGCAACAATATGAAGTTTTTTGTAATCAATATGGCGCATTTTGCGACAATGATTTAGTATTTCATCAGTTGGACATCCTGGCGGTAGCGGCGTGCATTATCGCGGGCCTTAGGATTGCGCTTTCTATAGGTTTGGCGTTGCTTGGACGCCCGTCAAGCCTCGAGCATGTCAAAGCAATGGAGCGTTCCGGCAAGGGTCCGCTAGGTTATGCCCTTTTTATTATTTTACCTATAGGGGGTTTTTGGCTGGTCTCCTATCCAGGAGCATATAAAAGCGCGCTGCTTATTAAAAAATTACTGGAGAGCCATCCGGCCGTAATGCTCATTATCGTCGCGGTGGCATTTGTATTCTCCGTGCAGTTTCTTACAGAACTCATACTGACATATATTTGTTTTGCTGTTTTAAAGGCGCGGCGGATCTGAAATGTTCAGCAAAAATGAAAGGCGAGTGTACAAATTTGTGATGAACATGGCAGCGATTCTGGCGGCGCTGCCGGTTGTCGTATTATTTCTTCTCACCGGACTCAGGGAAGTTTTGCCGCCGCGTGACGACGGCGAAGACGTCACTGAGTTCATACTTTCCGCGCCTCGTCAAAATCAGCTCTTGAATCTGAACCAGCTGTTTTCTGCGGACACGATCTGCGTTGTGCCGCCGGAGGCCAATATCAACGAATATATTCGGCGGGCGCTCCCCGAAAAGCAGATTTCAGTTCCAGGAGAAGATGACGATTATTCGATCAATGCAGCGCGCTGGCGCATTGTCGCGAGCTGGGACGCCAGGCGGCTCGTCAAAGTTTTCGACGTATGGTCAACGACGACCTCAAAGAGAAAACATCCTTTAGAGCTATCCGCCAAAGATAGCGATGCGCCAGGCGCCATCTGTTCCAGGCGACTTCTAGTCAAAATAGAAACAATAAACGGCGAAGTGACAGCGACAGTGCAGTAACGTTGGCGGATCGCTGGTTAGCAGCAGCCCCGCGGCTGGCGCATCATCTGTCCGCGCTCGCCTCCACGTCGAGGCTTTCCAAAATCTCGCTGGGCTTTCGCGCCAGCACGTCGATCGCGTTGACGCCCTTTGGCGCGGCAAAATGCAGATGCAGGCGCTTCGGCTTCTCAATATAGGCCGAAACCGCGTCGGCGATGCGCTTGGCGTTTGTCCCTGCGCCGCCGAGCGCCGTAATCGCGGTCGCGGCGGCCTTGGCGTAATCGGCGCGCGCCATTTCGACGGATGTTTTCTGCTCTTTGGCTTCAAGCGCGAGCACGCGATCGACGAGACCATCGCCTTCGAGCGTCAGGTCGATCGATTTGATCGACGTCGTGAGCATGGCGGCGCGCGAAATGAGGGGCGAGGGTGAGAACGCCGCGTTCGACACATTGCCGAAGAGCGCCGTAAGATGCGCCGCGCCCATGTCTTTGGCGTCGATCGCGACCGGCTCCAGCGTCGCTTCGGACGTCTTCTCGCGCCATTCTCCAGCCGCGACGCCGGAGAGCGCGAGTTCGCGATAGCCGAGCGCCAGGAAATGCGAAGTCGTCTGGGTTTCGCCGCGCGCCGAAAGATCGACGACGAAATTGTCGACGCGGCCGGAGAATTTCGTCGGCGTCATGCCAAGAAAATTGTCGAACGTCGCGCTGGCGTTCTCGACGCTGAATTTCATTCGTGACGGTTCGCTGGTCTTGGAGTCGGGAATATCGGCGGCGACGCCGCGCGCCTCGACGCGCGCGAGCTTGGGATAGGCGGCGCCCTCTAAAACCGGCGCCAGCTGCAATTCATTCAGCGCAAATCGCTTCACCGACAGATGGCCGCCGTCAGACGCGGCGAGCGAGAAATCGTCGAAAAACACTTCGCCGGCGCCGGCGGCCGCGACTTTACGCAGGCCGGCGCGCGCGATCTTCGCCGTGAACGGCTTCCCTGCGGGTTCGCCCTTGCCGATGGCGACGACGTCATCAGCGTCGATCGCCGCCGCCTCGAAGGATTGAAGCGCGTCGAGAACATCGCGCCTCAGCGCGGGATCATCTTCGGATTTTGCCGGATCGAATTTCTCGAATCTTTCGATGAGTTTGCCGGCGGGAGCCCGCAGCGCCCGCCCACGCACACCCTCGATCTTCAGGCGGCCCGTCGTCAGAACGAGATTGGCGCTTGCGTCTTCGAGGCGCGACGATTCGACGAGTTCCTCCTCGACCAACGGCTTCAGCGGCTCATTGGCCTCGCTGCGCGTGGAGAGCGCCAGACGCGCGAACTCGGCGAGATCGACGCCCTTGGCGACAGAGGCGCCCCAGAAGACGCGCTGAACGCCGCCCTTCGTCGATTCGATCGTTTCCTCGCCGCCGTCGCCGCGCACGATCGCCGCGCGTCCCGAAACGACATTCTCGAAAAGCAGTTTGCGATAAGCGGCGCGTTCAATGTTCGACTCATTGCGACTTTCGCTCGACATGGCCGGCACGGCGATTCGCCGCGCCGAAATGCGCGCGAGACGCGCCGCGACATTTCCGTCGCCGCTCAAGAACAATTTGGCCAATTCCGTCAGCGGCAGACTCGCGCCTTCGATTTCGATGTGCGGGATACGATAGGTCGTCGCGCCGAGCGTGATGACGAGATTGTCGAGCGTCAGCGGTTTTTCGCCGGCGCCCGGCGAAGGCGCGGCGAAACTCATGAGCGAAAGCGACGTCACGACGCCGACGGCGAGGGATTTGCGCATCAGGAAACCTTGTGAAGACGAACGAGGAGAGCTTGCACGCCGCGCCTTTCGGGGTAAAGAGGCGCGTAGTTTCGTCGCAGCCGGCGTTTCGCGAGGGGCGGCGCGTGGCGGCGCGGCGGCGCCGTGATAGAGAGGCCGCATGCGTCGACTCCTGCTCCTGCGCCATGGCAAGGCCGACCGGCATTCGGCCGGCGGCGACCGCCAACGTCCACTCACCCGTCGGGGGATGGAGGATGCGCGGCGCATGGGCGAGTATCTGCGCGACGCCGCCATCGTGCCGGGCCTCGCCGTCGCCTCCGATGCGCGTCGCGCCAAGCAGACCCTCGACCAGGTGCTGGAGGCGTTCCCAGGCCATGTCACGCATCTGATCGAGAATACGATTTATCTTGCGACCGTCGACCATCTGGTCGAAATTTTGCGGCAGACGCCTGACAAGGTCGCGACGCTGCTCGCCGTCGGTCACAATCCGGGCTTCGCCGAACTTGCCGCCTGGCTCGCCGGTTCGGGCGAGGCGGAAGATTTGGCGCTGATGCGCTCAAAATTCCCAACGGCGGCGCTGGCGATGCTCGATTTCGAGAGCGATCATTGGGCGGACGTCGGCAGGGGCGGGGCGCGACTTGCGCACTTCGTCACGCCGGGCATTCTACGGGGCGAGGCGACGGAAGACCCCGACTAGAGCGCGCTGCGAAAAAGTGGGAACCGGTTTTTCGCGATGAGCGCGCTCTAAGCTTTTGGACTCGATCACGTTATCTGCATTTGGGCGATTCCGCCCAAATGCAGCGTGATCTAGCGCAGTTCGCAAACCCCAGGCGCCCATGCTGATCGAAGCGCTCCTGACGATGCTGGCCGTAGCCGCGCCCCACAAGGCGCCGGCGGCGATCGTCACGCCGTCGTCGGCGTTCGCGGCGACGCCAAGTCCCGCCTATCAGCCGCAAGCGCGCGCCGTGGACAATTGGCGCTTCGAAAGCGCGCTGGCGCTGGAGATGGCGCCTGTCGCCGCGATCCGCCGGGCGTTCGGCGCGGAGGCGGGCGAACCGGCCCGCTGCGTCAAGCTCAACAATTACTGGTGCATCAAGAGCGCGGGGTGGAATGGCGAGATCGCCGCCGATTCCGACGGCCATGTCGCCTTCGCATCGGCGGAGGAGGGCGCCGCCGTCGCGGCGCTGCTGCTGCGCCGATACTACGTCAACTATGGGCGGCGCACGGCGCGCGCCATCGTCGAGCGCTGGGCGCCGGCGCAATGTTCGCTTGTGTTCGCGCCCGTCGCGCCTCGGCGGCCGGCAGCCGCTCCCGGATTGCCGGCGTCGCGCGGCGGCATGGCGCGCATGTTGCCGCAGCGCGTCGCCCCCATGGCGATTGCGCCGCGCGGCATTCAGAACACGCTCCGCTCGCGCTGGCTGGCTGCCCATGGGCGCGGCGGGGTCAATCTGAAGACGGCGCGGCGACCGCTCGCAAGACCGGTCGACCTCATGCCGACGCCCTCGATCATGGCCGGCGTCTCCGAGCTTCCCGCGCGGCGGGAAAAGCTCGCCGAGCTGATCCAGCCGTCGCCCCAAACGACGCTCGCCGACCTGCCGCCGTCGCCCGCGCCGCGACCGCCGCCGGTTGGCGTTTCGAATTGCGCCGGGGAGCTGGCGCGGATCGCCACTTACGCAGCCACCATAGCCCAGGGCGTCGTCGGCGGCGCCAACGAGGATCTGGCGCTGTTCACCGCCGACGGCGCGCCGACCGAAAATCTGGCCAAGGTGATGGCGAATATGGCGGCGGTCGAGATCGGGCCGGCGCGGCCGCGCGACGCGCTGATCCGGATCGCCGTCGCGCAACTGCGCCAGCTGTTCGAGGCGCCGGCGAAGCCGGGAGGCGGCGCTGCGCCGACTCTCCCGGCGCATGCGGGGCCATGATGCGCTTAAGCGCTTCTCTGCCCTACGAGCGCGCCATCAGCTCCAGCGCCAGCCCATAGACTTTCGTGCGGGCGGGTTCGGGCAGGGTTTTCAGCACTTCGAAATAGGTCTGCCCGGCGCCGCACATGCGGGCGTCTTCAAGCGGCGGCGTGGGCATCTTGCCGTCGAGCAGCGCGTCGATCTCGACCTTGTTCAGACCCCGCGCGGCGAGTGCGGTCTCCAACACCCGGAAGTCGGCCTCTGTCGGCGCGGTCCGATCGATCTTTTTGGCTTGTCCGCTGACGATCGCCTCTAATCCGGCAAGCGCCATGTCCGAGACGATCTGGCGGCGGGAGGCGGCGAATCGCTGAAAGTCGAGATTGGTCGCGCCGTAGAGGAAGGCGACGCACATGCGCTTATCCTCCCGCGCCACCGCCTGCAGGACTTCGAGCTGCTTTTCGAAGACGCGGGCGATGGGCTCAGGCTCGGCCTTCGCCGCGAAGGCGCCGCGCGAGGTGCGGATGCGGCGCACCGCCTCGGACAGATAATAGTCGACGCTCTGCTCTTCCTTCGTCTGCGCGAGGCGGGTGGCGAAATCATTGATCGCGGCTTCATAATCGGCCGTGAAGGTCTCGCGGAGCCGGGCGAAGTAGCGCGCATAATCCGGCGTCGAGGCGATCAGGGCCTCGATCTGCTGCCGCGCGCTTCCCTTGTCCGGCGCGTTGGCGGGCGCCGCGATCCCCGATCCCGCATCGGCCATGCGCGGCGCGGGATTGAGGGCCAGCCAGGTCAGGCCGATGCCGGCTCCGACCGCGACGAGCGTCGCAGCCAACAGCGCCAGAATTTTCTCCAGATACATCGCCGACCTGTGCGTCTCTCGAAAGCGCGAAGCTTAAAGCATCGCGCAGTTGGGCGGAAGCGGAGCCGCGCTCATGCGCCGTTCAACAGGCGATGAAGCCGCGCGGTCTCGGCGCGATGGGCGACGAGCAGGCTGATATGCCGGTTGAGATCATAGCTCCAATGGCCGCGCCGGGCGCGTTCGCCGCGCATCGCGCGCTCGATTTCCTTGAGCGCGGCGCGCGCCGCATCGGGCGATTCGCTGGCGATCGTGTCAGCTGACAGCCGATGGAAACGCGCCAATGCGCTCGTGCGATCATAGGCGTTGAGGCCCGCGGCGAGGGCGGCGTCGAGCGCCGCGCCAGCTTCTGCGGCGAAGCGGGCGGGGCGGTCGTCTTGCGGGGCGTGAACTGGCCTGTGCGTCATGGATCATCCTCCAGGACGCACAGAATGCTGTCCCTCAAACGGATGAGGATAAGTTTTTTATCCTTGAATAGGATTATTTTCCAGCTTACGCTTGTTCGTCACCCAGCTGGAGTCCTCGATGCTTCTCGATCCGACGCTTATTCCGGGGCTTAGCGCCGCCGCGGCCGCCGCCGCGCAGGGCGCGCCCTTCGCCGATCTCTTTTCCCCCCGCCGCTCCCGCGCCTCGGTCGCGCGGGCGCGTCAGCTCGCCGTCTATCTCCACCATGTGGCGCTCGGCGCCAGCGTTTCGGCCTGCGCCAAAGCTTTCGCGCGCGACCGCGCCACTGTCCGTCACGCCTGCGCGACGATCGAAGATCTGCGCGACGATCCGCTGTTCGACGCCGGCGCCCGACGGCTCGAAACCGCGCTGGCCGCGCAGCGCGACATGATCTGCGCCCTCCTTGCGCAAGGGAGCGCGCAATGAAGAAAAAATCGGGAACCCGGGAGGAAACCGGCCGCGCCATGCGCCGGCTGCTGCAGGCGCTTGCCGAGCCGGGCGCGCGCGGCGCGTTCAGCCCGCTCGAAGCCTCGACGCTCGTCGTGCTCGCCGCGCGTAAAGGCGTCACCGTGGCGCGCGCGCGATTTGCGGCGGCCGCCGGCGACGCCGCGCTCGCCGAGGGGCTCGTGCGATGGGAGCAGGAAGGCGGCGAGCGCCGGCTGGCGCTCACCGACGCCGGCCGCGCGCATCTGCGCCGCTTGTCCGCGCCGGACGTCGATCAGGCGGAGCCGTTTCGCGCGCAGCACGCATCCTATGCGCTGCGCCAACTCGAAAAGGCCGCGCGGCCGATGCTCGTCAATGAAGCGGAAAGTCCGCTCGCCTGGCTGGCGCGGCGAAAGGACCGGGAGGCGCGAACCTTTCTCGACGCCGCGCAGCTCGAAGCCGGCGAACGCTTCCGCCGCGACATCGAGCAGGCGCAGCTCCTGCAGCGCGTGACCGCGAATTGGGAGGCGTCGATCAACGCCGCGCGCCGCGGCGCCGACGCCGGCGCCGTCTCCGAGGTGGCGATCGACGCGCGCCGGCGCCTCGCGCGCGCCATCGATGCGGTCGGACCGGAACTCGCGGGCCTCTTGACCGACGTCTGCGGCTATCTCAAGGGCCTTGAGCTTGTCGAAAGCGAGCGCGGCTGGCCGCCCCGGTCGGCGAAAGTCGTGCTGAGAATCGCGCTTGATCGATTGGCGCGCCATTACGGGCTCGCGGTCGAAGCGCGCGGCCGCGACCGCGCCGATGCGCTGCTGCATTGGGGCGCCGAGGATTATCGGCCGAGGGTGTGAGAATAGCCCCCTCCCTGTCCCTCCCCCGCTTCGCAAACCGGGTGTTCGCGGTTTGCGCATCGACGCCGAAGTCGGCAACAGCCGACTTCGGATGGGAGAGGGGGAGCCTAACGAGGGGCGCCGCGCCGCGTTGTCCGCAATACCCCAGCATCGACGAAGCGCAGCGTCTGACTCCCTCTCCCGCGAAGCGGGGGAGGGTTGGGGTGGGGGCCTATGCCGCCATCGGATCGCGCGCTTCCTCTGCTGCGCTCAATCGTCGAGCGCGGATTGCGCCAGTCCGGAAATTTCTACGCGTGCTATCTTCTTCGTCGCGTTATTAACATCTGCGCGCGATTGAGATTTCGCTGCGCTAATTCATGCTGATATGAAGCAGCTTCGGGCGTCCATTCCTCAAGCGCCTCGCGATAGGCGGCGACCGTATGTTGCAGCGTCGTTGTCCCGCTCTCGCGTTCCCCGAGCGCCGCCAGCGCAAGTCCCAGATTGTTCTGTGTCATCGCCCAATCGAGCGGAACGCGCTCGCGCGTCCTTTCCGTGAGCGCCTCGCGGAAGGCCGCGACGGCCTGTTCCAGAGTCGCTGTCCCGCTCTCGCGTGCGCCGAGCCGCGCCAACGCAAAGCCGAGATTGTTCTGGGCCATCGCCCATTGGAGCGGAACCCGCTCGCGCGTAAATTCCTTAAGAGCCTCGCGATAAGCGGCGACGGCCTGTTGCAGCGTCGCCGTCCCGCTCTCGCGCTCCCCCAGCGAACGCAGCGCGTTGCCGAGATTATTCTGAGTCATCGCCCATTTGAGCGGATCCCGCTCACGCGTAAATTCCTTAAGAGCCTCGCGCAAAGCCGCCACTGCCAGTTGCAGCGTCGCCGTTCCGCTCTCGCGCTCTCCGAGTTCCGTAAGTGCATTTCCGAGATTGTTCTGCACAAGCGCCCATTGGAGCGGGACTCGCTCGCGCGTATATTCTTTGAGCGCTTGACGGTAAGCCCCAGCGGCTTGTTGCAGCGTCGCCGATCCACCCTCGCGGCGCCCCAGCGCGTCAAGCGCATTGCCGAGATTGTTGTGCATACCCGCCCATTCGAGCGGACCCCGCGCGCGCGTCCACTCCTTGAGGCTGTCGCGGTAAGCGGCGACGGCCTGTTGCAGCGTCGCCGTCCCGCTCTCGCGCTCCCCTAGCGAACGAAGCGCATTGCCGAGATTGTTCTGGGTCAAAGCCCATTGGAGCGGAGTCCGCTTACGTGTCCACTCCTTGAGCGCGTCGCGGTAAGCCAATATGGCTTGTTGCAACGTCGCCGGCCCCTTCTCGCGCTCTCCAAGCGCAAGAAGCGCATTACCGAGATTGTTTTGGGTCATTGCCCATTGGAGTGGAACCCGCTCGCGACTTAATTCCTTTAGCGCCGCGCGGATGACCGCTACAGCCTGTTGCAGGGTCGTCGTTCCGCTCTCACGCTCCCCGAGCACACGAAGCGCGTTGGCGAGATTGTTTTGCGCCATTGCCCGATCGAGCGGTCGCAAATCTAGAATTTTTTTCCAGCGATCGATGGCGGCGACAAGCGCGGCGTTATCGCCAAATTTTTCTCCCTGCTTGAATAGAGCCTCCGCTTCGCGAACCAAAGCTTCCAGCCGTTTGCTATCGGACGGCGACAAAGATCCACGCTTCGCGAAATGCTGGGTCGTTTGCGCATTATGCGAAGCGCCTGGCGCAGCATCGGATTTGATCGGGTAGAGACAGGCGAAGATCGCCAGGAGCGCAGCACGAACCGCCATCGCCTCGACGCCGTCAAAAAAATCCGATGGAGACATTTTTCTCTGGCGTCGATCGCGGACCGAAGTTCCATAAAATGCCCCAGCGATATCTTCTCTAATATTCGACACGCGTAACATGAGCGGAGCCGTTGCGCGAGAGGCGTCGGCGCGTGGCCGTGCGCCAACGCGTCATGGCCGGGCTTGTCCGGCCATCCACGCTGAACGGGGGCATTCGTGGACGGCCGGGACAAGGCGGGCATGACGCTAGAAGTTCGCAGCCCCATGCGTCGCTCATGTCGCGAAACGGCCGAACGATGACAGAACATAGTGCTGCTGGACTGCCCCCTCCCTGTCCCTCCCCCGCTTCGCGCGAGAGGGGACGCTAACGAGCAGCGCAGCGCTATGGCGTCAGGATAGATACGCCAGCGTGGCGTCGATGAAGCGCCCGAGTCTCACTCGCTCTCCCGCGAAGCGGGGGAGGGTTAGGGTGCGCGCGCTACGCCGCCATCGCCTCTTTGGCTTCTTTCTTGATGCGCTCGACCATCGAGCGCAGGCCGTTGGCGCGTTGCGGCGTCAGATGTTCGGCGAGGCCCAGCTCCTTAAAGAGCGGCGCCGCGTCGGTTTCGACGATCTCTTGCGCCGGCCGCCCCGAATAGAGCGCCAGCACGAGCGCGACGAGGCCGCGCACGATATGCGCGTCGCTGTCACCGCGAAACGCGAGCGCGGCGCGTCCGTCGGCGTCGCGCGTCGGCGTCGTTTCGAGCCACACCTGGCTGGCGCAGCCGCGCACCTTGTTCGCGTCCGTATAGGCCTCCTGCGGCAGCGGCTCGAGCGTGCGCCCAAGCTCGATGAGATAGCGGTAGCGATCCTCCCACTCATCGAGCAGCTCGAAATTGCCAATGATCTCGTCGATCTGCATTTGCTCCGCATCCTTCCGGGCGAAGGCGCATTCTACCTCATTTCGGCGCTAAGCCGCGCCCTTTCCTTGGCGAGGGCCACGCCTTACATTCCGCGCGATGATCGCTGGCGCGCCGCGCCGCTCTCACGGAGATTTATATGATCGACTTTTCCCGCTGGCGCGCCGTCGCCGCCGCGATTTTTCTGAGCTTTAGTCTTGCAGGCTGCGGCTACAATACGATTCCGACGCTCGAAGAAAACGCCAAGGCGAAATGGTCGGACGTGCAGTCGCAATATCAGCGCCGCGCCGATCTCATCCCCAATCTCGTCGAGACCGTGAAGGGCTACGCCAGGCAGGAGAAGGACGTGCTCACCTCAGTCGTCGAGGCTCGCGCTAAGGCGACCTCCGTCAAGGTTGACGCCGGTTCGCTGACCGATCCTGAAAAAATGAAGCAGTTTCAGGAGGCGCAAAATCAACTGACCGGCGCGCTCGGCCGGCTGATCGCCGTGAGCGAAGCCTATCCGGATCTGAAATCCAACCAGAACTTCCTCGCCCTGCAGTCGCAGCTCGAAGGCACCGAGAACCGCATCAATGTCGCGCGGCGCGACTACATCGACGCGGTGCGGGAATTCAACACGTCGCTGCGCACCTTTCCGACGCTTCTCTGGGCGAAGACCTTCTTCGCCGGCACGAAGCCGATGGCGGAATTCTCCGCGGCCGGCGCCGCGCAATCGCCGCCGGAAGTGAAGTTCTAAACGATGAGCGCCGACGCGCCGACAGAAGAGCTGATCGCGCGGGAGGCGATGTGGGCGCATATGCGCCGCGAAGCCGAGGAGGCGCTGCGTCTCGACCCGTCGCTGACGCCGCTGATGCTCGGCGCGATCCTCAATCGCGCTTCGCTCGAAGAGGCGGTGGTCCATCGCATCGCCGCGAGACTCGGCGCGTCAGCCGTGGACGCCGAGACGATCGCCGACGCCTTCCTGCAGGCGGTGCGCGACGACGCGGCGATCGCTACGGCCTTCCGCGCCGATCTCGCCGCCTATGTCGAGCGCGATCCCGCTTGTGGGCGGATGATCGAACCGCTGCTCTATTTCAAGGGCTTTCACGCGATCCAGTCGGCGCGGCTGGCGCATGCGCTGTGGCGCGCGCGGCGCCACGACTTCGCTTTCTATATCCAAAGCCGCGCCTCCGACGCGCTCGCGGCCGACATTCATCCGGCCGCGACCTTTGGCAAAGGCTTGTTCCTGGACCATGGCACAGGCTTCGTCGTCGGCGAGACGGCGGTCGTCGACGACGACGTTTCGATCCTGCACGGCGTGACGCTCGGCGGCACGGGCAAGGTCGCGGGCGACCGTCATCCGAAGGTCAGGCGCGGCGTGATGATCGGCGCGGGCGCCAAGATTCTCGGCAATATCGAGATCGGCGCCTGTTCGCGGATCGCCGCGGGCTCGGTGGTGCTGCAGTCGGTTCCGCCCAATTCCATCGTCGCCGGCGTTCCGGCGAAAGTGGTCGGGACCGAATCGCTTATGGAGCCGGCGCGCGACATGGACCAGATCCTTCGCGGCCTCGCGTATGATTCTTTCGATTACGTCATCTGACCCGCGCCGCGTCCGCAGGGCCGCGCCAGGGAATCGGGTGAAGGATTGTTTTCCTCACCCTCATCCTGAGGAGCCGCCGCAAGTCGAGTTTTGCCCGACTTGCGGATTTGATCTCGGGCAGGCCCGAGATCGCAGGCGGCGTCTCGAAGGACGAAGGTGAGAAAATACGCGAGAACGGGCTTCCTCGCCCTTCGAGACGCGTGCTGCGCACGCTCCTCAGGATGAGGAAGCCCTTCTCCCGATCGCCCCGCCGCCGGGGCGATTGAGGCTTGCGCAGGGCCACGGTTCTCCTGCTATGTGTCGCCGGGCGGCGGCGCCGTTCCCAAGGCCGGCGCAGGGCCGCGGCGGCCGGAGCAGGGGGATCGATGCTCGAGATTGCGGTCCAGATGGACCCCTTGGAACGCATTAATTTTGCTGGAGATTCGACCTTCGCGCTGATGCTGGAGGCGAAGCGCAGGGGCCATCGCCTGTGGTTCTACACGCCGGATCAACTGTCGCTTGAAGGCGACAGGCTGACGGCGCGGGCGCGTCGCATCGACGTTTTTGACGATCCTTCGCGCTATTACACGCTTGGCGAGGCCACCGACCTTGAACTCGGCGCCATGGACGTGGTGCTGCTGCGTCAGGACCCGCCGTTCGATCTCGCCTATATTACCTCCACGCATTTTCTGGAGCGGCTCGCGCCGAGGACTCTCGTCGTCAACGACCCTGCGCATGTGCGCAACGCGCCGGAAAAAATCTTCGTGATGGAGTTCGCCGATCTGATGCCGCCGACGCTGATCACGCGCGACCGCGCGGCGATGGAGCGCTTTCGCGCCAAGCATGGCGAGATCGTTATGAAGCCGCTCTACGGCCATGGCGGCGCCGCGGTGTTCAAGGTCGCGCCGCGCGATCCGAATTTCGGTTCGCTGTTTGACATGTTCGCGACGACCTTTCGGGAGCCATGGGTCGTGCAGCGGTTCCTGCCGGAGATCGTGAAGGGCGACAAGCGCATTCTTCTCATTGACGGCGAGGCGATGGGCGCGATCAACCGCATTCCGGCCGATGACGACATCCGCTCCAATCTGGTGCGCGGCGGGGCGCCGGCGGCGTCCGAACTCAACGCGCGCGAAAGAGACATTTGCGCGAGGCTCGGGCCCGAGCTGAAACGGCGCGGATTGGTCTTCGTCGGCATCGACGTGATCGATGGCTGGCTCACCGAGATCAACGTGACCTCGCCGACGGGGCTGCGCGCGCTAAAACGCATCGGCGGGCCGGATCTTGCGCCGCCGCTCTTCGACGCCATCGAGGCGCGTCTACGCGCCCTCCGCGCATCGGGCCGATCGCCGGAATTGACTCCATGAACGAAGCAGCGCCGCTCAGCGTTTTCGCCGGGCTTGATCCCAACGAGCAGTTTCGCGGTCTGCGGCAGGCGCTCGCGCCATCGGTCGCCGCGATCTGCAAGGGTGAGCGCGGCCATGCGCGGCGCACGGCGATCGTCGAATTGTTCCGCTCGGCTTTGGCGGAAGGACGCGAGATCGCGCGCGCCCGGCTTGAGGCGCGCGGCTCCGGACTGGCGTGCGCAAGATTGATTTCAGGGCTCGAAGACGAACTGATCGGCGCCATCTACGACTATGTCGTGCGCTACGTTTACGTCGTCGACAATCCGACCTTTGCCGAGCGTCTCGCCATTATCGCGGTTGGCGGCTATGGGCGTGGGACGCTGGCGCCGGGCTCCGACATCGATCTGCTGTTTCTCGTCCCTTACAAACAGACGCCGTGGGGCGAAAGCGTCATCGAGGCGATCCTTTATATTCTTTGGGATCTGCGGCAGAAGGTCGGCCATGCGACGCGCTCCGTCGCCGAATGCATGCGCCAGGCCCGCGCCGACATGACCATTCGAACGACTCTTCTCGAAGCGCGCTTCATTCTCGGCAACGCCGAGCTGTTCAGCGAGTTCCGCGAAAGCTTCGATCGCGAGATCGCCCGTTCGGATGCGCGCGAATTCGTCTCCGCCAAGCTCGCCGAACGCGACGCGCGCGTGATGCGCGCCGGCGCGTCGCGCTATCTCGTTGAGCCGAATGTGAAGGAAGGCAAGGGCGGCCTGCGCGATCTCAACACGCTGTTCTGGATCGCCAAATATGTCTATCGCGTCCGTGAGGCGAAGGAACTCGTCGCCGCCGGCCTCTTCACCGCGGCGGAGTTCAGTCTCTTCGAGCGCTGCGAGGAGTTTTTGTGGCGCGTGCGCTGTCATCTGCATTTCGCGACGGGACGCCCCGAAGAACGGCTGGCCTTCGACGTGCAAACGACGATCGCCAGGCGCTTGGGCTATCACGACCGCAGCGGGCTATCGCCGGTCGAGCGCTTCATGAAGCACTATTTTCTCGTCGCCAAGGAAGTCGGCGATCTCACCGCGATCGTCTGCGCGGCGCTTGAAGAAAAGCAGGCGAAGCCGCGCGCCATCTTCGAGCGCTTTCTGCAGCCGTTTCGGCGCCGGCGCAGCCGCGCCCCGCAAGGCGACTTCATCGTCGATCACGACCGCATCAGCATTGTCGACGCCGATGTGTTCAAGCGCGATCCCGTCAACATCATCCGGCTTTTCTGGATGGCCGATCATCACGGCCTGCCGCTGCATCCCGACGCTTTGCGCGCAGTGACTCTGTCGCTGCGCCTGATCGACGCCAATCTGCGCGCGAACAAGGAAGCCAATCGGCTGTTTCTTGAAATCCTGCTCTCGCGCAACATGACCGAGATTACGCTGCGCCGGATGAATGAGACCGGCGTGCTTGGGCGGTTCATTCCGGATTTCGGCAAGATCGTCGCGATGATGCAATTCAATATGTATCATCATTATACGGTCGACGAGCATCTGCTGCGCGTGGTCGGCGGACTGTCCGATCTCGAAGCCGGACGCATGCCGGAGCATCAGCAGCTCGTTGACGAAATCCTGCCGACGATCGTCAACCGCAAGGTGCTTTATCTGGGTCTGCTCCTGCACGACATCGCCAAAGGCCGAAAGGAGGATCACTCGCTCGCCGGCATGGAGGTGGCGCGTAGCCTGTGTCCGCGTCTGGGCTTCACCCCCGGCGAGACCGAATCCGTCGCCTGGCTCGTCGAGCATCATCTCACCATGTCGAGCTTCGCGCAGAGCCGCGATCTCTCCGACCGCGTCACCATCGAAAATTTCGCCGCTATCGTTCAAACGATGGAGCGGCTGAAGATGCTATTCGTTCTCACCGTCTGTGACATCAACGCGGTCGGGCCCGGCGTGCTCGACGCCTGGAAGGCGCAGCTGCTGCGCGTGCTCTATTGGGAGACGGAGGTTGTGCTCGGCGGCGGCCATTCGGCGGTCGATCGCAAGAGTCGCGTCGCGGCCGCGAAAGCCGAGCTGCGCGCGGCGCTTCCCGAGTGGAGCGACGAGGAGTTCGACGCCTACGCCAAGCGTCACTACCCGGCCTATTGGCTCAAGGTCGACGTCGCCCGCAAGCTGCGTCACGCGGAGCTGCTTCGCCAGATGAACGGCGCATCGGCGCCGCTGGCGACCGCGGTCGAACTCGACAGGACGCGCGGCGCCGTGGAACTGACCGTCGTCGCGCCGGACAACCCGCGTCTGCTGTCGATCATCGCCGGCGGCTGCGCGGCTGGCGGCGCCAATATCGTCGACGCGCATATTTTCACCACTGCGGATGGTCTCGCGCTCGACACGATCTTCTTCTCGCGCGCCTTTGATTTTGACGAAGACGAAATGCGCCGCGCGGGGCGCATCGCCGGCCTCATCGCCAGGGCGCTGCGCGGGGAGGTCGTCGTGTCCGAAGAGCTGCGGGCGCGCGCCAAAGCGCATCTGCCGACCGACGCTTTCTCGGTCGCGCCTGAGGTCGTCGTCGATAACAGCCTGTCGAACGTCTATACGGTCATCGAGGTCTCGGGACTCGACCGCGAGGGGCTGCTGTTCGAGCTCACCAACGCGATTTCGCGGCTCAACCTCAATATCGCCTCGGCGCATATCGTCACCTTCGGCGAGCGCGCCGTCGACGCCTTCTATGTCACGGATTTGACGGGAGCGAAGATCGCCTCACCTCAGCGGCAGGCGACAATCAAGCGCCAGCTCCTGGACGTGTTTCGCGGTCCCGGCGCGCGCGGGGCCAAAACGCCAGCCGCCGCTGCGACTTGATTTTGACGTTTCGGGCGCAGATATCGAAGCCTTTACGAGAGAATGATGGTGACAGCATGAGCGATCCAACGAACGCAGACAAGAAGGCTGAGTCGACGGAGAATCGGGGAGGCGCTGAGCCTTCGTCCTTGTCGCAGCCGTCGGCCGAATCCGACATTGCGCAGCCGGAGCCGTTCACCGAGCTCGAGAATCTCTATGCAGAAAACGCAGGGTTAAAGGACAAGCTTCTTCGTGCGCTCGCCGAAGTCGAGAATGTGCGCCGTCGCGCCGAGCGCGAGATCGCCGACGCGAAAACTTATGGCGTGGCGAATTTCGCGCGGGAGATGCTGTCCTTCGCCGATAATCTGCGCCGCGCGATCGAGAGCGTGCCCGAGGGGGCGCGCGCCGAGCCGGCGGTCGCGTCGCTGCTTGAGGGGGTCGATGTGATGGAGCGCGATTTTCTTGCGCGGCTCGCGCGCTTCGGCGTCAGGAAGATCGACGCAAAGGGCGCGCGCTTTGATCCTAATCAGCATGAAGCGCTCTTCGAGATTCCCGACGAGACGCAACCGGCGGGCACGGTGGCTCAGGTCGTTGAGCAAGGCTACATGATCGGCGAACGCGTGCTGCGCCCCGCAAAAGTCGGCGTGGCGCGCGGCGGATCAAAGCCGTCCTGACCGGGGCAGGGCGCATGGACGAGCGAGCGACCGCGACAAAGCCCACGGAAGCCGGGGTTGTCGCGGCGGCGGTCTATCACGGTGGACTTAAGATCGCCGATATCGAGATCGATGAGGCCGGAGAGTGGACCAAGCGCGAAGGCTATGTCGTCTGGATCGGACTCTACGAGCCGTCACAAGAGCTGCTGGAGCGCGTCGGCGAACAGTTCGCGCTGCATCATCTCGCGATCGAGGACGCGTTCAAGGCGCATCAGTTTCCCAAGCTTGAAGAATATGAAGACAGCGTTTTCATCGTCGCGCGCACGGCGCAGATGGTCGAGGGCCGCATCGCCTTCGGCGAGACGCATATTTTCATCGGCGCCGGCTATGTCGTGAGCGTGCGCCATGGCGCATCGAGTTCGTATGCGCATGTGCGCGAGCGTTGCGAAGCGCGCGCGGAACGCCTCTCGGAGGGCGAAGACTTCATTGTCTACGCCATTCTCGATTTCATCGTCGACAATTACTTTCCGGTGCTCGACGCGATCAACGATCAGGTTGAGGACATCGAGGATCATGTTCTCGCGACGACGATGGGCAAGCCGGAAATCGAGCAGCTCTATAGTTTGCGGCGCGACCTCTTGCATTTGCGCAACGCCGTGACGCCGCTTTCGGACGTCTGCCGTCGCTTGGAGCGCAGCGACGTCGTGGCCATCGACCGGGAGATGCGACCGCATTTTCGCGACGTTCGCGACCATCTGCGCCGCGTCCAGGAACGCATCGACACGATGCGTGAGACGCTCGCCTTCGCTTTCGAGTCGAGCCTGATGAACGCGCAGATCCAGCAGACCGACATTTCGCGCCGGCTCGCCGCCTGGGCCGCGATTCTGGCGGTGCCCACCGCCATAGCCGGCATCTACGGCATGAACTTCCGTCACATGCCAGAACTCGACTGGAAATATGGCTATTACGTCGTCCTCGGCGTGACGGTGAGTATCTGCGGCTATCTTTATTTCCGGCTCCGTCGCGCCGGCTGGCTGTGAGCGCCGCCCGCATCGCGGCGCAGGCGCGTCGCCAATGCTCTCACGCTGTGCGTGTCTGACGCGCAGTCGCCTGCGATCGTTTCCTTAGGCCTAGCGCCTTACGAAAGTTTCATCCCGCCGCCATTGGCCGGCAAAGCGGTGATCTCCATCTTCCATCTTGCGGCGACGTTGCGCTTCTCCTCCACGCGGCGTCGTTCAAGATGGAGATTTTCGAAAAATGCCTATCGCAAACAATCCTCGCGCCCGCGCCGTTGAAGCGCCGCGCCGCGCGTCCCGTCTGGCGCTGATGGGCGCTGCGGCGGCGTTCGCGCTTAGCGCTGCGATCGGTCCGGCGCCGCTGACGCCGGCTTACGCCGAAGCGCCGCTTTCAGGATCTGTCACCGCCACCGGACCCGCCTCCTTCGCGGACGTCGTCGAGCGCGTCAAGCCCGCTGTCGTCGCCATCAAGGTCAAGGCCGTCGATGATCAGCAGGGCGGCGGCATCTTCGAGATGCCGGACGTGTCGCCCGATGACCCCATGTATCGCTTTTTCAAGCGCTTCGGAGAAGGCCAGGGGGGCCGTCCGCAAAAACACATGACGATGTCGCAGGGCTCTGGTTTCATTATCAGCCCGGACGGCTATGTCGTCACCAATAACCACGTCGTGGAGCACGCCAGCGAAGTCGACGTTGCGCTCGACGACGGAAGAACGCTGCCCGCCAAGGTTGTCGGCACGGATAAGCGCACCGACTTGGCGCTGCTCAAGATCAGCGACGGCGCAAAGCTGCGTTATGTCGATTGGGGCTCTGCGGCGCCGCGCGTCGGCGACTGGGTGATCGCGGTCGGAAACCCGTTTGGCCTGGGTGGCTCAGTCACCGCCGGCATCGTATCGGCGCGCGGCCGCGACATCGGCGCCGGCCCTTACGACGACTTCTTGCAGATCGACGCCCCGGTCAATCGCGGCAACTCGGGCGGACCGGCGTTCGATTCGCGCGGCAATGTGATTGGCGTCAATACGGCGATCTATTCGCCTTCGGGCGGTTCGATCGGCATCGGCTTCGCCATTCCGGCCGAGGTGGCCAAGGACGTCGTCGCGGCGCTCAAGGAAAAAGGCTCCGTGTCGCGTGGCTGGATCGGCGTCAAGATTCAGAACGTGACGCCGGAAATCGCCGACAGCATGGGCCTGAAGTCCACGAAAGGCGCGCTGATCGCGCAGCCGCAGCGGGGCGCTCCGGCGGAAGAGGCCGGCCTGAAATCTGGCGACATCATCGTCGCCGTCAACGGCGACAAGATCGACACGTCGCGTGATCTCGCGCGCCGCATCGCGACCCTTGGCCCTGGCAAGACGGCGGACATCACCTATCTGCGCTCGGGCGCCGAAAAGACGGTGAAGCTGAAACTCGGCGCCCTTCCCGACGAACGGGAAGCGCGCGCCGATGATGAAGGCTTCTCGGAGCGGGGGCCGGAACTGTCCGGCCTTGGGCTCGAGGTCGCCCCGGCGGCCGACATCCGCGGTGCAGGCCGGGAAGGGCTGTTCGTGACGGATATCGATCCCTCCGGCGCTGCTGCCCAAAAGGGATTGCGCAGGGGCGACGTGATTATCGAAGCCGCCGGGCAGCCGGTGAGCTCTCGCGGCGAACTCGCCTCCGCACTTGAGGCGGCTCGCAAGGACGGACGGCGCTCGGTGCTGCTGCGTGTGAAATCTGCGGACGGCGCGAAGTTCATCGCCGTTCCGGTTAGAGGCGGAGCCGGCTAAGGCCGCTTAAGGACTTCTTGCGTCGAGGCCGTCACACTGCACCCGCCCGCAGCCGGTCTCCGCAACGAAGAGCGTCGGGCAGAGCCAGTCCCCTCCTGGCTTCCGAACGCGGGGCAGGCTGGCGCACAATGCGCCGGCCTGCCGTTTTTTTGCAATCTCAGCTATAGTGAAACATGCGCATTCTGATCATTGAAGACGACAGCGAAGCGAGCGAATACCTCGTCAAGGCGTTCCGTGAACAAGGCCATGTCGCCGAACACGCCGCCGACGGGCTTTCTGGCTATGGACGCGCCAGCGAAGGCGGTTACGACGTGCTGATCGTCGACAGGATGCTGCCCAAGATGGACGGGCTGTCGCTGATCTCGGGCTTGCGCGAGCAAGGCGTTCAAACGCCGGCGCTCATTCTCTCCGCGCTCGGTCAGGTCGATGACCGCGTGAAGGGTCTGCGCGCGGGCGGCGACGACTATCTGCCAAAGCCCTACGCCTTTTCGGAATTGCTGGCGCGGGTCGAGGCGCTGGCGCGCCGCCGGGTCGGGCCCAAGGGCGAAGAAACCCAATATCGCGTCGGCGATCTGGAGCTCGATCGGTTGTCCCACAAGGTGACGGTCGGCAGCCAGGAGGTGGTGCTTCAGCCGCGCGAGTTCCGGCTGCTGGAATATCTGATGAAACATGCCGGCCAGGTGGTGACCCGCACCATGCTCCTCGAAAATGTCTGGGATTACCATTTCGATCCGCAGACCAATGTCATCGACGTGCATATTTCCCGTCTGCGATCCAAGATCGACAAAGGCCGCGAGAACCCGCTTCTGCACACCATCCGCGGGGCTGGGTATATGATCCGTGACGGCGCTCGGTAAGCTTTTCCGCACGACAGCGTTCAAACTGTCGATCGCCTATCTCGTGCTGTTCTCGATTGGCGCGGGCCTCGTGCTCGCGCGCGTCGGCGCACGCGTCAAGGAAGTGCTCGATGAGCAGATCGAGCAGACCGTCGACGCCGAAATCCGGGCGCTCTCCGAACAATATGCGCAGGGCGGCCTGCGCCAGCTCGTCAATGCGGTGGAGCGCCGCGTGCGTGCGCCCGGCGGTTCGCTCTATCTGCTCTCAAGTCATGCCGGGGACGTTATCGTCGGCAATATCGAGCCGCCGAATTTCACGCCCTCCGGCGGCACGGAACTCGTCGAGACGCCCTATGAGCGACGCGGCGAGCCGGGCGTCAAGCATCCGGCTTTGCTGCGGCTGTTTCTGCTTCCCGGCGGCTTTCGCCTGCTCATCGGCCATGACATCGAAGATCATGAAGTACTTCGCGGGATATTGCGCCGCGCGCTGGGCGTGTCGCTGTTCTGGCTCGCGCTCGTCGGCGCGCTTGGCGGCTTGTTCGTGTCGCATCGCATGCTGGAGCGCGTCGACGTGATGTCAGGCTCGGCGCGCCGCATCATGGCGGGCGATATGCACGAGCGACTCGCCATCTCGGGCGCCGGCGACGAACTCGATCGTCTGGCGGAAAATTTCAACGCCATGCTTGAGCGCATCAGCGAGCTGATGGCCGGGCTGCGCGAAGTTTCCGACAACATCGCGCATGACCTCAAGACGCCGTTGACCCGATTGCGCAACCGCGCCGAGGCGGCCTTGCGGGCGGGCTCAAACGACAGCGAGCATCGTGCGGCGCTCGCCGCCGTGATTGAAGAGTCTGACAACCTCATCCGCGTGTTCAACGCGCTTTTAATGATCGCGCGGGCGGAGGCGGGATATTCGAGCGACAATATGGCCGTCTTCGACGCCGATTCCGTCGTGCGCGACATCGCCGAGATGTATGAGCCCGTCGCCGAAGAGCAGGGCGTCCATCTCGATGTCGCGGCGCAGGACGGACTTGCGGTCACCGGCAGCCGCGAACTGCTCGGGCAGGCGCTCGTAAATCTCGTGGACAACGCGCTGAAATATGGCGGGACAGGCGACGCGCCGCGCATCGCCATCGAGGCTCGGCGCGTCGGCGATCGTGTCGAGATCATCGTCGCGGACCGTGGACCCGGCATCGCGCCATCGGATCGCGAGCGCGTCGTGGGACGTTTCGTGCGGCTTGAGAATTCCCGTTCGCGGCCGGGCTCAGGTCTCGGGCTGTCGCTGGCGGCGGCAGTTGCGCGGATGCATCACGGGGCGTTGCGGATCGAAGACAATGCGCCTGGATTGCGCGTGGCGCTGTCGCTGCCCGCGATGCGGACAACTGTCGGCCCGACGGCGCGAATGGAGCGCGCGTAAGGCGCAATCTTCGCGGATGCGCCGGCTTCGACAGCGCGCGCCTTCAAAGGGGTCACCGTCGCCGAGGCCGCCGGCAGCCGCATCATGACGACCGTGCCTTCTCCAAGCCGGGAGCGGACGCGCAGCGCGCCGCCATGCAGCTCGATGAGGGCGCGCGCGATGGCGAGGCCGAGCCCCGATCCCCGCATGCCGTTCTCCATCAGATCGGCGCATTGTTCGAACGGCTTGCCGAGCTTGGGGATGGCGCGCGGGTCGATGCCGCGCCCCGAATCCTCGATATAGACGTCGATCGCGCCGCCATGCGCTCGCGCGCGCACCCGCACGACGCGTCCGAATTCGCTGAATTTGACGGCGTTGGACAGAAAGATGCTGAGCGTCTTGACGATCGCCGCTTCGTCTCCGACGCAACGCAGGTTTTCGCGGGCGTCGGCGACAAGCTCGATGTTCTTCACGACGGCGCGCGCGCGCCAGGCGCCAACGGCCTTACGCAGCGCCTCGGCGACGTTGATCTCCCGTTCGGCAAGACGCACGAGGCCCGCTTCGAGACGCGACATGTCGAGAATGTCGGACAGAACTTCGTTGAGATAATTGCCGCCCTGGCGTATGCCGCAGCAATATTCGAGATATTTTGGCGAACCGAGCGCGCCGAACGGCTCCGCCTCCATCATTTCCGAAAAGCCGATGATGGCGTTGAGCGGCGTGCGCAACTCATGGCTCATATTGGCGAGGAATTCCGATTTCGCCACATAAGCGGCTTCCGCCTCGGCCTTTTGATGATGATACTGCTCGGCGAGAGTCGCGAGCTGCTGCGCCTGCATCTCCAGCGTCTGTCGCGAGCGGGTCAAATCCGCGACGCTCGCAGTGAGTCGGCGCTCCGATTCACGCAGCTTTTCCTCGTTGCGCTTGAGCGCCGTAATATCGGCGCCCACGGAGACATAGCCGCCATCCTTGGTGCGGCGCTCGTTGATCTGAAGCCAGCGGCCGTCGATGAGCTGCGCCTCATAGGTGCGGGCGTCTGGCGAAGGTCCGTCTGGCGAAGCGACCTGGGTGCGGATCAGCGGCGCGGTGGCGCAGCTCATGATCTGCCGATAGTTGGCTCCGGCGGATGCGGCTTCCAGCGAAAGCCCATGCAGCGAGAGAAATTTCGAATTGCAGGTCACGAGGCGGTTCTTGGCGTCCCACAGCACGAAGGCTTCGGAAATGGCGTCGATCGCGTCGCGCAGGCGCAAATTGGCCATCTCCGTTTGTTCGGCGAGCGCGCGTTGCTCCGAAACGTCGATAGCGATTCCAATCAAATGCTTGCCGGCTTCCCGACCATCTTCGACGATCTGCGCCCGTGCGCGCAGCCAGATCCATTCGCCGGCGGCGTTCTTCAGCCGGAACTCGTGATCGACGCTGTTCGTCCGTGCGCTCGCGACCATGTCGGCCATCGTCTGGAAGTCGCCGTCGTCGGGATGCAGCAGCGCGCTCAATTCGGTATAGGAGAGGGAGCGGCGTTCGGCCGGCAGCCCCAACATTTCATACATGGAGTCCGACCAGGAGATCCGGCCGCGCGCAATGTCCCATTCCCAAAGGCCGCATCGGCCGCGCGAAAGCGCCGCCTCGAGGCGTCTGCGGATCAGCGTATTGGCGCGTTCGACGTCCTGACGGCGCCGGCTCTGGCGGAAATAGGCGAGGACGATGACGAGCAGCAGCAGCGTGGTGCAGGCGAACAGCAGCGCATAGCGGGACGCGATCACGCGCCACTCGCCCAGCACATTGTCCACGGGATAAATCATCGCCACCTGGCCGAATGGCGTCGGCAGCTTTCTGACGCTCACGAGGGCGGGAACGCCATCCGGCAGAGTGACGCGCAAGACGCCGGCGTTGTCGGCGAAGTCGACGAGCGCATCTTCGGCGCCGATGGCTTGCGACAGCGTGAGGTCTTTCGAAGGAATCGGCGGAAAGGCGGCAGCGACGCGGCCGCGCTCGTCCGTCACCAGAATGCGTCGTCCTCGCGCCAGCGCGCCTTGCGGCACGAGCTGATTGAGCGGCGCGCCGAACGGCTTTTGCGCGTCGGTCTGGATTTTATCGCGCAGGTCCTGCGACACGGCGCGAACGAAAAGATCGAGATCGTCGACCGCCTGCTCGACCAGTCGATCCTGCATCGCGCTGGTGAGCGACACGACAAAGGCGGCGAGAGAGACGAGGCAAACCGCGCAGGCGGCGAACGCCAGAGGGCGCAGCCAGGAGAAGTCCTTCAGCCCCTTTGGGCCGTCCTCATCGAACCGGTACGCTCCCCAGACGGTATGGGCGTGAGTCTTCACGCGGGCAGCGGGAGCGCGCGCCATCGATAGCCTCCAAAATGATTGTGATGCGAACGCGGCTTACGAGCGAATCACCTTCATTCGAATCTCTCGACGCGCAATTGTCCAGAACTTAACGCGACGTTAACGACTCTTTTTTGGGCGCCTAAGCCAAGCGTCTCAGCCAAGCGCCCGCGTGGCGATGTCGCGTAGGTCCGCAGAGAGATTTTCCTGCGCGACGATATGCTTGAGCCGGGCTTCAATGAGGTCGCGGCGCCGTGACTCCATCGTGCGCCAGGACCGCAGCGCCGAGAGAAGCCGGGCGGACACCTGGGGATTCTTCGGATCGACTTCGAGAACGACGGCCGTCAGCAAATCGTATCCCGACCCGTCGAGCGCATGAAAGCGCGTGAGATTGCCGTTCGCGAACGCGCCGATCAAAGCGCGCACGCGATTGGGGTTGCTCATCGAAAATTCCCGGTGGGTCATCAGACCCAATACGCGCTGAGTGGTCGCCGCTTCCGGAATCATCGCCTGCAGCGAGAACCATTTGTCGATGACGAGCGCGTCTCCGGCATATTGGTCGTAGAACCGCGCGAAGGCCTCCTCGCGCGCGTGGCCGCCGAGAAGCGCCAATGTGGCGAGCGCGGCGAGCTTGTCGGTCATGTTCCCGGCGGTTTCGAATTGCGCCGTGGCCAGCGACCGCCCTTTTTCAGCATCGCCCGCCGCCAGGAGATCAAGCGTCACGTTGCGCAATGCGCGGCGTCCCGCGCTCGCGGCATCAGGAGAATAGGGGGCCGCAACGGAAAAGCGCGCGTGGATCGCGTCGAGCTCCGAGCCGAGCGACCTGCCGATTTCTGCGCGCAACGCCATGCGCGCCTCAAAGAGCTGATCCGGGTCGACGTCGCGCCCTTTTTCGCGCGCAAGATCGATGTCCGACGGCAGCGACAGCGCCTGTGCGACCAAAGCAGGATCGTCCTCGGCTTTGGCGATCAGTAGTCGCAGCGCTTCACTCAGCCCCCGGGCGTCCAAGCTGCCGGTTTCGAGTCGACCGAAGATCGCTCGCAAGGCGAGACTTTGCGACGCCTGCCAGCGATTGAACGGATCGTCGTCACAGGCGAGCAGACGCTCGAGATCTTCGCTCACAGGCGCCGGCTCGAGGCGCACAGGCGCGGAAAAGCCGCGCAGCAGCGAGACCACGGGCCGTGACGGAATCTCGCGGAAACGGATGACGCGCTGGGCGCTGTCCAGTTCGATCAGACCACGGGCAAGTTCAGTCGGCGCGGCGTCTTCGCTCACGAGATCGAGCTTTTGCCCATTCTCGCCAAAGAGCGCGAGCGCCAGCGGAATGACGACCGGCTTCTTGTCGCTTTGACCGGGCGTTGGAGGTGTTTGCTGACTCAGCTTCAAGGCGAACGTCTGGGTGGCGGAATCATATTCGCCTGACGTCGTCACGACGGGCGTCCCCGCCTGACTGTACCAAAGCGCAAAATGCGTCAGGTCACGGCCGGACGATGCGGCGAAGCAGGAGAGAAAATCTTCGATCGTCGCGGCCGTCCCGTCGAAGCGTTCGAAATAAAGATCCATGCCGCGGCGGAATTTGTCTTCGCCGATCAGCGTCCGCAGCATGCGGATGATTTCAGCGCCCTTCTCATAAACAGTCGACGTATAGAAATTGTTGATTTCCTGATAGACGTCCGGACGCACGGGATGCGCGAGCGGACCTGCGTCTTCGGGAAATTGCGCGAGGCGCAGGCCGCGCACGTCGCCGATGCGCTCAACCGCGCGCGAGCGCATGTCAGCCGAAAATTCCTGGTCGCGGAAAACTGTCAGCCCTTCCTTGAGGCACAGCTGGAACCAATCGCGGCAGGTGATGCGATTGCCCGTCCAATTGTGGAAATATTCGTGCGCGATGACGGCTTCGATGCCGGCGTAATCGCCGTCGGTCGCGGTGTCGGGCGAGGCGAGCACATATTTGTCGTTGAAGATATTGAGGCCCTTGTTCTCCATCGCGCCCATGTTGAAGTCGGAAACGGCGACGATGTTGAACACGTCGAGATCATATTCGCGGCCGAATTTTTCTTCGTCCCAGCGCATCGAGCGCTTCAGCGCGTCCATCGCATAGGCGGCGCGCGATTCCTTGCCATGTTCGACGTAGATGGCCAGTTCGACGACGCGGCCCGACATTGTCGTGAATTGGTCGCGCACAACGCCCAAATCGCCGCCGACGAGCGCGAACAGATAAGAGGGCTTTGGGAACGGATCGCGCCAGAGGGCATAATGGCGATTGGAGCCTGCAACATCGCCATGCTCGACCGGATTGCCGTTCGACAGCAGGATTGGCGCGTCGCTTTTCTCGGCTTCGATGCGCGTCGTATAGACGCTGAGCACGTCGGGCCGGTCCAGGAAATAGGTGATGCGGCGAAAACCTTCCGCCTCGCACTGCGTGCAATAGGCCGAGCCGGAGCGATAGAGTCCCGAAAGCTGCGTATTGCCGCTCGGATTGAGCTCCGTGTCGATTTCCAGCGTAAAAGGCGCGTCGGGAACATTGGTGAGAGTAAAGCGATCGGGCGTCGCTTCATATTCGCCGGGCCCGAGCGTGCGGCCGTCGAGCTTCACGCCCAGCAGCATCAACTCGTCGCCGTCGAGCACGAGGGGTGCAGAAGAATCCCCCGCGGGATTGCGGCGCAGCGCCAGCCGCGCGGAGACGCGGGTCTTGGTCGGATGCAGGCTGAAATCGAGTTCAACGGAATCGATCGCGAAATCGGCAGGACGATAATCGGCGAGCCGGATGGCGGCGGTCGAAGGATGACGCATTTCGCTCCTCAGGGCTAGGGCCACGTTTCTGCGGTGATTATAGAACGGTAGCCGTCGTTTGCGACGTCCAGAGCCGCCGAATACGGAAGCGCACGACCTGTTTCTTTTGGAAAATCTCCGGCAAGCGGCCGAATTGCCTTGAGCCTGTCGCCGCATCCGGGCAAAATCAGCCATCGCGGCGCCGTAGGAATGCGGCGGCCGCTGTTGTGCGCGTCACTTCAGCGTGCGCCGCTTCGCCTCTGGAGCGCGTCCCAATGCCCTCGACAGCGGAAGGCAGGCGGACGGCCTGCAAAGCGAAGGTTATGATCAGTCACATGCGGCGGGCGCTTGCTCCATTCTTTGGCCTTCTTGTTCTCTCTGGCCTTTCCGTTCTTGGCGGCCTTCTGACATTCAGCGCTCCAGCCGTGCAAGCTGCACCCGCTGAGACCCAGAACCTGGAGCCGATCCTCGTCAAAATCAGCGAAGATCAGATGCGGGTCGCCGGCGTTGAGACTCAGCCCGTCGAGAAGGAGTCGGGCATGGGCGAACTCGTCGTGCCCGGCGTCGTCGCGGTGCCGCCGCAGCAACTCCTCATTGTGGCGGCCCCCGCCGCCGGTCTCGTCGAGACTCTGCTCGTCGCAATCGACGAGGATGTCAAACAAGGCGCGCCGATCGCGACGTTGAAGTCGTCGGAACTCATCGAGGCCCAGCGCGCCTTCCTGCACGCTGTCTCGGAGGCGAACCTCGCGGCGGAGAAGCTGCGGCGCGACGAGCAGCTGTTCAAGGAGCATATCATCGCCGAGCGGCGATTGATCGTCACGCGCGCCGAGGCGACTCAGGCGCGCTCGGCGCTCGATGAGCGCAGACAAATTCTGTCGCTGGCCGGCATGACGGATCAGGAGATCAATACGCTTCAGCGGGATCGCAAGCTCGCAAGTGCGCTTGTCGTGCGCGCGCCGGTCACCGGCACCGTCCTGCAGCGACACGGAACCACCGGAGAGCGCGTGCAGGCCTCGGCGCCGCTCATCACCATTGCGAGGCTCGACCCCATCTGGGTCAATCTGCAGATCCCCCTTGGCCGCGCCGCTGGACTGGACAACGTCGACCGCGTGCATTTGCCGTTAGCGGGCATCGACGGCAGACTTATTCGCATCGGCCGCACCGTGGACGCGGCGACGCAGTCGGTCACGGCGGTGGCCGAGTTTCGGACTGGATCGAGTCCTCTGCGCCCTGGCCAAGCGGTCCAGGCGATCCTGCGCCTTAAAGGCGGCGACGCTTCCCAGTGGCGCGTTTCCGCAGACGCGCTCGTGAACTTCAAAAATCACAATTGGGTGTTCGTGCGCTCGCCGGAAGGCTTTGTCGCGACCCCGGTGACGCTACTTTCCGAGACGCCGCAGTCAGCGTCCGTCCAGGGCGCGCTCAAGGCAGGCGAGCGCGTTGCGACCCGCGGCCTGCTGACTTTGCTGGCGGAACTCGCCGAAGTCGAAAGGTGACGATACGCAATGCTTGAAAGACTGATTCGTGTCGCGCTCCAGCAGCGGCTGCTCGTCTTTCTTGGCGCACTTGGCATCGCCGGGTGGGGGGCGGTCAGCTATTTCAAACTGCCGATCGACGCATTTCCAGACGTCGCGCCGGTGCAGGTGCTGGTCGCCATGCGCGCGCCGGGCCTCACGCCAGAGGAGTTGGAGGCGCGCGTCACTGTGCCGATCGAGCTCGCGGCGAAGGGCATTCCCAACCTCGTTCGCATGCGTTCGATGACGCGTTATTCGGTGACGCTGATCACCTTCGAATTTTCGGAAGGGACAGACATCTACTGGGCGCGCGCGCAGGTGAACGAGCGTCTGGCGCAGGCGCAGAGCCAATTGCCGGAAGGCGTCTCCGGCGGCCTCGCGCCCATCGTTACGCCGCTCGGCGAGATGGTGATGTTCACCATTGTCGGCGGCGACCTCACGCCGACGGAGCAACGCACGTTGCTCGACTGGACGATACGTCCGGCGATCCGTGGTCTGCCAGGCGTCGCCGACCTCAACGTGCTCGGCGGCTTCGTGCGTACCTTCGAAGTGGCGCCGTTCCCCGCCGCCATGGCGTCTCGCGGCGTCACGGTGGAGATGCTCCAGTCGGCGCTTTCCAACAACAATAAAAACGACGGCGCGGGGCGCGTGCGCGACGGCGAGGAAGCGTTGCTCGTTCGCGCCGAAGGCCGCTTGCGATCGCTGGAGGAAATACGGTCTGTCGTCATCGCCGCGCGGGACACCGGCATCGTCCGCGTCGGCGACGTCGCCGAAGTGCGCAATGGCGCGTTGCCGCGCAACGGCGTCGTCGTGCGTAACGGCGAAGGCGAGGCGGTGTGGGGACTTGTTCTGGGTCTGCGCGGCGCCGACGCGAGCATCGTCGTCAAGGGCGTGAAGGAGCGGCTGGCCGAAATCGAGCCGACGCTGCCGAAAGGCGCCAAGATCGAAATCTTCTACGATCGCAGCGAATTGATCGGCAAGGCGGTCTGGACCGTACAGAAAGTGCTGATCGAGGCCATCGTCCTTGTCGTCATCCTGCTCGTCTTGTTCCTCGGCGATCTTCGCGCCGCGATCGTCGTGTCGGTCATTTTACCGCTCGCCGCGCTCGCGACGTTCGGCATCATGCGCTGGTGGGGGCTCTCGGCGAATATCATGTCCCTCGGCGGTCTTGCGATCGCCATTGGACTTTTGGTCGACTGCGCGGTCGTCGTCGTGGAGAACGTCGAACATCGCATGGCGCACGCGCATGATGTCAGTCTTTCCGATCGCATTTTCATGACGCTCGAAGGGACTCGCGAGGTCGCCGTCCCGCTCACGTCCGGCGTGGTCATCATCGTCACCGTGTTCCTGCCGCTGCTCTCTCTCGAAGGGCTGGAAGGGCGTTTGTTCGCGCCGGTGGCGCTGACCATCGCCTTCGCGCTCGGATCGGCGCTCGTGCTGTCGCTCACCGTCGTGCCGGCGCTGAGCGCGACGTTGCTGAAGCCGGGCCATGCCGACGAGCCCTGGCTTGTGCGCAAGCTCGCCGCCGTCTACGAGCCGCTGCTCAAGCGCGCCCTCGACAAGCCGTTAATTGTCGGCGCGGCCGCCGTCATTGGCCTCGTCGTCGCCTTCACCGCCTATGCGCGCATCGGCCAGACCTTCATGCCGGTGATGAACGAAGGCACGCCCGTCATCACCATCCGCAAACATCCGACGATCAGCGTCAATATGGCCGCGGAGACCGACATGCGCATTCAGCGCGCAATCATGGAGCGCGTGCCGGAAGTCAAGGGAATGATGGCCCGGGCTGGCGCCGACGAGCTCGGCATCGATCCCGTCGGCCTCAACGACACAGATAATTTCCTGACGCTTGCGCCGCAAAGCGAATGGCGCGGCAAGGATATCGATTGGCTGATGGGCGAGATTCGCGCCGTGCTCGATAGCATGCCCGGCATATCTTACGCCTTTTCGCAGCCCATCGACATGCGCGTGCAGGAAATGATCATCGGCGCTCGCGGCGACGTGGTCGTCAAGATATTTGGCGACGATCTCGATGAACTTAACCGCCTCACCCGCGAGGTTACCGCGACATTGCGCAAGATCAAGGGATCGCGCGACGTTTTCGGTCTGCAGAACGACGGCATGCGCTATCTGACGGCGCGCGTCGATCGGCTGGCTGCGGGGCGCTTTGGCCTCAACGCCGGCGAGATTCAGGACGCGCTGCGCGTTTGGGTCGACGGTCAGCCGGTCGGCATCGTGCTGGAAGGGCCGATCCGCACGCCGCTCGTCATCCGCGGCTCGGAAACTTCGCGCCGCTCATCCGTCGATTTCGCGCGGCTGCCGATGGTGTCGTCGGAAGGCAAAGTCGTCGAACTGTCGCAACTCGCCGACGTGCGCGTGGAAAACGGGCCGATCCAGATCATTCGCGAGGAAGGCCGTCGCTTCGCCACCGTCCTCGCCAATGTGACGGGACGGGATCTTGTCGGATTCGTCGACGAAGCCAAGAAAGCCGTCGCCAAAAACGTAAAGACGCCGCCGGGATATCGCTATCAATGGGGCGGCCAGTTCGAAAACCAGCAACGCGCATCGGCCCGACTCGCAATCGTCGTGCCGATCGCGCTGGCGCTGATTTTTCTCTTGCTTTATCTAACCTTCAACTCGGTGCTACAGGCGACGCTGGTGTTCTGCAATGTGCCTTTCGCGGCGATTGGCGGCATTTTGGGCCTGTGGCTTTCGGGAGAATTCATGTCCGTGCCCTCGTCGGTCGGCTTTATCGCGCTTATCGGCATTGCGGTGCTCAATGGCGTCGTGCTCATCTCCTACATCAACAAGCTTGTGGCTGAAGGCACGCGCAGCACGCGCGAAGCGGTGTTAGAGGGCGCGCGTCGGCGCATGAGGCCCGTTATGCTCACCGCCACCATCGCGGCCTTCGGCTTGATACCGTTCCTGTTCGCGCATGGGCCCGGCGCCGAGATCCAGCGCCCGCTCGCCATCGTCGTCATTGGCGGGTTGATCTCGGCCACGGCGCTGACCTTGATCCTGCTGCCGATCCTTTATGACCGCACCGCCAATCTAGGCTTGGTCCTTCGTCAGAAGTTCCGCGCGCGCGCGATGCGGCGACCCGCGCCGATGCGTGAGCGCGAGGACGCTCGCGCATGAGGGTCGGAGCGGTTTTCACAGCATTTTCCCTGATAGCGTTCGCTTCGCTTTTCGAGACGGGAGTCTTTGCGCAGGAGCAGGGCGAGCCGGCGGAGATGGAGATCAAAGCGTCTGTCAAAGCTGCGCCCAAGAAGGCGCGCGTGACATCGCCCAAGAAAGCCGTCGCGCGGCCGCCATCGCAGCGAAGCGGCGGCGTGTTGGCGAAACATCTTGAGATGGCTGTCCTGATCGACGCCCAAAGCCGGTCGCTCGAGGCGCAGTTTCGCGCCATCTCCGCGCGTTACGCGACAGTCAATTCGCTCACGCCAGGCTCGCCTTATGTCGCAGGCTATCAGCGCAATGCGGCCGCCGGCAATCTACGCAACTACAACGAGACCGAACTTGAGGTCGGCATGCCGTTATGGCTGCCGGGGCAACGTGACGCCCTCGCGGGAACAGTGAACACCGGACTCTTCGAGGTGGAGGAGCGCCTCGCGCTCCGTCGATTGGAAGTCGCCGGCGTTTTGCGCGACGCATGGTGGAACGCGCAGCGTGCGGCGCGGGAAGTTTCCGTTGCGCGCAATCGCGTCGCCACTGCGCGCGATATCGGCGCGGACATGACGCGCCGCGTCGAGCTTGGCGACGCCGCCCAGACCGATGCGCTGCTTGCGAAGAATGAAACGCTCGCCGCTGAAACGGAGCTTGCGCAGTCGGAGGGCGCGGTGAAAGTGGCGCAGGTCACCTACATGGCCTTGACCGGCGGCGCGCCGCCCAGCGGCGCGCTGGAATCGGTGCGCCCGGCCATCGACATCGAGGAGCATCCGTCGCTGCGCGCGCCCCTCGCCGCGCTTGCGCGCGCGCGGGCGCAGGCGGAGCTTGTCGACGCGACGCCGATCGATAATCCCGAAATCGGAATTTTTGGCCGCCAGGAACATAACGATCAATATTCGACCGACCCGTCGCAGCAAATTTCCGACCAGCGCACCGATGCGACGACAGTTGGCGTGCGCTTACGCATTGCGATTCCGACCGCCGGTCGAAATGAGCCAAGACGCGCCGAGGCGCTTGCCGAAATGGATCGCGCCACAGCCGAATATGAACGCGCGAAGCGCGTCGTGCTGGCGGAGATAAAAGCTGCGCGTGAATCATTGGCGGCGGCGCGGCGCGCGGCGACATTCGCCAACGCCCGTCTCGTCGTCGCCAACGATCAATTCGAACTGTCGCGCAAAGCCTTCAAGCTCGGCGAACTCAGCGCCTTCGATCTTTATCGCGTGCGCCAGATTCAACTCGATGCGCAGCGCATGGAGGCGAACGCCGAGATCAATGTCGGCGTCGCGATCTCCCGACTCAATCAGGCGCAGGGATATGCGCCTTAGAGCGCCTCCTGATCACATGGAATCAAGTGATCGATAAGAACCGCTCAAATCATAATGTTGGGGTAGGTTCCGATCGAAAAAGTCGCAACCTGCCCGAGCGTCGGCGACGCGCGATCTATGGACATCTGCGCACGAATTCCGCGATGCGCGCAATCGTCGGCTGATCAAGCAACAGCGGCGCGTGCGCCTGGCCTTCGACCCAGGCGCGCTCAAGGCGTGACGCCCGCCGGGCCATCTCGTCAAAGACCTCGGGCGAGAGAATGTCCGAGTTCGCGCCGCGGATGGCGAGGATCGGAACATTCGACAGCGCGGCGAAGTCGTCCCAATATTCTTCAGGCTCCACATCGGGCGCTACGGCGTCGAGCGTATGCGACAGGTCGGGATCGTAGCGCAGCTGAACCTTGCCGTCTTTCTCGACAAAGGTGAGGCGCGCATAGTCCTCCCACTCCTGCGGCGAGACGCCGGAAAAATCGACGCCGGCGGTCATCCGCATCAAGGCGATCGCTTCGCGCATGGAGGCGATCGGCGGCAGTCTCCCAACGTAGCGCTTAATGCGGAGCAGGCCGGCGTGCTCGATCTTCGGTCCGATGTCGTTGAGCACGGCGCCGCGTACGACGCCCGGCCGGCGCGCCGCGATGCGCATTGTGTGAAGACCGCCGCGTGACGTCCCGATGAACACCGCTTGCTCGACGCCCGCGTCGGCAAGTTGAGCCATGATGTCGGCTTGCTCGACGTCGAAGTCATAGCGCCGCCAGTCCTGATCCCAGTCGGACCGGCCGCGTCCACGATAGTCGAGGGCAAGAACCCTTCGGCCGTCAGCTTGCAGGGTCCTGGCGATGCGATCGAAATCATCGGCCGAGCGTGCAAGCCCCGGCAGGCAAACGACCGGGAGGAGCGGGCTCCCGCCGTCGCCCGGCGGCGCGGGATAGTCCAAATAATGCAAGCGGAGCCCGTCGCCCGCGCGAATGTAGCGGCTAACCGGCTCTTGCCCAGACGTCATGGAACGACCATTCCCGCATGATGAACCTTCCCCGTCGCAGCGACATTGACGCGATGAATCGGGTTTTTCAACTGCGCCGCTGGCGCTTTGTGTTCCTTGACTTCAAAGCCGGTTGCGGCGAGTTTGCCCGCGCCCGCGAGGCGTCCCTCGCCTAAAGGAAAACGCCGCCTCAATGCGCTCCTATCTCGACTTCGAAAAGCCCGTCGCAGAACTCGAAACCAAGGTCGACGAACTGCGCGCGCTGGCCGAAAACGGAGAGGCCGTTTCGATCGGCGAGGAGCTCAACAAGCTCCAGGCCAAAGCCGCGAAAGCGCTCGCGGATCTCTACGCCGGCCTGACGCCCTGGCAAAAGATCCAGGTCGCGCGGCACCCGCAGCGACCACATTTTTCCGATTATGTGCGGCAGCTTTTCGACGAGTTCACGCCGCTCGCCGGAGACAGGCTGTTCGGCGAGGACTTCGCGATCGTTGGCGGCTTTGGGCGTTTCCGCGGCGAGCCGATCTGCGTCATCGGCCAGGAGAAGGGCTCGGACACGTCGAGCCGTCTTCATCACAATTTCGGCATGGCGCGGCCGGAAGGCTATCGCAAGGCTGTCCGCCTGATGGAGCTCGCCGACCGTTTCGGTTTGCCGGTGGTCTCGCTTGTCGACACGGCTGGCGCGTTTCCGGGCATTGACGCCGAAGAGCGCGGGCAGGCCGAGGCGATCGCCCGCTCCACCGACGTGTCGCTCTTGCTCGGCGTGCCCAATGTCGCGGTGGTGGTGGGCGAGGGCGGCTCCGGCGGCGCGATCGCGATCGCCGCCGCCAACAGAGTGCTGATGCTTGAGCACTCGGTCTACACGGTCGCGTCGCCCGAAGCCTCGGCCTCGATCCTGTGGCGCGATTCCGCCAAGGCGCAGGAGGCGGCGACGAGCATGAAAATTACAGCGCAGGATCTCTTAAAGTTCGGCATCATCGACCTGATTGTGACGGAGCCGCCGGGCGGCGCCCATCGCGATCCTCAGGCGGCCATTGGCGCCGTCGGCGACGCGCTCGCCAAGGAACTTGCCGGCCTGGCCAATCTTTCGCGCGAACAGTTGAGACAATTTCGCGCCGACAAGTTTTTGGCGATGGGCCGGAAACTTGAAGAGAAGCGTTAACGTAAATTCCAGAAGATCGGCCCTAAAAGCGCGCACACGCGCGATTCTTTGCGAATTCGGACATGTTCTCGTCCCATTATTTGTCTTTCGTGATCAGCGCGGCGGCTCGCTTCCGAGACCTGCGAGGCGACTGCGCCGCCAGAGGGGACACCATGAAGACTCGAGGCATGGCGCCGGCGCTGGGGCTTGCCGTCCTGGCCGCCTTTGCGCTCTCGGCCTGCGAGCAAAGCGGTCTCGCGCATCGCTCGCTTGCGCCGATTCCCTCCGAGACTGTCGCTCTGATGGAGCAGGCCGGCACGACTAAGGAAGCGCCGATGCTGATCCGCGCCTATAAAAAGGAAGCGGAGCTCGAAATCTGGAAGATGCGGTCGGACGGTCATTACGTCCATCTGAAGACGTTTCCGATGTGCCGCTGGTCGGGTCAGCTCGGCCCCAAGCGTCGCCAGGGCGACCGCCAAGTGCCGGAAGGCTTTTACGCCATCGGCCCGGCGCAGATGAATCCGAACTCAAGCTATTATCTGTCGTTCAATGTCGGCTATCCGAACGCGCTCGACCGCGCCCTTGGCCACACCGGCGGCGACATCATGGTGCATGGCGCCTGCTCGTCGGCCGGCTGCTTCTCCATGACCGACAAGCAGATCGCCGAAATCTACGCGATCGCCCGCTCTTCGCTCGGCGGCGGTCAACGCGCGATTCAGATGCAATCCTTCCCCTTCAAGATGACGGCGGAAAATCTCGCCAAACATCGTCTCGATCCGAACATCGACTTCTGGAAGCAGCTCAAGGAAGGCTCCGATCATTTCGAGGTGACCTTGCAGGAGCCGCAAGTCGCCTTCTGTAATAGGCGTTACGTGTTCAACGCCGCCGGCGCGGCCAATCTCGATCCGGAGGCCGCCTGTCCGCCGCTCAAACAGGATCCGGAGATCGCCCAGGCGGTGGCCGAGAAGAGCGCCAAGGACCAAGCCAAGATCGCCCAGCTCGCGCAAAGCGGCGTGAAGCCGGTGCGGATCGTTTATCAGGACGGCGGCCAGCACCCGGCCTTTGCGTCGCGGGTTCCAGAGGTCAGCCGCCCGGAGACGATCCTTCCGCCGACCGAAATCGCCCTCGACGAGAAGCCAGATCGAGGCGCCGCGTCGGCAGCCGCCAATCTCGCCGTCAAATCTCCGGTCGTGACCTTGGCCGGGGCGAAGGCCGTTGACGAAAGCCGGCAAACGCGCGTCGTCGCGATGGCGCCTATGCGCAGCGAGCACCGCGACCTGTCCGCGCTCGCAGCCTCGGATCCAAGCCCCACCAACAGCCTTAAAAAATTGGTGCGTTCGAACCGGGACGCATCGGCGGGAGATATTCCGAAGCCGCCGGCCTCTATTGGCGTCAGAAAATCGGCCGCCGCTCATTCGTCTAGATCTTTTTGAAACTCTGGGATCCTTCGAACTCAAAGCCGCGCCTAAACGCGGCTTTCTTTTTCAGAGCGGTGGCCGGCTACTAGCTGAAGCTTTGCCGTGTCGCGAAAAAAACCTTGACTCTTGTGCGGCGCAGCAATATAACAGTGCGACGCAGCGAGAGTTGTCTTGCTTCGTAGCCCTCCTTGGGCGTTTCCTCCCTTGACTTGGGCCGCTGGTTCTCCGGCGGCCCTTTTTTATGCCATCAGGTGAAAAAACGAGCCGGAAACGCCGTTTCTCGCTAGTCCGGCCGGGCGTTCATCATCGCTATAGGCGTCACGCGCCAGCGCGAAGGGCAGGCCTTCTTCGCGAAGAACAGTCGCATAGTGAAATTCATGGCCGCGCAATCGAAATCCGACATCGCCCAGCGGGTGGTCTGCCGCGAGTTGCGCCTGCCGATAGCCGAGATGCAACTTGCGCTGAGCGAAGCTCGTTTCCAGTTCCAGCAGTCCGGCCATTTTATGCGCCTCGCCCGCCGCGTCGATCAGCGTGCGGCCAAGAACCATGTAGCCGCCGCATTCGCCATGGAGCCACCCTCTCTGAGCGAAACGCCGCAACCCCTTTATGAAGCCCTGCGCCGCCGACAACCGGCCGGCGTGCAGCTCCGGATAGCCGCCCGGCAGCCAGCAGAGATCACAATCTTCGGGCGGCGCCTCATCGGCGAGCGGCGAGAAGAAGCAAAGCTCCGCGCCGGCGTCGCGCCAGCTCTGCGCGAGATGCGGATAGAAGAAGGAGAAAGCGTCGTCGCGCGCGACCGCGATCCGCTGGGCGGGGGGCGGAAGGACCCCCTCCCTGTCCCTCCCCCGCCTGGCGGCGGGAGAGGGGACGCTCACGATGGTTTCGCGTGTTGCTGATGACGTGCGCCGCCTTGCTCCCTCTCCCGCGAAGTGGGGGAGGGTCGGGGAGGGGGCGCCGCGCGCCGTCTTGATCACCGCCGCGACATCCACATGCGCTTCGATGAAATCGGCCAGCGCCTCGAGACGCTCGTCGAGACCTTGCGTTTCGCCGGCCTGAACCAGGCCGAGATGGCGTTCGGGGAGGGCAACCGCCTCGTTACGGGGCAGCGCGCCAAACACCGGGATCCCCAGCGCCTCGATCGCTTCGCCGGCGAGTCTGCGATGCCGCTCGGAGCCGACGCGGTTCAACACGACGCCGGCGACCTTTACGCGCGCGTCGTGTCCAGCGATGCCGCGAACAATCGCGGCCGCCGTCTGCCCTTGGCCGGAGACGTCATGAACGAGCACGACCGGCCAGCCGAGCAAAGCGGCGACGTCGGCGGAGGCGCCCACGCCCGCCGCGCCGCCGGGCGCGCCGTCAAAGAGCCCCATCGCGCCCTCTGCGATCACGATGTCCGCGCCTTCGCTCGCCCGCGCGGCGAGCCGCCCAATCAAATGCGCATCCATCGCCCATGAATCGAGATTGACGCCGGGTCGGCCGGTCGCCGCCGCGTGAAAGGCGGGATCGATATAGTCCGGCCCGCATTTGACCGGGGCGACGCGCAAGCCGCGGCGCATCAGCGCGCGCATCAGGCCGAGCGCCAGGGTCGTCTTGCCCGAGGAAGAGCGGGCGGCGCCGATCAGCAGACCAGGCGCGGTCACCTTGCGCCGCTCGGCCGAAAGCGCCGATCATAATCCGCGTCGTAAAGCGCGCTCTCCCGGAAATCTTCGCTCGCGAGCGCCGGTCCGACGAGAATGAGCGCGGTGCGCTCCATCGGCGTCTCGGCGGCGCGCGCTTCAATGTCGGCGAGCGTTCCGCGCACGATACGCTCGTCCGGCCATGAGGCGCGATAAACGAGCGCGACGGGACAGCCGCCGCCATAATAGGGCGTCAGCTCCTCCACGACCCGCGCGAGAACATGGATCGAGAGATGGATCGCGAGCGTCGCGCCGGATTGCGCGAATGTCGCGAGGCTTTCGCGCTCAGGCATCGACGAGGCGCGCCCCGACGTGCGCGTCAGCACCAGCGATTGCGCGACTTCGGGCAGGGTGAGTTCGCGCTTCAACGCGGCGCTCGCCGCCGCGAAGGCGGGAACGCCGGGCGTCATTGTGCAAGCAATGCCGAGCGCGTCGAGGCGGCGCATCTGCTCTCCAACGGCGCTCCAGATCGAGAGATCGCCGGAATGCAGCCGCGCGACATCGAGCCCGGCGTCATGCGCCTGCTGCATTTCGGCGATGATCGCGTCGAGCGACAGCGGCGCGGTGTCGACAATGCGCGCGCCCGGCGGACAATGCGCGAGGATTCCCGCGGGCACGAGCGAGCCGGCGTATAGGCAGACCGGGCATCGCGCGATGAGATCGCGCCCGCGCAGGGTAAGCAAATCGGCGGCGCCAGGACCGGCGCCAATGAAATGCACTGTCATGAGTTGTGCTCTTCGCCGCGCTTCGCCAGCGCGCAGGCGGCGACCGGCGTCGTCACGCGCGGCGCGACGAGGCGACTGTTTTGCCCGGCGCCGACCAGCGCCGCGGCTTCGGCGACGCTGCCGACTCCAAACATCGCCTGCACGCGCGGCGAATGCGTCGCCGCCGTCGCCTTGCGGGCGCGCAGCGCGGCGAGCGGCAGAAAGACAAGTTCAAGCCCAAGTTCGCGCGCCGCCTCGTGCACCCCGGCTTCCTGCGCCTTGCTTTCGAGCGCGTAGAGTCTCGCATCGCTGAGGTCGACCTTATGCGCCTGCGCAACGCGGCGCACGAGTTCGACGATATCGTTCGCGGCGACGCCGCGTCTTGCGCCGAGCCCGAAGGCATATGTCGCGTTCATCTCTTTATCGCTCGCCATTGTGTGACCGCCATCGCGGGATCAAGCGCATGGAAGCGGCCGATCGGGCGCGCATGCGCTATCTGCAGATGTATGAGCTCGCCGCCCTTGTCCCGATAGGCGTCGGCGAGCAGCGATTGAGTCTCAATCGTAACGGCGTTGACGACGATGCGTCCGAAGCGAGGGAGCGCATCCCAAGCGGCGGCAAGCGTCGCCGCATCGGCGCCGCCGCCGATGAAGATCGCCTGCGGCGGTTCGAGTTCGGCGAGCGCTTGCGGGGCTTCGCCCTTGATGATGCTGAGATCCGGAACGCCGAGCGAGAGCGCGTTGCGCGCAATGCGCGCTGCACGCGCGGCGTCGCGTTCGATGGCGATGGCGCGGTTCGCGGGGTCGCTCAGCATCCATTCGATGGCGACGGAGCCCGCGCCGGCGCCGACGTCCCACAGCAATTCGCCCTTGCGCGGCGCGAGCGCCGAAAGCGTCACGGCGCGGATGTCGCGTTTGGTGAGCTGCCCGTCATGCTCGAACCAATTATCGGGCAGGCCCGGCGTACGCGGGATGACCGCTGCGTCTTCGCCGGCTTCCACTTCGACGGCGACCGTATTGAGCGGCGCAATGTCATTGAGCCCGAAGGCGTCGGCGCGCGCCTCGAGCACCCGCTCATGCGCGCCGCCGAGCCGCTCGAGCACATGGAGGCGCGATCCGCCCATGCCGCGCAGGGCGAGATGGCGCGCAAGGCGCGCGGGCGTCGTCTCGTCCCAGGAGAGCGCGATAATTCGTGCGTTCGGCTGCAAATGCGGCGTCACACGCTCAAAAGCGCGGCCGTGCAGCGAGAGGAGCGCACAATCCTGCAGGCTCCATTTGAGTCGCGCGGCCGCGAGTGAAAACGCCGAAGGCGCCGGAACGCAGAAAATTTCGTCAGGCGCGACATGGCGCGCGATGAGCTCGCCGACGCCGTAGAAGAAGGGATCGCCTGAGGCTAGAACCACCGTGGGCCTGCCGCGCTGCGCCAGAATTCTCGGCACCGCGCCGGAGAGCGGCGAGGGCCACTGCAGGCGCTCCGCCGGCGCGTCGATCATCGCGAGATGTCGCGCGCCGCCGACGATCAGCGAGGCTTGCGCGACGAGCGCGCGCGCCGCCGGCGCGAGAGCGTCGGCGCCGTCTTCACCGAGGCCGATCAGCGACAGCCATGGCGCGTTCATATCGCCTTCCGCGACGTATAGACCCAGTCGCGCGCGCCCTCGCGCGCAATGCGCCGCGTGCCGCTGGCGCCGATCACGACAAGCGTCGACATATCGACCCTGGCGCCCTCGGCTTCGTCGAGCCGTGTCAGAATGATCTCTTCATTCTCGCGGCCGACGGATTTCGCGAGGCCAACGAAAGTCTCGCCGGGAAGATGACGGCGCAGCAGCGCAAAGGCGTCGTCGATACGCGTCGGCCGCGCGCGCGACGCGGGATTATATAGCGCGATCACGAAATCGCCTTGCGCCGCATGTGCGAGCCGCTTGGCGATGACGTCCCAGGGTTTGAGATTGTCGGACAGCGAGATCGCGCAAAAGTCATGGCCGAGCGGCGCCCCGAGACGCGCCGCCGCCGCCTGCATCGCCGAGACGCCGGGCAGCACGCGAATATCGAGATCGCGCCATTCCCGCGGGCCGCCGTCGACCGCTTCGAACACCGCCGCGGCCATGGCGAAGACGCCGGGATCGCCGCCGGAGACGACGGCCACGCGGCGACCCTGCGCGGCGCGCGCCAGCGCCTCCTGGGCGCGGTCGATCTCGACGCGGTTGTCGCTTGCAAGCCGTGTCTGTCCTGCGCGCTCGGGAACGCGCGCCACGTAAGGCGCATAGCCGATAATATCCTGCGCCTCGTCGAGCGCTTCTTGCGCCTCGTGAGTCAACCACCGCGCGTCGGCCGGACCAAGGCCGACAATGAAAAGAGCGCCGCTCAAGGGCGTCGGCCTCGCCCCGGCACAAGCGCCATCGAGAAATAGGGCGCCTCGTCGTCGCGCTTGTCGGCGAAGCGCATGATCTTTTCGCCGGGCATGGCGCCGCGTTCGACATAGATCGCGCGATCGATGACGCCGGCGCGAGTCATCGCGCGGCGCAGCTTGGCGAAATTGCCGCCAAGCTTCATCACCACTGCGGCGTCGGTTTCGGCGAGGCGCGACGCAAGTCTGTCTTCGTCGAGCGTCGCCGGCAGAACGGTGAGAATGTCGTCGCCCCAGGCCATCGGCTGGCGCGCCGCGGCGAAACAGCCGGACATGCCCGAGACGCCCGCGCAAATCTCGACGCGAAAGCGCGCGTCAAGCCGCGCGAACATATGCATGAAGGAACCGTAGAGCAGCGGATCGCCTTCGCAGAGCAGCGTCACGTCGCGACCGGCTTCGAGCACGGCGCGAATGCGAACCACGCAATCTTCATAGAAGTGTTGAAGCGACGAGACATATTCCGGTTGATCGAAAGGAATCTCCGTCGTCACCGGATAGAGCAGCGCAATCTCTTCGCAGCCTGGCGTGAGATAGGGCGCGGCGATCGCGCGCGCGTGGCTCGCGCGTCCGCGCTTGGCGAAAAAGGCGACGACGTTCGCCGCGCCGATCAGGCGTGCGGCCTTCACCGTCACAAGCTCCGGATCGCCAGGACCGAGTCCGACGCCGATCAGCGCGCCGAGCGTCGCGACGGCTTCATGTGATGTCGAGGCGAGCGCGTTCATTCCTTTTCGCTCGCCAGCGCATTGATGGCGGCGGCGGCCATGGCGCTGCCGCCCTTGCGGCCTTTCACGATCACGAAGGGAACGCGGCGATATTCGCGCAGCGCGTCCTTCGATTCCTCCGCGCCGACGAAGCCGACCGGCATGCCGATGATGGCGGCCGGCGGCGGCGCGCCTTCGTCAATCATCTCGAGGAGACGGAACAGCGCGGTCGGCGCATTGCCGATCGCGACCAATGCGCCATCCAGCCGGTTACGCCACAGCTCCAGCGCCGCTGCGCTGCGCGTGTTGCCGATCTCGGCGGCGAGCGCCGGCACGCGCGGTTCGAGCAGCGTGCAGACCACTTGGTTCTCCGCCGGCAGACGCGAACGGGTGACGCCATGCGCGACCATGTTGGAGTCGCATAGGATCGGCGCGCCCTTCTGCAGCGCGTCGCGCGCCGCCGCAACAAAGTCCGGCGAGAATTCGATGTCGTCGGCGAGTTCCACCATGCCGCAGGCGTGGATCATGCGCACGGCGATCTTTTCCTGCTCGGGCGTGAAACGCGAGAGATTCGACTCGGCGCGAATGATTGCAAAAGAGCGCGCATAAATCTGCGCGCCTTCATGGATATAGTCGAAGCGGCGGCTCATTGCGTCCTACCGCTTGCGCGCGCGGAGAGTTCGCGCATGACGGCCTCGAAGGTCAGCGATCGGAAGCGCGGCGCGCCATCGGCGCCGCCGTTCTCGATGAGATCGAATCCTTCAGCGCAGGCAAGCAGCGTGATCGGCGAGGCGCTCTGCCGGGCGCAGCCTTTTGCGCAGCCCGAAAGATGTAGGCCGACGCCGTCAGCGCCGCCGATCTTTTGCGCCAGCGCCGCGAGATCCATGACATGCGCGCGCGTCTCGGCGGCCGCCTGCGGACACTCCGGCGCGCCGGGACAGGCGATGACGGCAAGGCGCTTGTCCTTGGCCGACGTGATGAAGTCCCGGTTTTCCGCGCGCGAGACGACGCGTCGCGCGTTGTCCTCATCGGGCGTGACGATCAGCAGGGCGCGCCACGGCGTGAGGCGCAGTTCGCCTGTTCCCTCGCTTTGTGCAAAATCGGCGACGGCGGCGAGTTCGTCTGCGCGCCAGCGGCCAAAAGGCGCGCTGACGCCGGCGAAAGCGACGGCGCCGCGGCGCTGGGCGCCGAAAATTTGCGACCATCGCGCAGGCGCGGGCGCTTCCTTGCAGAAGCGCATAACGAATCCGGCCGCGCGTGGCAGCGCGTCGGCGCCGAGCGCCTCGACCAGCGTGCGGACGCGCCTGAAGCTATTCGCATGACGGTCACGCAGCTCCACGAAGGCGCGTGCAAAGCGCAACGCCACGTCGAGCGCGTCATCAGTCGCGACGACGACGGCGCGATTGAAAACGCCAGCGATGCGAATTGCGACGTCGCCGTTTGCAATCGCTTCGATCCGAATGTCGGCTTCGACGTCGGCGAGCGACAGCGCGCCGCCATCATCGAGAAGAAACAAAAATTTCGGCGGGAGCGCACGCAACGCCGCGTCGCGCTGCACTTCCGCAGCAAGCTCCACGGCCATGGCGTTGGCGTCGAAAGCGCCAGCGACGAGGCCGGCGAGCGGCGACGTGATGACATTCGTCACGCGTTCGGCGTCGGCGCTCGGCGCGAGCATGCCGATCGCGTCGAGGCCGCGCAGGGCCTCGGCGATCGTCGCCTCGCTGATCCCGCGCAGCTGCAGTTGCGCGCGCTGCGAGAGATCAATCAGCCCATTGCCGCAGTTGTCCGCAATTCGCGCGATCTCGCGCGCCTGCTCCGCGCTCATGCGCGAGCCGACCGCCTTGGCGCGGATCAGCAAACCGTCGCCGCTCGGCATCGGCGCGAAGGCTCCGGGACACCAGCCCTTGATCTCAGGCCTCGGCTGCAAGACGCCCTCCCTCTTGGCGTTCGATATCGCTTAAGGCGCCGCGCACGCTGTTGCGTTGCGTATTCCACAAGCCGCGCACGAGCGCTTCGCTAAAAACGCGCGCGATTGCGGTGAGCGCGCGGGGATTCTCTATAGCGAGAAAATCCCGTGTCGCATCATCGCCTAAGGTGGCGTCAAAAGCGAGATCGAATTGCGCATCGCTAATGAGGCCGCTTGTCGCGGCGAAAGCATAGAGATTGTCTATCGTCTCGGCGATTTCGCCGGCGCCACGGTGGCCGTGCCGCTTCTGGCCTTGCAGCCATTGGGGATTGGCGAGCCGCATGCGCAGGACGCGCGCGATTTCGTCTTTCAGGGCGCGCGGCCGTAACCGTTGCGGCCGCGTCGCATCGATATGCACCAAATCGGCGTCGCCGCCAAGCATGGCGTTAGCGGCGGCGAACCCGCCCTCGTAATCGGCGAAAGCGGGTCCGATCAGAACGTCGACTTCCGCCATGTCTTGCACATGGACATGGGCATCGGCGGCAGCGACGCGCGCGCTGAACGCCGCGACCGCTTCATTGCTGTCGCCGGCGCGATCATAGGCGTGACCCGCGGCGCATAGATAGGCGCGCGCAAGATCGTCGCGGTCCGACCATTCGCCGCGCTGCACGCGATCGCTCACGCCAATTCCGTAAGTTCCGTCAGCGGCTCCGAAGACGCGCCGCAGATCGTCGGCCGTTGTCAGCGGATTGATTTCAGCGTCTTCATCGCGCGCGGCGACCGCATGCACGGCGTCGTCGAACAGCGCAATGAGATTTCCGAACATGTCGCGAAACAGCCCCGAGACCTGCAGCGTCACGTCGACGCGCGGAAACTCGAGCCGCGCCTGCGGCAAAATTTCAAAGCCGATGACGCGCGCGCTCGCTGCGTCCCAGCGCGGGGCGACGCCAAGAAGCGCGAGCGCTTGCGCGAAATCTTCGCCGCCGGTGCGGATCGTCGCGCTGCCCCACAGATCGAGCATGATGTGGCGCGGGAATTCGCCATGCAGTCGCGCGTGACGCGTCATCACCTCGGCGGCGGCGCGCCGGCCAATGTCATAGGCCGTTTGTGTGGGCGCATGGCGCGGATCGATGCAATAAAGATTGCGTCCGGTCGGCAGAACGTCGGCGCGCCCGCGCGACGGCGCGCCGGCCGGGCCGGGCTCGACGAAGCGGCCCGCAAGCGCGGCGATCAGCGCCTGGCGTTCGGCGCGCGCACAGGCGCCGCGCGCAGGATCCGTGTCCGAATCTTCTTCGGCGCGCCCGAAGACGTGGAGTCCGTCGCCGATGCGCATGTCCTTCAGGTCGCACATCCAGGCGTCGAGTCGCGTCAATGTCTCGGCGATGTCCAACTCGCGCGAGACGCCGCATTCCGCGGCAAGGCCGCTGCGCTCGGCTTCGTCGATGATCGCGCCGGCGATGAGTTTCGCGCGGCGCGCGTCGAGCGCGCTCGCCGTCGCATATTCATCGAGCAGCGTTTCGACTTTCGCCGCCGCGTCGAAAAGTTCGCCGTCGACGAGCGGCGGGGTCAGATGGCCGATGGTCACGGCGCATGTGCGGCGCTTCGCCTGCGCGGCTTCGCCGGGATCATTGACGATGAACGGATAGATCAGCGGCGTCGGGCCGAGCACCGCTTCCGGCGCGCACGTCTCGGACAGCATGACCGATTTGCCGGGAAGCCATTCGAGCGTGCCATGCGCGCCAAGATGAATGAGCGCGTCGATCTTTCGCACATGCCGCAGCCAAAGATAGAAGGCGACATAGGCGTGACGCGGCGGGCGCTGAACGTCGTGATAGGACTCGTAACGATCCGTGCGCGCGCCGCGATCGGGCTGCAGCGCGACGATGAGCTTGCCGGCTTCGAGACAGGAAAAACGGAAGGCGCCGTCGACGACGGCAGGATCATCCTGCGGCGCGCCCCAGGCGTCGTTGACGCTCGCGACGAAATCGGGGGAGACGTTCGAGAGCAACACCAGATAGTCGGCGAGCGAAAAATTGACGACGAACGTCGGGTCTTCAAGGCATCGCAACAAAGATAACGCGCGCACCTTCTCCCGCTGGCGGGAGAAGGTGTCGTCGCGGAGCGACGACGGATGAGGGCCCTCACCCGACCTTGCTTCGCAAGGCCACCCTCTCCCGCCCGCGGGAGAGGGGATCGCGTTGTCGGCGCCAAGGTCATATTCCGCCTCTTGCAACGCCGCGAAGATCTCATGCACGCTTGCTTCTGCATCGAGGCCGATGGCGTAGCCGCCTCGGCCGCGCCGCGCCGGATAGTCCGAAAGAATGAGCGCGAGGCTTTTTTCCGCGTTCGGTTTGCGGCGCAGCCGCGCCCATTTCAAAGCGAGGTCCGCGACGAAGTCGATGCGCGAGCGTTCCGGCGCGTGGCGCGTTTCGGTGAATTCCGCCGCAAGACGCAGCGGCGCTTCCTCCTTGAAGGAAATCGCGCGCGTGAAGATGCGCCCGTCGACTTCCGGCAAGACGACATTCATCGCGAGATCGGCGCCGTTCGCGCCGCGCGTTGAGCCTTCCCATGCTTCGCGTGAAGAGGTGGCAAGTGCGACCTGCAGCACCGGCGCGTCCGCGCGATCGAGCACGCTTCCCGTGTCGCGACGCGCCGAAAAGGCGGTGGCGTTGAGGATGACGTCGGGCGCGAACGTCTCAAGCGCGCGCGAAACGAAAGCTTCGCTCTCCGCCTCCTTCAGGCTCGCGACATAGATCGCCTCGACGGAGAACCCGCTCTCAGCCAGCGCGTCGGCGAGCGCGACGATCGGCGCAACGTCGTCGGAGAGGAACATGGCGCGATAGAAGACGATCGTCGCGCGCCAGGCGCCGCCAGACCGGCAGGCGGCTGCAAATCGGCCGGCGTTAGCGACGGGAGCGCTTTCGCGCCACTGCGCCGGACGGCCGGCGATCGTCGCGGCGTAACCGAGAAAGTAACGCAGGTTGTCGGGACCGGCATCCTGAAAGAAGCGCCAGATTCGATTGAGCGTCTCCGCGCCGAGCGTCGACGCCTGCTTCAGGCGTGCGTCGTCATGGGCGTCGCCGGGAACGATCGCGAGGGCGATGCCCTTCGCGCGCGCCAGCGCCTCGAGCTGCTCAACGCCATAGGGCCAATAGTCTTTGCCGCCGAGCAGCCGCACGACGATGAGCCGCGCATGTCGCGCCACAGTGTCGAGATAGAGGTCGACGGAATAGGGGTGCTTCAATTGCGCGAGCGACGCGCAGCGAAAGCTCGGGAGAGTCGCGCCGCTTTGCTCATAAAGCCGCGCCAGCAAACGCAGCTCGGAATCCGAAAAGGATAGAAACACGATCTCCGCGGGAGATTGACCGAGATCTACCGCGCCGCCGGCGTCGTCGAGATTATGGAGATCGCGCGGGAGTAGATGCATGGCGTATCACGGCTGCGCCAGCGTCGCGATCACCGCGTCGCGATTGAGGCCTTTCTCGCCGATGATCACGACGCGACTCATGCGGTGCTCATCGGGTCTCCACGCCCGATCGAAATGATGTTCGATGCGTGCGCCGACGCCTTGCACGAGCAGGCGCATGGGCTTGCCGATAACTTCGACGAATCCCTTGATGCGCAGCACGTCATGCGCGCGCGCCGCTTCGGCGAGTCTCGCAACCAGCGCCGCCGGATCGGCGACGGCCGAGAGCGACACGACGAAACTGTCGAAGTCGTCATGGTCATGTTCGGGCTCGGCGTCATGATGCGACGGACGGGTCGCCAGATCATCCTCCGCCGCCGCGGAAAGGCCGAGCAGCACGAGCGGATCGACTCGCCCTCCGCTGGCGCGCACGATCTTCGCTGCGGCTCGCGCGCCCTGCGCCAGGCGATTTGCGACGTCGCGTTCTTCGTCGGCGCTTAGCAGATCGGTCTTGTTGAGGATGATGAGATCGGCGCAGGCGAGCTGATCTTCGAACACTTCTTCAAGCGGATTGTCGTGATCGATCGTCTGCGTGTCTTCGCGCTCCTTGGCGATGGCGTCGAGATCGTCGGCGAAACGGCCCTCCGCCACGGCCTTGCCGTCGATGACGGCGATGACGCCGTCAACCGTCAGCTTCGAGCGGATCGCCGGCCAATCGAAGGCCTTGACGAGCGGTTTGGGCAGAGCCAGTCCGGACGTCTCGATGATGATGTGGTCAGGGCGCTTGTCATGCGCGAGCATCGCCTCGATCGCCGGGATGAAATCATCGGCGACGGTGCAGCACAGACAGCCGTTGGCGAGTTCGACGATGTTCTCTTCGGGGCAATTTTCGACGCCGCAGGCGCGCAGGATTTCGCCGTCGACGCCGACGTCGCCGAATTCATTGATGACGAGCGCCAGACGTCGACCCTTGGCGTTTTCGAGAACGTGCCGGATGAGAGTCGTCTTACCTGCGCCAAGGAAGCCGGTGACAATCGTTGCAGGGATTTTGGCGCTCATGAGGGTTCCTGTTGGCGCGACTGGAGTCGCCAGACGAGACCGGCGAGCGCGCCGGCAAGCGCCCAGCTGATCGCCTGCACGGCGAGAGAGGCGGCCGCGAAGCGCGCGGCGAGCTCCGCCGGCGCCGTGCTCTCGGGCGTCGCGGGCTGGGGTGAGAAAAAGTGCGGCGCGACGATCAGCGCGACGCCGACGATCTTCGCCGCGGGCGAGTCGAGCCGCAACAGAGCGAAGAGTCCGGCGCCGGTCGACAGCGCTGTCGCAAGCCACCAGATCTGGCGCGCGGCGAGATCGGTTTCCGCCATGCCGGGAAGCTGCGGCGCCAGGCCAAGACTCGTTGCGAGTCCCGTTGCGGCGAAGGCGCAGGCGCCCCAGAGCGCGGCGCGGCGCGGCGCGATGGCGTCGCCGGAGAAAAGCATCGCGGCGAGCACAATGAGCGCATAGCCGATCGAGACGGCGATCGTCGCGACGCTGGTCGCCGCCGTGCGGCTCAGGCCGGAAAGCGCTGCGCCCGCATCGGCGCCGTCATGCGCATGCTGCGCCGCCTCATAGACCTCGGCGGCGAGGATCAGCGGCGTCGTGGTGAAGTGCTGCAGGGCCGCGACCGCAAGCCCGGCGACAAGGCCGCCGATCAGGCCGGTCGTCAAAACGCGCGCGATCAAGCGCGTTGCGGCCTAGTGACAGGGGAAGGAGAGCGCGTGGCGCGTGTCATGCGCCGCGTCATGCACGCTTTCTGGATAGGCGAAACCCGCAAGCCAAACGAGCCCGAAGCCGAGAGTGAGCGCAACAACGGCGGCCTTCAGCGCCTCAAGTCTCGATGAGGGGAGGGTGGCGGCGTTGGCGGATGATTTGGCGTTCATATCGGTCTCCCTGCCGCCCCACCGGCGGCGATGCGATGCGCGCGGCGATCCAAAACGATCGCCCTGACGGCAGGTCTCCTGGCTCCCGGGTCGTCGGACCGCGCCGCCTTCCCAAGCATCACGCTCAGTGGCAGATGGCGCAGACCTTGCCGGCTACAGTTGCGGGGGCAGCCGCGGATAGGGGCGTCATGCCCGCGCCGCGTTCCCTTTTCACTTCTTGCGAAGGACCGTCCCGACTAGTCATATGCGCGGCTTAGGCTTCCGTCAAACCGAGGCGGAGGCGAGCGGCGCGCCTCCCCTTATGCTGAGGAGCCTGCGTAGCAGGCGTCTCGAAGCACGAGGGGAGGAATGGTTTCGGCGAGGATTTCCTCGTCCTTCGAGACGCGCCTCCGGCGCCCTCAGGATGAGGAAATCCGTTGCTTGATGGTGGAGAGCGCGTGGAGCGGCAATGACCGAGATGAACGAAGACGACGAGGCGCGGCGGCATCGTCTCAAGATGGAGAAGCGCAAGGCGGTTCAGGACGCCGAGGTCGCCGGCAAGACGGTCGCCCGCAAAGGCCTGCTGATGGTCCACACTGGCGCCGGCAAGGGCAAGTCGACGGCGGCCTTCGGGCTGGCGTTGCGCGCGCTCGGCCATGGCTGGAAGATCGGCGTCGTTCAGTTCGGCAAGGGCCAGTGGCGCACCGGCGAGCGCAACATGCTCGAAAAGCTTGGCCAGGAGTTCGGCCAAGAGTTCGGCCAAGAGTTCGGTCAAGTCGCCTGGCATACGCTCGGCGAGGGCTTCACCTGGGAGACGCAGGACCGCGCCCGCGACGAAGCGGCGGCGCGGCGCGCCTGGGAGAAAGCGCGCGAACTGATGGACGACCGCGAGATCCGCCTGCTGGTGCTCGACGAATTGAACATTGCGCTGCGCTATGAGCATTTGCCACTGGAAGAGGTGCTTAGCGCGCTCGCGGCGCGGCGCGATGATCTCAACGTCGTCGTGACCGGACGCAACGCCAAGCCGGAGCTCATCGCCGCAGCCGATCTCGTCACCGAGATGACTCTCGTCAAGCACCATTTCGGCGCCGGCGTCAAAGCGCAGGAGGGAATCGAATTCTAACCCGAAACCTGTTCTGAACCCCGCCGCATATCGCTCTTGGCAGCGGCTCGCGTAGAGAATACGCTTTGCGGGCAGGCAGTTCCGTGACGAACGGGGACGCGCGCCAGCGACGCGAGCAGGCATCCCGAAGCGCGTCAGTCCTAGGCTGAACTCTCAACATCATCTGGACCCGAAAGCTCGATGGACGTTTACGGCGCGCTCCGCTTTTCCGCTGCGAAGATCTCCAACGAACTGTTTTCAGCCGGATCGATTTTTTCGGTCTATTCCCTGGCGACGACGTTTCTCATCGCCGTCGCCGCGCTGGCCTATCAGCGCAAGATGCGCCGGGGGCGCGTCAACTTCCGGGCCATGGCGCGGGCGATCTTCGACAAGCGACTCCTGCTATCCAAATCGTTTGCCGCGGACGTCAAGCTCTTCATCCTGAGCGTCGTTCTCATGCCGGTCGTGGTGGGCGCGCTCGTTCTATCAACGAACGGCGTTGCGACGGTCGTGAGCGGTTCGCTGCGCAATTCTTTTGGCGCTTTTGCGCCGGTCTCTTGCTGTGACCTTTCGATAAAGCTCTTCTCTACCGCCGTGCTCTTTTTGGCCTATGAGATCGGCTATTGGGTCGATCACTATCTCAAGCATCGGATCCCGTTTTTATGGGAGTTCCATAAGGTGCATCACACCGCCGAGGTGCTTACCCCGGTGACGAATTTTCGCAATCATCCGATCGACAACATCTTTTTCGGCTACATGCTCGCGATGTTCATCGGCGGCGCGTCAGGCATATTGGCGTGGGTGTTTGGGCGAACCACTGAATCCTTCACGGTCGACGGGAAGAACATCCTCTTCATCTTCTTCCTTTGGACGATCGGGCATCTTCAACATTCGCAGTTCTGGATTCCCTTTCGCGGCGTTTGGGGACACATCGTCCTGAGCCCCGCGCATCACCAGATCCATCATTCGACAGATCCGCAGCACTTCAATCGCAACTTCGGCAGCGTTCTCGCCATTTGGGACTGGATGTTCGGATCGCTCGAGATGCCTTCGACCAAAAACCCGCGCCTGAAATACGGGGTCGAGGAAGACGCCGCGGACCGGCATTCGTCATTCGGATTATTGGCGACCCCGATGGTGAGAGCCGCCGCCGCGCTCTGGCGCGCGCTCGCCGATGCGTGGAATGCAGGGAGTGAGCGACTCGAGCAGCGCCGTCAAAGGCTGAAGAGCACAAGCATATTATGAGTCGCCTTCGCGCCGATTTGCTGCTTGTGCTGGCGGCTTTTATCTGGGGGACTGCCTTTATCGCACAAAAAAACGCCGGCGAGCTTATGGGGCCGATCACCTTCGTCGGCGTCCGTTTTCTCCTGTCATGCGTCGCGCTGACGCCGTTGGCGCTCTATGAAGCCCGTCGCAGTGGCTCTTCGCTGAAAAAGGGCGATTTGCTTCTCGCCGGCCTGATCGGCTTTTGCGTCTTCGCCGCCGCGGCTTTGCAGCAGGTCGGCCTTGCCACAACGACGGCGACCAACGGCGGCTTCCTCACCGCGATATATGTCGTGCTCGTCCCGGTGTTCGTCTTTGCGCAGACCGGCGTACGACCCCGGCAGATCGTTCTCGTCGCGGGCCTCGGGTCCATTGTGGGCGCTTGGCTGCTGACGGACAGCGGCCAGCTGCAGAGTTGGACGTCGGGCGACGCCCTGATTCTGATTGCGGACATCGCGTGGGCGGCCGGGATCAGTCTCGTCCCGACCTTTCTCGCGCGCGCCAACCGGCCGTATTTTTTGGCTTTCGCGCAGTTCGGCGTCATCGGCGTTCTTGGAACTGTCGTGGGCCTTGGCGGCGAGCCTTTTTCGCTCGTTGGCCTGATCGCGGCCCTGCCGGCGATTCTCTATGCGGGACTATGCTCGGGGGGGATCGCTTTCACGCTTCAAATCGTGGCGCTCAACTATACGCCAGCGGCCGAAGCCGCCCTTATCATGTCGCTGGAGAGCGTTTTCGCGGCCTTGTCGGGCGTCATCCTGCTGTCCGAGCGCCTCACCACGCCGGCGCTGCTGGGCGGGTTGCTCATCTTGCTCAGCGCCGTGCTCGTCGAAGCTGGACCGGCCGCGCAAAATTTATGGGTGTCGCAATACTGGAGTCGGCTGTCGCAAGTGTGGAGTCGGGCGCGCTAGAGCAGGTTCCAAAAAAGTGGAAGCCGACGCTCGATCATGTCGAGAACGTCGGCTCCAAAATGATCTGCGCGGTAACCGGCCGATCACCCGCCAGAAAGACAAGGGCCGGGAGCTTGCGCGCCCGGCGAGTCTTTTCGGCAGGGGTATGTTTTACTGGATCATGCGGGCAGTAGAGCCAACGCCATCGCCCTGGATGCCGTTGCGGTTGCCCGTGCCGTTGGTTCCTTCAGGAGAAATCCAATCCGGAACCCAGGTCAGAGCGACGACGACGAACGCGACGAAGGCGGCGATCCAAAGCAGCATCTTGCCGATATCGCCGGTATTGTGAACGTTGACGGCCATGCGTTTTCCCCCTGTTCTTGATTTTACGTGAATGCTTGCCGCATCGAGAGGGAGCCTAGCTTGTTTCGGATCGGATGGCAATGCGCTCCTGCGGGGACGGAAACGCCAGCCAAAAAAGCAATATTGCTTTTGAATTTCAATAATTTAACATGCGACAGAACGTCGCGGCCATTTCAAAAAATTAAGCGCATTTCCTTGTCCTGGTTTCCCTTCGAACGCCGATGCGCCGGCCAGGCGTCGAACGACTAAAGCGTCCGCGCGGGTTGGCCGGCGGCGGCCCTTGCCGGATGTAGGCGCATCGCCTATAAGCGCGCCATTCCACAGGCGAGAGTTACGCGGCGTCTGCCTCAAGACGTCGCTCCGGTGGCCGGATCTCCGGCCTCTTTACTCTCTCGCCGAGGTTCAACCGGAGAAAAGACACTATGGCTCTGCCCGATTTCACCATGCGTGGCCTCCTCGAGGCCGGCGCTCACTTCGGCCATCAGTCGCATCGCTGGAACCCGAAGATGGCGCCTTTCATCTTTGGCGCCCGCAACAACATCCATATCATCGATCTCGCCCAGACAGTGCCGCTGCTCCATCAGGCGCTGAAGACGATTTCGGACACCGTCTCCAAGGGCGGCCGCGTGCTGTTCGTGGGCACCAAGCGCCAGGCGCAGGAGCAGATCGCCGACGCCGCCAAGCGCAGCGCTCAATATTACATCAATTCCCGCTGGTTGGGCGGCACGCTCACCAACTGGAAGACGATTTCCGGATCGATCACCCGTCTGCGCAAGCTCGACGAGATGCTTTCGGCCGGCGCTTCGGGCATCACTAAGAAAGAGCGCCTGCTGCTGACCCGCGAGCGCGACAAGCTCGAAAAGGCGCTCGGCGGCATCAAGGATATGGGCGGCACGCCGGATTTGATCTTCGTGATCGACACCAACAAAGAGCAGCTCGCGATCAAGGAGGCGAATCGCCTCAAGATTCCCGTCGTCGCCGTGCTCGACACCAATTGCGATCCGGATGGCGTCACCCATCCGATCCCCGGCAACGACGACGCGGGCCGCGCCATCGCGCTCTACTGCGATCTCGTGGCGAGAGCCGCCATCGACGGCATTTCACGCAGCCAGGGCTCGGTGGGAATCGATATCGGCGCCGATGAGTCGCCGGCGCTCGAGACGCTCCCGGTGGTGCGCGAAGATCTGCGTCCCGCCGAAGTCGCCGGGACGGATGCGGAGACGCCTCTCGAGGCCTTCGAACTGCTGTCGGCGCCGCGCGGCGCGCCGGACGATCTCGCCAAGCTGCACGGCGTCGGCCCGCAGCTTGTCAAGAAGCTGAACGACGCCGGCGTCTATCACTATTGGCAGCTTGCCGCGATGACTCCGGCGGACGTCGAAAAACTCGACGGCGAGTTGAAGCTGAACGGCCGCATTGCACGCGACGGCTGGGTCGATCAGGCGAAGGCGCTTCTCGCCGCCTAATCGATCCGTCAGGTCCAATGCTTAAGACGCGCGCGCCGGTCCAATGGGCCGGCGTCGTCGCATGACTCCCTTAAGAAGGAATTTCAGCCATGGCTACGATCACCGCCGCCCTTGTAAAGGAACTGCGCGAGAGCACCGGCGCGGGAATGATGGATTGCAAGGCGGCGCTCACCCAGACGGACGGCGCTTTCGAAGCGGCGGTCGACTGGCTGCGCAAGAAGGGCCTCTCCAAGGCCGCGAAGAAAGCCGATCGCGTCGCCGCCGAAGGGCTCGTCGCCGCGCTCGTGTCGGAGAATTCCGGCGTTGTCGTCGAGGTGAATTCGGAGACGGACTTCGTCGCCCGCAACGCCGATTTCCAGACGCTTGTGAAGAACATCGCCGAAGTCGCCTTGAAGAGCGGCAATGGTGACGTCGAGGCGCTCGGCAAGGAAGCCTATCCCGGCGGCGGAACGGTGAGCGAAGCGATCACCCATGCGATCGCCGGCATCGGCGAGAACCTGACCTTGCGCCGCGCCGCCGCGCTCAGCGTCAGCGAGGGCGTCGTCGGCCGTTATGTGCATGCGCAGGTCGTCGACGGCCAGGGCAAGATCGCGGTGATCGTCGCGCTCGAATCGAAGGGCGACAAGGACGTGCTGGCGACGCTCGCGCGCCAGCTCGCCATGCATGTCGCCTCGGCGAATCCGCTGGCGCTTGACGCCTCGGGCCTCGACCCGGCGACGGTCGAGCGCGAAAAGAAGCTGCTCGCCGAGAAGAACGCCGGCAAGCCGGAGAATGTGCTGCAGAAGATCATCGACTCCGGCATCAAGACCTACGCGAAGGAGGTCTGCATGCTCGATCAGGTCTCGAACCATCCTGACCACAGCGGCAAGAGCGTCGCCCAGGCGGTCAAGGAGATCGAAGGCAAGGCCGGCGCGCCGATCGCCATCAAGGGCTTCGTGCGCTATGCGCTCGGCGAAGGCATCGAGAAACAGACGAGCGACTTCGCCGCCGAGGTCGCGGCCGCCGCGAAGGGGTAAGTTACTCCCTCCGCTTGTGGTGAAAAGATTAGTGCGGCCGGGGCGTTGAACCCCGGCCTTTTTTTGTTTCCGCGAACCTCTCCGCGTCGGCGCCCACCAATCTACTCAGCGGCGCCGCGTGGATGGCCGGGACAAGCCCGGCCATGTCGGCTGAACGTCCGCGCCGTCACTCCGCACGCATAGCCGCGGCGACCTTCGCCTTCGCCTCGTCCTCCTTAGGGCCGCGTGCGTGAAGAGGATGCAATCAGCTGTTGGCGATGCTCTGGTTGTTGCGCCCCACGCGAAACAATCGCGGGCGGGCGGCGTTTAGGTTCCGGACATTGGTTTTCGCCGCAGGGCGAAGATCGAGCAGAAGGAGCAGCGCATGCGCGCCAAGAAGACCGCCGCAGACGAAATGATTCGCGGACCGCGCGTTGAGAGCGCGATTGACGCCGCGACCTCCGTGCTCGGCTTCGATGATGCGCCGTCCGCGCGGGAATTGCGCGATCCGCGCGAACTCTATCCCAAGCCGCCCTTCGAGAAGCAGACGCAGCCCTGGCCGGGTCTCGCCGGCCTCATGACGCCGCGTCCCGATCATGGCGAGGAGAGCTACCGAGGCTCGGGGCGTCTCCTTGGCCGCAAGGCGCTGATCACCGGCGGCGACAGCGGCATCGGCCGCGCCGCGGCGATCGCCTTCGCCCGCGAAGGCGCCGATGTCGCCATCAATTATCTGCCGGAGGAGGAGGCGGACGCGAAGGAGGTCATGACTCTCCTGGGCGAAGCCGAAGTCAATGCGGTGGCGCTTCCGGGCGATATTCGCGACGAAGGCTTCTGCCGCAAGCTCGTCGACGATGCGGCGCGCGATCTCGGCGGCTTGGATATTCTCGTCAACAACGCCGCGCGTCAGCATGCGCGCAAATCGATCCTCGACATTACGACCGAGGATCTCGACTGGACGTTTCAAACCAATCTCTACGCGCTCTTCTGGATCACGAAAGCCGCGATTCCGCATCTCCAGCCGGGATCGTCGATCATCAATACGAGTTCAATCGTCGCCTTCGATCCTTCGCCGCAGCTTCTGGATTATTCGGCGACCAAGGCCGCAATTCTCAATTTCACCCGATGTCTGGCGAAGCAGCTCGCCGACAAAGGCATAAGGGTCAACGCCGTCGCGCCCGGCCCGTTCTGGACGGCTCTGCAGCCGAGCGGCGGACAATTTCCCGATCATCTCGCCGAATTTGGCGCCGACACGCCGCTCGGGCGCCCGGGACAACCGGCGGAAATCGCGCCGCTTTATGTGTTGCTCGCGTCAAACGAGGCGAGTTTCACGACGGGCCAGGTGTTTGGCGCGACGGGCGGCGAGGTGGGGCCTTAATCAAATGCCGTGAATAGTGTCCTGACCGACGCGTGTCGGTCGGTCAGTTCGTACGCTTGCGTCGCGCCTCCCGTCGGCTCGTAACAGTGGCTTCATTCAGAACTCGTGCGACTGCCTCACTTGCGGGCGCCGCTCGGCGTCCGTAAGAAGAACGCGCCCCGCTTCCGCCACCGAGAGACGCCTCATGTCCGACCTCACGTCGACGCGACGATTCAAGCGTGTGGTCGTCAAGCTGTCCGGGGAAGCCCTGCAGGGGTCGGCGCCGCACGGGCTTGACGCCGTCACGCTCGCCCGCATCGCCGCGGACCTCGCGACCGCCGCGGACGCGGGGCATGAGATCGCCGTCGTCGTCGGCGGCGGCAATTTCTTTCGCGGCATCAAGGGGGCCGACACCGGGATTGAGCGCGCGCGCGCCGATTCGATCGGCATGCTGGCGACGGTGATGAACGGCTTGGCGCTGGAGCAGGCCATCGAAGGGCAGGGGCGACAGGCGCGCTGCCTCTCCGCCGTGACCATGCCGTCCATATGCGAATCCTTTTCGCGCCGCGCCGCCCTGCATCATCTGGCCAAGGGACGCGTCGTCATCGCGGCGGGAGGCACCGGCAATCCCTTCTTCACGACGGACACCGGCGCGGTGTTGCGCGCCGCGGAGCTCTCCGCGGACGCGGTGCTCAAAGCCACGCAGGTGGACGGCGTCTACACCGCCGATCCCAAGCGCGATCCGACCGCCCGGCGCTACGACCGGTTGACCCATGACGAGGCGATCGCCAAAAACTTGGCGGTGATGGATACGGCGGCCTTCGCGCTCGCCCGCGAGAATAAAATCCCGATTCTGGTCTTTTCGATCGCCGAGGCCGGCGCCATCGACGGGGCGCTTGAGGGCGCAGGGAAGTCGACGCTGGTTGAGCCGGCGTGAAGCGGACTTCATCTCAGCGTTTATGGATTTTCCACATGCTCAGCCGATATTTGGATGGCGAGCGTTGATGGGAGCCCTCAACGCAACATGCTCTTCCCCAACAAAGTTGCGAGCTCACTCTGGCGCGAAACACCGGTCTTGGAAAAGATCGTCCTGAGAACGCACCGCACGGTGTTCTCTGAGATTCCGAGTTTTTTTGCTGCGGCTCTGGGCGGCAACCCGATGCCAATGAGCGCCGCTACTCGGGCTTCACCCAGCGTTAAACCCAGCAAGTCCCGAATGAGACTTGGATCAGCGGGAGAGTCGACTTGCGGCTCGATGACAAGCGTCACCGCTCGTGTCGTAGTTAAAAATTGCGCGCTAGGGCAATCAGGCCCGCCAACGCCAATAGGCAGAAAATAAAGCGCGAGAGGTCGCTTGCCATTTCCACGATGAATAAGGAGTGGCTTTGGCGCTTGGCCGACGACCTCCGCGACGCCTCGGAGGGCTTGCTTGATTCTCGCACGCAACGCCTGGTGTTCTTGAGGCGCGCGCGAGGAGAGCTGACTGTTTGAAAGAAAAAGACCATCGTTGAGCAGCCGCTCCGCGGCAGGGTTGCTGAATACGACTCGCGCGCGCGTATCGAGGGCAAAAATTCCGACGCCAACCCGCGTTAAGGCGTCCGCGAGGCCTAGCTTGGTATGCTCTGCGTCAAATAGTTTAACGCTCAGGCGCAGCGATTGCTCCGCGTGCCGAGCCAGGCGCCCCAGAGTGTCTAGCTCTTCATCAGAATAGATCGGCTTCACTTTGAGGCGCTGCACACCAATCCAGACGTCCATACGCGGATCGGGTGAGACTCTTGCTGCGGCAAGCCAGCCAAAACCACCAGGAGCAAGAAATTGCGTGTAGAAGGGATGGGTGTCGATTTCGTCCTGTGTAACAAGGTGGCGGTCGGTAAGCACGTCCGATTGCGCTGTTAGGCTGTGCGCGACAGCTCTCTGAGCTCGTATATCAGCATGCTGCCACTCATCGTACTTTTGCGCCATCGGCGCGAGCCCCGCTGATACGACCGTGCCAAAACTTCTGTCATCGCGCATCCATAGGAGGTTCGCGCCGATATCGCCGAAAACGGCCGCAGTCGCTGCAAGCGCGTCAGGCCATGTCGACGGCTGGCCGGCCGCCTTGTAAATTGCTTCCACCGCCTCCACGAATGCGTCACTGACCAATGCATACCTCTTCCTGGGTGGGCGCCATTTCGGCGCCACTTGGAAATAAATGAATAAAATGGCCCACAATCGGCCTCGCGTCGAGCGGAAGGCGTTGCGTATGGTTGTTGATACCTTTTGCCGCGCCGTCGCATCACCCGACGCAAACGAATTCGAGGTGCTCAAAGCCGCTCAGGTCGACGGCGGCGCTATCCGGGCGGGCGCGCGCCACCCTCGTCGCGCCGTAAGCCCCTTTCGCGCGCGACGAGAAATCGTGCAATAAATCCTGGCCGCGGAGCCGCAGCGCCGGCGAGGGCGGCGGCGTGCGCCTTTTCGACGCGTCACATTTGGAAAACATAAGAAGCCGAGCCGCGCGAGTGTTCGTGAGAGCGGCGACAGATCAAAGACAGGTTGTGAACATGGCGGAAACTTTTGACCTTGCGGATATGAAGCGCCGCATGCAGGGCGCGGTCGCGACGCTCAAGCACGAATTTGGCGGGCTTCGCACGGGACGCGCCTCGACGAGTTTGCTCGATCCGATTCATGTGGAAGCTTATGGGCAGGTTTCGCCGCTCAATCAGGTCGCCACCGTCAGCGTGCCCGAGCCGCGTCTTCTTTCGGTCCAGGTATGGGACAAGGCGCTGGTCATCGCCGTGGATAAGGCGATTCGCGAGGCCAATCTCGGTCTTCAGCCGACGGTTGAAGGTCAGAACTTGCGTATACGCATGCCGGAGCTGAACGAGCAGCGCCGCAAGGAACTCGTCAAAGTCGCGCATAAATACGCCGAGGAGGCGCGGGTCTCCGTGCGCCACGTGCGCCGCGACGGCCTCGACATTCTCAAGAAGTTGCTAAAGGATCACGCGATTCCCGAGGACGACGAGAAGCGCCACGAACAAGAGGTGCAGAAGGCGACGGACGAGACGGTGAAGGAGATCGACGCCGCGCTCGCCGCCAAGGAAAAGGAAATCATGCAGGTCTAGGAAGCTGCGACGTCGCCTGGCGCAGGTCCCACGGCCATTCGGAACCCGAATATGACGGAAAGCGACATTCTGGAGGCGCAAACGAACGCGCAGCGCGCGCGCGCGGCGCCGCGTCATGTCGCGCTGATCATGGACGGCAACGGCCGCTGGGCGGCCAAGCGGGGCTTGCCGCGATTCGAAGGGCACCGGCGCGGCGTCGAGGCGCTGCGTCGCACGGTGCGGGCGGCGATCAAGCTCAACATCGGCTATCTGACGGTCTATTCCTTCTCGGCGGAAAACTGGTCGCGCCCGCGTGAGGAGGTGGAAAGCCTCCTCTCGCTGCTGCACCGCTTCATCCGCAACGATCTGGCGGAATTGCACGCGAGCAATGTGCGCGTGCGGGTCATCGGCGCGCGCGCCGAGCTCGCGCCCGACATCTCGGACCTGCTGCGCGAGGCCGAGCAGATGACGCAGGCGAACTCCGGGCTCACCCTCGTCGTCGCGTTCAACTACGGGGCGCGGCAGGAGATCGCGGCGGCGGCCCGCGCGCTCGCGGAAATGGTGGCGCAAGGCCGACTGGCGCCCGAGGAGATCGACGCCGACGCGATCGCGCGGCGGCTCGACACGGCGGACATTCCCGATCCCGACCTGATTATCCGCACGTCGGGCGAGCAGCGACTGTCGAATTTCCTGCTGTGGCAGGCGGCTTACGCCGAGTTCGTCTTCTTGCCGATTCTTTGGCCCGATTTCGACGAGGGGGCGCTGACGGCCGCGATCGCCGAATACGCCCATCGCGATCGGCGCTTCGGCGGGCTTGAAGCCGCGGCGCGCAGCGCCAAGACCGCTTCATGACGGCGGATCGAAGGGACATAAGCAGCGCCGGGCAATCTCCCGGAAAACCTTCTGCCGGAGGCTTCGCCGATCTTGGTCCGCGCGTCGCTTCCGCCGCAGCGATGGTCATCGCCGCGCTCGGCGCGCTCTATCTTGGCGGCGACGTCTTTGCGCTCTTCTGGCTGGCGGCCGCTTTCGCGGTGAGTTGGGAGTGGCAGAACCTGATCGGCGGCGAAGGTCGCGCCGCCAGAATCGCCGTCGGCGGCGCGGCGGTCGCCGCCGCAATGGCCTTCGGACGCGTCTCCATGCCCGGCGCCGCCGCGCTCGCGATTGCCGTTTTTGCCCTTGCAGGCGCAGCGCTGGCGGGGGGCGAGCGTCGCCTCTGGGCGGCGACGGGCGTCGTCTACGCCGGCGCGCTTGCCTTCTCCGTATGTCTCTTGCGCGAGTCCGCCGATGTCGGCGCGCTCGCGATCGCCTTCCTGTTCGCCGTGGTCTGGGGCACCGATATCTTTGCCTATTTTGGCGGCAGGCTGATCGGCGGACCCAAGCTTTGGCCGCGCGTCTCGGCGGGGAAGACATGGTCCGGCACGATCACCGGCGTCCTCTGCGGCGCATTCCTTGGCCTCATCGCCGTTTACCTCGGCGCCGGCCCGCAACTTGCGAACTGGCGTGTGTTCCTGGTCGGGCTGGCCGCCGCCGCCTTCTCGCAAGTCGGCGATCTTTTCGAATCTTCGGTCAAGCGCCGCTTTGGGGTGAAGGATTCGAGCCAGCTTATTCCCGGCCATGGCGGCGTCATGGATCGGCTCGACGGCTTCATCTTCGCCAGCGCCTTCGCGGCGGCGGTGGGCCTGCTGCGCGGCGCGCCATCGGTGGCGGCCAGTCTTTTCTTCTGGTAGGGCGGAGCCAATGGCATTAGCAAACGGACAGATTCACGCGCACGCCCCAGCCCAGCCGCGGGCGCCGGTCCCGCGCCGCATCGTGCTGCTGGGCGCGACGGGCTCTATCGGCCGTTCGACGGTCGACCTTCTCGAACGCGATCCGGAAGGGTTTTCGGTATCGGCGGTGGCGGGCGGCCGCGATGTCGAGGCGCTGGCGCGCGTCGCCCGCGCGGTCAAGGCTGAATTCGCCGCGATCCGCGACGAGAGCGCCTATGCGGCGCTCAAGGAAGCGCTCGCCGGGACCAACACTCAGGTCGCCGCGGGTCGCGAGGCGGTCATCGAGGCCGCGCTGCGCGACGCCGATCTCGTGGTCTCGGCCATCGTCGGCGCCGCCGGCGTCGAGCCGACCTACGCCGCGCTCGCCGCAGGCCGCGACGTGGCGCTCGCCAACAAGGAATGTCTCGTGTGCGCCGGCGTGCCCTTCATGCGGATGGCGGCGGAAATGGGCGTGCGGCTGCTGCCGATGGACAGCGAGCACAACGCCATTTTCCAGGCGCTTGGCGGCGAGGACGCCTCCCGCATCGAACGCATGATCGTCACGGCCTCCGGCGGTCCCTTCCGCACCTGGAGCAAGGAGCGCATCTCCGAGGCGAGCGTCGAGGAGGCGCTCAATCATCCCAATTGGGCGATGGGCCCGAAAATAACCGTCGACTCGGCCGGCATGATGAATAAGGGGCTCGAACTGATCGAGGCTCATCATCTCTTCGGCATTCCGGCGGAAAAGCTCGAAGTCGTGGTGCATCCGCAGTCGATCATCCACGGCCTTGTCGCCTTTTCCGACGGCTCGGTGACCGCGGGAATCGCCGTGCCGGACATGCGCACGCCGATCGCCCATTGTTTGGGCTATCCTGATCGGCTGACGACTCCGACGCCGCGCCTCGATCTGGCGAAAATCGCCACCCTGACATTCGAGGCGCCTGATTTTGATCGGTTTCCGGCGCTCAGATTGGCGCTCGACGTCCTGCGCGCCGGCGGCGGCCTGCCGACCGTGCTCAACGCCGCCAATGAAATCGCCGTCGAAGCCTTCCTCGATCGCCGCATTTCCTTCGACGGAATCGCTCGCCATGTGGCCGAGGCCTGCGAGGCTGCTTTGCGCGATGGAACCGCAAATGCGCCCGCAACAGTTGAGGATGCCCTCGCGGTGGACCATATTGTCAGAGAAAGATCACGATCGGCCTTGGCCGGGCGTGCCGCATCAGGCATGCTGCTTCAGTGATCATGGCGCGCGCCGCCGACAGGGTTGGCGCAAGCGAGACCTGCGAGACAGCGCTTTGCTAGACCTCCTGACGACCTTCGCCTTTTATCTCATCCCCTTCGTGCTCGTTCTCACGCTCGTCGTGTTTGTGCACGAATTTGGGCACTTCATCGTTGGCCGCTGGTGCGGCGTGAAGGTGGATGCCTTTTCCATCGGCTTCGGACCGGAGCTGTGGTCTCGGGTGGATCGTCTCGGCACGCGCTGGCGCATCGCCAGCATTCCGCTCGGCGGCTACGTCAGCTTCCATGGCGACGCCAACGCCGCCAGCGCGCCGGACCCCGAAGCGGTGCGCGCGATGCCCGAGAGCGAGCGCGCGGTGACCTTCGCGGCGCAGTCGGTATGGAAGCGCGCCGCCATCGTGTTCGCCGGTCCTTTCGCGAATTTCATTCTGGCGATCGCGATTTTCGCAATTCTCTTCGGGGTTTATGGGCGGACGGTCTACGCGCCGCGCGTCGGTTCGCTGACGCCTGGCGGGGCTGGCGCCGCTGCGGGCTTCATGGCCGGAGACCTGGTGCTGACCGTCGACGGCGCGCCGGTCGACTCCTTTTCGAATCTGCAGGAAATCGTTTCTAGCTCGGCCGACAAAAAACTCGTTTTCGTGATTCAACGCGGCGATGAGCAGCTGACGCTGCCGGTCGTTCCCGCCCTGCGCGAGGTTGAGAGCGCGATCGGCAAAATCCGAATCGGCATGCTGGGCATCCAGGCGTCGAAGGCCGCAGCCGACATCCGTCGGGAACGCTACGGACCTGCCGACGCGGTGGCGATGGGCGTGCAGGAAACTTGGACGGTCGTGCGCCGCACCGGAAATTATATCGGCGGACTCGTCACCGGACGGGAGAGCGCCGATCAGCTCTCCGGACCGATTGGCATCGCCCAAGTCTCGGGGCAAATGGCGCAGGCGGTCTCCAAGGTCGGCATCGCGCCGCTGTTGAGCCTCATCGCGATTCTCTCAGTCTCGATCGGCCTGCTCAATCTTATGCCGGTGCCGCTGCTTGACGGCGGACATTTGCTGTTCTTCGCGATAGAGGCGGCGCGCGGCCGCGCGCTCAACGAGCGCGCGCAGGAAGTCGCCTTCCGAGTGGGTCTCGCGATGGTCGGCGCGCTGATGATTTTCTCCACCTATAACGACATCGCGCGGCTCATTCACAAGCTCACCGGCTCAGGCTCCTAGAGCGCTTCCAAGTTCATTTGGAATCAGGTGATCGATAGGAATTGCTCCAAATAAAAATGCTGGAGCAGGTTCTCATCGAAAAAATCCGTCAACTTTTTCGGATCTGCTTTAGCGCACGCAGCCGCTGCAACGACGTGACGTGCAGTACGCCGTGTAAGCGCGCGATTCCTGTCGTAATTTGGACATGATGACGTTTGCGGCGCCATGTCTTAACCATGCGCTGACCATGAATCGTGGCTTTAACGTCACGCCTTCGACAAATTGCGGCAACAACATTTATTCTGCATTTGCAGGGTCGGGTAAACCTTGTAGAAGGAATCGCTCAACGCTGGCGAAGCGCCGATCGTCGGCGCATTTACAATGAGTTTCGTGCCGCGGCCCGGGCGGCGACGTTGCGACGAGGACCTGCACTACATGCGCTCTATCAGCGGCATTTGGAAATCATCGTTCCTGTTCGCGGTTGTGGCCGCTCTGCTGGCGTTTAGCGTTCCGGCGTTCGCCGCGCCCGACATCAATCGCATCGCGTTCGAGGGCAACAGCAAGGTCAAGACTGACATCTTGCAGGAGCAGGTGCGCTCGCGCGCCCGCACAGAATTCAACCCGCAGATGGCTGAGGCCGACGTCGCGCGATTGACGGAAGTCTATCGCCGGTCGGGACGCGCTGCGGCGAAAGTGAGCTTTCGGACGGTTGATCTGCCGAACGGACGCGTCGACCTGGTCTTCAGCATCGTTGAAGGCGACAAGACCGGCGTTAAGGAGATCCGTTTCATCGGCAATGAGGTCTACTCCACACGCCGTCTTGTCGGCATGATGGAGACGACGGAAATGAACTTCCTGTCGTTCCTCAAGACAAGCGACGTTTATGATCCCGACCGTATCGCCGCGGACCTCGAACTCATTCGTCGATTCTATCTCAAGAACGGCTACGCCGATTTCCGCGTGATCAGCTCCGACGTGCAGTTCGATCCGGCGGCTGGCGGCTACATCATCAGCATCGTCGTGAACGAAGGCCCGCAGTATCGGGTGTCAACAGTCAGCGTCGAATCCCATCTTCCCGACGTCGACGGCGCCGCGTTGAATGATTTGCTGCGGCTTGCGCCGGGCGACGTCTACAACGGCGACGCGGTTGAGAAGACCGTCGAAGCGCTGACCCGTGAAATCGCCCGGAAGGGCTATGCCTTCACCCAGGCGCGCCCGCGCGGCGAACGCAATCCGGCCGATCAGACGGTCGCGATCCAGTTCCTGCTCGAGGAAGGACCCCGGGTCTACATTGAACGCATCAACATTCGCGGCAACACGCGCACGCGCGACTACGTCATCCGCCGCGAGTTCGATATCGGCGAGGGCGACGCCTATAACCGCGTCCTGATCGACCGCGCCGAACGCCGGCTGAATGGCCTCGGCTATTTCAAGAAGGTGAAAATCACCAATGAGCCGGGCTCAGCGCCGGACCGCGTGATCCTGAACGTCGACGTCGAGGATCAGCCCACCGGCAACTTCGGCATCTCTGGCGGTTATTCGACCAACCAGGGCTTTATCGCCGAAGTGTCGGTGTCGGAAAGCAACTTCATGGGTCGCGGGCAAGCGGTTCGCCTTTCGGTGCAGGGCGGCCAGATCGCCCGCGGCGTGACGTTCAGCTTCACCGAGCCTTATTTCCTCGACCAGCGCATCGCCGCCGGCTTCGACGTCTTCGTGCGTCAACAGGACGCTTATAACTACTCGATCTACAGCTCGACGTCGTACGGCGGCACGTTGCGCTTCGGCATACCGATCACCGAAGAGCTGAGTTTCTCGCCGCACTACTCGATCTATCAGACGACCATCTCGATCCCGAACGACAGCAACCGCCCTTACAACGACTGTTTGGTGCCGATACTTGGCTACACGCCGGGGTTCAGTCCCTTCATGCCGACGACGAGTCTCTTCGTGAACTGTCAGTCGAACGGCGAGGCGTCGCTCGCGATCAAGGAGTCGCAGGGGGGGCTGCTGACGTCGCTCGTCGGTTATTCGCTGAACTACAGCACCATCGACAACTTCAAGAACCCGCATAATGGTTGGCTGGCCTCGCTCAATCAGGACGTTGCGGGTCTCGGCGGCGGCACGCGCTATCTGCGCACGACCGGCGACATTCGCTACTTCCGTGAGATTCCCTATATCGACGATGTGGTCGGCATCGCCCGTCTGCAGGGCGGCGATCTATCGACCTTCGGCGGCTACAAGCCGCGCATTCAGGACAACTTCAACCTCGGCCCCAGCCTGGTGCGCGGCTTCGCGCCGGGCGGCATCGGCCCACGCGACTCGAACGTTCTGACGAGCTTCAACAACAATCGCGGCAACTCACTCGGCGGCTCCAACTATGTTGGCGCATCGCTCGAAGTTCAGTTCCCCTTCTGGTACCTGCCCAAGGATCTGGGGCTGAGAGGCGCGGTCTTCGCTGACGCCGGTTCGCTATGGAATTTTAGCGGTAAGACGAACTACGCCAACAATCTGCCCACGATTCCCGGCGTGACCTGCATCGGCGCCTATACGCCGGAGGCGGGCTTCGGGCAGGGCAATTGCGTTGTGCCGAATGCCAACGCCTTCAGGGTTCGGTCGTCCGTGGGCGCCTCGGTGCTTTGGAATTCGCCGATGGGGCCGATCCGCTTCGACTATGCGGTCGTGACCTCGAAGGCGAAAGAGGATATCACTCAGAACTTCCGGTTCAGCGGCGGCACCAACTTCTGATGATCGGAGACGATCGCCGGGCGAACCGCGCCCGGCGGACGGCTGAAGGCTTGGCTTGGGCTGCCGCGCTGGATTTTGCAGCGTGAGCGCAGCGGCCTTCTTTCCCTTGGCGCGACCCGCCCCTTTGAGCGAAATTGCGCAGATCGCCGGGGCCGAGATTCGCGGCGGTCCTGACGGCGCGCAAGCGTCGGGCGAGCTTGCGCCGCCGCCCCTTATCATCGGCGTGGCCACGCTCGATTGGAGCAGGCCGGGCGACCTCTGCTTCTACGACAACCCGCGTTATCGCAAGGCCCTCTTGGAGTGCCGAGCGACCGCCTGCTTCCTGCGCGCGCGCCATCTTGATCTGCTGCCCAAGTCCGTCGTCGCCCTCGTGGTCGACGATCCGCAGCGGGCGATGACGCTCGCGGTCGCGCATCTCTTTCCGGATGCGCTGCGGCCCGGCTCCTTATTCCAATCCAGCGGCGTTTCTCCGGGAGCGGCGGTGCATCCGCAGGCGCGACTCGAACCCGGCGTGGTCGTTGATCCCGGCGCCGTGATTGGACCGGGCGCCGAGATCGGCGCTGGAACGATTATCGGGCCGCAGGCGGTGATCGGCCCGAATGTGCGCATCGGCCGCGACTGTTCGATTGGCGCGCATGCGAGCCTCACGCATACGCTGATCGGCGATCGCGTCGTCATTCACCCGGGAGCGCGGCTTGGGCAGGATGGCTTCGGCTTCGCGCCAACGCGCCAAGGCTATCTAAAGACGCCGCAGGTCGGTCGCGTGATCGTGCAGGACGATGTCGAGATCGGCGCCAATACGACGATTGATCGAGGCGCGTCGCGCGACACGATCATCGGCGAGGGAACCAAAATCGATAATCTCGTGCAGATCGGCCACAATGTGGTGATCGGCCGTTTTTGCGCCATCGTCGCCCAATCGGGCATAGCCGGCTCCTGTGAGATCGGCGATTACGTCGCGCTTGGCGGACAATCCGCCGTTGCCGGCCATCTCACGATTGGCGAAGGCGCAGCGGTTGCGGCCAAGTCCGGGGTGATGCGCGACCTGCCGGCCGGGGCGCGGGTCGGCGGCGCGCCAGCACGACCGTTGCGGCGGTTCTTGCGCGGCGCGGCGCTGCTCGACCGACTCGCGCGCAGGGACAAGCCGACGTAAGACAAGCCGACGAAAACAAGCAAAAACTGGGATGGCGCTCGCCATGCCCTTGAGAGGGAGGAAGAAATGCCCGAGGCCGCGGCCGGCGCGACTCTGGAGAGCGCCGACATTTTGCAGATCATGAGCCAACTGCCGCATCGTTATCCGTTCTTGCTGGTCGATCGCATCTTCGACATCCGCGGCGACGAATCCTGCGTCGGCGTGAAGAACGTCACGGTCAACGAGCCGCAGTTTCAGGGGCACTTTCCCGAGCGTCCCATCATGCCGGGCGTCCTGCTCATCGAGGCGATGGCGCAAACCGCCGGCGTTATCGCCCTCCGCGCGCTGAAAGGCGCGGACCGGCCGCGTCTCGTTTATTTCGTCACGATCGACAAGGCGAAGTTCCGCAAGCCGGTGACGCCCGGGGACCGCGTTGAACTCCACATGACCAAAACCGCGCAGAAGCGAAACATCTGGTGGTATTCTGGGCGGGCGATGGTCGACGGCGCGATGGTCTGCGAGGCGCAGATCAGCGTCATGATGGGGGCCTAGCGTCGGCGCGGCGAGTGACACGGCGAGTGCGACATTGAGCCCTTCGGTTCATCGGTCCTCTGTGGTCGAAGAAGGCGCGCGGCTCGGCGTCGGCGTCGCCATCGGCCCGTTTTGCCATATCGGCGCCGGCGCGGAGATCGGCGACGGCGCGACTCTCCACTCCCATGTCGTCGTCGGCGGCTTTACGCGCATTGGCGCCCGCGCGAGGATTTTCCCCTTCGCCGCCGTGGGACTGCCGTCGCAGGATATCAAGGCTGCGCTCGCGGAAGGCGCGCTGACGATCGGCGAAGGATGCGTCATTCGCGAAGGCGTGACGATCAACGCAGGCGTGGGCGAGGGCACGCGTATCGGGGCGCGCTGCGTCTTTCTTGCCGCTTCGCACGTGGCTCACGACTGTCGGCTGGGCGACGACGTGATACTGTCCAATCAGGTTCTGCTGGGCGGCCACGTCGAGATCGGGGACCATGCGATGATCGGCGGCGGGACGGCGGTGCATCAGAATGTGCGCATTGGCGCGCATGCCTTCGTCGGCGGCCTCTCGGGCGTCGAAGGCGACGTCATTCCCTTTACGCTCGCGTCGGGCAACCGCGCCCATCTTTTCGGCCTCAACCGCGTCGGCCTGCAGCGGCGCGGTTTTGCGCCGGAGTGCATCGAGCGGCTACGCCGGGCGTATCGCCTGCTCTTCGCGCAAGAGGGGCGCGCGCTGAGCGACCGCATCGACTGTCTGTCGCGAGATTTCGCCGGCGACGCCGACATTGCGGCGATCATCGAATTTCTGCGGGCGCCCTCGACGCGGCCGCTTTGCGCGCCGCGCGCGCGCGCCGAATCGCCATGAGCGCGCCGCGCATCTTCGTTGTCGCTGGCGAAGCCTCGGGCGATCAGCTTGGCGCAGCGCTGATGCGGGCTTTGCGCGCCGCGCGCCCGGAGACTGTTTTCGCCGGCGTCGGGGGCGAGGCGATGGCGCGCGAAGGCCTCGTTTCGTTGTTTCCGCTCGAAGACATCGCGGTGATGGGCCTCATTCCCGTCTTGGCGCGGCTGCCGCGCCTTGTCCGGCGCATCGCACAGACCGCGCGGGCGGTCGCCGATAAGGCGCCCGACTGTCTCGTCATCATCGACGCGCCGGATTTTACCCATCGCGTCGCGCGCCGGGTGCGCGCCGCCCGACCTGACCTGCCGATCGTCGATTACGTCAGCCCGACCGTATGGGCGTGGCGGCCCGGCCGCGCGCGCGCGATGCGCGACTATGTCGATTGCCTGCTGGCGTTGCTGCCCTTCGAACCGCAGGCGCATGTTCGCCTCGGCGGCCCGCGCTGCGTCTATGTCGGCCATCCGCTCGTCGAGCGGCTCGACGAGCTGACGCGGCCTTCTAACGATCGCGGCGCGGCGCGGTCGCTGCTCGTTCTGCCCGGGTCGCGTCTTGCGGAAGTGCGGCGCATGACCCCAATCTACGGCGAGGCGCTCGAACTGCTTTTGCGCGAACGCGCCGACTTCGAGGTCGTCATTCCTGTCGCGCCGAATGTTGAGAAGACCTTGCGACGCGAACTGCGGGGATGGCCGCTGACGCCGCGTCTGATTGGCCAGCCGGAGAAATTCGCCGCGTTTCGACATGCGCGCGCCGCACTTGTGACGTCCGGCGTCGCGACGCTGGAGCTGGCGCTCGCCGGCGTTCCGATGGCGGTCGCCTATAAGGTCTCGCGCGCCGAATCGCTGCTGCGCTTTCTCGTCAACGTCGAATCGATCGTCCTGCCCAATCTCATCATCGGCGAGAATATCGTGCCGGAATTCCTGCAGGAGGCGGCGACGCCGCGCGCGCTCGCCGAGGCGCTGAGGCCGCTCTTGCGCGAGAGCGCGGCGCGCGAAGCGCAACTCGCAGCCTTCAAGCGCGTCCGCGCGCGCCTGCTCGAGACAGGCCGGACGCCAAGCGCTCGGGCGGCTGACATCATCCTGGAATATGCGTCGCGCGGTCGCTCTTAGAGCGCTTCTGGGATCAGAAAGGAATGTCGTCGTCGAGTTGGTCGGAGAGCTTGCCGGCGGGGGCGGGGCGCCGCTCGGTGGGACCGCGCTCCATCGGCGAGGAGCGGCCAAAGGATCCGCCGCTCTGGCCGTAGCCGCCGCCTTCGTAGTCGCCCTCGCTGCGTCCGCCCTTGCTGTCGAGCAGAGTCAGCTCGCCGCGAAAACGCTGCAGCACGACATCGGTCGCCTTGCGCTGATTGCCGTCCTTGTCGGTATATTCGCGGGTCTGCAACTGGCCTTCGAGATAGATCTTTGAGCCCTTGCGGCAGTATTGCTCGGCGATCTTCCCGAGATTTTCGTTGAAGATCGACACATTGTGCCACTCGGTGCGATCTTTGCGCTCGCCGGTGTTCTTATCGCGCCAGGATTCGGTGGTCGCCACCGAGAAGGAGACGACGCGATCGCCAGACGGCAGCGTCCGCACCTCCGGATCGCGGCCGAGATTGCCGATCAGGATCACCTTGTTGACGCTGCCCGCCATGTCGCTCTCCGCTTGCTTTGACGCGTGGCACTCTAGTGCAAAGGCCGGTCCGGGGGCGCGCCGGCTCGGCTTGTCCACAGATGATGTGGCGCCGCCGGGGTACCCAGAACGTTCGGTTTTTGTTCTAGCATCTGTCCTAAACTCGCGCAAGCACAGCGGAATTTTGTTCTCTTTTTCCGAAGCTTAGCAGTTATGCGTGTCTCTTTGGCTTTCACTTCACTCCGTCGTGACGCCGATCGCGACATCGGAAGGATCAATCTTGCGCGCGAGCCCCGCCGTCAGCCGCGCGCGGTCCAGCTCGCCCTCCCAGGCGGCGACCACGATGGTGGCGACGCCATTGCCGATAAAGTTCGTCAAGGCGCGGCACTCGCTCATGAATTTATCGACGCCGAGCACGAGCGACATGCCCGGCGCCAGTTGCGGGTCTACCGCTATCAGGGTCGCCGCCAGGGTGATGAAGCCCGCGCCGGAAACGCCGCTCGCGCCCTTCGACGTCAGCATGGCGACGATGAGGATGGTCGCCTGATGCGACAGATCCAGCTCGACGCCCATCGCGCGCGCGATGAACAGCGTCGTCAGCGTCATATAGATGTTGGTGCCGTCGAGATTGAAGGAATAGCCGGTCGGCACGACGAGTCCGACGACAGACTTCGAGCAGCCGAGCCATTGCAGCTTCTCCATCAGAGCGGGCAGGGCGCTTTCCGATGAGGATGTGCCAAGCACGATCAGCAGCTCGTCGCGCAGATAAGCGATAAGGCTGAAGATGTTGAAACCGGCCGCGCGCGCGATGGCGCCCAGCACGAAGACGACGAAGAGCCCGGCCGTGAGATAGAACAGACCGACGAGTCCGGCGAGCGACAGAAGTGCGGCTGAGCCATATTTCGCGACCGTATAGGCCATGGCGCCGAACGCGCCGATCGGCGCGGCTTGCATGATGATCGCGATGACGCCGAACATGGCGTGGCCGACGTCGTCGATGATCACCCGCAGCGCGCGGCCGCGCTCGCCGAGCGCTAAGAGCGCGAAGCCGAAAAGCAGCGAGAACAGCAGAACCTGTAAAATATCGCCCTTGGCGAAGGCGCCGATCGCGCTGTCGGGAATGATGTCGAGAAGGAAATCGACGCCGCCGCGCTTTTCCGCGAGCGCCGTATATTTGGCGATGGCGGAAGGGTCGGGTTTTCCGGCGAAGCCGGCGCCGACCTGCGCAAGATTTCCGATCAGCAGGCCGAGCGCGAGGGCGAATGTGGAGACGATCTCGAAATAGAGGAGCGCCTTGAGCCCGACGCGTCCGACCTTGCGCGCGTCCTCGATATGGGCGACGCCGGAGACGACCGTGCAGAAAATGATCGGCGCGATCGCCATCTTGATGAGCTTGACGAAGCCGTCGCCGAGCGCCTTCACCCAGTCCTGCGCGGCGGCGTGCGGCGCCAGCCAGCCGAACAGCGCGCCAAGCGCAATGGCCGCGAGCACCTGGACATAGAGGTGGCGGTAAAGTGGCTTGCGGGTAGCGGAGGGATTGGCGGTCATGAGGGTATTGGCGCCTGCCGCGCGTAACGGGAACAACGCATACTTTAGTATCACCTTTCGCGTCGAAACCGCCCGTCATTGCGAGCGAAGCGAAGCAATCCAGCCGTCGGCCGCCGCCTCTGGATTGCTTTGTCGGCTTCCCCTCCTCGCAATGACGGCGGGGATTTCCAAAGCGTATCGCTAGCGCGCTTCGAACGGATTGACGACGGCGATGTCGAGATCGACGAAATCGGCGACGTTGCGCGTCGCGAGCGTCATTGCGTGGGCGGCGGCGATGCTCGCAACCATCGCGTCCATAACGGCGAGCGGCTTGCCTCGCATCTTGCGTCTGCCACGCAAAAGGGCGAAGGCGTGCGCCGCGCGTTGATCAAACGCCAATATGCGGCCTGCGAAAATCTCATCTTCAATCGCGTCGCAAGCTTTGATCAAAACATCCTTCTTTCGCCCCTCAGGCAGCAGCGTCAGACCAAAACGAAGCTCCGCGATGACTGGCGTCGCGATGAAGAAATCGAGCTCGGAATAGGAGTCCATCCAGCGCCGCACGTTACCGTCGCCCATCGGCTTCATAATTTCAGAGACGATGTTCGTGTCGAGCAAGATCATTCGAAATCTGGCGCGGCGCGGTCGCTTTGATCACGAGGCTGAATGAAATCGTCCGTCCAATCTTCTTGCGACACGAGCCCCTTGAGCCGCGTTCCAATTCCTCCGGCCCCTCGGGCGCGCTCTGGCTGGACAGCTTGAGACAAAGCGCGTTCGAGCAACGCTTTCGCCTCGCTCGAAATGCTGCGCTTATGCCCGTGCGCCAAATCCTCGATCTGGCGCTTCATTTCCGGGGGAACGTCTCTCAACAGAATGTCAGGCACGCCAATCTCCGGGTTTGATATCAATGATATCGCCAGGCGGGCGCGATATCAAGGCTGAGATGCAAGGGAGCTGATCGAGCATCGGATGGGCTTCAGATGGATTTATGCGGCGGCGCGTGGCATTTGCCTTGCTCAGCGCCTAAATGACGCTTCCACTCTCCTTCCGGCCTTTGTGAATGGCGATCATCAAGCAAAAGGACGCGCGAGCGGGCGCATCAATTAAGCCTAGCGACTCCAAATCCATCTCCATTCGCGGCGCGCGCGAACATAATCTCAAGAACGTCGATCTGACGATTCCGCGCGATAAGCTCGTGGTGTTCACGGGCCTGTCCGGCTCGGGCAAGTCGTCGCTCGCCTTCGACACCATCTATGCCGAAGGCCAGCGCCGCTATGTCGAGTCGCTTTCGGCCTATGCGCGGCAATTTCTGGAGATCATGCAGAAGCCCGACGTCGATCAGATCGACGGGCTTTCGCCGGCGATCTCCATCGAACAGAAGACGACATCGAAAAACCCGCGCTCGACAGTCGGTACGGTCACCGAGATCCATGACTATATGCGTCTGCTCTGGGCGCGCGTCGGCGTGCCCTATTCGCCGGCGACAGGGCTGCCGATCGAGAGCCAGACCGTCTCGCAAATGGTCGATCGCGTGCTGGCGCTTCCTGAAGGCTCGCGGCTCTATCTGCTCGCGCCGGTCGTGCGCGGGCGCAAAGGCGAATACCGAAAGGAGATCGCCGAATATACGAAGAAAGGCTTCCAGCGCCTCAAGATTGACGGCGCCTATCATGAGATCGCCGATGTGCCGGCGCTCGACAAGAAATTGAAGCACGACATCGATGTCGTGGTCGATCGCATCGTCGTGCGTCCCGACATGAGCGCGAGACTGGCCGACAGTTTTGAGACCGCGCTCGACTTGTCGGGCGGCCTCGCCGTCGTCGAATTCGCCGACGCGCCAAAGGGCCAGAATGTTCTGCTCGCGCCCGTGCAGGCGGCGGCGAACGTCTCGACGCATTACGCGCCGCATCACATTGTGTTTTCGTCGAAATTCGCCTGTCCCGTGTCGGGCTTCACGATTCCCGAGATCGAGCCGCGGCTGTTTTCGTTCAACAATCCCTTCGGCGCCTGTCCGGTTTGCGGCGGCATCGGTCATGAGCAGAAGGTCGACGCCGATCTCGTTGCCCCGAATCCAAAGCTGACCCTGCGCAAAGGCGCGATCGCGCCCTGGGCGAAATCGACCTCGCCCTATTATCAGCAGACGCTCGAAGCGCTCGGCAAGCATTACAAGTTTCGGCTCGACGTCGCGTGGGAGACGCTTTCCGACAAGGCGCGGAACGTCATTCTCTACGGCTCGGGCGAGGAGGAGATCCGCTTCTCCTATGACGACGGCTTTCGCGCCTATGACGTGAAGAAGCCGTTCGAAGGCGTCGTCATCAATCTCGAGCGGCGCTATCTCGAAACCGACAGCGAATGGGCCCGCGAAGAGATCGGCCGCTACATGTCGGCGACGCCCTGTCTCGCCTGCGAAGGCTTTCGCTTGAAGCCCGAAGCGCTCGCCGTCAAAGTCGCGCGCAAACATATCGGCGAAGTCTCGGAGCTTTCGGTGCGCGCCGCGCTCGACTGGTTTCGCGCGCTGCCCGACGCGCTCGACAAGAAGCGCAATGAAATCGCCTTCCGTATCTTGAAGGAGATTCGCGACCGGCTAAATTTTCTCGTCGATGTCGGTCTCGATTATCTGACGCTGTCGCGCAATTCAGGCTCGCTCTCGGGCGGCGAAAGCCAACGAATCCGCCTCGCGTCGCAGATCGGCTCGGGGCTGACAGGCGTTCTCTATGTGTTGGACGAGCCGTCGATCGGGCTGCATCAGCGCGACAATGACCGTCTGCTCGACACGCTGCGGCGGCTGCGCAATCTCGGCAACAGCGTCATCGTCGTCGAGCACGACGAGGACGCGATTCTCGCCGCGGATTATGTCGTCGATGTCGGCCCCGGCGCCGGCATTCACGGCGGCAAAATCGTCGCGCAGGGGACGCCGCAGGAGATCATGAATGATCCAGCTTCGCTCACCGGGCAATATCTGACCGGCGAGAAGCAGGTGATTCTTCGTCACAAGCTGCGCAAGCCGACGCCCGGGCGTTGGCTCAAGCTCTTTGGCGCGCGCGGCAATAATCTCAAGGAGGTCACGGCGGAAGTGCCGCTTGGCCTTTTCACTTGCGTCACGGGCGTCTCAGGCGGCGGCAAGTCGACGCTCGTCATCGAAACGCTCTACAAGGCCATCGCGCGGCGGCTCTCCGGCGCGCATGAGCACCCGGCGCCGTTCGATCGCCTCGAAGGCCTCGAGCAGATCGACAAGATCATCGACATCGACCAGTCGCCGATCGGCCGCACGCCGCGCTCCAATCCTGCGACCTATACCGGCGCCTTCACGCCCATTCGCGAATGGTTCGCGGCCCTCCCCGAGGCGAAGGCGCGCGGCTATGCGCCGGGGCGCTTCTCCTTCAACGTCAAGGGCGGACGCTGCGAAGCCTGTCAGGGCGACGGCGTCATCAAGATCGAGATGCACTTTCTCCCCGATGTTTACGTCACCTGCGACGTCTGCAAGGGCAAGCGTTACGATCGCGAGACGCTCGAAGTGAAATATCGCGAAAAGTCCATCGCCGACGTGCTGGACATGACGGTCGAGGAGGCGGCGACTCTGTTCAAGGCGGTGCCGTCGATCCGCGACAAGATGGAAACCTTAAAGCGCGTTGGCCTCGACTACATCCATGTCGGCCAGCAGGCGACGACGCTATCGGGCGGCGAGGCGCAGCGCGTCAAGCTCTCCAAGGAATTGTCGCGCCGCTCCACAGGCCGCACGCTCTATATTCTCGACGAGCCGACGACGGGCCTGCATTTCCACGATGTCGCCAAGCTGCTCGAAGTGCTGCACGAGCTTGTCGAACAGGGCAATACGGTGGTCGTGATCGAGCACAATCTCGAAGTCATCAAGACGGCGGACTGGATCATCGACATGGGGCCGGAGGGCGGCGACGGCGGCGGCGAAATCGTCGCGGCGGGACCGCCGTCTCAGATCATCAAGGAAACGCGCAGCCACACCGGGCGCTATCTCGCTGAAGCGATGGCGCGAAAACCAGCTGCGGCGGCGACCGCGCCGGCGAAACCCAAGAAAGCGCGAACGGTTTAAAAAGCCCGTCGCGGCCGCCGCGGCCACGTCTTCTCTAAAAAAGGCCGCCTCGCAGCGCATGCGAAGCGGCCCCTGTTTGTTGCCCGTTAGGCGTTTAGCTCTTCAACGGCGCCGGACGTTCGTCGCGTTCCGCATCAGCAGCGCGAATCGCCGAATCATCTCCGGATGCGGCTTCCTCCGCCGCGCGCTTCTTGCCGGCCTCGAAGATGTCGCGCTCAGGCCGCGGCAACACCGGACCCTCCGGGAAGACGAAGCCCAGCGACTTCGTTCCGCTGTCGTCGCCGACGACGACGACGCGCACCGCGCCGCCGTTCTTCAGACGGCCGAACAGCACCTCGTCGGCGAGCGGCGTCTTGATGTGCTGGTGAATGACCCGCGACATCGGCCGGGCGCCCATGGCTTCGTCATAGCCGTGCTCGACGAGCCAGCTGCGCGCTTCGTCTGTGAGCTCGATCGTGACGTTGCGGTCGGCAAGCTGCGCTTCGAGCTGCATGATGAATTTGTCGACGACCCGCTTGATGACGTCGACCGGTAGATGACCGAAAGGCACGATGGCGTCGAGACGATTGCGGAACTCCGGCGCGAAGAGCCGATTGATTGCTTCGCTGTCGTCGAGATCGCGTCGCGTGCGTGTGAAGCCGATCGGCGTGCGGGCAAGATCCTGCGCGCCCGCATTCGTCGTCATGATGAGGATGACGTTGCGGAAGTCGATGGTCTTGCCGTTGTGGTCGGTCAGCTTCCCGTGGTCCATCACCTGCAGCAGGATGTTGTAGAGATCAGGATGCGCCTTCTCGATTTCGTCGAGCAGCAGCACGCAATGCGGATGCTGGTCGATGGCGTCGGTCAGCAGTCCGCCCTGATCGAATCCGACATAGCCGGGAGGCGCGCCGATCAACCGGCTCACCGTATGACGCTCCATATATTCCGACATGTCGAAGCGTACGAGCTCAATGCCGAGCGATGTCGCGAGCTGGCGTGCGGCTTCGGTCTTGCCGACGCCGGTCGGTCCGGAGAAGAGGTAGCAGCCGATCGGCTTCTCCTGATCGCGCAGACCCGCCCGCGCCAGCTTGATCGCCGACGTCAGCGCCGAGATCGCCTTGTCCTGCCCATAGACGACGCGCCGCAGCGTCTCGTCGAGATGCGCGAGAACTTCGGCGTCATCCTTGGAGACGGTCTTCGGCGGGACGCGCGCCATGGTGGCGATCGTCGTTTCGATCTCTTTTAGACCGATGGTCTTTTTGCGCTTGTTTTCCGCGACCAGCATCTGCGCCGCGCCGGTTTCGTCGATCACGTCGATCGCCTTGTCCGGCAGCTTGCGGTCGTGAATATACCGCGCCGAGAGCTCCACCGCCGCCTTCAGCGCGTCGTTGGTGTAGCGGATCTTATGGAACTCCTCGAAATAGGGCTTGAGCCCCTTCACGATTTCGATCGCGTCGGGGATCGAGGGTTCGTTGACGTCGATCTTCTGGAAGCGGCGAACGAGCGCGCGGTCCTTCTCGAAATACTGCCGGTATTCCTTGTAGGTCGTCGAGCCGATGCAGCGCAGAACGCCCTGCGCCAGGGCGGGCTTCAGAAGGTTCGACGCGTCCATCGCGCCGCCCGAGGTGGCGCCCGCGCCAATCACCGTATGGATCTCGTCGATGAAGAGGATCGCGTTCTTGTGATTCTCGATTTCCTTCACGACCTGCTTGAGCCGTTCTTCGAAATCGCCGCGATAGCGCGTGCCGGCGAGCAGCGCGCCCATGTCGAGCGCGAACACCGTCGCGCCGGCGAGAACCTCCGGCACTTCGTTCGAAACGATCTTACGCGCCAGGCCTTCGGCGATCGCCGTCTTGCCGACGCCGGGATCGCCGACGAGCAGGGGATTATTCTTTTGCCGGCGGCACAGGACCTGAATCGTGCGCAGCACTTCCGGCTCGCGGCCGATCAGCGGGTCGATGCGGCCGTCGCGCGCTTTCCGGTTGAGATTGACGCAATAGGCCTCGAGCGCGCCTTCCTTCTTGCGGCTCTCGCCGTCGCGGCCCTCGCGGCCTTCGCTGCGCTCGCCGTCGTCCTCGACGCCGCGCGGGCTCCGGCTGGCGTCCGAAAGCCCCGGACGCTTGGCGATGCCATGGCTGATGAAATTGACGGCGTCATAGCGTGTCATGTCCTGCTCCTGCAGGAAATAGACGGCGTGGCTTTCGCGCTCGGCGAACAGCGCGACAAGAACATTGGCGCCGCTGACGTCTTCGCGACCGGACGATTGTACGCTGATGATCGCCCGCTGAACGACCCGCTGGAACCCGGCGGTCGGCTTGCATTCATCCGCGTCTTCGTTGACGAGGTTGTCGAGCTCGCGATCAATGTAGTCGCGCAGATTCTTGGTCAGCACATCGAGATCCACGGAACAGGCGCGGAGCACCGCCGACGCGTCGACGTCCTCGACGAGGCTCAGCAGCAGGTGCTCGAGCGTCGCATATTCATGGTGCCGCTCGCGGGCGGAGGCGAGCGCACGGTCGAGGGTCTGCTTGAGATTGCGCGAGAAGGTCGGCATGCGCTCGTCCTATTTCTTTTCCATGATGCATTGCAGAGGATGCTGATGCTTCCTTGCAAAATCCATGACCTGGGTGACTTTGGTCTCAGCGACCTCGTAGGTGTAAACGCCGCATTCGCCGACGCCGTGATTGTGAACGTGGAGCATGATGCGCGTGGCTTCCTCCACGGATTTGTTGAAATATTTCCTCAGCACGATCACCACGAACTCCTGCGTCGTGTAGTCGTCATTCAACAAAAGCACCCGATACATATTGGGCTTGCGCGTCTGAGGACGCGTTCGAGTGACGAGCGCGGTTCCGGCTCCGGGACCGACGTCGCCTCCCTTACGCGGCTCCTTGGCCGCTCGCGGCGCATTGGCCGCCATCGCTAGCGTTAAATCCTCCGCCGCCACGTCTTCACCCTTTCGATCCTTTTCATGTAGGTCGTTACAGTGGTTCTTTTAGGGTCGCCTCGCAGAATCTGGGCCATTTCCACGGTGAGGGAAATCAAGAATATCGCTAGTTTTGAGCTTTCCCTCCGGCTTGGCAAGGGGTCGCGCGACGCGCCGTCGCCGAGTTTTGTCGAAAGCCGCATCAATAAAAAATTTACCCACGCAAGATTAGCGTCACACCGCTAACCTTCAGGCTCTCAAGTGCGCCGACCCGTCGAGCATCGCCGTTTAAGCCAACCCCGCGCCGGACTTCCGGCGGGCGTTTGGAGTCTCGCGGCGCTGTCGATCGCCGCTTGTTTGTGCAGCGTGCTCGGCGCCAAGTTGCTCTCAAATATGTTTGAGCCTCCCGAAGCGCTAGCGCCCGCGGGCTTTTCCCGGGGATCAGGAGCCGATCTGCCCGGTCCTGCCAAAGCGGCGCCGCAAACCGAGGCGCCGGCACCGACAGGACAACGCGAGGTCGACGTCGACCGTTGGCCGACAGGTACGATCCCGGACAGGCGCAAAGGACGGAAGGCGTTAACGCCTTGCGGCGAAGCTGGCGAAATCGCCGATCATTAGTTTTTTTGCGACCAACCCTCGTGTGCGCGGCCCGACAGGCGCATATAATCATTGACAATCTGGCAATTGCCCTTAAAGCATTTCCGTGGCTATCGCCCGCGCTTCTTTGCGGCGGACCGTCGGCGGGCCAGATAGCCGTTGCGGCGACGACGGCGACTTCTCTCAACAATCCACGCGCGCTTCTTTACGGCTGGCGCGCAAGCGGAAATTCCGCACATGCGAGCCGTAATTCAGGATAATTAATGACATTCGAAGAACTGGGCCTTTCCCAAAAGGTTCTCGCAGCCGTCCAAACGTCCGGCTATACGACCCCCACGCCAATTCAGGCGCAGGCTATTCCACCCGCCTTGCAGGGGCGCGACATTCTCGGGATCGCCCAAACGGGCACCGGTAAGACCGCCGCCTTCACCCTGCCGATGCTGAGCCGTCTCGAAAGCGGCCGGGCCCGCGCCAGAATGCCCCGAACTCTAATTCTCGAGCCGACGCGCGAACTTGCCGCGCAGGTCGAAGCAAGCTTCGCCAAATACGGCAAGAACCACCGTCTCAACGTCGCGCTGCTGATTGGCGGCGTCGCCTTCGGCGAGCAGGAAACCAAAATCATGCGCGGCGCCGACGTGCTGATCGCAACGCCGGGTCGCCTTCTCGACTTCTTCGATCGCGGCAAGCTGCTGCTCACGGGCATCGAAATTCTCGTCATCGACGAGGCCGACCGTATGCTCGACATGGGCTTCATTCCCGACATCGAACGCGTCTGCAAGCTGGTGCCGTTCACGCGCCAGACGCTCTTCTTCTCTGCGACCATGCCGCCCGAAATCACGCGGCTGACTGAAGCCTTTCTGCATAATCCGATCCGTTGCGAAGTCTCGCGCGCCGCGACGACGGCGACCACGATCCGGCAAGTTCTCGTTGCTTCGCGAGGCCATGCCGACAAGCGTGAGACGTTGCGCAAGCTCATTCGCGACGCCGATAACTTCAAGAACGCGATCATCTTCTGCAACCGCAAGCGCGACGTGGCGACCCTTCATCGCTCGCTCGTCAAACACGGCTTTTCCGCTGGCGCCCTGCACGGCGACATGGATCAGCTGGCGCGGATGGCCTCGCTCGACGCGTTCAAGAACGGCGATGTGTCGCTGATCGTGTGTTCGGATGTGGCGGCCCGCGGCCTGGACATTCCGGACGTGAGCCATGTGCTCAACTTCGACGTCCCGACTCATAGCGAAGATTACGTGCACCGGATCGGCCGCACCGGCCGCGCCGGCCGGTCGGGCGTGGCGATCACGCTCGTCACCGGCGACGACATGAAATACATCGACCAGATCCAGAGCCTGATCGGCAAGGCGATCGATTGGGAGGGGCCGGGTTTCGACGCCTTGCCGCCGCCCATGGAGACGAGCCCGCAAGAGCGCCGCGGCGAGCGGGCCGAACGCGGCCCGCGCCGGGAGCGGGGACGCCGGCCAGCCGCCGCCGAGGGCGAAGCGCGCGTTAACCGCCGGCCAGCCGCCACCGAACGCGAAGCGCCCGTCACCCGCCGAACAGCCGCCGTCGAGGGCGAAGCGGGCGCGCACCACCGCCGGCCAGCCGCCGAACGCGAGGCGCCCGTAAGCATGGGCCGGACGCGCGGCGGCCGCGCCAAGGCGGAGGGAGAAAGTCTCCGGCCTCCGGCCTATGGGGCGCCGGCCGGGGCGCCTGTCGCAGACCGTCGTGAGCGCCGCCCGCGCCATCATGAAGACGATGGGCCGCCCGTCATTGGGCTGGGCGACCACGTGCCGTCTTTCCTGCTGCGCCCGGTGGCGCTGAGGCCGGCGAAGGTCGGCGAAGAATAGGTTTTTCGGCAAGGCTTGCCTGGTAAAAGGTTTGCCTGGTCAAAGGCTTGCTCTGGTCGAAGGCTTGCCCGATCAGGCAAGCCGGCGCCGCGCGGCCTCATCCTTCGAACGGCGCCATGGCGGCGCGAATTTTCTCCGCCTGTTCCGCGAGCTTTGCATCCTCGGCCATGGTCCCCGGAGGGCGCAAGGCGACGCCTTCCCAACGCGGCAGCAGGTGGAAGTGCAGGTGATAGATCACCTGTCCGCCGGCGCTTTCGTTGAATTGGTGCAGAGTCAGGCCATCCGAGGCAAAAGCCTTTTCGATCGCCTTCGCGACATGCTGCACGCGCTTGATCAATTGGCCGAGCGTTTCCGGCGAGACGTCGAGGAGGCCGCGCGCGCCTTCCTTGGGAATCACCAGAACATGGCCCTCGGCGCGCGGCATGATATCCATAAACGCAAGCGAGACGTCGTCCTCGTAGACCTTATGCGCAGGGATTTCTCCGCGCAGGATCTTGCCGAAAATATTATTGGGATCATAGGCGACGGCCATGGGCTGTTCCCTTCGAGCGCTTGCTCCTGAAATTCATTTTGGCCGTTCCGACGGGCGCTTGCGTCTTAAGGGACGTCGCTCATGGCGCGAACGAAGCGTCGCTTGGGGCGACAGTCCGTTCCCGCTGAAGAAGGCCGGCAAGGAAAGCAATTGCGCTTGAGGCCTGTCAATCCCCAAAGGCGAAGGCGCGGATATTGGTGAGGCGGAAATCGCTCGCGGGATAAACGCCGAGAATCTCCACTTCCTTGGAGAAGAACTGCAGTTCTTCGAGCGCCCGCGCCATCGCCGGCTGCTCGGGATGGCCGTCGGCGTCGGCGAGAAAGCGCGTCGCGGCGAATTCGCCGTCAACCATGTAGCTTTCGAGCTTGGTCATGTTGACGCCATTGGTGGCGAAGCCGCCGAGCGCCTTGTAGAGCGCGGCCGGCACGTTGCGCACGCGAAAGATGAAGGTGGTGATGGTCGAACCCGCGTTCGGCGCCGCCCATTGCTTGGTCTTCGACAGCACGATGAAGCGCGTCGTGTTATGCGCTTCGTCCTCAATGTTCTCCGCCAGCACGTCGAGGTCATAGATGTCGGCGGCGAGTCGCGGCGCGATCGCGGCCTTCGTCGGATCGCCCCATTCGGCGACTTCGCGCGCGGCGCCGGCGGTGTCTCCGGCCGTATGCGCCGCGAGGCCGAGTTCACGGATGGCGCGGCGGCACTGACCCAGCGCATGGACATGGCTGTAGACGCTTCTGAGCCCCTGCCGCGTCGCGCGCCTCGGCGCCATCAGGTGGAAATGGATCGGCAGGAAGTGCTCGCCGACGATATGCAGACCGGAATGCGGCAGGAAATGATGAATGTCGGCGACGCGTCCGGCGATGGAATTTTCGATCGGGATCATGCCGAGCACGGCGCGCCCCTCGGTCACCGACGCGAAGGCGTCCTCAAAGCTTGCGCAAGGAAGCGGCGTCAGTTGCGGAAAGGCCTGACGGCAGACGAGGTCGGAATTCGCGCCGGGCTCTCCTTGATAGGCGATATATTGCGTCACTTTGGGTCCTGTTCGCGCGCCGCGGCGCGCAGCGCGGTCAAATCGCGTTCCGTATCCACCGATGGGGCGCCTTTGTCCAGCAGCGCGGCGTCGATGCGCATGCCGGCCTCGAGCGCCCGCAGCTGCTCAAGCCCTTCGCGCAGTTCAAGCGGGGAGGGCGGCAGCGATACGAATCGTTCCAGAGCGGCGCGGCGAAAGGCGTAGACGCCGATGTGCTTCAATCGCGGCCCGTCGCCATAGGGGGCGGGCGCTCGGGTGAAGTAAAGCGCGCGAACCCGACCAGGCGCGAGCGGAGTTCCCACGAGCTTGACGGCGTTGGGATCGCCGGCGTCTTCAGCGCGGGCCGGGCAGGCGAGGGTGCCGATGTCGACGGCCGGATCGTCGAGAAGCGTAAGCGCCGCTTCAAGCGCTCCGTCAGGAAGCAAGGGCTGGTCGCCCTGCAGATTGACGACGGCGCCATGCCGGCCTTGGGGGTCGAGCGCCCGCAAGGCTTCGCCGATGCGATCGCTGCCGCAGGCGTGAGCGTCGCGCGTGAGCGCCGCGTGTCCGCCGACCGACTCGATCGCGCGCGCGATCTCAGGAGAGTCGGTCGCGACCACGACAGGTCCGAGCGCCGCGGCGCATGCGCGCTCCCAGACATGGACGATCATGGGCCGACCGTCGATGTCGGCGAGCGGCTTGCCGGGCAGACGCGTCGAGCGCAGACGCGCCGGAATGATGACGATCGGCGCGAGCGCCTGCACGGCGCTAATAGGCGTTGCTATCCTCGGCCATCCAGCCCTTTTCGCTCTTTACGAAATGCAGCGTTCCTTCGCTCGTGTGCACTTCGGCCTTGGTGAATGTCCGGTCGTTGTCGAGGCCGAGAAAGGCGCATGTTCCGCGCTCGCGCTCATCAGCGCATTTGGCTTCGAAACCCTCGGGAAACAGAATTTCAGCCTCATACATCAGTTCGTAAGCGTCGACGTTCTCGCGCTTCACTTCGCGGCCCTGCACCTTCTTGAAGGACACGAGCTTGGCGTCCACGCCATTCTTCTCCAGAAGATTGCGCAACACCTTCGCGCCCGTGGCGTCTCCGGGCATATGATCGCCGCAAGCGGAAAGCGTCAGGGCGATCGAGACGCCGGCCACGACGCCGAGAACAAAGCGGAATCCAGAAGCCATCTACTCCTCCGGCGCCGCGTTCATCGCAGCGCGATGTTATTTGTTTCGATATCGCACAAACGCTTCACAACTCAGCGTCTGTGAAATTTCATATCAGATAGTTGCATTTTTGTGCAGCCGGAGTAACGTGACTGCGCCAAATGAGTTGCGCGTCTGGCGGCGTCGAAGGGCCTGTAAGAAGACCCATGGCGTGCGTAAGCGTTTGATGCGTATTCGGCACAACTTTGAATACCCTGCGGAGTGCTCAGGTCCGCCGCATCTCCTGGGTCCGTGGGGTTGGCCGACTGGCGGTGGTTGGAGTGGCCTCCTTGAAGCCATCGTCAGTCGGCCGCCTTCCCCAAAGCGGTTCCTCATCCAGCCAATAAGTTTGCAGTAAAGTTTACAGCCAATCAAAGTTTGGAAGCGTCCCCTGCGGCGACGCTCCTTCCGGCTAGACCAGCGATTGTGACGAACGCCTTGGCAAGGCGCGCGCGCCTTTGTCCGCGCGCGCTTACTTGATCTTGGTTTCCTTGAATTCCACGTGCTTGCGCACGACGGGATCGTATTTCTTGAAAACGAGCTTTTCCGTCTTCGTGCGCGCGTTCTTCTTGGTCACGTAGAAATAGCCCGTATCCGCCGTGGACAGGAGCTTGATCTTGATCATGGCGGACTTGGCCATTGCTCATCCCAGTCTATCAGAGAAATGAAATCGTCCCGGTCGCTGAGCGCGCCGGGAGCGAATTGGCCGGCAACATACGTGCGGCGCGAACGATGTCAAGAAGCCGCGCCGGGCCGACCTGAGTCCAGCGCGATTCGCGCCTCGTCAAGAGGATACGGCAAAGAACAGCCATAATTTTGTTGGTTAATCCACAAGAGGAGCAGCGTAGGGCCGGAACGACTCCGGCGAATTGTGCGGCAATACTCGGGCGGGGAGAAATATCTCGTAAGCAGCCGATGCGCGCGCGCGTCGTCGAGCGCAGCGCCTGCATGTATCGACGTGAAGAAGTGCTTCCTTCGCCTTCACGCGAACGCGCTTGGAGTGAGTAGTATGAGCGTAACACTCGAAAAGCGGCGCAAAGTCGCGGAGTTGGAGAATTTTGAACGGCGGATACTCCAAGAGAAGCGGCGCCTCTTAAGAGAGCTGGAAAGCTTGGAGAGGCCCTTCCGCAACACGCGCGCGATGGGCTGGATCACGGATTTTTCGAGCGATGTCGCTGGCGCGTGGCGCGCGGTCCAGGGCGCCGCGTCAATTAGAGCGCCGGTCTGGTTTTATGTCGTCGCCGGGGCCATCCTGCTCGGAGGCGGCGGCTTCGTCGCACATCTCGCCTCGAGAGGCGCGCCGCGCGCCGATGGCGCGACGCTGCGTCAGGTCGAAACGCCGACGACGCCTGTGCGGATCGAGCAGCCGGCGCCGGCGCCTGTGGCGCAGGCCGCCGATGTCGCGCCGTCCTCGGCGCTTAGCGCCCCGCCGGACTCAATTGCGCCTCCCATGCCGCCGACGCCCGACACTAAGGAGTTGAAAGAGCGGCTTCTGGAGGCCCAGGCCGCGGCGGAGCCCTTGCCGGAGCCGCTGGCGCCGCCCCAAAAAGCCGTCGTTCCCGCCGCCACGTCAACGCTTGGCGCGGCGACGGTTCCGCCGCTCGGCGCGGCGCTGCCGAACACCGCCTTCGACGACGCGCCGCCAGTTGATGCGGCCGCGACGGCGGCGCCGGACGACGAGGCGCCAGCGGCGCGGACCGCGGCGCGCGAAAGCCAGCGCGAGGACGAGCCCGCGAACGAGGGTCGCCGCGCCAAATGCTTCGTCAAGATAGACGGACGGGTTCTTTTCGAGCGCAGCTGCATGCTCCGCCAGCCCAGGCGCTCAACGCTGACGCTCAACGCCGGAGACGACGCCGTTGTTCTGACGCAAGATCATGGACGGACGTGGACGGCGAGCCTCGGCGGCCGTAGCCTCGGCAAGGTCTATCGAAGCGGCGAGTGCTGGGGCCGGCGCCGACAGGTTTTCATCTGCGCGAAGGGCGCGTGAGCGCCCGGCCTATCGCTTCTTCGCTCGCGTAGAATCATTGGCGGGCGCGGCGCGCCCGCCGGCAACTTTGGATACAATGGCAGCCCCGCCGAACGTTAGCGGCGGGGCTTTTGCGTTTTCTCGAAGGCGTGAATTCAACTTTTTCAATGGAGGCCAGGTTGAATTTCAAACATCATATCGCGACCGTTTTCGCGCTCGCCGCCATATTGTTTTCAGGCGTCGCTCTGGCGGAGGAGTCAGAGGAGCGGGTCGTGAAAGAGGCGATCGCGCTCTTTCGAGTCTTTGGAGTCATGCACCCTAAAGGGACTCCCAATTCATTGCCCCGCTGCTTCTATGCAGCGAGCTGGAAATCCGGGAGCATTCCCGAAGGTTACTCGCGTAAATATTTCGGGATCAAAGCGCTGGCGGGACTTACGGCAGAGGCTCCTGAAAATGAGGTCATAAAAAATCTTCGATCCCGAAGGTCAGCAGCCTGACGCTTTTTGCACCGAGGAAGAGTTTCAAGAACATTTGAATGCTGTGCGCGACATGTTGAAGGACGAGCATAAGCTCGCGGACAAGAGTTGGATTTTTGAATCATCCCGTGTTGGAGAATATAGGACTCGTGATGTATTGCATAAAGAATTTAGTTTTCCAGTGTTCGACACAAAATTCCGCAGGGCTGCGTTCCTTGTAAACATCTCAGAAAGCTATTTCAGACGTTCGAAGGACGGCGGCATAGGGCGCGGCGCGCCCGAATTCCTTTACGCGGTGGCAATTTTCGAAAAGCGCAACGGCGTTTGGCGAGAAATCGAGACATCGGTTCTCGGGCAAACATAAGTCTCGACCGTGATACGCATCTCTTTGAACGGCTCGGCTGTCATTCCCGACGCGCGCAAAGCGCGCGATCGGGAATCCAGAGCAAACCAGTGTTCTTGGAATCGGCTCTGGATTCCCGATCAGGCCTTCGGCCTGTCGGGAATGACAGCGGTCCAAGCGAACTCATCAGCCGGACCCGTATCAAACTATCGTTTGCGGCGCGCGGGCTTCCGCTCACGTTCCTTTTTCGCCCGCGGCGGCGGCGCGCGGCGTTCGCCGCCGCTCACGACTTCGAAGCGCAAGGCGCCGGCGATCGGCGCCGCCTCGATCAGCTTCACTTCTATAATATCCGCCAGCCGGTAGCTGACCCCAGAGCGCGAGGTGAGCGCATGCGCGGCCTCGTCATAGGCGTAATATTCACGGCCCAGCGTCGCCGCCGGCACGAATCCATCGGCGCCTGTCTCGGCGAGGCGCACGAACAGGCCGGATCTCGTGACGCCGGAAATGCGCGCCTGAAAGCGCGCGCCGATCTGGTCGGCGAGATGATGCGCGATGAGCCGATCGACCGTCTCGCGCTCCGCCGCCATGGCGCGACGCTCGGCGGCCGAGATACGGGCGGCGATCTCCGCGAGTTCGCCAACCGGCATCTCCGGCAAGGCGCCTTCGCCGAATTTCAACGCGCGAATGAGCGCGCGATGCACGATCAAATCGGCGTAGCGGCGAATCGGCGAGGTGAAATGCGCGTAGCGGCGCAGATTGAGTCCGAAGTGCCCGTAATTCTCATGCGTATATTCCGCCTGCGCCTGCGTGCGCAGAATGATCTCGTTGACGATGTTCTCATGCTCCAAGCCCTTCACGCGACCAAGGATCACATTGAAATGCGCGGGGCGCAGCGCTTGGCCCTTGGCGAGCTTGACGCCGATCGTCGCGAGAAATTCCGAGAGCGCCGAGACCTTTTCGCGCGAAGGTTCGTCATGGGCGCGATAGATCAGCTGCTGGCGATGCTGCTCCAAGGTTTCGGCCGCCGCGACATTCGCCAGAATCATGAATTCTTCGATCAGCCGATGCGCTTCGAGCCGCGGCGGAATGATGACGCGGTCGAAGGAGCCGTCTTTCTTCAACAGGATCTTGCGCTCGGGCAGATCGAGATCGAGCGGCGCGCGCAGATTGCGGGCGTGCCGCAGCGCTTCATGCGCGGCGTAAAGCGTTTGCAGCACCGGGGCGAGCAGCGGCTTGGTGGTTTCATCCGTGCGGCCCTCGATCGCGTCCTGCGCCTGCGCATAGGCGAGCTTGGCGTGCGAGCGCATCATCACGCGATGAAAACTATGGTCGATCTTCCTGCCCTTGCTGGTGACGCGCATGCGCACGGCGAGCGCCGGCCGATCTTCATTGGGGCGCAGTGAGCACAGGTCGTTGGAGATGCGCTCGGGCAGCATCGGCACGACGCGGTCGGGGAAATAGACCGAATTGCCGCGCTCCAAGGCGTCGCGGTCGAGCGCCGAGCGCGGCGTCACATAATGCGCCACGTCGGCGATCGCGACCGTCAGAACGAAGCCGCCGTCATTGTCGGGCGCACTGTCGGGCGCGGCGTGAACCGCGTCGTCGTGGTCCTTGGCGTCCGGCGGATCGATGGTGACGAGCGGCAGATCGCGCCAGTCTTCGCGGCCGTGCAGAGACGCGGGCCGCGCGCGCTCGGCCTCCGCCGTCGCCTCGGCGCGAAACACATCCGGAATGTCATGCGCGCGCAGCGCGATGAGACTCACCGCCTTTTCGCCCGTCACCGAGCCGAGCGTCTCGCGCACGCGGGCGCGCGGCGCGCCAAAGCGCGTCTTGCCGACGAGGTCGATCGAGACGAGGTCGCCGTGCTTGCCTACGCCGAGGTCGGCCGCGGCGACGGCGAGTTCGCGTCCGGCCTGCTTCTTGTCGATCGGCTCGATGCGGCCGGCGCCATTCGCCTCGATATGCAGCACGCCGAGCACACGTTGCCGCTGGCGCGACAGGAGTTTGACGACGCGTCCGACATAGGGTGGCTCGTTTGGTCCGGCGTCGCGGTCGGGCTCGGCGCGAACCAGCGCGCGATCGCCGACGCCGGGCAGGGGCTCGCCAGGCCGGGCGCGGCGCGGCGCGTGGATGCGGATGCGCGGCGCCGGCCCCAGCTCGTCCTCGTCCCATTCGACCGGCGCGGCGACCATCTCGCCGTCGCGGTCGCGCGCGATGATGTCGACGAGCGCCACCGGCGGCAGCGTCCCCTTGCGGTTCACGCGCTTGCCGCGCTTTTCCAGGAGGCCTTCATCCGCCATCTCGGCGAGGAGGCGTTTGATGGCGATGCGGTCGTCGCCGGCAGCGCCGAAGGCGCGGGCGATTTCACGCACGCCGATCTTGCGCGGGCCGCCCGCCTCGGTTTCGCGGGTGATGAAGGCCAGGATGTCTTCGCGAGAGGGCGTGTGTTTTGCTGTGTCGTCTTTCGCCAAGGGCTCGCTCAAAAGAGGCAAGAAAATCGCCGTTCGACGCGGCGGGCATGCACTTCAACCGGACTCGGCATCACACATATAGGACGCCGGCGGCGAAGTTGAAACGCTGCTTCAAGATCGGCGAAATTACGAGAGCGCGTTCCTCTACGTCGCCGCGGCTTTTTTCGTCGCCAGCTTTTTGGCGGGCGCCTTCTTGGCTGCTGCTTTCTTAGCGACCGTCGGCGCGACCTTTACGGGCTGGGACTCGTCGAATGGCGCCTCGTCGCTGTCTTCGATTTTCTTCTTGGCGTTGGTCGGCGCCTTCTTACCGGCCGCTTTCTTGGCCGGCGCTTTTTTCGCCGATTTCTTCGGCGCGCCGCCTTTGGCTTCGATCAGTTGCAGGGCCTCTTCGAGAGTCACGTCCTCGGCCGAAGCGCCCTTGGACAGCGTCGCGTTGATTTTGCCCCAGTTGACGTAAGCGCCGAAGCGGCCGGGGCGCACCGTGACCTTGCCGCCCTCGGGATGCTCGCCCAGCAAGCGTCCCCCGCCGCCCGTCGCGCCGCCGCCGCCGGCAGCCTTCTCGGCGAGAAGCTCGAGCGCCTGTTCGAGCGTCAGCGACGCCTGATCGATGGCGCGCGGGATCGTCGCATTGATCTTGCCCCAGTTCACATAAGGACCGAAACGGCCAGCCTTGACGGTCACCGATCCGCCCTGAGGGTGATCGCCCAGCACGCGCGCCGGCTCCGTTGACCCGCGCGAGAAACGGGAGCCTCCGCCGCCCGACTCCTTCTGCACGATGAGATCGATGGCGCGGTTGGCGCCAATGCTCAGCACGTCGTCGTCGCGGCCGATATTGGCGTAGGTCTTGCCGTGCTGGACATAGGGCCCGAAGCGCCCGATGCCGGCGACGATCGGTTCGCCGCTCGTCGGATGTTTCGCGACTTCGCGCGGCAGCGCGAGCAGAGCGATGGCCTGCATCAGCGTCAGATCGTCAGGCCTGATGCTCTTGGGGAGCGAGGCGCGTTTGGGCTTTTCGCCGCCTTCTTCCTGCTCGCCTTCCTGCACATAGGCGCCGAAACGGCCATCCCGCAGCGTGACTTCCGCGCCGGTCTCGGGATTGACGCCCAGGACCTTCACGCCCGGCCTCGCCGCGTCGGCGGCATCGCCCGTCGGCGGCGATAGCGTGCGCGTGTAGCGGCACTCGGGATAGTTGGAGCAGCCGACGAAGGCGCCGAATTTGCCCACTTTCAGCGAGAGCTGACCGCTATTGCAGGCGGGGCAGAGCCGCGGATCGCTTCCGTCCTCCTTCGGCGGGAAGACGTGGGGACCCAGCAGCTCGTTGAGGCTATCGAGCACCTCGCTGACGCGCAGATCCTTGGTGCCGTCGACGGCCGCCGAAAAATCTTTCCAGAAGTCCCGCAGCACCTGCTTCCAGTCGATCTCATTATTGGAGACGAGATCGAGCTTTTCTTCGAGATCCGCGGTGAAGTCGAATTCGACGTAGCGCGAGAAGAAGCTTTCGAGGAAGGCGACGACGAGGCGTCCCTTGTCCTCGGGCACGAGGCGTTTCTTGTCGATCCGCACATAGTCGCGGTCGCGCAGCACGGCGAGCGTCGAAGCGTAGGTCGAAGGGCGCCCGATGCCGAGCTCCTCCATGCGCTTGACCAGCGTCGCTTCCGTAAAGCGCGGCGGCGGCTCGGTGAAATGCTGGGTGGCGTCGATTTTTTCGCGCGCGCAGGGCTCGCCTTGGGCCATCGCTGGCAGGCGACCGCCGTCCTCGTCCTCTCCGTCGTCGCGGCCTTCCTGATAGAGTTCAAGGAAGCCCGGGAAACGAACCACCTGACCCGTCGCGCGCAGCTCGAGCGCGCGGGCGCCGGCTTTGGCGTCAATGTCGACGGTGGTTCGCTCCATCTCGGCCGACTCCATCTGGCTCGCGATGGTGCGCGTCCAGATCAGCTCATAGAGCTTGGCCTGCTCGGGTTCGAGATATTTGGCCACATCCTTGGGCAGGCGCGCCGGATCTGTCGGGCGGATCGCCTCGTGGGCTTCCTGCGCGTTCTTGGCCTTGGTCGTATATTTACGCGGAACCTTGGGAACGAAGCGCTCGCCATATTCCCGTCCGATCACGCCGCGCACGCTGGCGACCGCCTCGGGCGCCATGTCGACGCCGTCAGTTCGCATATAAGTAATGAGACCCGCCGTCTCGCCGCCAATGTCGACGCCTTCATAGAGCCTTTGGGCGATGCGCATGGTGATCGCCGGCGCCAGCCCGAGCTTTCGCGACGCCTCCTGCTGCAAAGTGGAGGTCGTGAAAGGCGCGTAAGGGTGGCGCTTCACCGGCTTCGCTTCGACCGAGCGCACCACGAAGGCGGCGGTCTCCAGCGCCTTCTTGAAGTCCTCGGCCTCCTGACCCGCGCCGATGTCGAGCCGCGAAATCTTCTTGCCGTCAGCGCCGACGAGGCGCGCCGTGAAGGGCTCGCCCGCCTTGGTCGTCAGATGGGCGACGAGCGACCAATATTCGCGTGCGACGAATTTCTCGATTTCCAGTTCGCGGTCGCAGACGAGGCGAAGCGCGACCGATTGCACGCGGCCGGCCGAACGGGCGCCGGGGAGCTTGCGCCACAGCACCGGCGACAGGGTGAAGCCCACGAGATAGTCGAGCGCGCGGCGGGCGAGATAGGCGTCGACCAGCGCCTGATCGATTTCGCGCGGATGCGCCATCGCCTCTTGGATCGCCGACTTGGTGACCGCATTGAAGACGACGCGCTCGATCTTCTTATCCTTGAGCACGCGCTTCTTGTTCAAAATGTCGAGCAAGTGCCAGGAGATAGCCTCTCCCTCACGGTCCGGATCGGTTGCGAGGATGACTTTATCGGCGCCCTTCACCGCCTCGGCGATGGCGGCGACGCGCTTTGCGCCCTTGGCGTCCATCTCCCAGACCATGAGAAAATCCTGGTCGGGGTCGACCGATCCGTCCTTGGCGGGAAGGTCGCGAACATGGCCGTAGCAGGCCAACACATTGAAATTCTTGCCTAAATATTTGTTGATCGTCTGCGCTTTGGCCGCTGATTCGACGATGACGACATTCATTTCGTGATAATTCCAGGAGGTGCGCCGGCTTGGCGAGCGGCGGAAGATGGTCAAAATGGGCGCCCCCTGTCAAATTGGCTAGTCCAGGGGCCGGAAGGAAAGCTGCGCCATGGAAAAGCCGATCAGGTCCCTGTCGGCCGCAGTGGAGGCGGTGGATGTCGCCCCTCGGGCCAAGCGCTCGAGCTATCCCGAGCCGTTCGCGGCGCGGGTTCGTGGCCGCGAGAAACGGTCGCTTGGCGACTTTTTTGGCCTGACCAATTTTGGCGTCAATCTCACGACGCTTGCCCCCGGCGCGCAGTCGGCGCTGAAGCATCGCCACAGCCGGCAGGACGAATTCGTCTTTATCCTGGAGGGAGAGCCGACGCTGCTGCGCGACGACGAAGAGATAACCCTGCGCGCCGGCATGTGCGCGGGCTTCCCCGCGCAGGGCGCAGCCCACTGCCTCGCCAACAGAACCGATCGCGACGTCGTCTATCTGGAAATTGGCGACCGGTCGGCAGGCGACGCGGCGACCTATCCCGACGACGACCTCGCTGCGGCGCTCGGCCCGGACGACCGCTGGATCATGACGCACAAGGACGGCCGTCCCTATTGATGCGCGGACGCGCGCGGCCTTGTTCGCGCGAGCTGGCTTGCTCGCCATCACGCCCTCCTGTATGAGCGGTCGCACGCGGCGCACGCCGTGCTAAGGCCTCGTGGCGGAGTGGCTACGCAGAGGACTGCAAATCCTTGTACGGGGGTTCGATTCCCTCCGAGGCCTCGCCTTTCTCACGCGAGAATTTGGCGCCATAATTTGAAGGCGCGCACTTAACGATAGCGCAGAAGAAGCGACCCGCGCGGTCAATACGCGCTGCATTTGGGTTCGGTTTCTTCGCAGTTGCGGTATAGTTGGGGCGACATCACATCGAAGAGGGTAACGATGCTGAATGCGTTGATTGCGGATGCGCAGGCGCGGCTGGACCAGGCGCGCCGCGAGTTGAAATCCGCCGTTCTTGATTTCGACGTCTCGGATGACAGGCTTCTGGAATTGCGGGCGTCGGCGCGCCGCGTCTATGACGAACTCAGCGCGCTCGACCGTAAGAAGCTGAAGAGAGGCTTTTTGGGCTTTTTGAAAGTCTGGTGATCGCTATGCGGCGCGTCGGCTCTTTCGTCGGCCGACGCGCGCTCCATAATTAATTTTAGGAGCGCGCGTTCATCGCGCCGCAGAACGAGGTCGCCAAATGATTAGTCCTGAAACGCCTCCCGGCGCCGAGGTAGTTTGCGTAGACGCGACTGCGGGCCCCTATGGCCGTTGCGAGGGCTTGGCCCGTGGCCTTATTTACACCGTTGCGCGCATCGCCCGCGGCATAGATGGCGGTCACGTCGTCATTCTTGGGGAAGTTTCGCCCTGGCGGACCTATGCGCCGCCATGGGGCGTCGTCGAGGTTGGTTTTGAGCTTCGCCGCTTCCGCTATCTCGATATCCCTGACGAACTGACGAGGCTGCTGCACGAGACGCAGCTGGAGGACGTCTAACCTTCCAGGTCATCGCCCCGCCGGTTCCTTAGGGTGCGGCGAGTCGAGTCGCGGCAGCAGCGGAGCGGCCGCGTCGGAGCGGCGGATGAAGGCTTGCGCGTCCAGCCCCAGCGCCAATTCGTCCCAGGGGCCGGCGAGTTCGAGCGCGATGCCCGGCGCAGAGTCGGCGGTTTGTCCGCCGCTGTCGGCTTCGCGCGCGATGGCTTTAACTGCGAGGTGGCGCTCCGGGAGGCGCGCCGAGCCGCCGAAGGCAAGCGTAAAGCCGGGTCCGCGCGCGACGCCCTCAGAGATGTCCGCGACGCCATTCTCTATCTTTACGGCGGCGCTCGCGGCGTCGAGCGTCGAACGGCCCGAGCGGATGTCAAAGGCGCTCGATAGAGGCCGCGTCTCCAGTCGGCGGAGCGCTTTCTCAAGATCGACGCCGGAGATCTCCCCGTCGATAAGAGCGACGCTGGCGCGCCCGTTCAGGTTCTGCATCAGCGTCGCCATCCGGTCGCCGACGCCGTCGACCGCGAGAGTCGCATTAAGCGATCCCGCCAGAACAGGTTTTCCATAAGAGTCCCAGAGCAGCGGGCCCGCTTCGACCGCCGTCATTTGCGCATTGGCGCGCAGCGACAGCCCGTCTGGCGAAGGCGCGATGGAAGCCCGAAACTTGAGTCCGCCGCGATAGGCGTGCGCCTGCGTTATTGCGAACTCCGCGGCGCCATCGCGCAACGTGACTTCGATGGCGGCGTCTTCGACCTTCAGCCGGCCGAGTCTGGCGTGACCGACGGCGAGATGCAGATCGACGTCGGCGCCGGAGAGGTCCGGGAGATCGAACGGCTGCTTGCTCCACTGTCCGTTCGCGGCGACAAGCGGCGGCGCGTCGGCGAAAAACGGCCGTAGGGAGAGGAACTCGCTTTGGAGGGCCGCCGTCAGCGTCGGGCGGCCATCCTCCTTCTGAAGGTCGATATCGCCGCGAAATTCGTTTCCGTCGACAAATAGACGTGCGCCCTTGAAGTGCGCTTCTCCGGGCGCGAGCGTCGCTTGCGCGGAGAATTGCGCGTCAGTGAAGGGGCCGGGCAGGGGCGCGGCGACGCCAAAGAGCTGCAGCGCCTGTTGCGCCGAAGGCGCGCTGGCCGCCGCGCGCCCCTCGAAGCGGGCGTTCGCGCCGAGTTGTCCCACCCCTTGTGCTTCAGCCCGAAGGCTCTCGCCGTCAAGCCGGCCCGTCACGACGGACGGTTCTCCACGTAACAGCGCTCCTGGACGCGCGACCCAGAAGATCGCCTCGAGCCGTTCGCCGTTCAAATCGAACGCGCCCGTCAGAGCCGCCGCCTCGCCGATGCGGCGCCATTCAAAATTCGCGTTTATTCGCTCCAGCGCGTAGACGCGGCTGCGGTAGGTGATCCGTGCGTCGCCGTCGACGATCGACACCACGCCAAACCGCACATTATCTGCCGCCGCAGCTTCCAGCGTCGCCGGCTTTGCGGCGGCCGCTCGGGCGGCTGCGCCGGCCACGCCGGCAGGCTTTTTATCCAGATCGATGCGGGCGCGCGGCCGGACGAGCTTCACCGAGGCGACTTTGAGGCGCCCCGCGATCAGCGGCAGAACGTCGACGTCGCCGCGAAGCTCGCTCGACTCGATGAGCAGCGCGCCATTCCGGTCGGCGAAAGCGACGCCTTCGACGGCGATGCTCGGACGCGGAAAGAGCGAGAAGCTCGTTCGGCCGCGCGCGGCGACATAAAGCCCCGAAGAGCCTTGGAGCTGGTCGGCGACGGCGTCCATGAGAGCGCCGGGCGAGAACAGCCACGGCGCAACAACGGCGGCGATCGCCGCGAGGGTTGCCCCCGCCGCCAAGGCCGTCGCCAATAGCCGAAGCGCAGCGCCTGAAGGGCGGCGCGCTTTCAGCGATGCGGAAGGCTTGTCGGTTATGGCGGAGGGCAGCAGCCGTGCTCCTGAAGCAAAGTCTTCGGACGTCGCTTGTCGCGGCCAAGGGCGGCGATATAGTGGCGAACAGCCGAGCCTAGCGCGCTTCGGCGCGCGACAGTTCGCTGCGGAGCGCGGTCAGGATCTCCTCGACGTAGAATGGTTTTTCGACCATGGCGTGCTCAAGATGCGCCTCGGGCAGTCCTGCGCGCCCGCATCCCGTCGTGAAAATGAAGGGGCAGCCGCGGGCGGCGAGCGCGTCGGCGACCGGATCAATCCTTTCGTGGCCGATATTGACGTCGAGCAAAGCCAGATCGACTCCATCCTCGCGGGACAACCGCACCGCTTCGTCGACGCTGCGCGCCATCCCCGCGATAACTAAGCCGAATTCCGCGAGCGTCTCTTCCAGCGCCAGCGCGATATAGGGATCGTCTTCGACAATCAGCAGCCGTCGCCCGAGCAAAGGATCGCTCGTGCGCTGGGAGTCATCTCTCGGAGCGGCCGAAGACGAAAGGCCGGAGCTGGAAACCGACATGAATAAATGGTGGGGCGGAATGCCGCAGTTGTCTAGCTTTCGGGCGGCTTTTGCAGCGAATTTGCTGCGAACATGGCGAACGCCGCCCAGACGGCGAGAGCGCACCAGCTCAGGATCGTCAGCCCGCCGCCGATCGGCGCGGCGAGAGGAAACAGTCTTTCCGATAAAAAGACCCGGGCGGCAAGGTCGCCCGCGAACAGCGTGACCCCCGCCTGGAGCGCCAGCGCGATAGCGGCGAGCCATTTCGCCTTTGTTCGCGGCGTCGTGCGGATAAGCGCCGCGAGGCCGACGCCGGCGCCAGCGTGGATCATGAGAAATTGGCTTGCCGTGGCGAGAAAAGGGCTCGCGTCGGCATGGGCCGCGGCGGCGGCGAGAGACACGCCGGCCGCTCCTTGAAGGGCGGCGATGGTCGCGATGGCGAACGACAGTCTCAATGGCGAACTCCGTGTCGCGCCTCCGCTGGATGGCGTTCCAGCTTTACGAGAGTCGCAGGCGTCATCGCCAAATTATAGACCTCGAGCAGAATCGACCAGCGTTCTTCATGTCGGATCGCCCCCTGCAACCGTCGTATCGCAGACGGATGGACTTAGCGGTGTCCAGGCTTTCTTTTCACTGCAACGGTTAGGAGAAGACCTCGTCTGTTTGAAAGGCGAGATCAGCTTTAGCGAGAGCGTGCGCGCAGCGGCCCAGCTCGGCGCGACATAAGGCGGCGCTCTCGCAAAGCTGGGCGCGCTTTCCTATATTGCCGCATGAAAGTTTGCGGGAGAGAAGAATGAGCGCAATGGGCGTCGTGATTTGTCTGGCGATAGCCGCCTCCGCCGGACTTGGCGTGTATCTCCGCATGCGGCAGACCGCGACGGTAGAGGCCCATCGCGATCAGGTGCCGCCGGATTTCGCGCAAGAAGTGACGCTCGACGATCATCGCCGCGCCGCCGAATACACGATCGCAAAAACGAAATTTTCGGTCGCCGAAACGATTTTCGACGCCGCGATGTCTATCGCGTGGTTGGCGCTGGGGCTCGCGCCGCTTTATGCGGCGATCGCCGCCTTCGTCGAACCGGGCCTCGTTCGCAGCGTTCTATTCGTTCTCGTCTTCGGCGTGATCGGCAGTTTGATCGATATGCCTTTCGCCGCAGCGCGCGCCTTCTGGCTCGAAGACCGGTTCGGATTCAATCGGCTGACGCCGCAAAAGTTTCTCGTCGACCAAGCAAAGTCCGGCGCGCTGGAGCTCGCCATTTCGACGCCCTTGCTCTTCGGCATGTTCTGGCTTCTGGGCGCCGCCCCCGACACATGGTGGCTCATCGCCTATGTCGTCTTCATCGTCATCGCGATTGCGATGACAGTGATCTATCCGACCGTCATCGCGCCGCTCTTCAATAAATTCTCGCCGCTTGAGGACGGCGCCATGAAGCGGCGCATGGAGGCGCTGCTCGCCAGATGCGGCTTTGAGTCGAAAGGCCTCTATGTGATGGACGCCTCGACGCGCTCCACGCATGGCAACGCTTATTTCAGCGGCTTCGGCAAGGCCAAGCGCATCGTCTTTTTCGACACGCTGCTCGAGAAACATTCGCCGGACGAGATCGAGTCGATTCTCGCGCATGAACTCGGCCATTTCAAATTCGGCCATGTGCGGCAGATGCTGGCGCTGGCGGCCGCGATCGCCTTCGTCGGTTTCGCAGTGCTGTGGTGGGCCTTCGGCACGGATGTCTTCGCCGGCTGGTTCGGCCTGCCGAATGACCCCGGCGTGGTGCTTGTCGCGCTGCTGCTTGCACGAGAACCGATCTCGCATGTCCTGTCGCCCTTGCTCGCGTGGCGGTCACGCCGCGCGGAGTTCGAAGCCGACGCCTTCGCCCGCGATATCGTCGGCAAGGAGCCGATGATCTCGGCTTTGACCCGGCTGACGCGCGACAACCTCGCAACGCTGACGCCCGATCCGCTCTACGCCACCTTCTATTTCTCGCATCCGCCCGTTCCGGTGCGAGTTGCGCACCTGCGCGCCGCGGCGTAGCGGGCGCGAGGCTCGTCGGCCGCGACTTCGTTACAGCGGCGATCCATTCGGTGCGATCGACGACGGCGCCGCCGCCGACGCAGTTGTGCGAACGACGATCGAGCTGTCGAGCGGCTCGGCGCCGACTGCATTGTCCGATGACTTTGGTTGGCAGCCATTCGCGCAACGCCACTTGCGGCGACGGCATTTGGTCGGATTGATCTCCTGGGACAAGCGCCTGTAGAGACCAAGGCGCGGAGAGCCGAGCTTGCTGGCGATCTATGCCCGTGCGAATGAAAGCATCGCCGTTGGCGTCGCCGAGCTGCAACCAAGAGGTCGGAGCGTGGATGCTTCTCGACGCGAGTTCGCCAAACTGGTCACCGCGAGCGGCATTGCGCTCAGCCTGTCGCGTCTCGCCCTAGCGAATGAACCTGGATTCGCCGCACGCGAGACGCTGCCTGGAAGGCAGCGCTGGAACCCGGCCGCGACGGGCGCGGGCCGGATTGATGGAGTCGCCAAAGTCACAGGAGCGAAGCTGTACGCGTCCGATTTCCGCGCCGCGGATCTCCCGGGATGGCCGACGCATACCGCGCACGCCATGCTGATTCGGACGGCGAACGCCACGCATATCTACGAGGGCGTCGATCTCGAGCGCTTGAGCGGCGCTTTGAAACCCTCCGTGATCGTCACTGCAGCTGATCTCGCGCGCATCGGCGCTCGCGTTCCCAAATTCTATTCAGGCGACCTGTTCTGCCCGCTTGGCAAGACGCCCTTGTATCTCGGTCAGCCGGCGGCTCTGTTGATCTATGAAAGCTTCGACAATTTCGATCAGGCGCGGCTCGCGTTACGCAATGAAACGCTACTGAAATTCGGCGCGGAAACGGGCCCCGTCGGCGAGCGTGACTACGGTGCGTTTCGATTCACGCGCGTCGCCGGCGCGACGCCTGACGCGCCCGACGTGTACTCGCCGGTCAAGGATGGCTGGGTCAGTCCAGGATTCTTTCAAGACGGCGGCGGCCCAATATGGGCGCGGCTTCCCGTGCCGACAGGGGCCGCCTACGCCAATGCGGCAAGCTACGGCGAACGGATCCGCGCGGAACTTGAGGCCGACACTCCAAATCTTCTCGTTCTCGACCGCGAATTCGAGACCCAATCCGTTGACCCGATGTTTCTCGAGCCCGAATGCGGTCTCGCCTGGTATGACGCTGAGCGCAAAAACCTCGAACTCGTTCTCGGCGTGCAGTCGCCGTACGACGCCGCAACCTCCGTCGCAACTCTGCTGGGCAACGCCCGCGCCAACTTCAAGCCGGCGCATATCAACGCGCATTTCGCATATATGGGCGGCGGATTTGGGGGACGCGACCACACGCCATTCCCGCTTTACGTCGCACTGGCGGCGATGTTCCTTCCCAATCGCCCCGTGCGGCTCGCCCAAGATCGCTATCAGCAGTTCCAGGGGGGAATTAAGCGGCATGCGTTCAAGATGCGCACACGCATCGGCGTCGATCGAGCGACAGGCAAAATCTCCGCATTCGCCGCGGATCATGTGCTGAATGGCGGCGGCCTCGCCAATTATTCGGCGAGCGTGGCGGCGGTTGCCGCCAATGCCGCGATAGGCATCTACGATGTTCCAAAAGTCGACGTCACCACAGTCGCGCTGCATTCACGCGGCGTGACGGCCGGGTCGATGCGCGGCTATGGCACGCTGCAGACGATGACGGCGCTGGAAGTGTTGATTGACGAGGCGGCGTCGACGCTGGCGATCGATCCGATCGAATTTCGCCGACGCAACGCGCTGAAGACCGGCGGTCGGACGATGGCGGGAAACACGTATGACGTCGTGGTTCGCACGCCCGAGATCCTCGACAGACTCGAAAAGCATGCGATCTGGCGACAGCGCGCCGAAGAGAAAGCGCGTGGGCGGCGCCCAGGGAGTGTCGTCGGCACGGGCGTGGCTTGCGTCACCAAGGATTACGGCAGTGGAGCCGACACTTCTTTGTCGTCAATCGAGGTCGACCCAAAGGGTCGGATCTCCATCCGCTGCGATCACGTCGAGATGGGAAATGGCATAGGGACGGCGCTTGCGAACCGGGTCGCGGCTCATCTCGGCGCCGTGGCCGACGAAGTCGCCGTCGCGGAAGTCGACCGCTTCGGCGCGCTCGGGCTCGTCACCTCCGGCGATTCCTACACGATGGACCAGGCGACGCAGGACGCCGCGCAACGCGATCCGCGCTGGGTTCCGGCGATCAGTTCGCCAACCAGCTCCTCGATTGGCGCGCACGTCGGGACTCATTCGGCGTCCGAAGCGGCCCGCGTCATCTTCCGGTTCGGCTTGTGGCCCGCGGCGCTCGAACTGTGGGGACTCGCGCCAACCGATCCGAGAGCCGCGAAATGGGAGGCGGCGCGTTGGGAGCAGGGGCGGCTCACGATGCCGGAGTTGAGACCTTTGCCGCTATCGGAGATCGCCGCAAGGGCCCATGCGCGCAAAGGCGTGACAGCGGCGATGGCGCACAGCTTCTCGCGCTGGTCATGGTCGAAAGCGACCTTTGCGATCGGCGGGCAAGAGTGGACGGCGGAAATTGATGCGCTGGCGGTGCGAAAAAGCTCAGGAAAATTCGTTCGCTTAGATCGCGCCGACGTCAAATACCCGCCCACCGTGTTCAACCGGATCGGGACGTCCTACACATCGTTGTGCGGCGCGCTGGTTCGTGTCGAGATCGAACGCGACACCGGCGCCTTGCGCATCGACCGGGCATATACAGTCCTCGAATGTGGTCGCGCGCTGACGCCTGAAATCGTGCTTGGTCAGGCGCAGGGCGGTTTCGCGATGGGAGTCGGCTACGCGCTCCTCGAATCTCTGCCGCTCTATGAAGACGGACCCGGCAACGGACAATGGAATCTCGGGCAGTACCTGATTGCGCGCGGGTCCGACCTGCCGTTGCAAGCGCTCGAGATCGAAATATTGCCCCCGCTGCCGAACGATCCGCCAAAGGGCATGGCTGAGGTCGTTATGATTCCCATCGTTCCTGCGTTGTTGAACGCGATCTTCGACGCAACGGGGCGTCGCTTCCACGCTTTGCCGGTGACTCAACAAGAGCTCAAGGGAGCGCTCACGTGACGACTGTGCGCATGAGGATCAATGGCCGCGCATATGGCCCGGTCAAGGTGCGCGATGAGCTGACCATGAATGACTTTTTGCGCGAGCGCCTTGGGCTCACCGGCACGAAGTTTGGCTGCGGCGCCGGGCAGTGCCTCAGTTGCGCAGTGATCATCGACGATCCGGACGGGACGAGCCACACCAGTCCAACCTGCATCGTTCCGGCGACGAGTTTCAACGGGAAATCGATTCGGACCGTGGAAGGCCATGCGACGAACGGCGAACTCACTGCGCTGCAAAGATCGTTCATCGACCATTTCGCGTTCCAATGCGGCTATTGCACAGCCGGCTTCTTGAACGAAGGACAGGTCCTGCTGGAGCGTCTGGCGAAGACGCCGGTGGCGCGCGCCGATCTCGAGAAAACGATCGCGGACGCGTTTGACGGACATCTGTGCCGCTGCACCGGCTACTTCAAATATCACGAGGCTATGCGCGCCGTCGTTCTCGCCGATCCGGGACGATATCTGACGTAGCGAAACGGCGTTTCGCATGAGTGCGGCGCAGAAGGGGGACCGAAGATGAAATTTGCGGTTCTCGCAGGGGTCGTGGGGCTAATGACATGCGTGACGTCCGACTGCCGATCGGCGACGCTTGCAACTCCAGAAAATTTTGCCGGCATCGGCGACGCCGCGGCGCGTTCCGCGGCTTTGTTTACCGAACTCGGCAAAGTCCTGACTAACCCGCGCTGCGTCAATTGCCATCCCGCCGGCGATCGTCCGCATCAGGGCGAACTGGGCCGGGTTCACCAGCCGCCGGTCGAGCGGGGACCGGATGGCCGAGGCCTCATGGCGATGCGCTGTCCGATCTGCCATCAGGACGCGAATTTTGATCCCGGCCGCGTTCCCGGTCACCACGAATGGCGTCTCGCGCCGCGCGAGATGGCCTGGGAAGGCAAAGCGCTCGGCGAGATCTGCGCGCAGATCAAAGACCAGGCGCGCAATGGCGGCCGTTCGCTGGACGCGCTTGCACGCCACATTGGCGGCGACACGCTCGTAGGCTGGGCTTGGTCGCCCGGATTTGGTCGCCAACCCGCGCCCGGAACGCAGAAGGAGGCGGGGGCGCTCGTCGAAGCCTGGATCAACACCGGGGCAGTGTGCCCGTAATAGCGGACGATAAGCGAACCCGGCGCGGCTTCCGGCGGCGATCGCACGACGTCCCCGCATCTATCGTCGAGACAGTCGCGCGCCGGCGCCGCGCCTTTGCTGTCCTCATCTCACTGGAGAGTCTCATGATGCCCACCACGCTCGCGACAAGCCGTCTTCGCACGCTGCTGTCGTCGGTTGTCGTTTTTGGATTATCGGCTTCGCCCGCGTGTGCGACGGAGCCGCCAAGCTACTTCACAGGACTTGTCGGCGCCGAGACGGCGAGCCCGGCCGACATCGCCAACAAAAATCTGCTGCAGCTGAATACATCGATGTTCCAGCTGTATGGCGACGCCGCGCAAATCTTCAAGAAAAACATCCTCGCGAAGCATCCGGTCATTCTCGGACTGTTTTCCGGCGCCGGCGGGCGATTTATCCTTTATCGCCCCGGCATGGCGCCGATTGAGGCGCCGCAGGCCCCGATCGTTTATCAGTTGCTGAAATCGGTTGGCCACAGCACCATGGCGTTGGCCGAAGTCGTCGTTCCGTATCTGAACAGTCCCAAGGACACGACATGGCGCGGCGCGTTGGCGGCGTATAGGAGCCGCATGCAATCCGCGCTCGACACGCTTGACGCGAGCGGCATGCAAAAAGACTGGCGAGCAAACAATCGAAGCATTCTGCAGAACAATATCGCGTTCATGGACGAGTGTCTGAAGAACAACGCGATCTCAGCGGAAGGCCTGCAAAAATTCGCCAAGAAGCAATCGCCGCTGCTGAAGAAAAATATCGCTTGGGCGGCGCAGACGCAGGTCGCCCATTGGATGGATGTCATCGGCGGTTGGAAAGAAATGCTTGGCGCCGACTGGGACAAGACCTATGCGGCCAGCAATACGATCTATGTCGCGCGCCAGAACAATGTCCTGTTTAGCGTGCTGGCGCAGTTCTTCGGCCCCGAGGCCATCAATGATCGCCTGATGCTGATCGAGACGATATCCTTCACCACGACGCCCGACGATATGCTGGAGTCGCTGACGCGGATCATCGCCGACCGCTCGGTGGGCGCCGCATTCTTCGGCGATTACCATCTCATGGATTTTGAATTGATGGGCGGAGACGCCCGGCAAGCGATCATCGACGAAGACGCGAAGCGCAAAATGAATGTGGTGCTGCCGCCGCAAGTGCCGTTCGGCTCGCACCAATGGCCGACGCTGATCACGCCGGGGCCCGGCGCGAAGAGCTTGAGCGATCTTCCGTGAACCTGAATCCCACATCCGCGATCAGGGCGCGAAATGTTCCTGAGTCTGCGGCGGGCCCGCTTCATTGCGCCATGGCGAGTCGAAAGCCACGGGCTACGCTCATCTCAGGCCAGCCGCCTGCATAATGGCGTCGACGTCAGCCAGCCATACTGCGTCGTCCGCTTTCAGGCGCAAAAGAACGCGCCGCAGCGCCAGGGCTCCGTCAGGCGTGCCGACGACAAATGGATGAATTCCGACGACCACAGTCGTGGCGCCTCGCGCGGGGTTGGCGCGAGCCTCAATGACCAGTTCCGACACATAGTCCAACCAGAGCGCCTCGATCTCTCGGGTCGACTTCATCCGCGCCAGATATTGCCCCATGTCGACTGTAACGGTCGGATAGGGCAGCAGGATGAGCGAGCCTTCCGGCGTCTTCAAGCGTGAGATGATATCGGAATCCATCTGGTCGAGCGTGTAGGCGACCCCTTCGGCGGCCATCGCCCGCATCGTGTCGCGATTGGCGTAAACGCTCGGACTCGACCAGCCCTTCGGCTTGACGCCGGCAGCTTTGGCGATGAGATTCAATGTGCGGCGAATGTAGGCTTGCTGCGCGGCGATCCCACCGCGGAGCGGCAACATGTGTGTCGTGTTGTTCATGCCGTGCGCGACGATCGGCGCGTTCGGCAGCATCGAACGGAACTCCTTCCATACGGATGGGCGCCTGCCGAAAAATTCCGCGTTCACCACTATAGTGAGCGGCACGTGAAGTTCTTGAAATAGCCGGCCGACGCGGACAATGCCCCAGTCGATTGCATATTGACGGAACGCCTCGTTCACGAGGTCAGGATTGCGGGACGCAAGATCTGGGCGGAAGATCGGACCATGGCCGAATCCGAACTCCTCCACGAAGAACGCGAAGCTGACCGCGACCTTTTTGCCGCCAGGCCAGGCGTCGGTGTGGATCGCTTCGCGCTCGAAACCGGTGACGCGATCAATTGGATCTTGCGCACCGCTCTCGTCGGGAAGCAGAACGGCAAAAAAAAGCGCAACTCCGACAATAAATTTTCGGTTCCGTGAGATATTGCACTCCGCCGGTTAGTCAGTCCGCCTTCGGGTTGGAAAACGCCAGTCTGCTCTTTAGCGACTCGCTTAGTGGGTTCATCATCATTTTGCGTTTAACTGAAATGACAGCTTGAACGTCGCCCCGCCGCTTGGCGTCGCCTCGACCCAGATGCGACCATTATGCGCCTCGATCAGCTCCTTGGCGATGGCCAACCCCAAGCCCGTGCCGGGGATCGAGTCATTCTTCCGCCAAAATGGCTCGAAGATGAGATCGCGATCCGCCTTCTCGACGCCGTAACCGTGATCGATCACTTCCAGCGTTGCGTTCGCGGCGACGCGCACATGTACCGTGCCGCCTTCCGGCTCGGCGCGAAGAGCGTTGTCGATGACATTCGCGATGACCGACTCGAGCGCCGGCCGATTCCCCTTTATGAATACCGGCGGGTTCGGCGCCTCCAGAACGATCTGGCGTCGCGCCTTCAGCGCGAGAAGCGCAGCGTCTGCGATCATCGTTCGAGTCAAAGCGACGAGGTCAATCGTTTCGTCGAGCTTTGTCGATTGTTCTCCGAGCCGCGCAGAAGCGAGCAGTTGCTCGACGATGTTGCGTATCCGCCGATGGTCCCGTTTCAGATCGTTCTTGAAGGTCGGTTCCTCCGGCGCGTCGAGCCTTACGCCAAGAACGGTGACGGGGGTGCGGAGTTCATGGGCCGCATTTGCCGCAAAGCGCTTCTGTCGCGCGACGCCAGCGTCGAGCCGCGCCAAGGCGTCGTTTACCGCGTCAACGAGCGGTCCGACTTCGCTCGATACGTCATTTGCGTCGAGGCGTTGGTGCAGGGAGTTCATGTCGATGCCGGCGGCTTGTTCCGCCGCGCGTCTGAGCGGCCTCAATCCCCATCGCACCGCGAACCAGGCCGCGCCTGCCGACATTAGTGTCGCCATGACGAAGTACCAGATCAACCAGCGCATGTCCTCGACGGCGACGTAGAAAATGTCGCTCCAGCGAAATTTCTGTCCGTAGACGGCGATATGGAGCCTGCCAAAGGGAGTCCACAGCGGCTCCATAAGGCCTGCACGGATGGCGCTTGGATCGCCCGGCAAAACAAAATGCACATGGGTCGGGCTGATCTCGATGAGCGGCCTCAGCATCGCGACAAGTTCGGGCGACGAGCCTGCAACGGGGTCTCGGCTCAGACCTTTGAACGCGGCGAACTTCATGCCGGGCGCGCGCGCGAGGTCTTCGACCAAGTCGGGCGGCGGCCTGAACTCCAGCACCATTGCGTCATTCATCGCTAATGAGGCGACGACCTGCTTTTTTGCGCGAATCGCTGACAACTCGTCGAGCGAAGTGGCGAAAATGTCGACGCCCCCGAGGCCAAGACCGATCGTAAAGAGCCAGGCGATCGTAAAGGCGATGATCTGAGCAAAGAATAGACAGCCGCCAATACGCAATACGAGAGAATGTCGTCTCAATTGAACGGCTCCGTCGCCATATAGCCAACGCCGCGAACCGTGTGGATGACGACTCCGGCATCCCATGCGATGAGTCGCCGCCGCAAGCGCGACACCGCCATATCGAGAGTGTTGTCCTGAACGTCGTCGTGTGGAGAAAAGACCTCGTCGAGAAGCGTGTCGCGCGAAACCACACGATTGACCCGCCGCAGAAGAGAATCGAGCAGGACCAATTCTCGCCGGTGCAGCGTGACGATTTTGTTCGAGATACGGACGTCGCGCGTCGTCGGGTCAAAAGATAGGGCGCCCAAGACGATCGGCTTTGGCGCGCCGCTTCCCGGACGCCGAACGCAGGCCCGTATTCTCGCGACCAACTCCTCTCCCTGGAATGGCTTCGTCACATAGTCGTCGGCGCCGAGATCGAAACTCGACACTTTGTCAGCCATGTCGTCCATAGCCGTCAGCATCATGATACGAATGCCTGGCCGCAGTTCTCGCGCGAGCGGCATGAGCGACAGGCCATCGCCATCAGGAAGACGACGATCGAGCAGAAGGAGGTCGTAATTCGAGCCTTCTACGGCTTCTCGCGCAGCGCTCAGACAGCGGGCTTGATCAACGTCGAAACCGGCTTGGGCGACTAACGACGCCGTCAAACGCGCCGCATCCAGCTCGTCTTCAACCAACAATATTCGCATGTGGGCGCCGCTCCCCTTCGCGCCGTCGATTATCGAATTTGGTCGCTAAATTCGCAAGACAGGACGGGTCCCCGCGAACGGCCGGCTGTTGCCCGAAAGACACAGCGTTCCGAATTTGCGTCAAAATTTCTCGCGTCAGACTCATGTCAGGCGTATCAGCCCCGCTTTGGCTATTTATTCTCCACCAGGCGAAGACGGCGACAATGCAGCGGATCCCACGCCATACGACAACGACGAGCGAGAGCGCGCGGACGCGCCTCGGACGCGTCCGTGCGATCCTGTTCAGCCTTATCGCATTTGTCATGGCGGTTCAGGGAGTTGTTCTCGCCTCGTCCTGGGCGCGAAGCGCTTCTCATGAAGAGATTGCCGCAGTCTCGATCGCGGCCGTCGTCGATTGTGCGCAAGATGACACGGGCTCGCCAGCGAGCGACGGTCACGCGCATAAGTGCTCTGTGGCCGGGCTCTGTTGCTTGGCAAGTTGTAAGGTGCAGACGTTTGGTCTCCCAGGGGCGGCATTTGGCTTGGCGCCCTGGCGCCGATTGGCGGCCGATGCTGTTAAGCGACACGCGCCCGCACGCAGCCGACTCGCGCTTGCCGGTTGGGCGAGCGCCTGGTCCTCGCGCGCCCCGCCGCGGCAGGCCTAATTCGCGGCTCGCGCCCTAAGCTCAACCTGCTTCTTCTTCTTCTCGTCTGCTCGAGCGCCGTGACAGTCGCTCTGGAGTTTCTCAATGAACTCGTCCGTTCTACTGCGCGGCGTTTCCGCCGGCGCACTGACCCTGCTCATCTCTTATGACGCCCGCGCCCAACAGGCGCTGCCGACGATCGACGTTGGTGGGGCGCGTCGCGCGCCGACGGCACGCGGCGCGGGAGAGCCCAATTCGACGCCGAGCGCGGCCGCCGCCGGCCAAACGGCCGCTTCTGAGCCGGGGGTTGCAACTCGCTTCCCAAGCGAGCCGAAGACGCCTGAGGAAGGCTATGTCGTGCGAAACGCCTCGACAGGCACGAAGGCGGATATTCCGATCAGGGAGACGCCTGTCACGATCAATGTCGTTCCCAAGCAGGTCATGATCGACCAGAACGCCACCAATATCCAAGAAGCTCTCGAAAATGTGCCCAGCGTTCATTCCAATAACAACGAGCTGGAAGGCTTTAATTTCACCATTCGCGGATTTAGAAGCCTTTACATCTATCGCAATAACCTCGCGATCCCGGCTGGCGAGGGCAATCCAGGCGGGTTCGACACAGCCAACCTGGAGCGCATCGAGGTCTTGAAAGGTCCGGCATCCGTTCTGTACGGGCGCGCGGAACCTGGCGGCCTCATAAACCTCATCACCAAAGAACCGCTGGCCCACCCGCTATATCGCGTCGAGCAGCAGATAGGCTCTTTCGACTACTATCGCACGCAGTGGGATTTTTCGCAGCCGGTCGCGCAAGTCCCCGGTCTCGCTTACCGCGTTTCCGGCGCTTACCAGAACAACAGATCGTTCCGGACCTTTCAGGGCGGCGAGCGCGTGCTCATCGCGCCGGTCGTCAGCTATCGACCGAGCGACTGGACGGAGTTTACCGTCGATACGCAATTTCTCGGTCAACGCGCGCAAAGCGATACAGGCGTCCCGATTTTCGGCGCCCGTCCCGCGCCGATCCCGTTGAGCCGCTCCTTTCAGGAGCCGAACGATCCGCGCGACCGGATCGACAGCTTCAACATTGGCTACAAATTCAGACAAAACCTCAATGAGGATTGGAAGATCACCAATCGGTTCAATTATGCGGCGACGCCGTATCTCTCCAAGCCCAATATTGTAGGCTACTGTGTCGACATAACCTATTGCGTCGACGCCGACGGGCGGACACTGCAACGCTATTCGCAATATCAATCCATGAACGGCAACGCTTTTTCAACGAACATCGATCTCGAGGGCAAATTTGTCGCGCTCGGCGGAAAGCATATTTTCCTGATGGGACTCGACTATCTAAACGGCTATTATGACTATTATTTCAGTAGTGGAGCCGGAACCTATCCCATCGATATGTTCTCTCCGGTTTATGGAACTGTGCCGCCCTTCGCCTATTGGGACGCCCTAGCCGGCACTGGTTTCAAGGGCCATTCGTCGGTGCTCACCCGGCAAAAGGGCTTCTATGTTCAGGACCATGTGACTTGGTTCGATACGCTGCATGTGATGCTCGGCGCGCGTTATGATGTTGGCGACGTGACGGTCGGAAGCGTGAATGGCGGCTTCGACGACGTCACGGGCGCGCCTCTCTACAATTCGAGCAAACAGCTGGCGATCGCTGATCGTCTCGCTTCGCCAACGCTAGTCGATACAGGTTGGAGCCCGCGCGCCGGCGTCGTCTATGATGTTTTGCCTCAGCTCAGCGTCTATGGAAGCTATTCGCAATCGTTCGGCCTGAACAATGGAATCTCCGCCGATGGGCAGCCGTTTCCGGCGCAGCGCGGCAAGCAATGGGAAGTTGGCCTTAAGTCGGAGCCTCTTCCGGGCCTATCGGCGACGCTCGCCTTCTATCAAATCACCAAGTCCGGCGTTCTGACCCGTGATCTTTCCTCGGCTAATCCAGCCGCCGTTACGACGGGAGGTTTGCAACGTAGCCGCGGAATCGAACTCGACGTTATCGGGCGGGTTTACGATCGCATCGCGATCATCGCCAATTATGCCTATATGGACGCGAAGGTGATTTCAGACTCCGCTAAGGATCCCCTGGATCCGTACGGCAGCGGCTTCCTGTATAATCACCTCGTCAATGCGCCGCGCCACGCGGGAAAAATATTCGCCACTTACGATTTCGGCGATAATGGCCTTGGCTTACGCGTAGGCGTCGGCGTAACCGCCTCGACGCATGTATGGGGCGATCTGCAAAATACTTTTCTGCTGCCCGGATGGGCGCGACTCGACGGATTCGCCAGCTACGCGACGCTTGTCGAAGGCCATAAGGTCACCGCTCAGCTCAATCTCAAGAACATCAACAATGCGCAATATTTTACCGGCGTCGACAATTTCTTTAACGCGTCGGCGCGTTTCAACGCGCTGCCCGCCGCGCCTTTCACGGCGGTTGGGCAGATCAGAGTGGAGTTCTAGCGATGCCGCGCGCGCTGTTGTATGGCTGCATCGCTGGGTGGGATTGGCGATGGCGGGCTTTTTGATCGTGGTCGGGCTGACGGGATGCCTGCTCGCCTTCTGGCTTGAGATCAATCAATGGCTCACGCCCGAACTCTATCCCGGCTCCGGCGCCGGGATAGAGCTTGACGCAGCGACGCTTGTGCGGCGGGCTGAAACCTTGGTTCCGGGCGCGCAAGCGCGCACCGTGTATCTCGGCTACCCTGGTTCAGCTCAGATCGGCATGGAGGCGCGCGATGGCGCGCCGCCGCTCGACTTCGAGTACATCCATCTCGATCCGATCGATGGCCATGAACTCGGGCGCGTCACATGGCATGGGCTGCCGAGACGCAAGAACGACATCATGCCCTTCGTCTACGGCCTGCACATGTATCTCGCGATGAGCGGCATCGGCGAGTGGATTCTCGGCGCCGTGGCGCTCATCTGGACGATCGACTGTTTCGTCGGCTTCTACCTGACGTTGCCGGCGGGCGGCGAACGCTCGCGCAAAGGCTTCTTTGCGCGCTGGAAGCCGTCTTGGCTCATCAAGCTCAAGAGCTCCTTCTATCGCGCCAACTTCGATCTGCATCGCGCGAGCGGCCTGTGGCTCTGGGCGATGCTGCTCGTCTACGCCTGGTCGAGCGTCTTTTTCACGCTGCCGAATTTCTATACGCGCGCGACGCAACTCGTCCTCGATTATGAGGCGCCCGTCTGGGCGCAGGACGGAACGCCGCAGAATGATGCACGCGCGCCGATGGAATGGGAAGCGGCGCAGGCGACCGGCGAGCGGCTGATGGCGGAGCAGGGGCGCCGACACGACTTTACGATCGAACGCCCGCTGGCGCTCTACAATCTGCGCAACAAGGGCCGTTATGAATATCGCGTGCGCTCTTCGCGCGACATCGGCGACAAGGCGGGGTCGACCTCGATCCTGTTCGATTCACGCTCGGGCGAACTGAAGACACTCAGTCTGCCGACGGGGCATCGCAGCGGAACGACGCTGACCACCTGGCTCGTCGAGCTGCACACGGCCAATCTCTTCGGTCTTCCCTATCGCATCTTCGTTTGCGCGCTGGGGCTGGTCATCGCCATGCTCTCCGTCACCGGCGTTTACATCTGGTGGAAGAAGCGGGCGGCGCGGGTGGCGCATGAGCGGCGGACGGCGCCGCAGCCTGCGCCGGCTGAGTGACGGCCTGCAGTTTTGATGCGGATGTGTTGTTTATTGCGATGGAGCGACAATTGGATTTCGATTGCGCAAAGAGGGGAAGCCTTGTCCAGAATCTGCGCCGCGCGCTGCCTCTCTCGGCGCATCCTAAGCGGGCGCTCATCGGCTTTCTGCGCGAACGTGGCGTCGTCACGCGCGGCGCGCCACGGCTCGTCGTCCTCGATATTTTCGACGCCGGCGCGGCGGGCGGCGTGATGTGCCGCTTCGCCATCGCCGAGGATGGCGAGGCCTCAAGCTTCATCGCGCCGCTGGAGCAAGTCGCGCTTCAGCGCAGACATCCCGACCGCTTGAGCGCCGGGCGTCGCCGGAAGGCGCCACCGCCTAGCGCGGCATGAAGGCGACGTTCGCCGCTCTGCTTTGCCTATGCGTCGGCGCCGCGCAGGCGCGCGCCGAGGAAGTGCGGGAGGAGGCGCGCAAGGAGAAACTGCAAAGCGACCACAAACAGCGCGATAAGGAAGAGACCGGCGCTACGGACGAGAGCAGGCCGAAAGGCCAGGAACAGAACAAGGAACGTAACAAGGAGCGCAGCCAAGTCGAGCGGCGCTCCGACGCGCCCAATGCGCAAACGCTGGGTCGCGACCAGAGCGGCGTCTATGTCAACGAACCGGCGACAAACTCCGCTTTTTCGCCGAGCTTCGTCATGCGGGGCTTTCCGGCCGGCGTGACGCTCTTTGACGGCGCCTCACATGGCTTCACCGCCCAGGACGTCGATCTCTCGACTGTCGATCACGTCGAATTTTTCAAAGGTCCGAGCGCCATGCTGTTCGGCAAGGGGCTCGGAGGTTATGGCGGCGCGGCGAATTACATCAGAAAGGCGCCGACGCAGGAGAGGTTCGCGCGCGCCGCATCGACATTTGGCAGCTTCGCCGTGCGCCGTCTCACGGTGGACGTCAATACGCCGCTCAACGATGATAAGAGCCTGTTGTTTCGCCTCACCGGCTCGGCGCAGAGCTTGGGGAGCTTCGTCGATTTCGTGGGCTCCCGCACTTTTGACGTTGCGCCGATGATCGCCTTCACGGCCGACAACGGCGATCGGGCGACGTTACGCGCCGAACATAATGGCGCCCGGCGGGTGTGGCGCGATGGCGTGCCGGCCGATCCGGTCTTCCTGCACATCCCGCGCGAATTCTACGCTGGGCTTCCCGCCAATGAGCATGAGACGCCTTTCTTCGACGATCTCACCTTCAGCTATGAGCATGCCTTCAACGCCGACTGGAAGGTCGCTGCGGTCGTCGACTATTTCCTCTATGCCGACCGCTGGGGCTGGTTCACCGGCTGGGGCTATGACGGTTTCCAGTCGGTCGTCTTCGGCAATCCGGTCCGCGCGCGGACCGCCAACCGCAGCTTCGACGCGCAATTGCGCCTCAACGGCCGATTCGACACCGGCTTCCTGTCGCATACCGTCTTTCTCGGGCTCGAACATTGGGACTTTTATTTCGGCTACAATAATGACGTCGCGCGCTATGAGGCGGCGCCGCTCAATATCTTCGCGCCCGTCTATTCGCCGGGCGTCAGTTACGCCGGCGCCTTGTGGTCGAATGGCGTGGCGCGCGCTATCAGCCGTTCAGTCTACGGCCAGGACCTCATCGATCTCAACGAGAACTGGCGCATCCTGATCGGCGGGCGCTACGATCTCCTCGCCCAGCGCGAACGCGTGTTCGACCCGCTCGGCGCACTCACCGGAGAGCCGACATCGAGCCTGAGCAAGGGGACCAAGGGCTATTTTTCCCCACGCGCCGGCATTCTCTATCGGCCGAACGAAGAGACGCAGTTCTTCGCCGCCTACGGCAGGTCGCTCATCCCCAACACCGGCGTGCGCATTCAAAGCGGCGAAGCGCCGCCGCCGCAGCAGGACACCCAATATGAACTCGGCTTCAGGCGCGAGTTCCTCGATCGCAAAATGAGCTTCGAAGTGGGGCTCTTCGACATCACCCGCGACAATGTCGCGATCCCCAATCCAGCCAATCCGAGCGGCTTTTACTCCGTCGTCACCGGCCAGCAGCACAGCCATGGCGTTGAGGTCAATCTCGGCGGCGAAATCCTGCCGAACCTCAAAATCAACGCCGCCGCCACTTTCCTGCATGCGCTCGTGTCGAAGGACGACAACATCCCCTCGCAACAGGGCAGCGATCTTCTGGGCGCGCCAAGACGCGTCTATAGTTTTTCCGCCAGTTACGCCTTCGACACGGGCGAGCTGAAAGGGCTGGAATTCGGCGCAAGCTACTATTACGCCAGCCGCCTCGAGGCGACGCTGCCCAACACCTACGGCTTCACTCTGGCGCCGCAACAGATGCTCGGCGCCACGCTCGCATACAGCTTCAGCGACAGTCTCAAGCTCGAACTCAACGCGGCAAATCTCACCAACCGCCCGAACTGGACCTCAAACGGCGCTCTCTTCCATGGCGAGCCAACGACCATCGCCGCCACCCTCATATGCAAATATTGAGGTGGGATGGGCCGCATAGCATTTTGGCGCCGAATCAATCGCGCACAGGCCACAAGAGCGCGCCCCTGCGCACGCTTGTCGCCGCATCAGGCGGGAAAACGGCGGGATTTGGGGTTCCCAGTTTTGTTCCGATTTGGCGCGCCCAAGGGGATTCGAACCCCTGTTTTCGCCGTGAAAGAGCGTAGAATATGCTCCACAGTGCTCCACGCCAATTTCATATCCTGCTGAAATGCATGAAGTTAGTTGTCTATCGCTTCTCTCTTGTGTGCAGCGCTATGCCCCGATATATTGGACACATATTGGACAAGAGGGGGTTTTCGCCGTGGCAAAGACGGTCCGCGACGCCAAATTGGACAGCCGCGCAGCGCGCGAGAAACTGAAGCGCGCGCCCAAGCCTTATTTTCGCGCGCTCGATAGCGGCCTCCATCTTGGCTATCGGAAGGGCAAGAGCGGGGGGAAATGGGTCGTGCGCCGCTATCTCGGCGGAGAGCAATATACAGTTGAGACTATCGGGACCGCCGACGACATTCAGGACGCCGACGGCAAGACCATTCTGAATTTTAGCCAAGCGCAGGCCGCGGCGCGCGAGCGCGCGCAGGAAGCGCGGGGGACCAAGGCAACAGGGCCATTCACCGTCAATTGCGCCATGGACGAATACCTCGCCAGGAAAGAGGCTGAGGGCTCGAAAGGCCTCGTCGACGCGAAGAACCGCACGGAAAATTTAATCCGCCCGACGCTCGGCGACATTTTAGTTCGCGATCTGACCCGTGACGGCTTAACGAAATGGCTAAATGGGATCGCTAGGCGGCCGCGTCATGTGCGCGGCAAGGCCGGCAAAAAATCGCGGGCCCTGCCAGCGCCGACGACGGAAGAAGAGAAACGCCAGCGCAAATCGAGCGCCAATCGCACGCGGACAGTGCTGTGCGCTGCGCTAAGCCAATCATTCCACGATGGGAGAGTCGACTCGGACGCTGCATGGCGGGCCGTCAGGCCCTTCCGCGAAGCCGATAGCGCGAAGGTCAGATATTTTTCGGTCGACGAATTCCGGCGTCTTGACAACGTCACCCAAGGGGATTTCCGCCAGCTCCTCAATGCGGGGGCGTTCACCGGCTGCCGTTACGGCGAGCTCACCCGCCTGCGCGTTGGCGATTTCAATCCCGACGCCGGCACGCTCTTCGTGGGGAAAAGCAAAAGCGGAAAGGCCAGACACGTCGTCCTGACTGAAGAAGGGCAGCGGTTCTTCCGCCAGCTCGTTGCCGGGCGTGAGCCATCCGAGTGCATGCTCAAGAGGGATGGCGGCGGCGCATGGGGATCGTCGCATCAGATAAGGCCAATGAGAGAGGCTTGCGCACGCGCCAGGATCACGCCGCCCGCGGGGTTTCATATTCTGCGCCACACATATGCGAGCCTCTTAGTGATGGCTGGCGCTCCGCTGAACGTCGTTGCTACAAATTTGGGCCACGCCGACACCCGCATGTGCGAGAAGCATTACGCCCACCTCGCGCCGTCCTACATCGCCGAGACGATCCGAAAATTCGCGCCGACCTTCGGAACAGTAGAAGAGAGCAACGTCGTCGAAGTGCGCCGAGGCGACGTCCGATGACGACAGAAAGCGTCGCTCGTGATTGCATTGCGGACTCGGCAGAAATCCCGCCTTGGGTGCCACAATCGGTTAAGCAAATAGCGCTGGCGCTTCCTGTCTGGAAATCGAGGGATGGGGATCCCCTCGGACGGAGGCTGTTGCTCGACGAGCGCATGGAGGGTGTTTGGAGGGAACTCGCCAAGCATCCCGTAGGGGCTCTCACGTATCAGAGCGATTGGGAAAAACTGGGACATTGGCAGTTGGAACAGGGTGACGTTTCGGATCAAGATCGAGCCTTCGCTGCCTTCTTCGTCCGCGTCGTATTCCGGTTTTGTGACGGCCTACCCGTGCGAACTCGGTCGGATGCAGAGGCCGACGCGAAGCCGTATTCAGACGCCGCCGATATCTGCCAGCAGGAAATTGACAGCGGGCTGCTATTGCCGGAGCTCGTGAGAGCTTACGCGGCTGTGCAGCGCGATCTCGCTTGGAAAGCGCAGATGCGGGCAGGGAGCCTTGGTAACGACGCCACCATTGTGGGCCGCAGCGCAAAATTGCGTGCCGACGACCGCCTGCGCGTCGGGTGCCGCTTCATAGGAAATGCAACGCGCGCGATTTTCGGCATGTCGCTTATTGGCCAAGTGAGAACGATTGCTGAGGTCGTCTTTGAAAATGACCTCAGCGAGCGAAATGTTCGCAACTGGGTCGTAGACACGTCCGAAATCTAACTCCTGCTCCAAGAGCGGGGCGCCAATAAGCGAACAGTTAGTTGGCGGATTAAAATCAACAGCAATTCGACAGATGCTGCGCTCGCAGTCTCACAGATTGGAGCGTAGCACTATGGACGATATAGCAGCATTTACACGCCGCGAATTCTGCGCAGCACACAGGATGTCCGAGAGCGCCTACTTCGAGCTGAAGCGCGCAGGCCGCGGTCCCCGCGAGATGCGACTCGGGGCTCGAGGTGTCCGCATTACGAAGGAAGCCGCCGCCGAGTGGCGGCGCCGCATGGAAGAGATCGCGGCCGAAGAGATCGCGGCCGCGGAGTCCGCGTCTTTGAACGGGAAAGAGAAGGACGCGGAGGAATCGACGTCCTCGGACGAGGAGGCCGCGTGAATGGCCGCCCCGAAATGGCGAGGGCCGCTCCTGCGTGATGCAGGAAGCGACCCTCAGACGATCGAGCACCTTGGCCGGCAGCTCGATTTGGAAGTTATCGGAACCGGTCCGCAGCGGCAAGCAGCTGATCGCACTAATCGCACGTCTCGTGCAACGATCGCGCAGCTCGTTGGAGGCGCCCGATGACCCTCCTCGCGCCGACTGGCAACTTGCGCCCGATGCGCCCCCACCAAGCCTGTGCACTAGAAGCCCTGCGCGCCTCGTTGCGCGCGGGGAATAAACGCCCGCTGCTTCAGGCGCCCACGGGTTTCGGAAAGACATTGACCGCGGCGCACATCATTGCGCGTGCTCTTGAGAGGGATTATCGGGTCGTCTTCACGGTGCCGGCGCTCAGCTTGGTGGAGCAGACCGCTGACGCCTTCCGTAAAGAGGGAATCGATTGCGTCGGCGTCTTACAGGGCGACCACGCCCTTACGGATCCGTCGCAGCCGGTCCAAATCTGCAGCATCCAAACGCTCGCGCGGCGCGAAAAGCCGGAGGCCGCGCTCGTCATTGTCGACGAAGCCCATCGAATGTTCGAGTCCGTGAATGCTTGGATGAGTCACCCAGCCTGGGCCGACGTTCCGTTCGTTGGCTTGTCGGCGACGCCCTGGTCGCGCGGGCTCGGGAAATATTATGACGACTTGATCGTCGCAGCGCGCGCCGCTGAGCTGATCGAAGCCGGCTTTCTTTCGCCCTTCGTCGTCTATGCGCCGAGTCAGCCCGATCTAACCGACGTTCGCACGGTCGCGGGCGAATTTTATCAAGGTGAACTCGCCGACGCCTGCAACAAATCAACGCTTGTCGGCGACGTCGTCGCGACATGGCTCGCGCGCGGCGAGAACCGCCCGACGCTCGCCTATGGCGTCGACCGTGCCCACGCGGAGCATTTACAGCAGCGCTTCCTCGAGGCGGGAATTGCCGCTGAGTATATCGATGCCTTCACAGACAACGCCGTGCGCGAGCGCATCTTTCGCCGCTTCCGCGCCGGCGTGACGAAGATCATCACCAACTGCGCCACTCTGACGACGGGTGTCGACCTGGACGTTAGATGCATCATCGACGCGAAGCCAACGAAGAGCGAAATCCTTTTTGTTCAAACCATCGGGCGCGGACTGCGCACGGCGCCCGGGAAGGACAAGCTGATCGTTCTCGACCATGCTGGAAATCACCTTCGCCTCGGCATGGTCACCGACATTCATCACGAACATCTCGACGCTGGCGAGCGGCGAGCGGCGAGCGGCGGGCAGCGAACGCAGCGAACGGAAGCCGCCGCTGCCGCGGCTCTGCGAGGCTTGTTCGGCCGTCATGCCGCGGACGGCCGTTGTTTGTGATCAATGCGGAACGGTCCGTGAAGCCAAGTGCGAAGTCGACGCAATCGACGGCGAACTCGTCGAACTCGGCTCGGGGACGCGCGCGGAGAAACGAGAGCCTACCGCCAATGAAAAGCGGGAATTTCTCGGAGAGCTTCGCTTCGTCGCCGCAGCGCGTGGGTATTCCGATGGTTGGTCATCTCATAAGTTTCTGGAGAAGTTTGGCCATTGGCCCAACGATGCATGGACGCGCAGCGCCGGGCCGATCGCGCCATCTTTGAAAACGCGGAATTGGATCCGCAGCCGCCAAATCGCGTTCGCCAAGGCCAAGCGGAAGGCGGCGCATGGCTAGAAACGGCCACCGCGCCCGTTGTTCAACAGGCGGCGTGCCGCTCAGCAAGCCGCAGCGGAAGCGTCTCTCGCCGCCGCGGCGCACGACGTGGGCGCGAATCTGGGTCGATGAGCTGGAGGGCGAAACGCGCGCACGGCTGAGCGTCAACGCGCGCCGCGCGCTCGACGCGCTGATCTGTCATCATTTCCGCAGCGCGCAGGCCGATAACGGCGCTCTACAGGTTTCGCACAAGGCGTTCGAGCGCGCGGGAGTCGGCCACAAATATATCACCGCGGCGCTCGCCGAACTCGAAACTGCCGGGCTGGCGAGAAAGTCCGGAAAGGGCCTGCCGAGCAATCCGTGGATGGCGCGGCCGAACCTTTATGAGCTTCCTAGCTATCTCCCTACGCAAGGCGTTCAAGCGGCGGCGAAACGCCGCTTCGTGTGGATCCCTGTCGACGTGATGGAGAGCACGGCGTGGCGCTCTCTGTCGATCAATGCCCGCCGGATCATCGACCGGTTGCTACTCGAAAACTTTCGTCACATGGGCGTCGAAAACGGGAAGCTTTGCGTTTCGGTGCGGCAGTTCGAGGAGTGCGGCGTTGCGATGCGCTTGGCGAAGAGCGCCATCGCGGAGCTTGTCGACGGCGGGCTGGTCGCGGTGATGCCGGGCGTAGCAAGCGGGAGTCTCGCCCCGCCAAATCTCTTTCGGATCACATTTCACGGCACGCTTGACGACGACCCCACGTGGGCCGCCGAGAGCCAGCAGGAGACGATCGCCATGTCCAATGAAAAATTTTTATCACACCCCCCAAAGGTGAAGCGGGCACACCCCCCAATCGTGAAGCGGGAAAAGCCGATTCACACCCCCCAATCGTTAAGCGGGGCGGCCAAAATCACACCCCCCAATCGTGAAGCATCTATAATATCTTCGGGCGGTGGGTGGTCGGGAGTATGTTCTACGGGAACAGTCCCCAGCCCCGATATGCCCCCCAGCCCGGGCCCGACGGCGCGAGCGATGCGCGTTGAGGCTTACGCGATGGCGCACGCCAACTGGATTCGCCGCTTCGGCCTGCCGACGCATGACGAGGTCGCGCTTATGAGGGCCTGCTACGTCCTGCCGAAGACGACGGCGGCCGAATGGACGATGATCTCTGCGCACTTCACGGAAACGATTGCCGAGCGGAAGGCGTCGACGGTCGATGCTGGGCTGCTCGCCGCGGAATGAGCCTGCCCCTTCCCACACCGCCGTGCGCGCGTGGGAGCGCCCGTTGCGCGCCGCATCCAAACCGTCAGCGCGATGCTGATCGCCCACCCCCGCGAAGCGCGTCACCATCGCGTCGAAATGACCTCGCCGCTTCGACAGTGGTGGCCAGTGGAGCGCCGCCAACCGTGCATGACAGTGAGACGAGAGACAGGACCCACACAAACATAAGGGGCAGGGAAGGGGACGCGCGCCGCGCGCGCGGCCACCCGCGCGCAGCGTCGGGGACGCCGACTAAACCCAAACCCACAAAACAGCGACCAGCCATAACGCGGATCATCCGCACCCGCCCAACCCGAGACGTCGAAAAATTGATCGATGATGGAAGAGAAAGACCGCGCCGACTCATCCACCGATCGTGACTTTTTGTGTCCGGCGGGCGTTGCTGCAATCGCGTCATTTTGGGTGCCCATTTCGCGTCACTTCGCCTGAGCAAGGCGAAAACAACAGCTAAGCGCAGCGATAAGAAGCAACAAATATAATGCGTTTGCGTGCGCTGGAAATTATGCTGTCCAATATGTGGCCAATAAAGGCTGCGGACGCGCACATGACGAACGTGTTTCGTCAGCCACCCGTCCGCCATGCGAGAGCGACGCAATTTTGTTGAAGGGGCGCACGATGCAAGCCGCAGCGGCAATCGACACTACTGCGAAGAAACTTCGTAGCGTGCTCACGAACGACCCGCGCCGTCTTGCGGGTGTATCGATGCACACGCCGGAGGGGCGTCGCTTCAAGGATATCGTCGACGCGATTCTCGTCGAGTTCGGCGGTGATGCTGACGTGACGCGAGTCCGCGAACTTGCGAGTTTGAAGTTCTCTCACGAGATGATTCAATCCGAGGTCATCGCGGGCGATCTTTCGAAGGCTGTCGATCTCGTTCGGCTGAGCAATTTGATCGCGCGAATGGAGCGCGATCTCCGGCGTCGCAAAGCCGCCAGGGCGGCGATGACGCCGCAGCCGAATTCGTTGCAGAGCATCATCGCCCGCCACCAACGCGAAGCCGCAGAGAAGGCCGGCGCCGGCGCCGGCGACAATGGGGATGGGCGTTGATGATCGCCGCTCTCGCCCCTGCCGATCGCGCAGCGCTGTATCGCCTTGGCGAAGCGGTTCACCGCGCCGCTGCGAGCGGCGAGGGACGCTGGGCGTCGTTCCCAATAGTGCGATCGTGCGTCGGCGAGCTGATGGCGTCGATTCGTCGTGATTGCAGCGCCGCGGACGCGGAAGAGGTCGCCAAGCGCCTTGTAGGGACCGCTGACTATCGCGAGCGATTCGATGGCGCGATTGAGTTGGCCTATGTCGAAATCCTCGCCCACGGCGTCCGCTGGTCAGCGGAGGCGCTGTCTTGAGGCCTCTCGTCAGCTTGCGCGCAGCGCTCGACGATCCAGCATTGCTCGGCTCGGTCATGGCCGGCGCAAGTCGTGAACCGATGAGAGCACTCCTCCTCGCTTCGCAGGGCGAGGCGCTCACGTCATCGGAGTTGGAGCACTATCAGCGGTTGACGCAGCGAGAGGCGCCGCCGACACAGCGTGTGCGCGAAATGCACATTCTCGCCGGTCGGCGATCGGGGAAGAGCAGCGGCGTCGCCGCGCTCGCTTGCTACTTGAGTGGCTTGTGCTCCTACGAAGATTGCCTTCAGGCTGGCGAACGCGGTCTGGTTCTCTGCATCGCGGCAAGCACGCGCCAGGCGCGCACGATCCTCGATTACATCTCGGGTTGCCTTGACGCGTCACCCCCGCTTTCTCGGTTGGTGACGGGCCGAACACAATGGTCGCTGTCGTTATCGAACGGCATCGATGTGGAAGTCAGGGCTGCGGATCATCGCGGCTTGCGTGGCCCCACCGTTGTCGCGGCGCTCGCCGACGAAATCTGCCATTGGCGTTCAGACGAAAGCGCTTCACCTGATACGGAAATCATCGCCGCGGTTCGGCCGAGCCTGGTCACGACGCGCGGTCAACTGATTTCGCTGGGTTCGCCCCATGCCAAGCGCGGGTTCGGCTATCAAGTTTGGCGCAAACACTTCGGCGAAAAAGGCAACCCGCGCATCCTTGTCGCCTGGGGTCCGACGCGGGCGTTCAACGACACGGTGCCGGCGGAAGAGATCGCCGCCGCTTACGAGGAGGACGCCGCTCGGGCGTCAGCCGAGTGGGATGCGCAGTGGCGCAGCGACATTGATACGTTCGTGTCGCCGGAAACGGTTGCGGCCTGTGTGATCCCTGGCCGCTTCGAACTGCCGCGCGTCTCCTGCGTCCGATACGTCGCATTCATTGATGCCAGCGGTGGCAGTGGCACCGACAGCATGACGCTCGCGATCGCGCATCGCGAACGCATCGGCGAGCGCGATGTTGCCGTTCTCGACCTTGTTCGCGAAGTTCGACCGCCATTCAGCCCTGACGTCGTCACCGTCGAGTTCGCAGGGATCATTCGCGGCTATGGGATCTCTCGCGCAACGTCCGATCGGTGGGGTTCCGCTTGGGTCTCGGAAAGTTTCGGCAAGCACGGCGTGAGAGTTGAGCAATGCGCGCGGCCGAGGTCCGATCTTTACCGCGAAATGCTTGCGCCGCTGAACTCAGGGCGCATTGAACTCCTCGATAATCAGCGGCTTGTTGCGCAGTTGTGCGGACTTGAGCGCCGCACGGCTCGTTCCGGCCGCGATTCGATTGATCACGCGCAAGGACAGCATGACGACGTCATCAATGCCGCCGCCGGCGTGCTCGTCGAAGCGCTTGGCGGGACGCAGCTGATTGAGTTCTCGGAGTCGATGATCAGACGACTGGAATTGGGGCTAATTTGAAACTTGAGGAGCAAAAAATGTTCAAACCGATGCCGTCGCCGAAAGGCAGCAATCACGAAGGTTTATTCGTCCCCGCAAAGTTCGTTCCTTCGCCCACGATGGCGTTCGATGCCGCGCCCACCGGCCTCACCCGCAAACCTGCGACGTCGACGACGCCCAGCGCTTCGCCAAAGCCGACCGCGCCTCGTAAGCCCGCCGTCGACGGTCCGTCGCGCCAGGATTCGCTCCGCGCCTTGATGGATTTCTTGAGCGCCAATCTGCCGGCCAACCTCTTTGCGCAAGTCGAAGCGGAGCTCATGGAACGCTTCGCGGAAGAGCCGGAGCCGTCGCCGCAGGCCGCCGATCGTCGTCCCAAGATCGCAGGCGATTCCGCGGGAATGGCGGGCTTTTTTGAGCGCTTTCCCGCAGCGAAGAAAATCGGCGCGGCTTAATCGGGAGGTCGGACGATGCTGGTAGACGAAGTTAAACCCGACACCCTCGCCGAACGCGCTGCCGCACGGCAGGCGCTCGCCGACGCGATCAGCGCCGTCGACATCGCGCGCCAACGGCTCGCCGAGGCAAGCCGCGCGGCTGAGGCCGGCTGGGACCGAGCGATTCATATCGGCAACCGCCTTGAGCGCCTAAGGGCGGAACTGCCCCAGTTGCCCGCAACGCCGCCGGCAGGCGCGATCCTGGCCGCCCTCACGACGGCGGGCGACGTGTTGGAGGTTGAGCGGTCACCGCGCGCGAAAGCGCAGGCCGAAATCGAGGGCCTTGAAGCGTCGCTCGAATCGGTCCGGCGAGCGCGGGATGTTGCTGAGCAAGAGGCTACTCGGCGCAAGGAAGCGATCGGCACCGCGGAAGCGCACGTCAAGCGCATGGCCGCCGCCGTTTTGCAGTCATCCGGAGCGACCGAGCGGCTCTTGCACGGCCTCTTGGACCTCGAGCGCCAAGTCGTCGAGCGCCGGCTCGGCTTGGCCTTTCTTCTGCGGCACGGCGCCGTTCCCGTCGCCTTGCTCGCCGAAGTGGGGAAGTTGCTCGATGGCTATGCGCTCCCCGCGCGCGCGACGGCCGATCATTGGTCCCGCCACCCGACGACGACCGCTTGGGCTGGCGCGTTGAAGGAACTGGAGCGCGACGCCGACGCGCCGCTCCCGAACTGATTTTCAGATTGCCGCCGGTCTGGTTTCCCTGGCGGCGAGGCGCAGCGGGAGGTCGCCAAAAACTCCCGCCGGTCACGGTTCTGGATCCTCATGCCCGTGACCACCGGCCGGCTGGGGCTGCCGGCCGCCCTTCGACGCCTCGGCCGTGTCCACCGGCCGGGGCGTCGATTCATCTTCAGGGAGAATGAACATGGTCGCAAAACGAATCGCTCAAGACAACCCGGCGCTGATCGCGCTTGGCACGGCCTTGGTTGGTGGGGCGGTCGAAGCGGGAACGTCGATCGCGAAAGCCGCTACGGGGCCGGGTTCGCCTTTGAGCGTCGACGATGCCGACGCCGATGGTCGCGCGCTTTTCGTCCGCTGGGCTCAAGAAAACCTATCGCCCGACGAAATTCGGGCGCTCGCCACCGCGCTTCACGCCGCTGCGGATAAGGGCAGCGACCGCCCGACCGCGATGGACTCCGCATGGGGGCGCAAGCCCGCCGATGCATTTGAGCGCCGCTTTCCTGGTGCCAGGCGAATCCGTCAGCAGTGGTGATGCCCACCAAGACGACTATGGCGGTCTCGTCAGGTGCTCGCGGAATTCTCGGACCTTGACCTCGCCATTCTAAATGCTGAGCGTCTTCGACGCGGCGAGTCGTCGCGTCGGCTTAAGCGAAAACATCTCGACAGGAAAAAATGACGAACAACCAGCGGATCCAGCAAGCGCTCGAAGAGATCAGGACATTCCCTGACAAACACCCTTCGCTAATGAAATCTCATCACTTCCTATTCGATCTCCCGATCGACAACGGTGTAACACATTGCGAATACGTCTTGATGGGCATCAATCCCGGCGAGACAAATGCGGATTGGACGCTCGCACCACGGGGCGTGGGAGAAATTTACCCGACGGAGGCGAGCTCCGCATACGATTTTCGGATTGCCAAAAAAGTTGAGAAGAACCGGAGTGCCAAAAACTGGGACACCCGCTCAAGGAACCTCCTCGGAACATCGAACATATTCTACGCAGAATTATTTTTCTGGAGTTCGGCGAACCAAGAAGAACTGGAAGCACGGTTTGGCAGGTTGAAGGACCTCAAGAAGAATGTGCTCTTGTTTTGCAAGGAACAAAATGATGTGATGTTCAAAGAGCGACGGCCGAAGGCCGTAGTCTCTTCGGGATTAGGGAATATGGATCTTGTCTCAGATCTATATGGTTTGGTTCCTCTGGATGCCGGTAGGTCAGACCTTAGATCCGGGAACACCCGGCTTTTGATTGTCAAGACCGATGGAACACGTCCTTGGTTTTTTGTCCCTCATCTCAGCAATTCGCGTGGCCTCAGTAGAGAACGCATAACTATGATCCGAGAACATATGCAAGGGTTACAGACGCAGCTTTGCTCCTAGGAGGGCGACGGCGCGGTCGATCGCCAGCATCCAAAAACGCGTGAATACGGACCTGCTCCGGAATATGCAGGGTGCCCCGCGCATTGACCTCATGATGGCGTTCGGACTTTCGCGCGGGCGATTTTGTGCTTAGAATTCGGTCAGCTGACGGCGATCTTGCACCGTCCCAAGGGAACGCCCCGACGCCGGATGTAAGCGCTGGGCGTTTTTTGTTCAGCTTAGCTTCGCTTCAAGTGAAATGCGTGCTGGACTCAATCTGAAATCTCATATGCGAAGCCTTAGCCTCACTGGCAATTTCGACGCGGGCTTAGCTCAGAAAGGCATTGAAACACGCGGTAAAGTACATTCTTCTTCTCTTTCGAATCGTTCGGAGGCGAAAATGATCGGTGTCGAGTTTGAGGTTGGCCCAACGATTCGTTTGCATAGCGGGGCAATTCTCGACTTTCTCAACCCGTCAGCCAGCGATTTTACGATTGAGGACATTGCGCACGGGCTCGCGAACGTCTGCAGATATGCCGGGCAGTGCGACAAATTTTACTCGGTCGCAGAACACAGCCTGCTCGTCAGCGATACGGCCCAGGGCTTCGAGTACGCTGCCCTCCTGCACGACGCAGCTGAAGCATTCATCGGAGACATCACGCGACCACTGAAACAACTTTTGCCGGAATTCAAGCGAATTGAGGGGGCGATCCAACATTGCATCTTCAGTAGGTTCGGGCTCCCGCTCGAATTGCCTAGCGAGGTGAAGCGCGCAGATTTGAGAGTGCTGGCCGCAGAGCAAGCCCAAATCATGCCGCCAGGGACAAGCGGTTGGGCCCAGGCTGCGGGAATTGATCCAGCTCCAATTCTGGTGCGGCACTTGGAACCGGAATTAGCGAAGTCACTTTTTTTGGAGAAATTTGAGCAACTTCAGCCGGGGAGAACCGGATCCCTATCCGGCCGCCGCCGCCTTCGACCGATTCAACCCCTTTACTCATTCCACGTCACGACGTGATGGCGGCTCAAGGGGGAGACGTAAGCAGGCAGGAAGCAGCCTAAAGTTTTCCACAGGTTTGCACAGGCACGAAGAATTCGTGTTTGGGGCGCGGCCTAGTAGTGTCGTGAAGCCGACGTTGAGGCGCCGCAGGCGCAGGGCATCACGATCACGAACGGAAACGAGGCATTTTCTTGCTGCACGCAGTAGCTAAAAATCCAGAAGGCGTGCGAAAGGATCAGTCGCTCGATGCTCTCGCGCGACAGTGGAACGTTGCACAATTCATTAGCTTTGCCCCGGACCCGTCAGGACGATTAGTCCAAACCTTTAGCCGGGTGCAGGGGTTTGTGCCGAACCACGTATTCCCCTCTTTGAAGGATGCAATTTCGCAACTGTTTCTGCAAAGCTCCGAGGGAACGATCAACCTTCGTAGTTTTGCTCCTGACAATCCGCGCAGTCGCGAGTTCGTATATGCAATTCAGGACATCCAGACCGCAGTTTCGGAAGCCATTAGGCTAGCCTCCCAAGGACTTTTCGTCATTGCCAACGAAACTGTCGATGTGAACGACGGAGGGGTTTCTGGCGTATTGCACGGAGACATTATTGAATTCGCTCCCGGCGACACCCCACGTTGCGTCGAAAAGCCGGGAGTCGCGTCCCTGCCGCGCTCCTGGGGCTTAAAGCTCTTGACTACGGTATACGGCTTTACCCCCGAAATGGACCATGCTGCCGATGGTCGCCTTGAGTTCAGCGTCCACCCAAAACCGCGTGGTTGGAAGAGTAGTCATACTTTGGTGTGGGAGTACGAACAAATTACATCCCCACGCCAAGCGCTAACGATCTCGTGGCCTAACCGCTTCAGTCGTCATCTCGGCGACAAGGCTTTCGGCCTCTTAGTTGCACATGAAATCGGACTCCCCGTGCCCCGGACTATCGTATTCGGCCGGCACGTTGCTCCTTTCACTTTCGGCTTAGAAACAGAGAGCCATGAGGTATGGATTCGGACCTGTCCATCTGATCCAGATCCAGGTCGATTTACTACGAGAAAGGGCTGGGTCGATCCATTTGAACTGCTCGCGAGGGAAGACGCCAAGGGGAGCACAATCGCCGCAGTGCTCTGCCAAGCAGCCATTCCAGCAAAATTCTCCGGCGCGACTATAGTTACAGTCGATGGTAAGTTAGAAGTGGAGGGGCGCGCAGGCGAAGGTGATGCGCTCATGTTGGGCAAGCAACAACCTGAGCCACTGCCGGACGAGATTTTGCATGATGTAAGTGCGGCCCACCAACGGTTGAATCGCAGCTTAGGACCAGTTCGCTTCGAATGGGTTCACGATGGAAAACGCGCCTGGATCGTTCAACTGCATTGCGGCGCGACTGAGAGTTCAGGTTCAACATTGGTTCCGGGGCAACCCGAATATTGGGTCGAATTTGAAATTGAAAAAGGAATAGATGCGCTGCGCCGTTGCTTATCGCACCTCCCGTTGGATGTTGGAGTGACACTTATAGGCAGTATGGGGCTTACAAGCCATCTTGCCGATTTAGTACGCAAATCAAAGCGCCCAGCGAAAATAATCAGTCCCGCAACCTAAAAGACGCTTAGGGTCCATCGTCGAGTAGCGTTTCTTCTCGACGCCATAGCTCTTGCCGGTTCTCCCCTTTAACGCGATGTACAGCTATGACGTGATCCTTAATGTCCGGGACCGAATGATCAACGACTAGCTCAATGACCGCAGACTTCCTGCTGCGCTTGTTTTTCCAAAAGTCATATGGGTACTCTGCAATTGGCAAGAACGTATCGAGCCCTCGGGGTTGCGGTTTCATAATCGTCGAACCGCTATTGATAGGACTGAGTGAGATCCGATTTCTGTAGGCGTTGACCAGGCTTGCCGTATCGATTGTAAGGACAGTTTGCGTCTTGTCCCTGTAAGCCTTCGCACCTAGGAGGCGTCGCAATCGGTCTTGCGACAACCAGAAGAACACCTTCCCATTGAGAATCTCATACCATTGAGATGGAGTAAGGCTATCGTTTAGACATTTCCTCAGAGCGGAGTCGGTCATCGGGATGTTGTCTCGGATCACCGCGTCCGGCAATCCAACTCGAGAAATTGGAACGGATCTTGATCGGCGCTGCAAGATAATTGTATTCCGCTCGTTGCCGTTTATCCCATACAGATCAACGAGCGCGCTGGTGCTAAGCAAACCGTGCTCTTCAATTGAAGGCCAGCTTCCGTCTTCAGCCATGTGCCAAAGGCGGGGGAATTGACGAACTAGGTCTGCCTCATTCAACGCCACGTCCTCCTATCAATGACTCCAAAACGATCGAACCGCTTGGAAATCAAAGACACCGGAGCATTTGCGACGCGCTCAACCTCAGCGATGAATTGTCGGGTTTCTTCCGACAGTTGATCGAACCGTACGGCATTCTGATTTTCCGCGGTGATATAGTCCGCGAACGTTAGCGCGATGTCAGTGGCGCCGTTAAGGGTCGCCGAGCGACGCACCTGTTCCCAATCGAACTCGCCAATGCGCCGCTGATTGCCAGAAACTGTCCCAACTTCGGTATTCATAATCTGACTAAGAGGAAGATCTGAGCGTTCTGCGATAGTTTTTGCATCGATGGGATTCGCCATCGGCCCAGAAGGCCCGCCTACCCGAATGGGGTATGTGCGCGTGACCATGATGATACGTCGAACCCGGTTAGGCGCGATCCCGGCGTCGGCGAGGCAGCCCGACGCCGTCGTTTCCCGCGAAGTCACATGCGGATATCTGCCATGATGAAGGCTGAGGCTCGTCCCCTGTGTCCCTTCAAGCATGATCCGGCATCCGGCGGCGTATGCGTCCTCAAGTTCGCGTGCCGTTGATCCGACGTAACCCTTGAGGTCTGGATGATCTTTTGCTAGCCGGACCTTGGCACCGAGATGGGGTTCGTCGTCGCGGCCTATCACTTTGCGCGCGGTAGCTGCACCGACCCCTTGCTTGGTCGACGCAATACGGCCCAGTGTCTTTGATTCGAGGTCTCGATCGGACTGCTCGATTATCATCGCCTGCTCGTCGATCACGATCCGGTCATCAGTCAGCTTGTGTTTGCGTAGCTCGGCGATCTCCTTCAGTACCTGTTCGACCCAAACTGTTGCGCCTGGCCCAATCAGGATCTTTGCTCGCTCGTTCGATCCAGTTCCCGAGGGAAATTGTACATATTTCTGGCGAGGGTAGGCGACCATATGTCCAGCGTTTGGACCGCCAACGCGCATGAGCACATCGTATTCGTTCGCAAGGAACGCGCAGATGTTGCCCTTGCCTTCGCTACCAAACTGTCCTCCAACAAGCACATCGACGAGCGGTTCGCATTGGATTGGGAATAGGCGTAGACCAGCTGTCGCTCGGGCCAGGAGCGATGCTGGCTCGCAGCGATCGTTTTCGACGACGACATTGGCGATGTTCTGCAACTTCCAGACGCCGTTCTCCGTTGCATCCGCACGCACGTCCTCATAGCTGCGCTGCTGGTCACCCGAGGAGCCGCGTTTTTCGTATCGTTCTTTCAGGACACTAAGCGGGGCGCTGACGTGCACATGCACTAAGCGTTCTCCGAACGTATCGCGCAGATGCTGAATCTGGCGCTCCTTGCGCACCGCGTCGACGAGGATCGTTTTCGCGCCAGGGTTCCTCTTCTCATACTCGACAACGCCATCACGTAACCAAGCGCAGTCAGTTTCTCGGTCCAGTCTGTTGCCCGCATCAATAAGCGCGCTGCGGTCATTCTTTGCCCCAGCCTCGATCAATAGTTGACGCGTCGATATTCGGAGCGCCTTGAACCTTTTGATGAATTCGTCTGCAAGCGCCGATTTTCCGACTGCTACAGGGCCAGACAGAGCAATAATGTAGTTCATCGAGGGCTTAACCTCCTCCAACGCCAACAATCGCGGATCTAACGATCAGCCGGCCGCATTCGGCTTCATAGAGCGAACGCCTACAGGTCCTAGCCGCCGAGCATGATGCCGGCGTTGACCAGTTCCTCGTTGAACTTCGTCATCGCCTCCAGAAGCTCGGTCGACGGCAGGACTCGCCTTCTCGCTTTCACGAGGACCATGACGCGCATGGCTGTCTCCAGGGTTCGCGGTCGCTACTCCGGGCGGCACTGATCGGGTGGCTGGCGGAGAGCATATCGCGGGGCGAGGAAGCCGTGCGAGCAGCGTCAGAAATCTTGTCCACGCAACTGTGCATTTCTGCGCTCTATTCCATCCCGGCTTATTGGCCAAATATTGGACAAAGCAAAGAATTCGGCTTGGCGCAGCTCAGCGTAAGCTGCTGATTTAAAAGGTGGCGCGCCCAAGGGGATTCGAACCCCTGTTTTCGCCGTGAAAGGGCGACGTCCTAGGCCTCTAGACGATGGGCGCGGCTGCGCGGCCGCATTGCGGCGGCGCGAGGGCGTGTATAGAGGCGCGGGCGGCGCAAGACAAGACCGACCGGCGGCGCCAGATCGCCGCGCATGGCCTCGCGTTTGCACCCCTTCGGGCGAGGCCCTAAAGCATCGCAGCAATGCTCACGATCAACGATCTCGTCTACCGGCTCGGCGGCCGGCTGCTGTTCGACCACGCCGGGGTTTTCCTGCCGGGACGCTCCCGCGCGGGCTTCGTCGGCCGCAACGGGGCCGGCAAGACCACGCTGTTCCGGCTGATCAGCGGCGAAATCGCCCCGGAAAGCGGCGCGATCTCCATTCCCGCCCGCACACGGCTCGGGCGCGTCGAGCAGGAGGCGCCGGGCGGTCCGACAGCGCTGATCGACTTCGTGCTGGCGGCTGACCTTGAGCGCGCCGACCTGCTGGCGCGCGCCGAGGCCGCGCATGATGCGCACGACATCGCCGACATTCAGACGCGGCTCGCCGACATCGACGCCCATTCGGCGCCCGCCCGCGCCGCCGCCATCCTGCACGGGCTGGGCTTCGACGCCGCGGCGCAGCGCCGGCCGCTGTCGGAATTCTCCGGCGGCTGGCGCATGCGCGTCGCGCTTGCGGCGGTGCTGTTTGCGCAGCCCGACCTGCTGCTCCTCGACGAGCCGACGAATTATCTCGATCTCGAAGGCACGCTGTGGCTCGTCGACTACCTGTCGCGCTATCCGGCGAGCGTCGTCGTCATCAGCCATGACCGCGATCTGCTCGACGACGTCGCCACGCATATTCTGCATCTCGAGCGGGGCAAGCTGACGCTCTATAAGGGCGACTACTCCTCCTTCGAAAAACAGCGACGTGAGGCGCAGCTCCTCGCCGTCAAGGGCGCTAAGAAGCAGGAAGAGCAGCGCAAACATCTGCAGGCCTTCGTCGACCGCTTCCGCTCCAAGGCGACGAAGGCGCGCCAGGCGCAGTCGCGCTTGAAACTTCTCGCCAAAATGGAGCCGATCGCGGCGATCGTCGACGATTCGGTCCTGCCGATTCGTCTGCCGTCGCCCGAGAAGCCGCTGTCGCCACCGATCATCGCGCTGGAGAAAGCGGCGGTCGGCTATGGCGATCGGGTCGTGCTGTCGCGGCTCACGCTGTCGATCTCCAACGACGATCGCATCGGCCTGCTCGGCGCCAATGGCAATGGCAAGTCGACCTTCGCCAAATTGCTCGGCGGGCGGCTTTCGGCCTGCAGCGGCGAGATGGTGCGCGCGTCAAAGCTGGAGGCGGGATTTTTCGCGCAGCATCAGGTCGACGATCTGAATGAGGGCGAGACGCCTTACGCCGTCTTCGCGCGGCTGATGCCGGGCGCCCCCGAGGCGCGCATTCGCGGCCGCGCGGCGCAGACCGGATTTTCCGGCGCGCGCGCCGAAACCGTTATCGCCAAGCTTTCGGGAGGCGAAAAGGCGCGGCTGCTGCTCGGCGTCGCCACCTTCAACGCGCCGCATCTTTTGATCCTCGACGAGCCGACGAACCATCTCGACATCGACAGCCGCGCCGCGCTGATCGAGGCGATCAACGATTACGAGGGCGCCGTCGTTCTGGTCTCGCACGACCGCTATCTGCTCGAGGCCTGCGCCGATCGCCTGTGGCTGGTCGACGACGGAACCGTGCGCGCCTTCGACGGCGATATGGACGATTATGCGCGGCAGGTGCTTTCGAAGTCGCGCGACGAAGAGCCCAAGCGCATTCCCATTGCGCCAGCGCAAGAGGGATCAAAGCAAGAGGCGCCCAAGCGCCGCGACGCGGGGCAGGCGCGGCGCAAGCTCGCCGCCGCCGAGGCGCGCGTCGAGAAGTTCACGCAGCTTATCGCCCGCGTCGACGAGGCGCTCGCCGCGCCCGACGCTTTCGCGCGCAATCCGCAGGAAGCGGCGCGGCTCGCGTCGCAGCGCGAGGAACTCGCGCAGGCGCTCGCCGCCGCTGAGGAACAATGGCTGGAGCTCGCCGCCGAGGCGGAAGTTTAGGGTCTCCGCAACCGTAGTGTCGCTGAATTCTTCCCCACTGACGAGGATCTTGCAAGTGGCAAGACCGAGCGGTCAGCCTACTCGCTGGTTTTGGTTTTCTTTACAGTGAGGTCTGACGGCTTTAGCGAGAGAAACTTATCCGGCGTTTTCCATGTGCCTGGCAGATGCTTATTCGCCCATTTGCAAACGGCTTGCAGCACGGGCAGCAATTCGGCTCCTTTCTGCGTCACCGCATAGTCGTACCTGATTGGATGTTTTTGATAAGCGCTTTTCTCGATGAGGCCGAATTCCTCCAATCGTAAGAGTCGATCGGTCAGCACGTTCGTCGGGATGCGTTCAGGAGATTGGCAAAAATCTCCAAACCGGGTTTTCCCCATTGCAAGATCGCGCATGATGACGAGCGTCCATCGGTCGCCAAAAATATCGAGAGCGGTGGCTATCGGGCATCCCGACCTGAGTTTTTTCAAGGCGCGCATCGTTGGCTAAAAGTGACTTGTGAATCACAAGGCACTTGATTAATCTAGTGCTGCATGAACGCACAATCGAGGAGGAAATCCAATGCAGGAACCCTTCGGTGGCCGCTGTCTTTGCGGCGCTGTCCATTATGAATGCAACGCCGACCCCCTCATGTCCGGTCATTGCCAGTGTGCTGATTGCCGCAAGAGCAGCGGGACGGGTCATAGCTCGCATCTCGCCGTTCCTCGCACCTCTGTGACCATATCAGGGGACGTAACCGTCTACGACAAATCGGCTGACAGCGGGCATGTGGTCTCGCGCGCTTTCTGCCCTCGCTGCGGCGCACCGATATATTCGCTAAACGACGCAATGCCCGATTTGATCTTCCTCAGGGCGTCGAGCCTCGACGATCTCGAAGTGTTCAAACCTCAAATGATCGTTTACGCGAGCCGCGGCGCTTCTTGGGATATCTCCGATACAAATTTGCCGCGCTTCGAAAGAATGCCGCCCATGATGAAGGGCTAGGCACGAATGGCGTCCGACCCCGCTCTTGTTGAACGACTACGAGCTGTTCTCGCGCACCACCGGCACGTCGAGGCGCGCCGCATGTTTGGCGGCGTTTGCTTCACTCTGAACGGCAACATGTGCGTCGGCGTCCACAACACGAATCTCATTCTTCGTGTCGGTGAAACGCGAGCTAAGGAGTTGCTGACCCGCGAAGGCGTCAAGCCATGGACTTGACGGGCAAGGTGATGAAGGGTTGGGCTACAATACTCCCCGAAGCCATTCGGACCGATGCTCAGCTTTCCAGCTATGCGCAACTCGCGGTCGATTTTGTTGAAACGCTGCCGCCAAAATAGTTCGTAAAGTGGGAGAAGGGGCAATAATCCGCGACGAAGGAGCGGTCGGCTCGGACCTTTAGGCCCAATGGCGCGCTCGGCGCTGGCCAGCACCAATGCGCCTCCACTGGATCTATGGTCGCGCGCGAGAAGGCCTATCCTTGATTGGCGAAGAGGACCAATCAATGGACGGGACGGCGCATGCCACGCAACTGACGCAAGAGACCGATCGGCGCGACGAACGCTTGCTCGCGGCGCGCGCTCTGGCGGGCGAAGAAGAGGCGCTGCGCCTCATCATGGCGGACAACAATCGCCGTCTCTACCGTATCGCCCGCAGCATCGTGCTCGACAATCAAGAGGCCGAGGACGTGGTCCAGGAGGCCTACCTCAAAGCCTTCACCCATCTCGACGAATTTCGCGGCGAGGCCGCGCTCGCCACCTGGCTCGCACGGATCACGATTAACGAAGCCTTGGCGCGGCTGAGAGTCCGGCGCCGGGCGAAGCTCATTCATGTCTTTGGCGCGCAGAAAAGTGACTCGGACGGCGTTTTCTCTTCACAGGCGAAAGACTGCGACGATCCCGAGAGATCTCTGGCCCAACGCGAAATTCTGCACCTCGTCGAGCAGGCGACCGAGAGGCTGCCCGACGATTTTCGCCTGGTTTTCGTCTTGCGCGTCATTGAAGGCCTCTCCGTCGCCGAGGTCGCGCACATCCTCGAATTGCGGCCGGAGACCGTGAAGACTCGCCTGCATCGCGCGCGCCGCCTCATCCGCGACCAGCTGGAGAAGGACATCGGCCCGTTCGTCATGGAGGCGTTTCCCTTTGGAGGCGCGCGCTGCGCCCAAAGCGTGCGCGCCGTTCTGGCGCGATTGTCATCGCCACATAAAATTCGGGAACCTTTTCCGCCGGCCTTCATCCAATGACCGTCACGCAGCAGTCGTGAGCGAAGTTGGCGCCCAAGCGCCCACAGGCGGTCGCCCGGGGCCGGGAGGAAGAGATGACCAAGGGAATGAAGAGAAAGATCGTTATGGCGGTTGCGATGGTCGGTGGATTGGCCGGCGTGACGCTCGCCGCATCCGCCGAAAACGCCGCCCCGATCAAGGATCCCGAGATCGAGCGCACGCGGCAGCACATCAAAATGCTCGATGACGTCTTCAAGACGGCCGTGGTGCTGATCGACGAAACTTACGTCAAACACCCATCGGACCCATCCGCCGCATCGGCGGCCAAGGCGCTCTTCGCCGCGATGAAAAAGAACGGTTGGTACGACGTCAGGCTGATCGGGCTGACCGACAAAGTCGGCGATCCCGACGACGAGCCCAAAGACGCCTTTGAAAAGACGGCGGCGAAAAGGCTGCGCGGCGGCGAGCAGGTTTACGAAGAAGTCATGGAAAAGGACGGCAAGCGCTATCTGCGCATGGCGACGGGGATACCCGTCGTGTCCGAAAACTGCGTGATGTGCCATGCGCATTTCAAAGGCGACAAGGGCAATATCGGCGCTTTGTCCTACACGATGCCGATGGTGAAATAGGCCAGCGCCGTCGAGGGGGCGACAAATTGAAAGAGGCCTCGACACAGTGTCGAGGCCTCTTTTTTATGAGACCGGATGTGGGCCGATCGCTTAGGGAAGAAGATCCCGGAACTCCGGATGTTTTTTCACATAGTCCGCGACGAAGGCGCAATCGCCCTGAACCTTCAGGCCGCGCGCCCGCGCGAATTCCAGAGCATTGCGGATGAGTTCGGAGGCGACGCCCTGACCGCGCAGGCTTGGCGGCGTCTGCGTTGAGGTGAAGACCATCACGTCATTGTCGATGCGGTAATAGGCGAGCGCCGTCTCGCCATCGATGTCGAGTTCGAAGCGACTGAACTCGGGGTTGTCGCGGACGCTTCCCCAGGGATGTCTGTTCGCAGGCTCACCTTTAGCCTTGCCCATAGTCCCGCCCACAGCCTTGCCCATGCCGGCCTCCTCAAGCGTTCATGATCCCGAAATGGGCCAGGCCCGGCGAAAAGGGAAGGGCGTCTTCGGCTTGCGTTTTCGGCCGCGCCGGGTTCAAAAGCTCCGCCCGCGCCGTTTTTCCGGGCGGCGAACGGGCTATGCTCGCCGCTCCTTCGATTCGCCCCACTGGATCCCACATGCGCCTTTCCCGCTATTTTCTGCCCATCCTGCGCGAGACGCCGAAAGAAGCTGAGATCGTCTCGCACCGGCTGATGCTGCGGGCGGGCATGATCCGACAGGAGTCGGCCGGCATCTACGCCTGGCTGCCGCTCGGGTTGCGGGTCTTGAACAAGATCAACGCCATCATCCGCGAGGAGCAGACCCGCGCCGGCGCCATCGAATGTCTGATGCCGACCATTCAGTCCGCCGATCTGTGGCGCGAGTCGGGGCGCTATGACGCCTATGGCAAGGAAATGCTGCGCATTGCCGACCGCCATGACCGCGAGATGCTCTACGGCCCGACGAATGAGGAGATGATCACCGAGATCTTTCGGGCCTATGTGCGCTCATACAAGGATCTGCCGCTCAATCTCTTTCATATCCAGTGGAAGTTCCGGGATGAGGTGCGGCCGCGTTTCGGCGTGATGCGCTCGCGCGAATTCCTGATGAAGGATGCCTATTCCTTCGATCTCACGGCGGAAGCCGGTCAGCATTCCTATAACAAGATGTTCGTCGCCTATCTGCGCACCTTCGCGCGCCTGGGCCTGACCGCCATTCCGATGGCGGCGGAGTCGGGCCCCATCGGCGGCAATAGCCATGAGTTCATCATCCTCGCGTCGACCGGCGAGAGCGAAGTCTTTTGCCATAAAGATTTTCTGTCCTTCGCGCCGCCGCCCGCTTCGATCGACTTCGACGATGCGGCGGCGTTGCAGGCGGTCGTCGACAAATGGACCAGCCGCTACGCCGCGACGAGCGAGATGCATGACGCCGCCGCCTTCGCCGCCGTTCCCGAGGATTCGCGGGTCGCGGCGCGCGGCATCGAAGTCGGCCATATTTTCTACTTCGGAACCAAATATTCCGAACCGATGAGGGCCGTCGTCAACGGACCGGACGGCAAGGAGGTCGTCGTGCAAATGGGTTCCTACGGCATCGGACCGTCGCGCCTCGCCGCCGCCATTATTGAGGCGGGCCATGACGACAATGGCGTCATATGGCCCGAATCCGTCGCCCCCTTCCATGTCGGGGTCGCCGATCTGAAAGCCGGAGACCCGGCGACGGGCAAGGTCTGCGCCGATCTTGTGACGCAGCTCGAGAACGCTGGATTGGACGTGCTGCATGACGATCGCGACGAACGCCCCGGCGCAAAATTCGCGACTCTCGATCTCATCGGTCTGCCCTGGCAGGTTCTGGTCGGGCCCAAGGGCCTGGCTGAGGGCAGGGTGGAGGTGAAGCAGCGCCGCACCGGAGAGCGGGAGCTTCTTGCGCCTCAGGACGCCGTCACCCGCATCGTCGCCGCAATGAGACAGGCTCAGGCATGACCGAAGCGGCGCAACCGGCAAAAGGCGCCGGCGCCTTTTCGGCCTTCGAGCGGATAGTGGCGCTGCGCTATCTGCGCGCCCGCCGCGCCGACGGCTTCGTCTCGGTCATCGCCGGCTTTTCATTCCTCGGCATCATGCTGGGCGTCGCGACTCTCATCGTCGTCACCTCGGTGATGAACGGATTCCATCGCGAGCTGATGGACAAGATCATCGGCATCAACGGTCACGCCTTTTTGCAAGCGGTGGAGACTCCATTCACGGACTGGGACCGGGTCTCCGCGAAGACGGCGAAGCTGCCCGGCGTCCAGCTTGCAATTCCCATGGTCGAGGGCGCGGCCGGCATATCGACTCAGTTCGGCCAATCGGGCGTGCTCGTGCGCGGCGTGCGCGAGAAGGACCTGACGCGGCTTCCCGGCGTGGCGGGCAACGTCAAGAGCGGCGCGCTCGCGGGATTCGATAAGGCCGGCGGCGTCGCCATCGGTCAGCGGTTGGCGGAGACGCTCGGCGTCGGCGTCGGCGACTCTGTCAGCCTGCTCATCGCCAAGGGGGCGCAGACGCCTTTCGGAGTCGCGCCGCGCATCAAAGCCTACAAAGTCGTCGCGATCTTCTCTATCGGCATGTCCGAATTCGATAGCGTCTTCGTCTATATGCCGCTCACCGAGGCGCAGCTCTTCTTCAACAGGGAGAATGAGGCGACGGTCGTCGAAGCTTTCGTCACCGATCCCGAGAAGATGGACGATTTTCGCATCAACGTCGAAAAGGCGATCGACCGGCCGCTGATCATCACCGATTGGCGCCAGCGCAACAAGACGTTCTTCGACACGCTGCAGGTCGAGAAAAACATCCTCTTCATCATTCTCGCTTTGATTGTCGTGGTCGCGGCCTTCAACATCATCTCCGGATTGACGATGCTCGTGAAGGACAAGACTCAGGACATCGCCATACTGCGCACGATGGGCGCGACGCGAGGCGCGATCCTGCGCGTGTTCCTGATTATCGGAGCTTCGATCGGCGTCGTCGGCACGCTGGCCGGCTTTGCGTTAGGTCTGGCGCTGGCGAAAAATCTCGACACCATCCGCCTCGGCGTTAATAAGCTTTTCGACGCCAATCTCTTCCCCGCGGAGTTTTATTTCCTCTCGCGGTTGCCGGCGATCGTCGACCCGCGCGAGGTGACGGCGATCGTCGCCATGACGCTCACGCTCGCCGTTCTCGCCTCGATCTATCCAGCCTGGAAAGCCGCATCGCTCGATCCGATCGAAGCGCTGCGGCACGAGTAGTCGCAATGAGCGAGGCCGTTCTCGAATTCCGCAGCATCGCGCGCCACTATCGCGAGGGCGAGGCGCGGCTCGACATTCTGACTGACATCAATCTGTCCATTTACCCGGGCGAGACGGTCGCGCTGCTGGCGCCCTCTGGCGCCGGCAAGTCGACGCTCCTCCATATCGCCGGACTCTTGGAGCGCCAGGACGGCGGCGAAGTGCTGATCAAGAATGCGCCGACGTCGCGCATGTCTGACGCCGAGCGCACGCGTCTGCGGCGCGCCACCGTCGGCTTCATCTATCAGTTCCACCATCTGCTGCCGGAGTTCTCGGCGCTCGAGAATGTGGCGCTGCCGCAGATGATCAATGGCCTGAGCGCGAATGAAGCGCGCATGCGGGCGCAACAATTGCTCGACTATTTGCGTCTGGGCCCCCGCGCGTCGCACCGTCCCTCGGAGCTTTCGGGCGGCGAACAGCAGCGCGTCGCCATCGCCCGCGCGGTCGCCAACGCGCCGCATCTTCTGCTTGCTGACGAACCGACGGGCAATCTCGACCCGCGCACCGCGGAGCATGTTTTCGGGACTTTGTTGGCGCTTGCGCGCAGCACCGGACTGGCGGCGCTCATCGCGACTCACAATCTGGAGCTCGCCAAACAAATGGACCGCCGCGTAACCTTACGCGACGGTCGAGTAGAGCTGCTAAGCTGAAGCCGATTTAAGCCTTCGGTGCAGACTTCTTCTTGTCGATGAATTGATTCTTGTACCAGAGCCCGAAGCCAACCAGCGCCAAGGCCCCGAAGAACACGGCGATCGTTATTTCCCTGGTTTGGGTCAAGCCGACCGAGAAGGGGAAGCGCGCGACATATTCTTTCGCCCCGTCGTCGCTTTTCGCCTTCACCAGACCGATGAACTTGCCTTCCTGCGGAAAGACGTGTTCGAAGGTGAGTGTGCCAGACTTATACTTCTTGGGCGGAGAATAATACTCTGTATTCGCCTCGAGGTTTTCGGTGTCGTCCTTCTGGCCCACGTCGCGGACGACACGCATTTCGAGATTCATGTCTCGCAGCTCGTCCTGCTGCGCATCCAGGGTGATAATGGTGGGACCGGCGTCTGGAATGTCGTCGCAGAACTGTTCACGGGACTTTTGCGGCTGATACCCTGTAAAAGTCATTGTATCGGGGCCGAGTTTCATCAGGCACTGGCCCTGATTGATGCCGACGTCGCCATGCGCGTGTGCTTGCGTGACCCAGCCGGCCGCCGCGAACAGCAAAACCGCGAAAAATCGCATGATCATCTGGTTTTCTCCCTTCTGAACCGGCCGCTCTGCGATGAGCGGTCTCGTCTTGGCGCGCAGGTCCGGTTCCGACGCGCCAGTTTTCGCACACCCTTTGAGCGAATGCGAGCTGCGACGGTTGAGATTCCGGAACCTCCAGCAGCGCTTTAGTTAATATAAATTAGCTGCGCTCACTTGTCCCGCGACCAAGGGCCACACGCGCGCGAAAAAAGTTTATGCGGCCTTTTATTGTACAAATTCGTCGCCCGACGATGTTTTTTCGTAAGAAGCTGCCGTTAGAGAAGTTGCTTAAACGTCATGCACTTGGCGTAACTTCGGCGCAATTTCGAGGCAATCATGACCGTCAGGGTTGGCGAAGTTAAATTTTCATTTAACTTAATCGAGCCTTCACAAACTATGGCGGGAAACATGTTGAACTTTCCTTATCTGCGCGACCAAGCTGAACTTTCTGTCACCGGCGGCTGCCTTTCGACCATCTGGTTGAAAGACCACCAGGCTCTAGTATTGCGCAAGACTCGGCCGGGTTTTGACGCGCAAACGATCCGTACAATCACCGAAATTTTGTCGGCGATCGACCGAGGCGAGCTGAACGAGCTCCGCTACATCGTCTATGATTTCGCGCATGGCGTGCAAGAGGCGCCGAGGCCGGCCGAGGGTTTCGAAGAGATGGCGGCCGAAAATTCCGAGCTGATCGTTGATACGCCGGTGATCACGATCGCTTGGGCGCGCGGCCTGATGAGCGGCTCCGATTTCGACTTCGCGATGCATTGCTCCGCCATCGTCGCCGAAAGGGACGCGCAATTCTCCTTCTCGGGAGACCCGTCTGATCTCATGGGACTTTACGCGGCGGTTGGGCGGACGCTCGGCTTCGTCAAGGCGGAGCGTCTCATGGAGAGCAATACGGCGGTCGCCGCCGAAGACGCCCATGAACTGCTGATCGTCAGAGACGTCGTCGAACCGCAGAATGGCGCCGCTGCGATAGAGCGCTACCTCGCTCAATTCGGTCGACGCTATAACGCCTCGCACGCGATTTTTCGCGCGCAGCGTATGGTGCAACCCTGGGTTGATCGCCGTAGTCTGGTGGCCCTTGAACGCAACTGAAGCCTGTCGCCGAATCCTTCTTACGCCGCGCTGACGAGGCGCGGCGCGTCGCGCCAATACTCGAGGAGCGGTCTCAGCTCCTCTATTGGCCGCGGCCTCGTGTAGAGATATCCCTGAATGAGAAAAATATTCTTGCTCGCCATGAAGGCGAGCTGAGCGTCAGTTTCGACGCCTTCGGCGACGAGATCGATGGACAGATCCCGCGCCAGCGCAGAGATCGCCGAGACGATCGCCTGCGTTTTCGGCGACTCGATCGCTTGCCGCGCGAAGGAGCGATCGATCTTGACCTTCTTGACCGGGAAACGATTGAGATAGCCGAGGCTGCTGTAGCCGGTTCCGAAATCGTCGAGTGAGAGACGGACGCCGAGCGCTTCGATCTCGCGTAATTTACTGTCGACGTCATCGGAAACCATGAGCGTCGTTTCGGTGATTTCGAGTTCCAGACGATCCGGCTCCAACCCAGATTCGTGGAGCGTCGCCGCGACCATCTCGGCAAGATCCTTCTGCTGGAATTGTCTTGGCGCGATATTGACGGCGACACGGACGTTCGAGGGCCACGATTTCGCGTCATGGCACGCCTGCCGCAACGCCCAGGCGCCGAGCTCGATGATCATGCCGGTTTCTTCGGCGACGGGAATGAATTCGCCTGGCGAGATCATTCCTCGGGTCGGGTGGCGCCATCGCAGTAGCGCCTCAAAGGAAACGATGGTCGCGGTGCGTGAATCGACGACCGGCTGATAGTAGACGATCAATTCGTTCGCCAGGAACGCTTGACGCAGTTCGGTGTCGATTGCGCGCTTTCTGGTCAGCGCGTCCTGCATCTCCTGGGAATACCAGATCGCCTTGCCGCGCCCTTGGGCTTTCGACTGGTAAAGCGCGAGATCGCTGCATTTGAGCAGGCCGCCGGAGGTCTCCGAGTCCTTCGGCGCCGCGGCCATCCCGATACTCGCGCCGATGTTGATGACGTGGTTTTCGACGATGAAGGTGCGATGCATCTCGGCAAGTATATTGGCGGCGAGTTCATCAACCTCAGGCAGGTGTTCGCCGGCGCGCAGCAGCACGCAGAACTCGTCGCCGCCGAGCCGCGCCACCACATGTGGATGCGGCACGCAGGCGGCGAGACGCGCTCCGACCGCGGACAGCAGCTGATCGCCGATGGAGTGGCCTAGCGTGTCATTAACGTCTTTGAACCGATCGAGATCAATGTTGAGCAGCGCGGCGTGAAACCCGCGCTGCCTCAGCTGAACCATTTCCTCCTCAAGCGTCTCCTGAAATTGATAGCGGTTCGGGAGATTGGTCAGATCGTCGAAATGCGCGATGCGCTCGATCTCACGGAGCGCGCGCTTTTGAATCGTCACGTCCTCGATGACGGTAATGAAGGATCCGGCTTCGGCGCGTTCGCAGTGAAACTCAAAAAACCGTTCGCCGAGCTTGTGCGTGAAGATGTTGGCGCGCGGCAATGTGACGTGCCCCTTCCATCGCTCAAAAAATATTTTGCCTTCCTGCGGCGACATGCCGACGCTTTTGCCGATCGCATGCGCCAGCGCTTCGAGCCGGATCGGCGTCGTCGCGGCCACGATGCCAAAGAAATCGATCACGCGCCGATTGACGACCGTGACGGACAGGTCGGCGTCGCCCATGCACAGGCCATGCGTCATCGAGTTCAGCGCAAGGCTGAAGAGCGTTCGCTGCCTTACCGCCTCATAACCGTTTCGGAGCGCAGTTTCCAAATTGGCGTGCAGAAATGTTGTCGTCGACTTTACGGAGATCATCCCGATGATCAGGATGAGCGTCAGTCCCCAATACCAGAAGCTGTAGTAAAAAAGACAAGCGATCGCGAGGGGCGCGCAGGCCCCAATGACTTGCCCGAAAACGATCATTGGCCTGCCAGAATTGCGGCTCGCTAACGCGCCGGCGCAACCGGTCATCAAAATCACACCATAATAGGCAAGCATTTCATCGTGGTGTTCTATGAAAAGTATGGCGGCGGTGATTCCGACCGCGGTCATGAAGCCTATGGCGCCGATCGCGTATCGAAACTCCCATCGACGCGCATCTTTGCGCCGTAGCGCGGGAGGTTGCCGCGTGTATGCGAGCAATACAGAAATGCGGTACGCGGCCATGCAACTCATCAAAATAATGAGTTGCAAGTAGACCGATTGCCACGTCGACAGCCATGCGATTGTGGGGGCGAGCATGCCAGCGGCTATGCCTGCGAGGAAGGAGCCCTGAGTCGCGAAAAGGGTCTCGACAAGGTCCTGATAGATCTCGTTATCAGCCTTAACCTCAGCCTTGGCGTCTGGCTTTTCGGCTGGTTCATCGCCCGAAACTTTGACGAGCTGCGAGACGACTTCCATTTCATCCCTCCAACGGCGCCGGACGAGCGCAGTCATCTTGCTTTGTCGGGTTGATTGAGCTGAGGAGCCGGCTTTGTGCGCGGACCAACCGCTCCATGTGACGCAGGTCGGCGTCGCTGATGCGCGTCGAGCATTCGGCCCAAAGATCGGTGATCCGCATGAGCTCTTCACGAGTCACTGGCGCTGCGCGGCGACGCACCTCCGCCAATGTCCGCCGGCGAACCCAGGCCACTTTGCCGCCTTTGAGCATCCAGGCAAGCGTCGCCGATTTTATGTCGCCGTCGGCGACGAGAAAATCGACCGCTTCAAGATCATACATCTCGCGGCCGGAATAGGCTCTGCCTTCAGAAATGATCTTTTGGGCGAGCGCAGCGCCAACTTTCCTGTTCAGCAGCGAGACCGCGCCCATTCCCGGAAATGTATTGAATGCTATTTCGGGCATCGCGAAACGCGCATTCTCCTCCGCGATGATGAAATCTGTCGCAAGCGCCGCCTCAAACGCTCCCCCAAGACACTGGCCATGCACTGCAGAGACGGTGACAATAGGTAAATCAAGCCCCCTCACCAGACTATCTATCAGGTCAATGCACGTATGGGCATAGCGACGCAGCAGGTCGATGTTGTGCGCGCGTATAGCGGCGGAAAAAACCGCAAGATCGCCGCCCAAATTGAAGACCCCCGGCTTATTCGAAGCGATCACCAGGTAATGAATAGGGTATCGCGATGTGAGGCCGGCCGCAAACATCGCCTGAAGCGCTTGGCTAAAGCGGCTCATTTCGCTCAGGGTATGCGGCGTGTAGCATACGGGCGCCTGCGCGCCATAGATCATCCAGACGGACTCCGTCGCGGCGTCGTACTCGACGTCAAGGTTATCAAACTTCCAGTTTGGAAACTCCTCCGGAAGAGGTCCGCGCAACTCCGCGGCGCCGATCATATCTGATACTTCGGGGCCAAGGCCTCCCCCTTCGATGACGCAAAAAAACGAGTCGTCCGGGTTCCGACGCATGGCGCGGCGGCGCGGGCGGGCTAAGCCGCCAAGCTTCAAGTGAGTTTGATCCAGCATTTGGCAATGCCTTCAACTCATATTCGAAGCTTTTTCCGTCACAGAATTTCAGACGAAGGGTCTGAACAGACGGAAAAAACGTGATTCTATTTCGGCGTTCTATTAACGTTTGTAACGCTTGCTCTAGGCGACTTCGAACCAAGTCGCCAGTCCGCCCGCTTCGTGCTCCAGAATATCATCATGAATGGCCCACTTTCCAGGCGATTCGGCGAGGAAGGCGGCGTGTTTGGTTTTTCCGGGGGGAACGATCACGCCGTTGCGCCAATAGGGCTCCCATCCGTCATCGAGGTCATGCAGAAGACGCATGCACTGGCCGTGAACATGCATCGCGAGCGCCCCTCCCGACTTATTGACGAATCCCAGCGTCACCGGGGTTCCGCGGGCCACTTTGAAGAGAGGCTGGCCTTCGTAGCCTTTCGTCAACGCGCCATTGATCGTCCAGGCGGCGCCCGCCGCATTCCTGCGCGGTTCGATCACGAGATCGACTTTTTTGGCGCTCGCAAGCTTAATCTCGGCAGGAAGCGCCGCATTCTGCGGGAGCGACGCTATCGGCGGACGCTTCGACGCCTTTGCGCCCTTGGCGTCCGCAACGAACAGGTCGCGATCCTCGCCATTCGGTCCGCGCAAGATCAAACTGGCTTTGGCGCCCTCGGTCTCCGGCATGTCGAACATCAGCTCGAAACGTGCTCCCGGCGCGACGGGAATGCTGCGCTTGATGGGTTCGAAGGCGTCGCACGGCTGGCCGTCGATGGCGATGACGAAAGGCTGCGCGCCCGCGAGGGACAGCACCATGATGCGCGCATTGCTGAGATTGGCCAGGCGCAGCCGCACCCTGGCGCCGGGCGCCAGGGTCTGCAAGGCTGGCGCAACTTTGCCGTTGACGCAGAGCAGCGGGCCGATCCGGCCGACGCCGCTTGCCGCCGCCGGATCGTTGAAACCGCCGACGATCTGGCCTGCGTCATCAAGCCGCCAGTCGTCGAGGACGAGGAGCAGGTCGGCGTCTGCGGGCAGCGGCGTCGGCTCATCGACGACCAGCAGGCCCTTGAGGCCGCGCCCGACAAGCTCCGGCGTCGCGCCGTAGACGCTCGGCCGGTAGCAGAATAGGCCCGGATCGGCGAGCGCGCGGCGGTAATCGAAGGACCCGCCGGGCGCGACCGCCGCCTGCGTCAGCGGCGCGACGCCCTCCATCGCATTGTCGCCCCGCAAGCCATGCCAGTGAATGGTCGCGGGTTGATCAAGCTTGTTCAGGAAACGGACGGCGAGTTCGTGGCCCTGCTGGTAGCGCAGGACGGGCCCCGGCGTGATCCCGTCGAATCCGAGAATGCTGGTGTCGCCGCCGCCGGACAGGCGCGCCTTCCCCGGCCGGGCTTCGAGCTGCCGCAGGGAGCGCGGCGGCGACTGCGCCACGGCCGGAAGCGCCGCCAGGCTGGCGGCGACGCCGGAAAGAACCACGCGGCGGGAGAGGGGTTGTGACATCGCCATCTAGCTATGGCGCAGCCCGGCCCGTTGGGCAATGATTGAGAGCTACAACGTCTCACGCGCCGTGAGGGGAGCGCGAGAACGGCCAAAACACGGGGAGGCTAGGGACATGAGCGCGCCGCGCATGAAGAAGACTGCCGCTATTTTAGGCTTCTGCAGCGCGTGCGGGTTACTGCCGCTCGCCGCGTGGGCGCAGGCTTCGCAAGGCTATTCCGACTATCGCCAGTCGCTGATCGCCGGCGGCTGGAAGCCCAACGTCGGCTACGGGCTGAAAACCGCCCGCGGCAAGCCCCTATACAAGTTTCCGGAAGTCGTCTGCGGTCCGACGCTCTGCAACGCCAAATGGCGCGATCCCCAGGGTCATGAAAAGGTCATTACGCTGATCCGCGGCCTCGAGGGGGCGGATCACCGCGTGTCGCCACAATAGCCAGCGGCGGCTGGCATCCCGCCGCGTCCATGCTATAGAGCGACGCCCGACGAATCGAGTTCGCGCTTGGGAGCGCCTTGGCGCGCCTTCAGACGCGCAAGGGACTGCGCCTTTTCGGGGGAACAGGATCGTTTGAGAGGGAGTCGAACGGTTCGATTTCATCTCAAGCGATCCCGGTTCACGGGCAGGGAATTGAGGCGGCCCTACCGCCGATCGCGGGCGTGGCGGAACTGGTAGACGCGCCGGATTTAGGTTCCGGTGACGAAAGTCGTGGGGGTTCGACTCCCTCCGCCCGCACCAGAGCCGCCTACCGTGGCAGTCGTATAATCGTCGTCGCGCGCCGGCGACGTCGCAGTCATCAAGAAGGCTAATCGAGATGCAAGTAACGCAGACCTCCTCGCAGGGTTTGAAGCAGGAATACAAGGTGGTTCTGCCGGCTGGCGAACTCGCCGCCAAGCTCGCCGCCCAGCTCACCGAGATTCAGGCGAAGAGCCAGATCAAGGGATTCCGCCCCGGCAAGGCGCCGATTGGCCATCTCAAGAAGCTCTACGGAAAGAGCATCATGAGCGACGTGCTGCAGGAGGCGGTCAATGACGCGAACCGCAAGATCGTCGAGGAAAACGAGCTGCGCATCGCGCTCGAGCCGAAGATCGATTTCCCCGGCGGGCAGGAGGAAGTCGAGCGCGCGCTGACGGCAGAGGGCGATTTCTCCTATGTCGTCACGTTCGAAACGCTGCCGAAGTTCGACATCGGCGCCTTCGACGACATCTCCCTGGAGCGTCCCGTCGCCGAAGTGGCGGATAACGATATCGAGAAGGCGCTGCAATCGCTCGCCGATCGTGCTCAGGAATTCGAGGCCAGGCCCGAAGGGGGCAAGGCGGAGAAGGGCGACAGACTGACGATTGATTTCACCGGCAAGCTCGACGGCGAGCCCTTTGAGGGCGGCGCGGGCGGGGACGTCGATCTGGTGCTGGGCGCGGGAACCTTCATCCCCGGTTTCGAGGAGCAGCTCGAGGGCGCCGCCGCCGGCGACCAGCCGGTCGTCAAGGTCCGGTTCCCCGAGGACTACGCGGCCAAGCAGCTCGCGGGGAAGGACGCCGAGTTCGACGTGACGGTCAAGTCCGTTGCGGCGCCAAAGACGCTCGGGCTCGACGAGGAGCTCGCCAAGAAATACGGCTTCGAGTCGCTCGAGGCGATGAAGACCGCCGTTCGCGGCAATCTCGAAGCCGATTTCGATAAGGCGTCGCGCGAAAAGATGAAGCGCGCGCTCCTCGACGCGCTCGACAAACGCTATTCCTTTGAGCTGCCGGAGAGCCTTGTAGCGCAGGAATTCGCCAATATCTGGGGCCAGCACGAGCAGGAAAGCCAGCGGGCAGGCCAACCCGTCGCCGAAGACGGCAAGACGGAGGAAGAGACGAAGGACGAGTTCCGCAAGATCGCCGAACGGCGCGTGCGCTTGGGGCTCGTACTGGCGGAGATCGGAAAAAGCGCCGACGTGAAGGTGGACGAAAAGGATCTTACTGACGCTTTGGTCGAGCGGGCGCGCATGTTCCCAGGCCAGGAGAAGGCGGTTTGGGACTATTATCGCAACAATGAGCAGGCCCTCGCCCAGCTCCGCGCCCCGATCTACGAGGAGCGCGTCGTCGACCACCTCTCCAAGCTGATCAAGATCGCCGACAAGACCGTCTCCCGCGAAGAGCTGTTCAAGGAAGAGGAATAGTCGGTCGTCCGGCTGTCTTCCCCGCAGGCGGCGCGCCGCGAGGAAATCCGGGGTCTCAGGCTCATGCGCACGGCGCGCTGCGGAGATCGTGGCGTGACGGCTGCAATCGAGTCTTTGCGTCCGGCGCGGGCGCAGATATATGACGGGTCAAGAGTTCCCGGCGCAGGCGCATCAGCCTCCGCCGGACCACAGAGGCGATACGCGATGCGCGACCCAATCGAAAACTACAGCCAATATCTCATCCCACAGGTGATCGAGAACACTTCCCGCGGCGAGCGCGGCTTCGACATCTATTCCCGACTGCTGCGCGAGCGCATCATTTTCATCACCGGGCCGATCGAAGATCACATGGCGTCGGTCATCATCGCGCAGCTGTTGTTTCTGGAGTCCGAGAACCCCAAAAAGGAAATCTCGCTCTACATCAATTCGCCGGGCGGCGTGGTGACGTCCGGCCTCGCCATCTACGACACAATTCAATTCATCAAGCCGAAGGTCTCGACGCTTTGCGTCGGGCAGGCGGCCTCGATGGGCTCGCTTCTGCTGGCCGCGGGCGCCGACGGTCTGCGTTATGCGCTCCCGAACGCGCGCGTGATGCTTCACCAGCCGTCCGGCGGTTTCCAGGGTCAGGCGTCGGACATCCAGCGCCACGCGGAAGACATTCTGAAAGTCAAAAAGCGCCTCAACGACATCTATGTCCGTCACACGGGCAAGGACTATGAGACGATCGAGCGCACGCTCGACCGCGACCACTTCATGTCGGCCGAGGAGGCGCGGAATTTCGGAATCGTCGATGCCGTTCAGGAGCGACGGCCCGACGACGAGAGCGACGCCAAGCGCTAAACGCTGAAGGCGTCGGCCGCGTTTTCTGAGCGTCCGGCGCCAATTAGTTGAGGGATTGGGGCACGGGGCGCGCATGTTTCGTAAAATTCTAATCGCCAATCGCGGCGAGATCGCTTGTCGCATCATTAAGACGGCGAAGCGCATGGGACTTTCCACCGTCGCCGTCTATTCCGACGCCGACGCGGACGCGTTGCATGTCGAAATGGCCGACGAGGCCGTCCGTCTCGGCCCGCCCCCCGCCGCCCAGTCTTATCTGCTGATCGATAAGATCGTCGCCGCCTGTAAGGAAACCGGCGCCGAGGCGGTGCATCCCGGCTATGGCTTTCTGTCCGAGCGCGCCGCCTTCGCCAATGCGCTCGCAGAGGCGAACATCGTTTTCATCGGCCCAAATATTCGCGCCATCGAGGCGATGGGCGACAAGATCGAGTCGAAGAAATTCGCTTCCGCCGCCAATGTCAGCGTCGTGCCCGGCTACCTTGGCGTCATTGAGAACGCCGAAGAGGCCGTTACGATCGCTAGGGATATCGGCTATCCGGTGATGCTGAAAGCGTCGGCTGGCGGCGGCGGCAAGGGCATGCGCGTCGCTTTCACCGACGCCGAAGTGATCGAAGGTTTCACGCGCGCGCGTTCGGAGGCGGCGTCTTCCTTCGGCGATGACCGCGTCTTCGTCGAGAAATTCATCGTCAATCCGCGCCATATCGAAATTCAGGTGCTCGGCGACAAGCACGGCAATGTCATCCACCTGAACGAGCGCGAATGCTCCATTCAGCGCCGCAATCAAAAGGTGATTGAAGAAGCGCCGTCGCCGCTGCTGGACGAGAAAACTCGTCGCGAAATGGGCGCGCAGGCCATCGCGCTCGCCAAGGCCGTGGACTATGATTCAGCGGGCACGGTCGAATTCGTCGCGGGTCAGGACAAAAGCTTCTACTTCCTTGAAATGAACACGCGCCTGCAGGTCGAGCATCCGGTGACGGAGCTCATCACCGGCATCGATCTTGTCGAGCAGATGATCCGCGTCGCGGCGGGGGAGCCGCTGCAGCTCAAGCAGGAAAACGTCAAGATCAACGGCTGGGCGGTCGAGAGCCGTATTTACGCCGAGGACCCCACGCGCAACTTCCTGCCATCGGTCGGACGACTGGTCAAATACCGGCCGCCGGAAGAGAAGCGTGAAGGCGGCGTCACCGTGCGTAATGACACCGGCGTCACCGAAGGCCGCGAAATCTCGATTCACTATGATCCGATGATCGCCAAGCTGGTGACGCATGCGCCGGACCGCCTTCGGGCGATCGTGGCGCAGGCCGACGCCCTCGATCGCTTCGTGATCGACGGAATCCGGCACAACATTCCGTTTCTGTCGTCGCTCATGCAGAGTCCGCGCTGGCGCTCGGGCAATCTCTCGACCGGCTTTATCAGTGAAGAATATCCGGAAGGATTTTCTTCGCCCGAGCCTCGCGGAGATCTGGCGCACACGCTTGCCGCGATCGCGACGCTCATGGACCACATCGGCAATGAGCGTAAACGCAAGATCTCAGGGCAGTTGCGCGGCGGACGGCCGGTCGAATTCGAGCGCGAACGCGTGTGCATGCTCGGCGATCAGAGATTCGACGTCAGCGTCGAGGCGCAAGGTGAAGCGCTGATCGTGCGTTTCGCCGACGGGGATCAGCGCGCCCATCGGGTTTCGACCCAGTGGCGTCCGGGCGAACTCGTGCTCGAAGGCGATGTCGACGGCCGCACGGTCTATGTGCAGGCGCGGCCCGTCCTCAACGGCTATGGACTGTCGCATCAGGGGGTCGACGTCACGGCGCGCGTCTACACCAAGCGCGAGGCGGAACTTGTCGCCTTCATGCCTAAGAAGAAGGACGCCGGCGCCTCCAAGCACCTGTTGTGTCCGATGCCCGGCCTGGTGAAGACCGTCGACGTGACCGAAGGTCAGGAGGTCAAGGCTGGAGAGGCTTTGTGCATGGTCGAAGCCATGAAGATGGAGAACGTGCTGCGCGCCGAGCGCGACGTGACCGTCAAGAAGATCCTGGCGAAGGCCGGCGACAGCCTTGCTGTCGACGCCGTGATCATGGAATTCGCCTAAAAGGCGTCGCGCGCTGACGGCGCGCTACAGGTTGAGGAACATGCTCACCGAAAGAATGTGATTGATTCGGTGATCGAACTTCTGCTCGCGCCGCGAGACGACGCGCGATTGGATGAGCTGGTTCATGTAGCCGATCTCCAAGCGCGCCTTCTCGCTGAAACTGTAGCCGAGGCCGGCGAAGCCGCGATTTTGATCGAAGCCAAATCGCGTTGAAGGCGTCGTTGAATTCAACCGGACAAACACCTCATCCCAGAGCACGAGGCTCAAGGGGGCGTTTTCCCAGAGCGGATGCGAAAAGCGCACAAATTGGCGGAGGCGCCACTCGACAGGGTTCACGTTCTGAATGAAGCGCTGCTCAAGGCGTGTGCGGCTTGTCAGGTCGCCGAAGGCGACCTTGTCGGTCAGCAGGACCTGTTGCCAGATCCGATTTTCATGTTGCGTTTTGGCGTCTTGCGGAAAGGTCGCGATATGCGCGTAGCCGAGCCACAGGCTGGCCTTGTCGGATAGCGCATAGCCGACGCCGGCGCGGCCGAGCGCCTGATCGGCGCTTGTGCCGTCGTTCCGAAAGCGCCCCTGGCTTTCCAGCAACAGCCGCCATTTTTCCAAACTCGGATCAATTGAGCCGAGCTTGGCGGTGGCGGTGACGTTTTCCCAGATTCTGAAATCTTCGTCGACAGCCGCCGCCGGGCCGGTCGTCGCGAAAATTCCGAGCAAGGACCCGCCGCAAACGGCGAGCCGCCTCGTCCTTTGTATCGTCGCCGCTGACACCGCCGTCTCCGTGGAAATCGAGCACCCAGCGCATTGGAGCGATTCCTCTCACGCCAGTCAAACCACAGAGATGGTAGATCAGGCCGCGACTGATGTGGGCGTGGGACGCGCGCGTTCCCGGAACAGGCCGTGCAGCGCATCCCAATCGAGCACCAGTTCGCCGCCGTCGCTGCGAAGTTGCTCGTCCCAGCTCGCGAGCAGATCGAGACAGGCGTGATCGATATACTTCAGCTCGTTGAGATGCACATGGAGACGCGCGCCCCGCGGCAGGGCTTCGAAAGCGGCGGCGAGTTGCGGCAGCCGTATGAAAGTCGCTGCGCCCTCTAGGTGGATCACGGTCATGCCGTCGATCTGCTCCCTGCGGATGTTGAGATGCGAGAAGGTGTAGAGCAAGCGCGCGACCGCAAGACCGACGCCAACCGCAATGCCGGTCAATACGTCAGTCGCGACCACCGTCGCGAACGTCGCCGCGTAGATGCCGGTCTCGATACGGTCCTGACCCCAGAGAAAGCGCGCGAATCCGAGATTGATCAGATTGATCCCCGCGTAGACCAGCACTGCCGCGAGGCTCGCCACGGGGATAATGCGGAGCACGTCGGGCGCGAGGGTGATGAACAGCAGAATCCACAGGCCGTGCAGCACGGTCGAGAGTCTTGTGCGCCCTCCCGCCGTGACATTGGCCGAACTGCGCACGATGACGCCCGATATGGGCAGCACGCCAAGAATTCCGCAAAGAAAATTGCCGACGCCCTGCGCCACCAGCTCCCTGTTGTAGCGGGTGCGGGGCGTGCGTCGCTGCATCGCGTCGACGGCGGTCGCCGTCAAAAGCGATTCCGCGCTCGAAACGAACGCGAGCGACAGCGCCGCCGCCCACAGCGCGCCGTCGCCGATCCTGCCAAGGGTGTGGGTTGTCGGCAAATTCACCGCAGCCAGAAGATCGTCCGGCGCCGGGACATATTTGATGTCGAGGGCGAAGAACGCCGCTGCCGCCGTCGCCAGGCCTACGCCGATAAGCGGGGCGGGGAGAAAGGACAGCCATCTCGGCGCCCACCGGCGCCACGCGAGAATAACGGCGACGGTGAGTAATCCGATCACGGCGGCGGATTGGTGCGCCTCCATCGTCACGCCCTTCCAAACGGCAAGCGGCAGCGACCAGAGATTGATGACGCCGCCAAACTCCTGTCCCGTCCCGGGCGGCGTATCGTCGACCATCACGTGAAATTGCGACGCGAAAATCAGCAAGCCGATTCCGGCGAGCATGCCCTGAATCAGCGCCGGGGCGACCGCCCGGAACACCGGTCCGAAACGCAGGGCGCCGGCCGCAATCTGAATCACGCCCGACATTATCACGATGAGCCCGAAGACTTCGAAGCCGAGGTCCTTAATGAACACGGCGGCCATCACTGCCGCGCCATTCGCCGCGCCGCTCACTTGCAGAGGACAGCCCGAAAGCATGCCGACGACGATGCCGCCAATGACGCCGCTGATGAGGCCGACGGCGGCGGCGTTTTCGAAGGGAAAGCCGGCGACGAGCGCGAGACCCATCGACAAGGGAAGGGCGACGAGCAGCACGACGATGGAAGCGAAGACGTCGTCTTTAATCCTCGAGAGATGAGAAGGCGCGACATCAAGTTCTAAAGACATTTCGCATCCTTTAATGGTTCAGGTTCGCGGAGGCGGCCTCGAGGTCAAACCTCGACGCTGACACGTTCTCTCTCTTCGTGCGCAGGCATTCCCGATGGCGTCGGCGCAAGCGCGAATTGGCGTGTCGCGGGGTCATAAACGAAGACTTCGCCTGTCTCGATCTTGTAGACCCAGCCATGCAGCCTCAGTTTGTCTTGTGCGAGGGCGGAGGCGACGACAGGATGCGTGCGCAGGTTTTCGAGTTGCGCGAGCACATTCTCCTGGATGGCGACGTTGAGCTTTTCTGCCCCGGTTCTGTCCGCGTATTTTTCGTGCATGATGCGCCGTGTGGCTTCGGCGTGCGACAGCCAGTCGCTCAGCGCGGGAAAGGCTGTGGCCGGCGGCGGATCGAGCAGGCCCTTCATCGCCCCGCAATGCGAATGGCCGCAGACGATGATGTCCTTGACGCCAAGGCCGGCGATCGCGAATTCGATGGTCGCCGCTTCGCCGCCGCGCACGGCGCCATAGGGCGGCACGAGATTGCCGGCGTTGCGCAGGATGAAAAGGTCTCCAGGCGCCGACTGGGTGAGCAGGCACGGGTCGATACGCGAATCGGCGCAGGTGATGAACAGCGTCTCCGGCGCCTGGCCTTGGGCCAGGCGTTCGAACAATTCGCGCTGGCTACCGAACACCTGCGACTGGAAGTGGTGTAGGCCTTCGATTAACCGCTGCACCTTAAACTCCTATTGCTTAGCGTGAGATCGCGCCGGAAGTAGCGCGCTCCAACCGCATGGAAACAGCCCCAGCGTCTCTGGCGGCCGCGTCAATTCAGGCCGCCGATTCTTTCATCCGCCTGCTCCGATGCGCCCACGCCATCGGCCGTAGGCGGTCGGCAATCCGCATCTGCGTTGCGCTTGCTCAATTGGCTAAAAAGGTCGCAGAGCAGACAGTGTCCAGGAGCGCCGTCGATGAATTCGCGCCCGTTGGCGAATCCGGGCGACGCCAGCGCGCCGGCCAAGGCCAGCGCGATGAGTGCGGAGCGATGCGCCATTGCCTGTCCTCCTTTTCGTCGAGCGCCGCCGCGACGCTGACGTCATCAAAGATGGCCCAGGGGATTGATATTGAAAATAAGGATATATAAATTAGTTACATCGATAAAAGCTATGGAACCATGGACCGTCTCAACTATCAGCATCTGTTCTACTTCTGGAACGTCGCCCGGGAGGGCGGCGTCACCCGCGCCAGCGAAAAGCTCGGATTGGCGCAGCCGACGATCAGCGGCCAGATCGCGGTTCTGGAGGAGTCGATCGGCGCGCAGCTCTTCCGCAAGGAAGGCCGCAATCTCGTGATGACCGAAACCGGACGCACGGTGTTCAATTACGCCGACGAAATATTCTCGATCGGCCGCGAACTCGGCAGCGCCTTGAGGAATCGAGCGGCGGCGGTAAGCGTCAGGCTGAGCGTCGGCGTCTCCAACGCCCTGCCGAAACTCCTCGTCTATCGCCTGCTCGAACCCGCTCTCGCCGCGCATAATCAAGTCGTCTGTCATGAGGATAAAACCGAGCGCCTCCTGGCCGAACTGCCAGTGCACGGAGTCGATCTCGTGTTTTCAGACTGGCCTGCGACAGGCGCCGCGGATGCGCGGATCTACAATCATCCGATCGGCGAATGCGGGGTGGCTGCGTTTGCGACGCTCGAACTGCAGCAGCGCTATCGGAAGAATTTCCCGCGTTGCCTTGACGGTGCGCCGCTCTTGCTGCCGACGACGAACACGGCGTTGCGCCGTTCGCTCGACCAGTGGCTCGACGCCAACAATCTCTTTCCGAAGATCGTCGCGGAAGTCGAGGACAGCGCCCTGCTGAAGACATTCGGGGCGGGGGGCGCCGGCGTCTTCATGGCGCCGACCGCCGTTCGCGCTCAGGTCGAGGAGCAATATGGCGTCAGATATATCGCGACGCTGGACGGCGTCAGCGAGCGATTCTATGCGATCACGGCGCAGAGAAAAATCAAGCACGCGGGAGTCGCAGCCATCCTCGAGAGCGCCCGGGACTGGCTGGTCTAATCGTTGAATACGCGCGTCACATGACCCATTTTACGGCCCGCGCGCGTCTCTTTTTTTCCGTAAAGATGCAGACAGACGCCGTCTTCACGCGCCAGCTCCGGCCATGCGTCGACGTCGTCGCCAATCAGATTGCGCATCTCGACGCGACGACCGTGCCGGCGCGTGGCGCCGAGCGGCCAGCCGGCGACCGCGCGCATATGCTGCTCGAATTGCGAAGTAGAGGCGCCGTCGAGCGTCCAATGTCCGGAGTTATGCACGCGCGGCGCAATTTCATTCACGATCAAGGTTTCACGGCCGCCATCGCGGACGACAAACAATTCGACCGCGATGACGCCGACGTAATCGGCGGCCTCGGCGAGGCGCCGAGCGATGTCGATCGCCTGTGTCGCCGTTTCGTCGGCGATCTCGGCGGGCGCCAAGGTCCTCGCCAGAATGTGATGCTCGTGCAGGTTTTCCGAGACGTCAAAGGCGCGAAATTCGCCGTGCAGTCCACGCGCGGCGACGACCGACACTTCTTTCTCGAACGGCACGACGCTCTCCAAAATGCACGCCGCGCCGCCAAGCGTGCGAAAGGCGACCGCGAGGTCGCCGCCGTCGCGCAACTGTGTCTGACCTTTGCCGTCATAGCCGAGGCGCCGCGTCTTCAGGATCGAGTTGCGGCCGAGCTGCGCGACGGCGCGCGCAAGCGCGCCCGCGTTGTCGACCGGGACAAAGTCGGCCGTCGCGATTCCGAGGCTTTGCACGAACTGCTTTTCGATCAGCCTGTCCTGGGTGAGCGCCAGCGCCTTCGGATTGGGCCGCACCGGCCGATGCGCCTCGAGCACTTGCGCCGTGCGGGCGGGCACGTTCTCGAATTCGTACGTCACGACGTCGACAGATTCGGCGAAGGCGGCGAGAGCGGCTTCGTCGTTAAAGCCGGCTTGCGTGCGGGCGGCGCACACGTCGAAGGCCGGATCGTCGGACACTGGAGAGAAGACATGCGCCTTCAGTCCGAGCCGTGCGCCCGCCAGCGCCAGCATGCGCGCGAGCTGGCCGCCGCCAAGAATGCCGATCGTCGCGCCCGGCGCGAGCATCAAGCGCCGTCGCGCGGCGTCGCCGCTACATTGTCCGTCTGACGCGCGCGGTAATCCGCGAGTCGCGCGGCGAGCGCCTTATCGGCGAGGGCAAGAATTGCGGCGGCGAGCAGCGCGGCGTTGATCGCGCCGGCCTTGCCGATGGCGAGGGTTCCCACGGGCACGCCGCCTGGCATCTGCACAATCGAGAGCAGCGAATCGAGGCCCTTCAGCGCTTCCGATTCGACGGGCACGCCGAGGACCGGCAGCCGCGTCATCGCGGCTGTCATGCCCGGCAGATGCGCGGCGCCGCCAGCCCCGGCGATGATGACCTGGAAGCCTTCCGATTCAGCGCCCTTCGCGAACGCCGCCAGTCGATCGGGCGTGCGATGGGCCGAAACGATGCGCGCGTCGTGGCCGATCTCGAGCGCCGCGAGAGTTTCCACCGCGTGGCGCATCGTCGCCCAGTCCGATTGCGACCCCATGATGACGGCGACGGGCGGTTTCGACTTCCCCACTCTGCATTCCTTTACGAAGGGAAGCCATGCGGCATAGACGATGGCTTCTCGATAGGCAAGCGCGCGATCTGCGTCGATCGCGGACCGATTTCGCTTCGCGAGAGTGCGGCGCCCGCGCTAAGACTCACAGCATTCTCTCTATCGGCGTGGACGAATTATGGATGAAGGCCTGAGGCAAGCGGTCGCCGTGCTGGCGGTGGCGATGATCGTGGCGATCGCCGCCCGTCAAATCAGATTGCCCTATACCGTCGGGCTGGTCATCGTTGGCGCCGCCGTCGCGTTGTCGGGCGCTGACTTCGCGCCGCATCTCACGCATGATCTGATCTTCGATTTGATCTTGCCGCCGCTGCTGTTTGAGGCGGCGCTGACTCTGTCCTGGCGCGAACTGGTTCGCGACTCGCTGCCTTTGCTGGCGCTCGCGGGAATCGGAACGGTCGTTTCCGCAGCCGTTGTCACGGCGTCGATGACGACGTTGCTCGGCTGGCCTCTCTTCTCGGCGATGCTGTTTGGCGCGCTGATCGCGGCGACGGATCCAGTCGCGATCATTGCGATGTTCAAGGACAACCGGATCAAAGGCCGCATGCGGCTGCTGGTCGAAAGCGAAAGCCTGCTCAACGACGGCGCTGCGGCGGTGCTCTTCGTCATGGCGCTCGCCTTCGTGCAAAGCGGCGGTGCGGACCAGGGCGCTGCGGCGACCGCCCTCACTCTTGTGAAAGTCGTGTTCGGCGGCGTCGTTGTCGGGGCCTTGTTCGGCGGGGCCGCCATCCTCGCCTCGCTGCGCACCTCGGAACATCTCATCGAAGCGGCGCTGACGACCATCGCCGCATTCGGCTCGTTTCTGGTCGCCGAATATTTCCATGTCTCCGGCGTGCTGGCGACGGTGACGGCCGGTCTCGTCATGGGCAATCTGGGCCTGCTGAGCGAGGAGGAAGGCGGCTACATCACCCTCAAGGGGCGCGAATTCGTTCTGTCCTTTTGGGATTTCGCGGCTTTCCTGGCCAATTCCATGGTGTTTCTCATGATTGGCGCGGATGTGGCGTCGACCCCGTTCGGCGCCGTCGGGGCGACGGCGCTGGCCGTGGGGATCGCGACGGTGCTTTTCGCGCGCGCCGTCGTCGTCTATCCGATGAGTTCGTTGTTTTTCGTTTCGCGATGGAAGATCTCTTTTCGCGAGCAGCATGTTCTCTGGTGGGGCGGCTTGCGCGGCGCGCTTGCGCTCGCCCTGGCGCTGTCGCTTCCGGGCGATCTGCCGCAACGCGACGAGATACTCGCCATCACTTTCGCCGTGGTCGGCTTCTCGATTGTGGTTCAGGGCCTCACCATGCCGCTGCTGCTGCGCGCCCTCGGCTTCGTGCCGGGGCGGTAATCGGCGATCCGGCGCTACGAGCGGCGGAAGAGGAAAGCAGCTTAAGCGATAATGTCAGGCGTGAGCTGGTCTTCGAGATAGGCGATGCGGTCGCGCAGCAGCAGCTTGCGTTTCTTCAGCCGCTGAATCTGCAGCTGATCGGCGACGCCGACCGCCAGCAACGCGTCGATCGCGGTCTCCAGATCGTGATGCTCCAGCCGAAGCCGCGCGACTTCAGCGCGGGTCGCGCTCATGTCGATCTCGCTCGTGTCGTTCATTGACAGCCGCCGTTGAGCGCCATCGAACGCTGGGGAATCGATGGCTCTAAAGCACAATTATCGCGCCGCGGCCATGGCGCGTTCAAGCCAATTGCTCCGTCGTCATTCATAGGCGCTCCGCATCTCCTCGATTGCAGCGATCTTGGCGTAAAGCGGCGCCCAGTCGTCGCGCTCGGCGATCGCCGCCCAAAGCGCCTCGACCTCGTCGATCAGCATCGTACAGGGCGCCGCGCCCTGGAAATAGGGGTGATCCAGGCGCGCAGTCGGCGCCGGCTCGTGTTCGGCCAAAGCGGCGCGCAGCGGCGCGAAGGCTTCCGCTTCGTAATGCGCCGCGGACGGGCTGTGTTTAGCGCGCGTGACGGACGCCATGCCGCCGCGCCAGTCGAAGAAGGTCCGTTCGAAGGGCGCCTGCGTCATTGTCAGAAAATCGACGAAGGCCTTCGCCAGCGCCGCGTCGGCTTCCTCGCCGGCCGAGGCGAGCCCGAGCCGATTGAGCAGCGCCGCGCGAAACTCCTGCTGGATACGCGTGGGAAAGGTCGCCAGAACCTTTTCGACGGTCTTTAGCCCGATAAGGGGGATCAGACATTCGGCCAGGCGGGACAGATTCCAGCCGAGCGCGCCGGGCTGACGGCCAAAGGCGTAAAGCCCGCTTTCGTCGAAATAGGCGGCGGTGAAGGTCGGGTCATAGACCGGTGCAAAGCGCCATGGCCCATAGTCGAAGCTCTCGCCGGTGACGTTGATATTGTCGGAATTCAGCACGCCGTGAACGAAGCCTGACGCCATGTAGCCGGCGCCAAGGCGGGCGACCCGCGCTGTGACCTCTTCGAGAAAGGCGAGGGCCCTTTCCGGCGCCGGCAGATCGGCGATAGCGGGAAAATAGTGGCGGCAGACGTGGTCGAGCAGCCTTTCGATCGCCGCGGCGTCGTCATGAAAGGCAAGGCGCTGAAACGTTCCGATGCGAATATGCGAATGCGACAGGCGCACCAGCACGCTGGAGCGCGTCGGCGAGGGTTCGTCGCCGCGCATCAGCGCCTCGCCCGTTTCGATCAGGCTGAAGGTCTTGGAGGTGTCGACCCCGAGCGCCTCCAGCATCTCCGTCGCCATAATCTCGCGTACGCCGCCCTTGAGGGTCAGCCGCCCGTCGCCGCGCCGCGACCAGGGAGTCTGGCCGCTGCCCTTGGTGCCGAGATCGAGCAGGCGGCCGTCCTTGGCGTCGCGCAGCTGCGCGAAGAGGAAGCCGCGACCGTCGCCGAGATCCGAGTTGTACACGCGGAACTGGTGGCCGTGATAGCGCAGCGCCAGCGGATGCGCGAACCCGCCCGGGAGGGGCGAAAAACGCCCCAAATGCTCGATCCACTCCGCATCGCTCAGCCCGTCGAGGCCGACCCGCGCCGCCCAACGCTGGTTGCGGTAACGGAGTCGATGCTCGGGGAACGTGGCGGGTGCGACGCGGTCGAAGAAGGGCTCGCCCAGACCTTCGTGTAACGTCTCGGGGCGATAAAGTTCGGTGACGGGCATAAGGACCGGGTCTCGCAAATCGCGCGCCGCGGGGCGAACGCCCAAAAAAATAAGGCGGAGATCTCTCTCCGCCCATGGCGTGAAGCAGAAAGTGAGCGAAGGGAAACGCTAATGTCGCGTTTCGCTAATCGACAATTTGGCGAGCTCGTCCTTGATCTGCAGCTTCTTGCGTTTGAGTTCCAGGATCTTCAGTTCGTCCGATTGGGGATGCAGCTGTTCCTGCTCGATCTCCTTTTTGAGCGCGTCATGGCGGCGCTGGAGTTCGACGATATGGCCCTGCAAGGACATGCGAAACCTCCTTAACTTCTCTCCGCTCGACAAGCGGGAGCGGCGTTAAGTCTGCCACAAAGCGGGCGCGCCGCAAGACTCGAAATCGCCTAACGTCACAAAACTTTTGCGCGCGAAGCCCAGGGCCTTTACGGAACGTCAATTCTTTCCGTGGCTTGCGGTCAAGGCTGATTCCCAACGTCGCAGGGAAGCCCGCTTGCGCGTCGCCGCGTACGTCAGTATAGACGGGCGCTCCGGCCCACGGGCCTGGGGGCGCGTAGCTCAGCGGGAGAGCACTACGTTGACATCGTAGGGGTCACAGGTTCAATCCCTGTCGCGCCCACCATTCAAGCGACCCATTTCGGTTCGCCCATCGCCGCAAAGCCTGGAAACCTCGACCCAAGCGTGCCCCGGCGTGCGCGAGAAACTATAGCTGGTTGCTTGCCCGAGCATATTCGCGCGCCATCTGGCGTCTTGCTTCGGTTGAAGATGCAGAGCCAGCATATGTGGAAATATCTACTCCTCACCTTGCTTGGCCTCACCTTTGCCGCCGGCGCGGCCCAGTCGAAAGATCAAGCAAAAGCGCCAAAAGACTGTTTGCCTATCCTTCGCACGCCAGGGGGCGCCCCGACGCACCCTTACGGTCAGATCCCTTACTCGGTCTGGTACTACGTCCTTTATCAGCCGTTTTGCGACGGCAAATCCGCGAAGAAATGCATTTGGGCGTGTGGAAAGCCGCCCTCCAAGGATAGCGATGCTGACTAAATGCTGGCGGGGAAGTGGGCGCAGCGGCTCGCCCGCTGGGTCCGCGATCTCGATTGCCTCGGTCCATTGCGGCGTCCATAGCTGCTCCCATCCGCCCTGACGGGGCGAAAGCGGAGGAGACCATGGACCTGCCTGCGATTGACCCGCTGATCGGTATTGGCGTCGCCTTCTCCACCGCCATCACCGACGCGGTCTATGTGTTCTTCAACGCCGCCGTGTCGGAGCGTCGGCGCGTCGCCGCCGCGAGCTGGAGCAGCATCTGGTATCTGCTCTCGGCCTTTGCGGTGATCAGCTATACGTCAAACTGGGCCTATGTGGCGTTCGCCGCGGTGGGGGCCTGGATCGGCGGCTTCTTGTCCATCACCGTGCTGAACCGCCTCGTGCCCCTGCGCAAACCTTAAGAATTCCGCGCAAAAAAAACGCCGCTCGCTCGGCGCCGAGGAGCAAATCTGTCCGCGCGCTCAGTCGCGAACGATCTGATTGCGGTCCTGGATCAGCAGGGGCAGGCGCTTGGCCGAGGCGCTGGCGACGCTCATCTCCTGCCTGCTGTGGGCGACCCCGCGGGTCTTCTGCTCATGACTGCTGTTGGTCGCAAGACCTAACGCCAAAAAGCCAACCCAAAACGCCACGGGCACGAAGCGCGACTTCGAAAACGGCATTTTGGTCTCCCCTTGCTCAGGCGCTCTACGAACGAACGCAGCTTTCCCCAATGTGCGTCCAAGTAAAAGCGCCAGGAGCAAGCAACCTGATGGCGCCAGATCGAAACAGTTCTCCTCTCTGGCTGGCGTGCTAGTTAGCAATGGGCTCGAAAGTTGGCGCCAATGCTTACGTTCCCTGTGGACCTATGCGCGCGGGTTAGAAGCGCATTAGCTTCCGCCCAGGGGAGATTGCAGCGATGACCTTAACGACCACGGATCGTCCAGCGCCCATCGTCAAGAGCGGGCATGTGCAACTGTCGATCATTCTGGCTGAGTCAGACAAGAACACTCTGCAGAACCAGATCTTCGACCAGATCCGCTCGATGATTCTCAACGGTCAGCTCAAATGCGACGATCCGATGCCAACCACGCGCGAGCTGAGCAGCCAGCTCGGCGTCTCGCGCAACACGGCCGTGCTGGCCTATGAGCGGCTGATCGCCGAAGGATATATTCGGACGAAGCCCTATGTGGGCACCTTCGTTTCGCCGGATCTGCCGGACACGGCGTTTCTGTCGGCCGATCACCGCGCGCCGCAGAAGGAAGAGCAGGGCGCCGCGATTGAAGTTCCACCGCCCTGCGGTGTTTTGCGCACTCATCGTCTCGCCGACCCAGAGCGTCGTCGTCTCGCCGCCGATTTCTGGGTGGGCCGGCCGGACGCGCGATCCTTTCCGCTCAAGGCCTGGTCGCATCACATCAAGAATCGGCTGAAAGCGGTCGGCTCCAATCTCACGAGCTACAATGACGCCGCAGGATTGATGGAGTTGCGGCGCGCCGTCGCCAAGCATCTTGCGCCTGCGCGCGGCGTCGTCGCCGATCCGGATCAGATCGTCATTGTCGGCGGCTGCCAGGACGGCTTCAATCTCGTCGGCCGGCTGCTCGTGACGCCGGGCTCCACCGCAGTGGTCGAATCGCCCTGCTATCAGGGCGCGGCCTTCGTGCTCGAAAGCCTTGGGGCGACGCTTTATCCCGTGCCCGTGGACCAGGACGGACTCGACGTGTCGCGGCTGCCGAAAACCAGGGGCGCCGTCGCCTATGTGACGCCGTCGCATCAATATCCGATCGGCGTGACCATGAGCCTGCAGCGGCGGCTCGAGCTTCTTGCCTGGGCGACGCAGTACGACGCGTATATTATGGAAGACGACTATGACAGCGACTTCCGTTTTGTCGGTTCGCCGCTGACGGCGCTGAAGGGGCTCGATCGCAACGAGCGCGTCATCTATCTCGGCACTTTCTCGAAATGCATGGGGCCCGGCCTGCGGCTCGGCTACGTCGTGCTGCCCCGCCGTCTCGCCGAAGCCGGGCGGCGCATGAAAATGTTGATGAACAATGGCCAAAGCTGGCTGGAACAGGCGGCGATGGCGGATTTCATGTCGAGCGGCGAGTTCGGGCGCCATCTGCGGCGCATCCGCCAGCTTTATCGCGATCGGCGCGACGCGCTACTGGGCGCGCTGCGGAATCATTTCGGCGCCTGCGAGATCTACGGCGACCAGGCCGGCATGCATCTCGTTTGGAAGCTGCCGGACGGTTTTCCAGACGCCGCCGAGGTGGAGAAGAGGGGTCTTGCCGCCGGCGTTGGCGTCTGTTCGCTGGCGACGGGCTCGGCGCTGCGCTTCGACGACGTCAACGGCGGCGACCGGCTGCTGATGCTCGGCTTCGTCGCGCTGACCGAAAAAGAAATCGAGACCGGAATCGCGCGCCTGGCGCAGGCGCTGAAGACGTAGTGCGCGCCAACCCTCTCCCACAGGGAGAGGATGAGCGCGAAACGCATGACGTTTCCGGGCCATGCCCTTGCGCACCGCGCCGTGGGGCCGCATCCTAGTCCCGACGGAGCATTTCATGTCGGATTTGCAGGGCGCGGTTCCAGAGCCGGGTATTTGGGATCATTCATCACTTGACGAATGGCTCGCGACAAAGTCCCCCGACACCTGCATGGTTGTTGTTGCGCGGTCGGCGTTACGAAATTTTTTGTTCTTGAAATCACCGGATCCGAATGCGTTGCTCGCAATCTTACATGCAAACGCAATGGCTTGGTACGCTGCGAGATACCCTGGGCAAGCTCGTTTGCTTGGGAGCTTCGGTGCGGCAGCGAACTCAGTAAAACACAATACTGGACTTATGAGCCCAGGGCCAGCGAATGCGGCGTCGGCCGCCTATAAAGCTGCAGCGCTAGCTGCTGCCATATATGGCGACTCCAGCGCGGTTGGCGACGCTCTCGTACAGATACGTCGCGTGCTTTCCCCTACGCAGTTTGAGCGAGATCGTGCTGCCTTAAAGATGATCTCGAACGCTGAGCTTTGGCGTCCAACTTCGGAGGACGCCAAGGCGACTGAGAATATCAATTCTCCGTCGCTAAAAGCGAGCGATCCACTTTGGCTCAGTGGCACGCCGGAGTGGGCATCTAACCGTTGGTCGCGCTTGAAAGCAGCAGTGAAGGAAGAGCACTGGACGCCATGGCTCGAATGGTATCAGCGCCGCCTCGACGGCAGCGAGCTTTCGGAAGGAGTGGAACTTCTCTTCGCTATGCTCCCCATCGATCCGCGGGAAAAAGCGCCCTCGGAGCAGAATATACTTCTCGCGGCGGAAATCGAGCGGTTCACCGCGGACGCTGAAATCGTGTCGCCGGAAGGTGCAGATTTTCCTAGGGAAATTCCTCAACAAGGCCCGGGTCCGCATGTCGAAATCGACGTCGAGACCGGCGACATTACGCCGGCGAAGCCGGAATCGCTCGACCGCGAGGGCAACAATGTCGCGCGTTTGCGCGCGCATCACCCCCAGATCAGGAAACTCGCGGGCGATCTCGTTAGCGCCGTCAGCGCCAACGAACAGCCCGAACTCTTTGCCTCCGCTTCGAGCTATTTCGACAATGTCAATCGTGACCTGAGCGACATCGATTTCGACCAATTGTGGGGAGAGGGAGTCTTTCTCGAAGAAGTAGCCGCCGCCGCGGCGCGCGGCGTGAAGGACGTGCGGCGCGAGCCTTTAGGCGACATCGCGCTGGGAACGCTCAACGCGCTCTTGAAGGTGCACGGGCCTTTCGTCCTTTCGTCGCGGGCGGGACTGGAAAATCTGGCGCTTGCGAAAACGTTCGAGCAGCGGCCGGAAGAGGAACGCGAGGAAGAAAAGGCCGCGAGGGAGCTCGTCAAGGAATTCAAGAATTATCCAGATGTGGTCGGCGCCGAGACGACCGCGATCTTCGCGCATTTCATCGAGCAGCCGGACTCGACCGCGCATCCGGAGCGTAGCGCGGCGTTCAAGGCGGGCATGGCGCGAAACCTCGTAATCAACCTCGCTGCTGGGGCCGTAATCGGTGGAATCATTGGATCGGTAGGCGCGCTGATCTCAACGGCGGCAGGCGCCGCAACGGGCATGACTTTTCTCCCCTTCATCGAAGGTTGGAAAAAATCGAAGCCGTTTCTTGAAGTGTCGGGGATCGTGACGGAGGGAATGAACAATCTTTCCGAAGCCGAGATTCACGCGTTGTTGATGCGCCTGAAGAGAATCCCTTTCGATCGTTACAAGCAATTCCTGCTTGCTAATGAAGACCGTTTGCTTCGCTTGCTGGGCGACCGCGATAACGCGCGGTGGCTGCAAGAACATCTCGAATGGTTGAAACGTCAGGACAGGAGCTATGATGTCAGTGGCTCCAGCTGATGTATTCATCTCCCGATGAGAGAGGTATCGCGCGCCAACCCTCTCCCATCGGGAGAGTGTGGTTGCGAAGCAACCGGGTGAGGGGTTTCCGCTTTGCGCGAGTTTGCGTATTGCGAGGTGGCCATAACCCTCACCCCGGTCCTTCGGACCGACCCTCTCCCTTCGGAGAGGGTTTCGCGCGAGCCGAAGCAATTCATGAACGACTCCAGCGGCGTCTCGCGTCTGCGCGCCATACCGTCCGGCGTCTGGGCGCTCGGGCTCGTCTCGCTGCTCATGGATTTCTCATCCGAGATGATCCATGCGCTGCTGCCGATCTATCTCGTCGGCGCGATGGGCGCCTCGATGGTCGAAGTCGGAATCATCGAAGGCGTCGCCGAGGCGACCGCCTCGATCGTGAAAATCTTTTCGGGCGCGCTGTCGGACTGGTTCGGACGGCGCAAGCAGCTGGCGATCATCGGCTATGGGCTTGCGGCGCTCACCAAGCCGATGTTCCCGCTCGCGCCGAATGTCGCCTGGGTCATGGCCGCCCGGTTCATCGATCGCGTCGGCAAGGGCATACGCGGCGCCCCGCGCGACGCGCTCGTCGCCGATATCGCGCCGGCCTCCATTCGCGGCGCGGCCTTCGGACTTCGCCAGTCGCTCGACACGATCGGCGCCTTTCTCGGGCCGGCGGTCGCTGTGGCCGCGATGTGGTTCTCGGCCAACAGCATCCCCTTCGTGTTCTGGATCGCGACGATTCCGGCGGCTCTAGCCGTTTTGGTCCTGGCGCTCGGCGTGCACGAGCCAGAAGCCTCCCGGCCGCCGCGGCCGGCGCGTTTTCCGCTGCACATCGATGAAGTCCGTCGGCTCGGCGGCGCCTTCTGGATCGTTGTCGCAATCGGCGTCGTCTTCAGTCTGGCGCGTTTCTCCGAGGCTTTTCTGATCCTGAAGGCGCGCGACGTCGGACTGCCGGTGGCGCTCGCGCCGCTGGTGCTCGTCGCGATGAACGTCGTCTACGCCGGCGCTTCCTATCCTGTCGGCGTCTTCTCGGATCGCGGCGACCGAAAGACGCCGCTCATGGCGGGCCTTTTCGCGCTGATCGCCGCCGACGCCGCCTTGGCGGTCGCCGATCATATGCCGCTCGTGTGGCTCGGCGTGGCGCTTTGGGGCCTGCACATGGGCCTTACCCAGGGGCTTCTCGCCGCGCTCGTCGCCGACGTCGCGCCGGCGGCGTTACGCGGCTCGGCCTTCGGCGTTTTCAACCTTGCAAGCGGGGTCGCGCTGCTCGCAGCGAGCGCCGGCGCCGGAGCGCTCTGGGACGCCTTAGGGCCCCCGTCCGCCTTCTGGGGGGGCGCGCTTTTGGCGTCGCTGGCGCTCGTCGGGCTCGCGGCGGGCGGCAGTCGGATCGGGCGGTCCCCCGGCCGGGGCGATCTGGCGCGTTAAGAACTTCAGGGCGGAATTCAGGCCGGTTAACGGATGGCTAAGCATGTCAATTAAACGTTGAAAATGAACGATAAATTATCGCAATTGCGCCATTGTTGATCATTCATTTCAGAACTGGCGGGGGCGCTGGCGTTTCAAGAACGCACCATCGAGGTTCTAATGAAAAAACGAGCTTTCGGCGTCGCCGTCGCGGCTTGCCTCTCCGTCCTTTCGGCGTCGGCCGCAGACCTGCCTTCGCGCAAGGAGCCGCCGCCGGTCTATTATCCGCCGCCGCCCATCTTCACCTGGACCGGGGTCTACGCCGGTCTCAATCTTGGCGGCGGGTGGCTTGATCGATACGACTATGGACATTGGCTGGCGCCCTCGAGCGCGTCGAACAGCGGCGGCGTCGTCGGCGGCGCCCAGATCGGCTATAATTATCAGCTGACCCCACTCTTCGTGGTCGGTCTCGAAACCGATTTTCAAGGATCGGGCGTCGGCGGCGGCGGCAATCAGGGGTGGGGCGCAACGCGCAGCGTCGACTGGTTCGGCACAGTGCGCGGGCGCGCGGGCGTGTCGTTGCTGAACGAGCAGCTGCTCCTTTACGGCACCGCCGGCTTCGCCTATGGCGACCTGCGTCTCAACTACGGATGGCTTGGCTCTCAGGCCCGCACCGGAACCGGGTGGACGGCGGGCGGAGGGCTCGAATACGCTTTCCTCCCGAACTGGTCGGCGAAGGTCGAATATCTCTACACAAACATCGGCGCGAATTACGACTCTATCTACGTTGCGCCTTTCATCGTCGAATCCCAGCAGCGCGCGCATCTCAATACTGTGCGCGCCGGCGTCAATTATCGCTTCAACTGGCTGCTTGCGCCTCCCGGCCCTCCAATGGCCGCCTACTGAACGCCAATGCTACAAGGATGAGCGACAAAAGCCCCGGCGACGGGGCTTTTGCATATGTGGCCGTCGAAGGCGCCGCGGCGTGGTTGCGGCGCCGCAACAATTGAACTATCTGCTTTGGAAGCGTTCCGAGAAGAAATCGGCCGCACGCGAGAGGGTTCTACATGGCAGACGCCGACACTGACGGGCTCGCCGCGCGGCGGCCGCTGTCGCCGCATCTGACGGTCTTCAAGCCCATCCTGACGATGATGATGTCGATCGCGCATCGAATCACCGGCGCTGGGCTTTACGTCGGCATGGCGCTTCTGGCGCTGTTCCTGCTCGGCGCCGCGGTTGGCGGCGGCGCTTTCTCCGCGGTTTCCTGGATCGGGTCGGGCTTCATCGGCAATCTGCTGGTGCTGATGATCGTTTGGGCGATTTTCCACCATCTGCTCGGCGGCGTGCGTCACGCGCTCTGGGACCGCGGGCTTTACATGGACGCTAAAGGGCGGGAACTGCTGGCGCAAGGGACGCTCGTTGGCGGCATCCTGTTGACGCTGCTCGTCTTCATCTTCAAGACGCTGGCGAGCTGAGCGGAGCGAACTCATGACGGTTGCGACAAGGTTCAAGAGCGGTCGAACCGGACCCGGCGACGCCTATGTCTCCGACCATAGCGGTTCGCCTCACGCACGCTTCATGCGGTTGACGTCTTATGCGCTGGTCCCGCTTGGCGTGCTGAGCGCCTGGTGGATTCTTGGACTTGCCGGCAAGTCGCTTGAAGGCGTGCGCGCCGAAATCGGCAGACCGTTTCCCGCACTCGTGCTTCTTGCGTTCGGCGTGGTCGGCATGATCCATGCGCGACAAGGCATGGACGACATCATCGAAGATTACGTGCACGACAAAGTGTTGAAGGCGCAGGCGATCGTCGCCAACACATGGGCGTCGCGCGCCATCGCAGCGATCTGGGTCCTCGCGATCCTCCTTATCGCTGCGCCGAAGTAGTCGGACGATGCAATCCACGGACGTCGACGTGACAGGCGAGAGCAGGAAGCAGCGCGACGGGGCTGCTTCGATCGCAATGATCCCGTCTTGTGACGACGCAGCGACGCTGCGCGCCGCACGAAAGAGATTCGAGAAGGCTTGATCAATGGTTGCAAAGGGTCCTGCATCAAATGTGTCGGTGGGCGGTCGGGCCTATGCGATCGTCGACCACACCTTTGACGTCGTCGTCGTCGGCGCGGGCGGATCGGGCCTTCGCGCCGTCGTCGGCTGCGCCGAGGCGGGACTGAACGTCGCCTGCGTCACCAAGGTCTTTCCAACCCGCTCGCACACCGTGGCGGCGCAGGGCGGCATCGCCGCCGCGCTCGGCAACATGGGGCCGGACAATTGGAAATGGCACATGTACGACACCGTCAAAGGCTCCGACTGGCTCGGGGACCAGGACGCCATCGAATATATGTGCCGCAACGCCCCTCCCGCCGTTTATGAGCTGGAGCATTGGGGCGTCCCCTTCTCGCGCACGATCGAAGGGACGATCTACCAGCGTCCGTTCGGCGGGATGACGACGGACTTCGGCAATGGCCCGCCGGCGCAGCGCACATGCGCGGCCGCCGATCGCACCGGCCACGCGATGCTGCATACGATGTATGGCCAGGCGCTGAAGCTGGACACGAAGTTCTTCGTCGAATTTTTCGCGCTCGACCTGATCATGGATCAGGACGGCGCCTGTCGCGGCGTCGTGTGCCTGAAGATCGATGACGGAACGATCCATCGTTTTCGCGCCGCGCTCACCGTGCTCGCGACCGGCGGCTATGGCCGCGCCTACCTTTCCGCGACGTCGGCGCACACCTGCACCGGCGACGGCAACGCCATGGTGCTGCGCGCGGGGCTGCCGCTGCAGGACATGGAATTCGTGCAGTTTCATCCGACCGGCATCTATGGCGCGGGCTGCCTGATCACCGAGGGCGCGCGCGGCGAAGGCGGCTATCTGACGAACAGCGAAGGCGAGCGCTTCATGGAGCGCTACGCGCCCTCGGTGAAGGATCTTGCGCCGCGCGACATGGTTTCGCGCGCCATCACCGTCGAGGTTCGCGAGGGCCGCGGCGTCGGCAAGAATCAGGATCACGCCTATCTGCATCTCGAGCATCTCGATCCGCAGATTCTGCATGAGCGGCTGCCGGGCATATCGGAGAGTGCCAAAATCTTCGCCGGCGTGGACGTGACGCGCCAGCCGATCCCGATCATTCCGACCGTGCATTACAACATGGGCGGCATACCGACGAATTATCACGGCGAGGCGTTGCGCAAGCGCGACGGCAATCCCGATGAGGTGGTGCCCGGTCTCATGGCGCTCGGCGAAGCGGCCTGCGTTTCCGTGCATGGCGCCAATCGCCTCGGCTCGAATTCGCTCATCGATCTCGTCGTCTTCGGCCGCGCCGCGGCGCAGCGCGCCGCCGAACTCATCAAGCCCAACGATACGCAGCCGGAGCTCCCCGCGAATTCGGCCGATCTCGCGCTATCGCGCCTCGATTTTTTCCGCAACGCCAACGGCGGGACATCGACAGCCACATTGCGCGACAGGATGCAGCGCACGATGCAGTCGCACTGCGCCGTCTATCGCACCGGCGAGGTTCTCGCCGAAGGCGTCGAACAGATCAACGCCGTCTGGCGCGACGGCGCCGACGTCAAGATTACCGATCGCTCGCTGATCTGGAATTCCGATCTCGTCGAGACGCTGGAATACGACAACCTCATCGTGCAGGCCGTCACGACGATGGAAAGCGCGGCCAACCGCACCGAATCGCGCGGCGCGCATGCGCGCGAGGATTTTCCTAATCGCGACGACAAAAACTGGATGAAGCATACGCTCGCGACGATCGATCGCGAGAAGAAGACCACCTCAATCGATTATCGCCCGGTGCACAGCTACACGATGACGAATGAGGTCGCTTACATCGAGCCGAAGGCGCGGGTGTATTAAGATGGTCGAATTCGCGCTACCCAAGAACTCCGTCGTCGCCGAAGGCAAAACCTGGCCGAAGCCCGAAGGGGCCGAGCGCCTGCGCGAATTGCGCATCTATCGATGGGACCCCGACGACGGCGCCAATCCGCGCATCGACACTTATTTCATCGACGCCGACGATTGCGGACCGATGGTCCTCGACGCGCTGATCTGGATCAAGAACCGAGTCGATCCGACGCTGGCCTTCCGTCGCTCGTGCCGCGAAGGCATCTGCGGCTCCTGCTCGATGAATATCGGCGGGCTGAACACGCTCGCCTGCACCAAGGGCATGGATGAAATCGACGGCGTGATCAAAATCTATCCGCTGCCGCATATGGCGGTGGTGAAGGATTTGGTCCCGGATCTGACGATCTTCTATGAGCAATACGCGGCGATCCAGCCCTGGCTGCGCGGCGGACCCGCCCTCGAGAAAGAGCGGCTGCAGTCGCCGGAGCAGCGCGCGAAGCTCGACGGGCTCTATGAATGCATCCTGTGCGCCTGCTGCTCGACGGCCTGTCCGAGCTATTGGTGGAACGCCGACAAGTTTCTTGGTCCCGCGGCGCTGCTCCAGGCGTTCCGTTGGGTGCAGGACTCGCGCGATGAAGCGACGACGGATCGAATCTCCTATGTCGACGACGTCTTCCGCCTCTATCGCTGCCACACGATCATGAATTGCACCCAGGTCTGTCCGAAGGGCTTGTCTCCGGCCAAGGCGATCGCGGAACTCAAAAACATGGCCATCGCCCAGGACGAAGCGGAGTCGCGCTGAGCGCGGGGCCGCCTTGATCCCGCCGCGCCGCCGGTTTAGGACGGAACAAACGTCTTCGGAGATCTGCGCCATGTCGACCAGCGCTCGTCGTAGTTGCGCCTCGCTTCTCATCGCCGCCTACCTGATCGCCGGCAGCTTTCAGGCCGCCTCCGCGCAGCAGCTTCAAGCTGATCCCGGAGCGCCCGACGCTTCCGGTTCTGTAACGACGCAGCCGAAGGCCAAGAAAGCGAAGGCGCAGCAATCCCCGCGCGCCAGCGCCGGCCAGCAGCCGCAAGGTTCAGGCGGCAATCGCCAGTTCGGCGAGCTGGAAGGATGGTCGCCGGGCAAGGCGCCGCCCGGGGGAAAGCCGAAGGAAGAAGAGAAGTCGAGCCAGTCAAAGGGCGCATTGCCTATTGGCGTTTCGCCTTCGGGGAATATGTCCGTCGGCCTCCCATTCTAAAAATCTCAGCGCCGGGGTCGCCGGCTGGAGTTGATCATGGCGTATAAGGTTGCGGTCGTCGGCGCTACGGGCAACGTAGGCCGCGAGATGCTCGATATTCTCGCCGAGCGCCGCTTCCCCGTTTCGGAGGTCGTTGCGCTAGCGTCGCCGCGCTCGATCGGCACGGAGGTCTCCTTCGGCGACAGGACGCTGAAGTGCAAGGTGCTCGACTCCTACGATTTCTCCGACGTCGACATTTGTCTCATGTCGGCGGGAGGCGCCGTCGCGAAGGAATGGGCGCCCAAAATCGGCGCGCAGGGCTGCGTCGTCATCGACAATTCTTCGGCCTGGCGCATGGACCCTGACGTGCCGTTGGTCGTGCCGGAAGTGAACGCCGCCGCCGCGGCGGGATTTTCTAAAAAGAACATCATCGCCAATCCGAACTGCTCGACGGCGCAGCTCGTCGTCGCGCTGAAGCCGTTGCACGACGCGGCGACGATCAAGCGCGTCGTGGTCTCGACCTATCAATCGGTCTCGGGCGCCGGCAAGGAAGGCATGGACGAACTCTTTGCGCAGACGCGTTCGGTGTTCGTCGCCAACCCCGTCGAAGCGAAGAAATTTCCCAAGCGCATCGCCTTCAATCTCATTCCGCAGATCGACGTCTTCATGGAGGACGGCTTCACCAAGGAAGAGTGGAAGATGGTGGCGGAGACAAAGAAGATTCTGGATCCCAAGATCAAGCTTGTCGCCACCTGCGTGCGCGTGCCGGTCTTCATCGGCCATTCGGAGGCGGTGAACATCGAATTCGAAAAACCGATTTCGGCGGACGAGGCGCGTGATATTTTGCGCGCGGCGCCCGGCGTGCTGGTGATCGACAAGCACGAAGCCGGCGGCTACATCACGCCGCATGAAGCGGCGGGCGAAGACGCCACCTATGTCTCGCGCATCCGTACCGATCCGACCGTCGATAATGGTCTCGTTCTGTGGTGCGTCAGCGACAATCTGCGCAAGGGCGCGGCGCTCAACGCCATTCAGATCGCGGAAGTCCTGATGAACCGGAAGCTGCTCGCGCCTAAGAAAAAGGCGGCGTAAGAGTCGCGCCCGCGTCCCCTTTCAGCGGCACGCCATCCTTGGGAAAACGGAGAGCGAAGGCCTCAAGCGGCGGCGTTTGCGCGGGTCTCGGCTGCGGACCGACCAACGGAATAATGTATGTCGCTTCTGGGTTGGGCTGTTGACCCACCGCCGCCTGTTCCTCGCCAGCTGGAAATTCTTCGACTTTCAGATACGAGTTGACGCCTTCTATGCCGCTGAAAACGCCATGGGCGGTGAATACTACAGCTGAACCTTGAATCTTATATCCCGGGACGGGATGTTGCTGGATAACCGTTGTTATCGGAATAAACCACAGCCAATGCTTATTGGAGCCGCCGGGATTGTTTACGTCAATCTTGTCGCGATTCCATATGGCGACATATCCGGTGACGACGATCTCGACCTCGAAATTCAAATCATATTTTTGTTGTGTGATGACGAGGGTGCCGATGAATTTCGTATTCGGAGGAACCTCAAGTTGTTGTTCGATTTCCCAGCCGACCTCGTCCTGCTCTTGTTTTTCCTGAGTGGAGGAGAAGCTCAAACTGGTGTTCACCTGCATGCCGACTCCTATTCCCGCGGGGAGGGGCGCCATGATGGAGAACTGATACCCGACGTCGATCGCTTCTGTCAGAGACCAGGCGAATGTTGATGTGGTCGTACGATGAAAACTTAATATCCAGGTGAAGTCTGCAGACGTTTTATTGATGTAAGTCTGCGTGAACGTAATAGACGGCGCCGCAACGGGTGGGTTATTTAGGAAACTGACCTGACGATTGGAGACGATTAGCTTGTACTGTTGATATTTCTCCATCGCAGGGTTTTTTGCATATAGATCGACCCATTCACAGGAGGTGCCGTATCTTTTTGAGAATGCGTCGCCCCACGCCTGAACGATACTTCTAAGCTCGCTGACGGACGCCATCGCGCGCCTCCATCGGTGTGCAGTTCAATTCCGTTAACAACAGCAAAGCCAAGTCTGCGCTTTGTGCTCACAGGTTTTGGCACGCGGCGGGCGTGACCCCATCAGATGCGGCATGCCAGCTTTTGCCGTCATGATTTCCGCAGTTGTGCTTGTCCCGATTGCTGAGAACCTTGCCGCCGCAGCTTCGGGCGGAACAGCATTGCTGCACTTTGGCGAGCTCGTCGCAAGAAGCCATCGGTTCTTCGGCCCTGGCGATTGTAGCCGGAAAGGCTCCGGCAAATACGAAGATGGTCAGGATGAATTTCCACATGCGCCATCCTTTCATAAAAAACAATCTAAATACCCGTTACGAAAGCACTATTCGCGCCGCAAGCGTCACAGTCAAGCGGAGCCGTTGATTGAATAACCCCGCCCATAAAAGAACGGATCTCTTTGCGGCGCGGGCCTCTTGCGGCGCGGGCCTCTATTTCACGATCTTGAACAGCGCCGGATCTGGCACTTTGGCTTGGTCGATGTTGAAGACCGAAATCAAGGTCTCATAGCCTTGCGGGTCCTTCACCTCCCATTGCTTCAATTTGAAGGTCTTGGGGTCGAAGATCAGACGCACGTGCGACGTGCCGCCGAAGGTCGCCTTGTCCTCGATAGCGACGGTGACGCCGGAATCGTCGATTTTCACATCCTCGACGATGACGTCCTTTTCGAGGTCGATCTTGTCCTTCATCAGAAACTTGAGCGGCGTCTGGGTGATGAAGTAGAGATCCTGCGTGTTGAGCTTACGATCGCGCACCGCGACCTGCGCGCCATCGGCCACGACTTCCATCGTCGCCGGCTGCGCGTATTCGAAGCGCACGCGGCCGGCGCGCTGAACGTGAAGCTTGCCTTCCGAACGCTTGCCGTCGCCGCCGATCTGCACGAAATCGGCGGTCATCACCGGCGAAGCGTTGAAAAATGCGTTGGCGCGCTTGAGCGCTTCGGCGCGGGTGAGCGGCTTCTCCGGCTCGGGCGCGGGCGGCGGCGCGATCGTCGCAGCGGCGGCGGGCCCCTGCGCGGACGGCTTGGCGCCCTTCTTCCCGGCCGACGAGGGGTCCGCAGGCTTCGCCTCGCCGGGCTTGGCCGTCATGGGCTTGACGGTCACGGGCTTGGCGTCGCCGCTTTTTTCGTCCTCAGGCTTGACCTCAGCCGATTTCGACCCTGCTTCCGCGGGACGGGCCTCGGCGGGCTTCGCCTCCGCTGCTTTATTCTCGGCGACCGCCGGAACGCTTCCCTGTGACGGCGGCGCAGTGCGCGCGATCGTCGCAGCGGCGGCCAGGTCGGCGAATGAAAGCGCGGCGAGCAGGGCGGCAAAGTGAACGTATGTCACGGCGGGTTCCGATTCAGAGGAAGCTGTCGCCGTCTTCCTAGCATAAGTTGGCGGAATTGGGGGCGAAGCCTACTCCGCCGCCTCGATATCGAAGGCGCCCCGGTCGATGCCGCCGCCGACGAGAATTTCGCGCTTTCCGGCGTGGTTAGGCGCGGAGACGACGCCTTCCTGCTCCATGCGTTCGACGAGCGAAGCGGCCTTGTTGTAGCCGACCGAGAGACGGCGCTGGATGTAGCTGGTCGAGCACTTCTTGTCGCGCAGCACGATATTGACGGCGCGGTCGTAAAGGTCGCCGCCTTCCTCCGCGTCCATCGAGCCGGGCAGGGGCGCTTCGCCGTCTTCGCCAACATCGTCCTCGGCGGTGATGGCGTCGAGATATTGCGGCGCGCCTTGCGTCTTCACATGGGCGACGATGTCCTCGACTTCGCGGTCGGACACGAAAGGCCCGTGCACGCGCGAAATGCGGCCGCCGCCCGCCATGTAGAGCATATCGCCCTGGCCGAGCAGCTGCTCGGCGCCCTGTTCGCCCAGGATCGTGCGGCTGTCGATCTTCGAGGTCACCTGGAAGGAGATGCGTGTCGGGAAATTCGCTTTGATCGTGCCGGTGATGACGTCGACGGAGGGGCGCTGCGTCGCCATGATCAGATGGATGCCGGCGGCGCGCGCCATCTGCGCCAGTCTCTGGATCGCGCCCTCGATGTCCTTGCCGGCGACGAGCATAAGATCCGCCATCTCATCGACGATCACGACGATATAAGGCAGCGTCGAGAGCGTCATCTCCTCATGCTCGAAGATCGCCTCGCCGGTCTCGCGATCGAAGCCCGTCTGCACCGTGCGGGTGATCGTCTCGCCCTTGGCCTGCGCGTCGGCGACGCGGACATTGTAGCCGTCGATGTTGCGCACGCCGAGCTTCGACATTTTCTTGTAGCGATCCTCCATCTCGCGCACCGCCCATTTGAGCGCCACGACCGCCTTTTTCGGGTCGGTGACGACGGGCGTCAGCAGATGGGGAATGTTGTCGTAGACGGAAAGCTCCAGCATCTTCGGATCGACCATGATGAGCCGGCACTCTTCGGGCTTCAGCCGATAGAGCAGCGACAGGATCATGGTGTTGATCGCGACCGACTTGCCGGAGCCGGTGGTGCCGGCGACCAAGAGATGCGGCATGCGGGCCAGGTCGACGATCACTGGCTCGCCGCCGATCGTCTTGCCGAGCGCGATGGCGAGCTTGTGGTTGGAGCGGACGAAATCCTCGCAGGCGATGAGTTCGCGCAAATAGACCATCTCGCGACGCTGGTTCGGCAGTTCGATGCCGATGGCGTTGCGCCCTGACACGACGGCGACGCGGGCCGAGACGGCGGACATCGAGCGGGCGATGTCGTCGGCGAGGCCGATCACCCGCGAACTCTTGATCCCGGGCGCCGGCTCCAGCTCATAGAGCGTGACCACCGGCCCGGGGCGGACGTTGATGATGTCGCCCTTGACGGAAAAATCCTCGAGCACGCCTTCAAGCAGACGCGCGTTGTGCTCGAGCGCCTCCTGCGGGAGCTTGACGCCGCTCGCCTGCTTCTTCGGCTCGGCGAGAAGGGTCAGGGGCGGCGTTTCATAGCGCGTATTGAAGCGGGGCTGCGCGGCGCGGGCAGGCGCACGCGTCCTGCGGGGCGCAGGCGCGGGCGGGGAGACCGCGGGTTCAAAGGGCGGCTCGTCGAGATCTTGGGCTCCCGGCGACGCAAAGCCGGGAAAAACGTCCAGGTCCTCGAAGGTCGGCTCGACGCGCGGATAGCGCGGCGGCGGCGGCCGGTCCGTCGTCGCGGCGCGACGTCTGAATCTTGCGGCGGCGCGCAGCATCCAGGCCTTTAGCGCCAGTCCAAGATGAATCAGCGCGCCGAGCGAAATCAACGCGACGCCAGGCTCGCCGCCGGCGTCTTCGTCATCGTCGGCGCCCGGACGAATCTTCGCGTCATCTTCAGAGGAGCGGCTGCGCATATCGGCTTCGGATTCGAAGCCCAGTCCCGATGCGCCGGTCACGGCGAGGATCGCGACGAGAGCGGCGCCGACGCCAAAGACCGCGGTCAGTACGCCGGAGCCGGCAAAGATCAGCCGCGGAACGGTCAGGATGGCGTCGCCGGCGACGCCGCCGAGGCCGGTGGGCAGCGGCCAGCGGTTGGTCGCGGGCAAAAGCGACGCGGTCGCGGCGGTTGCGAAAACGCCAAGCACGCAGAGGCCGACGCGCAGCATCACGCGGCCGATTCGGCGCCGTCGCATGAGACGCAATCCCTGGGTGGCGATTGGCACGATAGCGGCGATGGCGCCGAAGCCGACGAGCTGCATCAATAGATCGGAGACGATCGCGCCCGGTCCGCCGAGCAGATTGCGGACGTGGCCCGAGGTCGCGTGGTTGAGCGAAGGATCGCGGGCGGACCAGCTGACGAGCGCCAGTGTGAGCGCGGCGGCGCTCACGAGCAAGGCGGCGCCCAGGATTTCCGCCAGCCTGCGCGCCGCGAACTCGCGAAGCTGCTCGGTAAAATGGCCCCTTGCATGGCTGCGCATATGAGGAGAAGCCTCGCTTGATCGCAGCGCCGCCAACGGCGCGCGGATGCGGCAGCGTAAAAAATCTCGGTTAAGGTGCGCTTAACCCTGGTTTTCTGGGCTGTTGCCGCCTGCCGCGACCGTCTGATTGAGTTCGGCGCCATAGATGAAGATCGCCGCCAGCATCTGAAGAAAAACGATGGCGATCACGATCGAGGCGAGGCCGGCGTAGGTCGAAACATAGCTGCCGGCGAATCTCGCGAGATAGGCGCCGAAGCCGGCGCCGAGCGCGAGCGACGCGATCAGCGTCAGCGCGATGCCTGGCCCGATGAAGGTCAGATTGCGCCGCTCCGCGGGCAAAAATTTATGAGCCGCATACAGGGCAATGGCCAACAGGGCGGTGGTGACGCCATAGCGCACCGGCGCGTAAAGGGGCTGAAGATCCTGCACGAGCGCGGGTATGTAGCGTTCGGCGATCGCGCGCGCGAGAGGCCCCAGTACGAGCAGAATAGCGACGGCGAGGAGCGCGGCCGCGCCGAGAAAGACGTAAAGAATTGATTCGAGGCGCGTCAGCCACCAGGGGCGCTTGTCCTTGAGGTCATAGGCGCGGTTCAGCGCGACGCGCAGCGCTTCCACTCCGGTAGAGGAGAAATATATGGCGAAGATCGCGCCCAGCGTCAGCAGTCCGCCGCGCGGCTGCGTCAGCACATTGCTGATCTCCCGGGAAATCGGACCGGCCACATCCGGGGGCCATGTGTCGAAGAGCAGTTTTCTCGCGGCTTCCGCTTCCTGACCCAAGCCGAAAAAACCGGCGAGCGCCGTCAGAAAGATGAGAAAGGGAAACATCGAAGTTAGGATAGCGAGCGCGATATAGCTCGTGACCGCCCAACCGTCGTCGCGGTCAAACTTGAGATAGGCATGATAAAAGATTCGAAAAAGCTTTCGCATGACAACCCATGATAGCGTGCCAACTCGGAATAGCGATGGCGCAAGGAGCATCCTCCAATGAGAAGCTTTCCTTTACGGCGCGCCGCCGCCATCAGCGCGGCTTTTGTCGTTCTGGCGCATTCGATGAACTGGGCGCTCGCGAAGGACTGCGACGGACGCGGCTCTCAGACTGACCTCAATCTGTGCGCGGGAGAGAATTTCAAACAGGCCGACGCGAAACTCAACGCCTTCTACGCCAAATTGCAAAAAAAGATCAGCGCGGCGGGGCAGTCAAAATTACGGGAGGCGCAAAAATCCTGGCTCGCCTACCGGGACGCGCAATGCGCCTTTGAGACCCTGGGGACGATCGACGGCAGCATTCACAGCATGGTCGTGGCGCAATGTCTCACGGATGTGACCGAGCAGCAGACGAAACGGTTGCAGCATCAACTCACCTGCCAAGAAGGCGACGTCTCCTGCGGCGGTCAGTAGCGCGCTGTTCACGGCATCCAACTGGCGTTACTCGCGCTGGAAATGCTCATAGACGAGCCGCGCCGTCGTCTTGTTGACGCCGGGAACCTTCTCCAGATCCGAAAGCGCCGCCCTTGACACCGCTTTCGCCGACCCAAACGCCAGGAGCAGCGCGCGTTTGCGCGATGGCCCGACGCCGGCGATCTCATCCAGCGGATTCTTGGTGAATTCCTTTTTGCGCCGCGCGCGATGCGTGCCGATCGCGAAACGATGCGCTTCGTCGCGCAGGCGCTGCACAAAGTAGAGCGCCGGATCGTGCGGCGGCAGGCGAAACGGCTCGCGGCCTTCGACGAAGAATGTTTCGCGCCCGGCGTTGCGGTCGGCGCCCTTGGCGATCGACGCGATCGCCACCCCTTCGACTCCGAGTTCGCGCAAGACGTCGCGCGCCACGTCGAATTGGCCACGTCCGCCGTCGATCAGAATGAGATCGGGCTTTGCCGGAAAAGCCTCGCGATCCTGCTCCGTTTCTCCATCCTTTGCGAGCCGCGCGAACCGGCGGGTGAGCACCTCGCGCATCATGCCAAAGTCGTCACCCGGCGTGATCTCCGCGCTTCTGATGTTGAACGTGCGGTAGTGGGCTTTCATGAATCCGGCGGGGCCCGCGACGATCATCGCGCCAATCGCCTGCGCGCCGCCGATGTGGGAATTGTCGTAGACCTCAATACGCCGCGGCGCCGAGACGAGACCGAAGGCCTGGCCGAGAGCTCCGAGCAGGCGCTGCTGGCTTGCGTCTTCGGCGAGCTTGCGCCCGAGCGCCTGCCGAGCGTTCTGAAGCGCGTGGTCCACGAGTTCGCGCTTCTCGCCGCGCTGCGGCGCGAGCACTTCGACGCGGCGGCCGAGCCGCGCGGTCAACACTTCCTCAAGCAGCGCGCTGTCCTCGATCGGATGCGAGAGAAAGACGCAGGGGGCCGAAGGGTGCTCCTGATAAAACTGCGCGAGAAAGGCGTCGAGAACTTCGGATTCGGACAGCGTCGCGTCGGCGCGTGGGAAGTAGGAGCGATTGCCCCAGTTCTGATAAGCGCGAAAGAAGAACGCTTCGACGCAGAAGCGTCCGGCGTCCTTGGCGATGGCGAAGACGTCGGCTTCTTCAACGCTGCGCGGATTGATCCCCTGCGCGCCTTGAACGGCTGAAAGCGCCGAGATTCGGTCGCGCAGCCGCGCCGCGCGCTCGAATTCCAGCCGCTCGGAGGCTTCGGTCATTTCGCGCGCCAGCTGTTCGCGGACGTTTCGACTCTTGCCGGAGAGGAAATCCCGCGCCTCCCGCACGAGTTCGGCGTAATCCTCCATGGAGATTTCGCCGGTGCACGGGCCCGAACAGCGTTTGATCTGATAGAGCAGGCACGGACGCGTGCGATTGTCGTAAAAGCTTTGCGAGCAGGATCGCAAAAGAAATGCGCGTTCGAGCGCGTTCAGCGCCCGATTGACCGCCCAGACGCTGGCGAAGGGACCGAAATAGTCTCCCTTGCGCGCGCGGGCGCCCCGGTGCTTGAGGATCTGCGGCGCCTCGTGATCCATGGCGATCAGAATATAAGGGAAGGATTTATCGTCGCGCATCAGCACGTTGAAGCGCGGCTTCAACTGCTTGATGAGATTGGCTTCCAAAAGCAGCGCGTCGGTTTCGGTCTCGACCGAGATGAACACCATCGTCGTCGTCGCCGAGATCATCCGCGCGATGCGGTTCACGTGACCTGCAAGACGCGTATAGCTCGCGACGCGCTTGCGCACGTTTTTCGCCTTGCCGACGTAGAGCACTTCGCCGCTTTCGGCGATCATGCGATAGACGCCGGGGCCGTTCGGCGCGTGCCGCCAATGCTTCTTGATGACGTCGACGCCGCGCTTGACGCTTTCGGGCGTCTCGGGCGCTTCGGCTCCCGAATCGCACGGCTCCGCCTCTGCCTCCGCCGCGACCTCGGGCGTATCAAAGACATCGTCTTCTTCAGGGGGGAGATCGCGCGGATTTGCGTGAGCGGTCATTCACCTAGATCTATTCGCCGCCGGCCGCGATGGAAAGACTCGCTGGAGGCGGCCGCCCGGACCAAAGTTCTGTGTAGAACCTCGACCCCGCGCGCATTTCCCCGCCGCGCCGCCTTGCGCCCGCCTGACCGTCTGGCCACAGTCCCGCAAAGCTTGGGCTGCGACGATCAGGGGACGGCATGCAGGCGGCGAGGATCACCGTTGGCGCGGTCCTGTTTCCGGCGCTGGCGCTGGGGCTGGCCGGGGTTTTTTTGTTCGGCGAGCGCTGGATTTCGAAAATACCGGCGTCCATCGATTTCATGCCGTCGACTCTCGCAGCGGTCTTGTTGATCGGGGCCGTCTTCGCCGCCTTGCAGCACGCCGAAATTCTCGGCGCCAAGACGGGCGAACCCTATGGCACGCTCGTCCTCACCATCGCCGTAACATTCATCGAGGTCGCGATCATGGCCTCGATGATCGAACATGGCGATGAGGATCCGACCGAAGCGCGCGAGGCGGTGTTCTCCGCCATCATTATCGTTTGCAATGGCCTCGTCGGCCTCTGCCTTCTGCTCGGCGGCTTCCGTCATCACGAGCAGGAACTCCAGCCGATGGCGACGAGCGCCTATCTGGCCATCCTGATCGCGCTTTCCGTTCTTACGCTCATTCTGCCCGACTATACCACGTCGAGCTACGGACCTACTCTGTCTACAACTCAGCTCATTTTCGTCAGCGTTCTGTCGGTGCTGCTCTACGGCGCATTTCTTTTCATCCAGACCGTGCGGCACCGGTCCTATTTCATCGACGTGCATGTCGCCGCCGTGGGCCACGGCGAGGCGAAGCCTTCGCGCGCGGCGACGATATTCGCAGTTGTGGGACTGGGCGCCAGCCTGCTTGGCGTCTCGCTTCTCGCGGAGCGTGTCATTCCCGGTCTTGAAGAGGCGCTTCGCTGGGGGGGCGTCGACGACGTGAACCGGGTGACCGGCGCGGCTGTGGCGATGCTGGTCCTGCTTCCAGAATCCATGAACTCCATTCGCGCGGCGACGCGCAACGCGCTTCAGACAAGCCTCAACGGCGCGCTCGGCTCCGTCGTCGCGACGATCGGGCTCACGGTTCCCGCCGTGGCGCTGCTGAGCGTCGCGACGAACCGGGAGATCGTCTTCGGTCTCGAAAAACGCGACACCGTCTTGCTGCTGCTGACATTGCTGCTGAGCGTTGTAAGCTTCGGCGCCGGCCGCACGAATCTCATGACCGGGCTGGTGCATCTCGTCGTTTTCGCGACATATATTTTTCTGTTGTTCGTCCCCTGATCTTCACGCAAAGAGCGCCAATGAACGACGACAATCCGATCCTATATTACGCGCCGCGCACACGCGCCTCCAGCGTGCTGACCCTGCTTGAGGAACTCGACGTTCCCTACGAGCTGCGCGTGTTGAATTTTCAGCTTGGCGAACAACGCAAGCCGGAATACCTCGCCGTCAATCCGCTCGGAAAAGTGCCGGCCATTGTTCACAATGGCGCGCTCGTGACAGAGCTCGGCGCGATTTTCATCTATCTTGCCGACGCATTTCCGCAGAAAAGCCTGGCGCCGGCCATTGGCGACGCCTTACGCGGGCCTTATCTGCGCTGGCTCGTGTTCTACGGTTCGGCGTTCGAGCCTGCGATCGTCGATCGCTCGATGAACCGCGAGCCGGCGCCCGCAAGCAGAAGTCCTTACGGGGATTTCGATGGCGTCATGGCGTTGATCAACGCGCAATTGACGCAAGGCCCCTATCTCTTCGGCGAGCGCTTCACCGCCGCCGACATTCTTTGGGGAACGGCGTTGCGGTGGACCGTCGGTTTCGGCCTTGTTCCTGAAAGCGCGCAAATCTCCGCCTATGTCGAGCGCGTGACGTCGCATCAATGCTTTGCGCGCGTCGCGCAGACCGACGAAGAGCTGCTCAAGATTCATGAAGCGGCGGCGGCGGGCAAATGAGGCGTCTTTCCCTGTCTCAAAGGGGTGAAGGATACGCGCACGACTTTCGCGCGCTCGAACGTCACCAATCGATCGGCGTTTCCGCGTGTGCGATCAGGTAATCATTCGCCTTCGAGAAATGCTTGCAGCCGAAAAAGCCATTGTTCGCCGAAAGTGGCGACGGATGCGCGCATTCGAGCACGAGATGTTTGCGCCGATCGATGCTCGCGCCCTTGCGCCGGGCGTAGGCGCCCCACAGCATGAACACAACGCCTTCGCTTTCGCGCGATAGGGCGTGAATGGCGGCGTCGGTGAATTGCTCCCAGCCCTTGTTCTGGTGCGAGCCGGCGGCGTTCTCGCGCACGGTGAGCGTGGCGTTGAGGAGCAGCACGCCCTGGCGCGCCCAGCGCGAAAGATCGGGATCGCGCGAAACCGGACGGCCGAGATCGGCTTCGATTTCCTTGAAGATGTTCTGGAGGGAAGGCGGCGGCGGCGTCGTCGCGCCGACCGCGAAGCAAAGGCCGCAGGCCTGCCCGGCGCCGTGATAAGGGTCTTGCCCGAGAATGACGGCCTTCACCTTGTCGAACGGACATTCGTCGAAGGCGCGAAAAATCTGCGACGCCGGCGGATAGATCCGGCCCGCGACGTATTCGCCGCGGACAAATTCCCGCAGCGCGTGGAAATAGGGCTGGTCGAATTCCGCAGCGAGATGTTTGCGCCAGCTTTCTTCGATGCGGACGGGTTTGGTCATTTTGAAGCAAGATCGGTTGTCGACAGGAGGCGTTCGCTTGGGAGATAAAGCCAACATGCGATATAATGCCAGCATAGCGTTGTGAATAACATTTGGTGATGTTGCTGCCTGGAGGCGGCCCATGGCGAAAGAAGTTTCCCGAAGCGAATCGCTGATTGCGGGCGCAGGCTGGCTGGCGTTGTTTATTGGCGGGCTCATCGCCGCGCCGTATGTCGTCGGCTACGGAATCGCGTTCGGAGGATATGTTCCCTATGGAGTCGTCTGCAATACAAAAGACGATCTGTTTTCTGGACGGATTGATCCACGCAATTACGCAACTTTCCTCATGAATCGCGGATGCGACTACAACGCGGAGATAATGCGCATCCTCGTCGATCCAACCTTCAAAGACGTCGATGCGCATAGGGTCATAGGCATCATAAAAGGCGGCGCCGCGCCCGACAATTCCGCTCACGAAATTTTGGTGGCGGATGTCGTGAAGGGCGTCAGCAGGTCTTTCAGGACTCCTGAAACTGCAGACTCATGTGGGAGAGGAGATGGATCCGGCTATTGCGCTACAAGCGACTTCTGGGGCGATGACATTATCTCAAGTTTTTTCGCAAATGTTTCGGCCTCTTACCTGACGTACTTGCTGCCGAGAATGTCCGACGCTATTTTCGATGGCGCGAACTTGCTTATTAATTTCAGTCGCTTGGGGACGGTTTTCGGCGCCGGATTGTTTGTTGGATATGCGCTCGTTATCGGGATCGTCAGCGGATTTGCAATCCGGATGGTCGGCTCGATCATGAAAGGCTAGTTTTTGCAGCCTCAAGCGCTGGCGGAGCATTTGCGTTTACCGCTCATCCTCCGCAGTTTCTCGTGGCCCGCCGCCTCAATCCTGCAGCGGGCCCCAGGCGGGATCGCTCGCATAGCCTGGCGTCGGGACCAGAGTCTCCGAACGACCGAAGACGTCGACCATGTGGATTTTCGGTCCGCCGCCGCCCGAAGAATCGCGGAAGAACATCAGGAAGAGACCGTTGGGCGCCCAGGTCGGCCCTTCATTGTGAAAGCCCTCGGTAAGAATGCGCTCGCCGGAACCGTCAATCTTCATGACGCCGATCGAGAAATTGCCGCCGTTCTGCTTGGTGAAGGCGATGTAGTCGCCCTTGGGCGACCAGACCGGCGTCGAATAGCGCCCGCCGCCGAATGAAATGCGCTTCGCCTCGCCGCCATGCGCGCCCATGACATATATCTGCTGCGAGCCTCCTCGATCGCTCTCGAAGACGATGCGCGCGCCGTCGGGCGAGTAGGAGGGCGCGGTGTCGATGGCGCCGGTGTCGGTCAGGCGCATCGTCGTGCGCGAGCGCAGATCCATCGTGTAAAGATTGGTCGTCGAGCCCTGCGCCAGCGACATGATGATCTTCTGTCCGTCGGGCGAGAACCGCGGCGAGAAGGTCATGCCCGGAAAATTGCCGACCACTTCGCGCTGACTGTTCTCGATATTCATCAACAGGACTTTGGGGTCGCCGTCGGCGCCAAACGACATGTAGGTGACGTCGAGCGAATTGGGCGAAAACCGCGGCGTGACGACGAGTTCGTCGCCGCGCGTCAAATAGCGCACATTCGCGCCGTCCTGATCCATCATGGCGAGGCGCTTGCGCCGCCTTTCCTTTGAGCCGGTTTCATCGACGAAAACGATGCGTGTGTCGAAGAAGCCTTTCTCGCCGGTGATGCGGGAAAATACGGCGTCAGAGAGAAGATGCGCGACGCGCCGCATGTTGGCGGCCTCGGTGACATATTGCTGGCCCGCGACTTGTTCGCCCGTCGTCACGTCGAAGAGTCGGAACTCCGTCTTCAGCCTGCCGTCGCCGGCGCGTTGTGAGCGACCCGTGAGGACAAATTGCGCGTTCACCGCCTTGAAGGCGGCGAGATAGGGGGCGCCGTCCGGCGGCGCGGCGTTCGCGGGCAGGGCGCCCGGGTCGATCGGATTCAAGAACACCGAGCGCTTGAAGTTGTTGAGCGTCACGGAGGTCACGGTGCGCGCGGCGTCGTCGCCGACAAAAGGCGCGACGGCGATATTGACCGGCTGAAAGCCGCCGCCCTTGAGATCGATGATGCGTCCGGCGCGCGCCAGAGAAGCGGGAAGGAAAGGGGCGAGCGCGGCGCCGGCGAGGAGGCCGGCGGCGGCGCGGCGGGTGATGGAGCGTGTCATAGGCGATATCTTTCAGGCATCGGCGTGAAGAAAGCGTAGCGCTTTGCGGCGATGGATGGATGTTGTTGGATACGGCGTTTCAGCCCCCTCCCTGTCCGTCCCCCGCTTCGCTTCGCTCGCAGAAGAGGGGACGCTCACGATCGGCGTTTGCGCGCGGCCGATGAAGCACAGTGTTTGCTCCCTCTCCCGCGAGAGCGGGGGAGGGTTGGGGAGGGGGTGAAGCCCTTCGCCACGAACGAACCAGCTCACTAATTCGAATCCTGGAAGCGGATCGTGACTTCGCGCAGAGCCTCTTCGTAGTAGGGCATGAACTCGGGCGGTATCCGCATCGGGCTGCAGCGGCGCACCGCCTGCATCGCCTGTTCGCCGCGGGCGTGTTCGGTCGGGCTCGCCGAGGCGTTGAGCAGTTTCGGACGCCCCTCGAGTTCGCCGTCGCGCGAAAGATGGAACTCCACGATCGGCGTATAGGTCTGCCCGCCGAGCGACAATCCAGACGCCCAGCAAGGATAATAGTGATCGTGGATATAGGCGGCGATGCGCGCCTCCATCGAAGCCGACATGCTGGCGGCCGCTCCCGTTGGCGCGCCGAGCGCCGCCGCCTGCGTCGCTCGGCCGGTCGCGGCCTTTCGTTGCGGCGCTTCGCGGCTCAGCAATTTCGAGATGCTGGCGGCGTCGAACTTCGACTTCGGCGCATTCTCCTCGCCTGACTTCGGCTTCGACTCCTTGACGGCCTTTTCGGCGAGTTCGCCGATCGATGTCTCAGGCTCAGGCTTGTCTTGCTGCTTCTTGCTGTCGAGCAGCTTCGCCACCTCGTCGATCTTGAGCCGCTCTTTCGGTTTCTCCTTCGCCGCCGCGTCCTTTGCCGAATTGTCCGGTTTGGCGCGGGCGGGCGGCTTTGGCTTCACGACTTCGGCTTCTTCGGGTTCTTGCTTCTCGGGCTCTTTCTTGTCGGGTTCCGGGGCTGCGGCTTTAGGCTTTGCCGCCGGTTTCGGCTCTGGCTGTTTTTCGACGGGCTTTTGCGGCGGCTCCGGCTTCGGCGGCAGCGCGGCGGTTCGCTTGGGCGGGGTCGGCGGCGCATCGTCGGCGGTCGGCTGCGGCAGCGGACGCGCGGGCGGCGGCGGCGTCGCTATGTCCTTCTTCGCCTGTGCGAGCGGCGGCTCGGGCTTCGTCTCGGCTTCCGGCGCGACCTTGTCCACGCGCGGCGTGGGCTTGATCTCGCGCGCGGTTTTCTCGCCCTTCATGATCTGGGTGAGTTCGCTGTCGGTGACGAGGTCGACCGGAACCGTCTCCACCGCATCATCGAATTTGCGGGGGTCGGAAAACAGGACGAACGCCGCCAGAAGCAATCCCGCGTGGATCGCCGAGGAGAGGGGAAAACCGGGTTCGGAGCGCGAAATTTTCACTTCCGCTCAGCTCACTTCTTCTCCTGCTCCGTCACCAGCGCGACCTTCTTGTAGCCGGCGCTTATGACAAGCGACATCACTTCGGCGACGCGGCCGTAGTTGACCGCCTTGGAGCCACGCACATAGATGCGTTCGTCGAATCCCTGCTTCACGGCATCCTTCAGCCTGTCGAGCAGTTGCGTCGTCTCGACCGGCTGATCCATCAGGAACACCTGTCCCTTCTCGTCGATGGCGATCGAGACAGGCTTTTGATCGATGTTGAGCGCGCCGGCCTTGGTCTGCGGAAGATCGACGGCGACGCCGGTGGCGAGCAGCGGGGCCGCCACCATGAAGATGATGAGCAGCACCAGCATGACGTCGATGAACGGCGTCATGTTGATTTCGGCCATGGCGCCGTAGCGCGGCACGCCGCGCCGCCGCCTGCCGCCCTTGCGTCCCGGGGTCGAGAGGGAAGCGCCCATGCTCGCTCCTTAGGCCGCGCGATCGCGGTTCGAGGACGCCGTGTGCTGGTCGATCTGCCGCGACAGGATCGCGGAGAACTCGTCCGCGAAACTTTCCATGCGCGCCTGCGCCTTGGCGACGTCGCCCTGCATCTTGTTGTAGGCGATCAGCGCGGGAATGGCGGCGAAAAGACCGATCGCGGTGGCGAGCAGCGCCTCGGCGATGCCGGGCGCGACGACCGCGAGCGAGGTGTTCTTCGAGGCCGCGATCGAGCGGAACGACGTCATGATGCCCCAGACCGTGCCGAACAGGCCGACAAAGGGGCCTGCCGACGCCACGGTCGCGAGCACGAGCAGATTGGATTCAAGCTTCTCCACCTCGCGGGCGATCGAGACGTCGAGCACCTTCTCGATACGCGCCTGCAGGCCCATGAAGGACGCGCTGGCGCCCGCCTGGAAGGAGCGCTTCCATTCCCGCATGGCCGCGACGAACAGCGTCGCCGTGCCGGTCTGCGGCCGCTCGGAGAGCTTGCCGTAAAGCTCCTCGAGCGAATTGCCCGACCAGAAGCTTTCCTCGAAGCGGTCCATCGCGCGGCGCATGCGCGCAAAAAGCAGCGTCTTGTCGATGATGATCGCCCAGCACCAGACCGAGGCGGCGAGCAGTCCGACCATGACGATCTTGACGACGATATGCGCGCCCCAAAACATGCTCCAAATCGTGATGTCGGCGGCAGGAGCGGCGAGAGGGCTCGCGGCGATCTCGGCTGGATTCATGATTTGTCCTTGAGTCGGCAGGCGCTCTGCGGCGGCTTTGGCTGCGACGCCCGGTCTATCGCCCGCAATTTCGCCATTTGTGGGGCTGCGGTGCGTCGCGCAACAAACCATAGTGAGGATGCGTTAACAAGCCGTAAGGGTTAAGCAAAGCTTGGAAGGTCAGAAGGGCGGGGTTCTCTAGAGGCGTGCTCCGGACTTTTATGCTGGGTTTGCGTGATGCGCATTGCGGTTCTTGACGGTCGGCCATTCTGCCGGCGAGAGGATATTTGCAAAATTCTTCAGGCGCTTATCACGCCTGCAGCGTTTTTTTTCCCTATTTTCTGCCTCTCTCCTTCGCCGAGCTAACGGCTTATCTGCTGGCGCTCATCGCCGTGAACGGCTCGGCCAATTACCTGCTGCATTTGCACGTCCACTGCCCCTTCACCACTTCGCCCGCATGCAATCTTCTGCTCGATCTCATGCTCGGCGCGGCGACAGGGATCACCGCCTCGAACTGGCGCATCCAACATGTCTACGGCCACCATTGTGGCCGCGAGACGAAATTTCGCGCGCCGGACTTTGACATGAGCGCAGCTTTCTCGGGCCGCCGCGCTCTGGCGTTTTGCTGGCGCTCGATGTGGCCGACGACCGTGGGACCGTTCCGTGAAGCCTACGAGCAGGGCCTCCTCAAAAACATCAGGGAGCCAATCGATTACCGCTGGGCCTTCGTGGAGCAGTGCCTCTATCTCGCGCTGATCGCCGCGTTATTCGCGTGGCGGCCGTGGCTCACGCTCGGCTTCGTTCTGCCGTGGCATTTCGCCGTGTTCTTTTTCACGCGGTATGTCGATTTTTTCAATCACTGCGGATGCAAGGACTCGTCCGGCAATCTTTTTGTCATCGCCAATAACACGACCCATGCGGTGTTCAACCGCCGCAGCGGAAATCTAGGATTTCATACTGCTCATCATCTTTACCCGAACGCGCATTGGAGCGAAATGCCGACTCTGCACCGCGTCATCGAAAAGAATATTCCGCCGTGTCTGGTGACGAGCGTCAACTGGTCGTTCCTGCACTTCCCGCTGCATGTGCTGTGCGGAATTTCATAGGGGCATGGCTCAGTCATTCAGCCGATAAATCCACCATCCCTTGTGCTGATAGACAAGGGAAAGTCGCGTCAGCGGCGAGGGCAGGGAAGTGGAGAACGGCAATAGCCGCGCAATAAGCCTGTCGCCGTCGTTCTTGCGCTGGAAATAATGCAGCCGCGTCGCGCCGCCCATCGGTTCGACGGCGAAGCCGCCTTCAATCTTTTCATCGCGCATCCATTGTTGCGCGGATTTGATGAGGCCGTGCGAAACGCCGGTCGCGGCGAAATCCTTATAGGCGATGGAGAGCTGTTGCGGCCGTGCGGCGGCGAGCATCCACGCGTCTGAAATGCGCACGGCGACATAGGCGGGCTTGCCGTCGGCAAGTTTTCTTAACGCCTCGCTCGCGCGCGTCTCATCGGACTCGAGCAGCGCGTCCATGAAACGCGTGAAGCTGTTTGCTGACGAAGTCGGGACTCCCGCGCCCCATCGCGCGCGCTCTGCCGCCCCCGCAACCGACCAGGCGGCCGGCAACAGAAGTCCGCGCGCCTCTGCGTCGTCGAGCGGCGCGGCGCGCCCGGCGACAAGCCGGATCGCGCGCGACAAGTCCCACCACGCCAGCACGACGGCGTCCTGCGGCGTATGTTCGCGAATTGCAGCGAGAACCTTCGCCGCATCGGCTGCCAAAACCTCTGCGAAGAAGATCGGCTCCGTCACCTGATTGCGCCAAATGAGCGGCGTCAGCCGACCTGCGTCATCGCGCGCGACGACGCCAGCGGCGATAGGGCGGCGCTCGTCCTTCGCCGAGACCTCGATCTGCTGGAGGCGTTCGGGCGTAAGTCCCAAGCCTTCGACATCCTTCGCCGCTTCCGCCGAGATCGGCGCGAGCCGCGTTTCAAACGGCGCGGTTGGATTGAGTCCGGCGTAGATCGCCCAACCGAGCAGGGCGAAGCCGAAGACGATGAGAGCGACGCCGGCGATGAGCCGAATGCGGGGAGTCATGTGCGCCTAACTACCAGAGTTCCGATTGTTTCAGCACCGGATTGTCATTCCCGCGAAAGCGGGAATCCAGAGCAACAGCCGAATGTTTCGAAGAAGGCCCCTGGATTCCCGGTCGCGCTTTCGCGCGCCGGGAATGACAATCGCGATTAATGCAAAAACTTCGTCATTGCGAGGAGCGAAGCGACGAAGCAAGCCATAGCTGTGGGCGCGACTCTGGATTGCTTCGCTTCGCTCGCAATGACGGCTTGGACGCCGTTCTCTCACCCGCCATTGCGTTTTCGGCGCATGAGCAGGCCGGCGCCGGCAAGCACGGCCAGCAGTCCGAGACCGCCCGCGAAGGCGCGGCGCGTCGTCGAATCGAGATCGCCGCGCTTCTGGCCGGCGATACGCTTCAGCTCGGCGCGGATTTCCGCGCCCTCGCGCAGCTTCGTATCCTCGTCGTTGATCTTCGCCGCCGCGCCGATGAGCTGCGACCAGCCTTCGGTATAGGTGTAGCCGCCGGGGTTCATATGCGCGAGCCCCTTGTAGTGCTTGATCTGATGGTGCTCCCACATGTCGGCGAAGACATATTCGATGGCGCTCGGATTATTGCCCTTCTGCCAGAACAGCTGGAAGAAGCCGCCCGCGTCGTCCTTCTCGGGCGCCGGCGGCGCCGGACGGTTCGTCGTCTGACCCGGCAGCAGTCTGTCGTTGTAGAGCTTCACCAGGACGCTGCGCGCCTTCTCGGTTATGTCGAGGCCGGAGACGATGCCCTTATCCATGCCGTCGAGATAGGCGCGCGCGAAGCTGTCGGAGTGACAGTTGGAGCAGGTCGAAACCCACGACTCCTTGCGCTGCGTGAACCAGGGGTGATTGAGGTTCTCAGCGATCTTCGGCATCGGCACGAAGGCCCAGCGCGACTTGCGCACCATGTTGTGCGTGAACTTCCCCTGATACTCCATGTGGCAGAAGGCGCAGGTCGGGGCATTCATATTGCCCTTTTCCATCGCGTCGGCGAGGCGGACGTTCCAGTCCCATGTGTCGCCGCGCGTCTGATAGATTGTCCCGTGCTTCGAAAGCATGTAGCCCTCGAATTCATTGTGATCGACGCCATTGTGGCAGATCGCGCAGGCCTGCGGCTTACGCGCCTGCACGGCCGAGAATTCGTGGCGCGTGTGGCAGGAGTTACACGTCGTCTGCGGCGTATGGCAGAAGGTGCAGCCTTCCGCGACTTCGCGCTGCTCCATCGCCGCCCACACGGCGTTCTCGACATTGGCCTTCATCGAGAGCGCGTGTGACGGATGACCCGGCTTCCACTGATCCTGCGGCCAGGTGAAGGTGTCGCGTTCTGATTCGCGTTCGGAGAATTGCTGCACATGGCATTGTCCGCAGGCGGCCGCGTCGGGCATGCGCAATTCGGTCTTGTGCTGGCCGTGATCCTTGCCGACTCCCATATGGCAGTCGATGCAGCCGACCTCCTTCAGCGCCTCGCCGTTCTTGAGCGTTCCCATCGAACGGAGGTTGTTCTCGACCTCCGTGATCATCGCCTTCTTATAGGCGCGCGCATCCGAGTCCGGCAGATTGCGGATCGCGTCGAGATTGCCATGCACGCTGCCCTTCCAGCTATGCGTCCAGCCGGGCGTCACTTGGCTGTGGCATTCGACGCATTGCGCGCGCTGCGCGTCGACCTCGATCGTCTGCGGCGGCTTATAGAAGTCGTGCGGATTGAGATATTTCGAGATCGGGATTGGCTCCCAATATTTCGAGAGCGAGCCTTTGCCGGCGCCTTGCGATTCGTCATAGTAGCGCTTGGTCAGCGCGTCATAGAGCTCCTTGGGCGAGGCGGTCTTTGCAAGACCCAGCGCCTTGAAGGTTTCATCCGGCGTATCCGCAAGGGCCGGCGCGCAGAGGATAAAGATCACGGCGAAGGCGAAGATCAGCGCGAGGCGAGCCGCGTAATGAGAAATCCTTATTGAACTCAGCATGCTCCCCTCGCCCCTTCTGCGTCTGGCTGCATTGTCGGGGCCGAGGGGGCCACAGGAAAGGACCACAGGCCTTCCCGCCCATGAGGCCACCCCCAGTCGGCCCTATGGCTCGTCAAAATGCTTCCTGACGATAAATGATGATTTTCTGGAGAAGCCATGACGACGCGTTGGTTCCCCTCAGCTTTGAAGACCGCCGAGGCGCCGCCCGGCATGCGCATCTATGCGATCGGCGACGTTCACGGCCGCGCCGATCTTCTGCACGTTCTCGCCGAAGCGATCGCCGAAGATCTCACGGCGCGCCGCTGCGAACAGGCGGTCACCGTCTTCGTCGGGGATTACATCGACCACGGACTTGGCTCGAACGGCGTTTTGAAACGTTTGTCTACCGCGGATTTTCCGACGCCCGTCGTGACCCTGCGCGGCAACCATGAAGAAACGATGCTGAGCTTCATCAATGACGCGGCGGCGCTCGATGATTGGGTCAGCAGCGGCGCGCTGATGACGCTGCATTCCTATGGCGTCGACGCCGGCGAGGAGGTGGCGAAAGGCGGAGCCTCACAGGTGCGTGTCAAATTTCTCGCGCATTTCCCGGATGAACATCGCCGCTTCATCGAAGAAACGCGGCTGTGGGCCGAATATGGCGGCTATTTCTTCTGCCACGCGGGCATACGGCGCAGCGCGCCGCTGCATTTGCAGGCTCCCCACGATCTGATGAACATCCGCGAGGGGTTTCTCGATTGCGGCGAACCTTTCGGGAAGGTGATCGTGCATGGGCATACGCCGCATAACAACGTCGAGGATTTGCCCAACCGGATCAATCTCGACACGCATGCGTTCAAGACCGGGGTCTTGACGGCGGTGGCGCTAGAGGGCTCCGAGCGGCGGTTCATTCAGACCACGTGAGGCATCAGCCGACGCGCAGCTCGAAGGCGTTTTCGAGATGGCGCGGCAGCCTTCGCGGCGCAACGAAGATCGCGTCGGCGCGCAGCGTATAATTCATCGCCCCAGGGTTCGCGGCGAGCCAGCGGCCCACAGCCTGCGAGAAGCGGCGATGTTTTTGCGGCGTGATGGCGATGGCCGCGTTCTCGAGATCGGCGCGCGCCTTCACTTCGACGAAGACGATCGTGCGGCCGCGCTTCGCGATAATGTCGATTTCGCCGCCGTGCGCCCGGAAATTGCGCGCCAGAATTTGATAGAGCCGCGCCCGCAGCCACAGCGTCGCCGCCGTCTCGGCGCGAAGGCCGTAGGCGTAAGCGGCGCGTCGGGCGTTAGGCTGGCCGTTCAAATTGGACTCAGGGCGTTAATCCGGCTTGTGCTGACACCGTGCCGTCGAGGTTGGTACGGCGGCATAACGCAACGCAACGAGACGAGAGTTTTCTATCTGCGATTTTTTTTTTGCGGAATTGGAAACTTTCAGTCTAAATTTCCACTCCGATAGTTGCTAGCCCTTGCACGAGAATGCTCCCAGTATCCGGCCGCAATCCCGCCTACTAATTTAGTTGGAGGCGCTGCTCGGCTATCTAAGCTCGTAGACTATCAATCATAATAAAGTGTTGGAAAGATTACACCGACACTCAACGATGTTATGATGGTTCCGCCTACTAATCCTACCATCACGAATACGGCAGATTTCAAATATCCAAGTTGCGTCATTCCTGAAAATATCTTTGGAGATATGTATAATGCTATATAACACGATACAATCATGTATAGTGCCTTGACGAATCCTCGATCGCCTTGTTCTAGCCCATCAATCGAGAATGTAAGTGCAGCCCCGCCACAGTTCAGCGCAAAGAATAAAAGCACGAACGAGGCGCAATCCAAAAAACGTCGGCTATTGCCAGATATCCTCAGCAGCAACATCAATAACAGGGCGGCAGGGGTGCCAAACAGCAATAAAGATATAAAATGTTGCTTAAGGTCAAAATCCTTAAGGCTTGAGTAGCTCGAATTGGCACTAACCGCAATCATGATAGTGGCAGCTAGTGAAAAATAGACCCCAGACTTTATCAAAGTTGCGATTTTGTCGTCCTCCTTTTCAAAAAACGACTTACCGAATTGCTCAGGGTCGGTTATCATGGTCAGAAGCGAAGATACAAAATCCGCAAATTCGCCGCCCCCAGTGCCTGATCGCTCGCTCATAAAACTCCCCCTTGGAATTTGAATAGTGAAACGCTTCGCTTAAGCAAATCTTTGCGAGAGTAAAGTAGCTCAACTTGTCGATTCGAAAAAGCCCCTGTTGCGCTTAGCTGGCGAGGGAATGTGCAAGAATCCCCTAGGATGCGTTTGATACATGGCCGAAATTTATTATTGCCGGCACATCACATAGCTATTTGCATTATCCGAGTAGCGGTTCGTATCGCTTCAGCCCCCTTTATGCTGCTTCGCAGCCGCCAGCTCCAGCGCCCGCGCATAGACCTGCCGGCGCGGTTGGCCGGTCGCGGCGGACACCACGCTTGCCGCGTCCTTCACCGAATACGCCGAGAGCGCCTCTTCGATTTTGGCGTCGAGATCGGCGGCCGCGGTCAGCGCCGCGTCGGCGCCGGGCGGGGCGACGAGCAGCACGATTTCGCCCCTCGGCGGCTCCTCTTCGGCGAGCGTCGCCGCGAGTTCGTCGAGCGTCCCGCGACGGACCGATTCGAACAGCTTTGTCAGTTCACGGGCGATCGCAGCATTGCGTTTGCCGAGAATCGCGGCGCAATCGGCGAGCGTTTCGGCTAGCCGGCGCGGGCTTTCGAAAAACACCAGCGTTCCGGGAATCGGCGCGAGTTCGGCGAGCCTTGCCCGCCGCGGCCCGCTCTTATGCGGCAGAAAGCCCTCGAAAAAAAAGCGGTCGGTCGGCAATCCGGCGACGACCAGCGCCGCGAGCACGGCGGAAGGGCCGGGCACCGACGTGACATGCACGCCCTTTTCCAGCGCCTCCTGGACGAGCCTGAAGCCCGGATCGGAGACGAGCGGGGTGCCCGCGTCGGAGACGAGCGCGAGCTTCGCCCCTGCCTCCAGACGCGCCAGAAGGTGAGGGCGGATCACCCTGGCGTTGTGCTCGTGATAGGCGATCAGAGGCGTCGAAATCCCGTAATGCGCAAGGAGCGTCTTGGTGACCCTCGTGTCCTCGGCGACCACCGCGTCCGCTGCGGCGAGGGTGGAGAGGGCGCGAAACGAAACGTCCTTCAGATTGCCGATCGGGGTCGCGACGAGGTGCAGTCCTGGCTCGATTTTTTCGGCTTCGGCGCGCAGGCCAAAGGCGGTGTAGCTCGCAACAGGCGGAGAAAGGGCCTCGATGGTCATGCGCGTCGCCGATCTTCGTTCGTTTTAAGATATTAGATGTTCGTTTAAGAGGACAAGCGCCAACTGCGCGCCAGCCGCAATTCCTCCAAATGGACCGTCTATTGACTTTCGGCTAGGGACTCGGACCCTTAGCGCGCAATAGCCGCGCCATGGCGAGAGCCCTCGGCGTCGCAGGGGGTTTTCATGTCGACATTGTCTTCTCGCTCGCGCGCCGGCGCGTTCACGCGCGGGGCCGTGACGATGCGCGCTGCGCTCGTCGGGCTTGCGGCCACGCTCGCGGCCTGCAGTCCCACCAGCGGGCCCTGGGCGCCTGGCGCGCGCGATCTAAAGCTCAGCGGCGCGACCCAGACCGGTCCCGCAGAAAGCGAGACGATTGGAACAGGCGCGGTAAAAATCGCGCTGATCGTGCCGCTGACGGGCCCTTCAGGTCCGTCCTCCGTCGGCGCGTCGCTGCTCAACGCCGCAAAGCTCGCCTATGCCGACAGCGGCGCCAATGACGTGACCATCCTCGTCAAGGACGATCGTTCGACGCCGTCGGGCGCCGCCGCGGCGACTCAGTCCGCGATCAACGAGGGCGCCGAAGTCATTTTGGGTCCGGTGTTTGGCGCCGGCGTCAAGGAGGCCAGCCGCGTCGCGCGTTCCGCCAACAAGCCGATGATCGCCTTCTCGACGGACTCCTCGGCCGCGGGCCGCGGCAGCTATCTGCTGTCCTTCCCGGTCGAGGGCTATGTCGATCGGGGCGTCAGCTTCGCGTCGCAGCACGGCAAGAAATCGATCGCGGCGCTGGTGCCCGAAAACGACTATGGCACGCTGGCGATGGCGCAGTTCCAGCAAAGCGCCGCGACCTACGGCATTCGCGTGCCGGTCATCGAGCGTTACAAGCCCGGCGCGCCCGGCGATTCCGTGAAGCGTCTCGCCGCCGCGCGCGATCAGTTCGACGCGCTGTTCATTCCCGAGCAGGCCGAGCAGATGCAGGCGGTGTCGAAGGAACTCGTGGCGAATGGCATCGACTCAAAGAAGGTGCAGATTTTCGGCACGGGCCTGTGGAACGATGCGCGCACGCTGAGCCTGCCGGCGCTGCAGGGCGCCTGGTTCACGGCGCCGGAGAACGCCGGCTTCAACGCTTTCGCGCAACGCTACAAGGCGAAATACGGCTCCGACCCGGCGCGCGTCGCGACGCTCGCCTATGACGCGGTGTCGCTCGCCATCGCGCTGTCGCGTTCGCAAGGATCGCAACGCTATTCGGAAAGCGTGCTGACCAACCCTTCCGGCTTCAACGGCGCCGACGGCGTCTTCCGCTTCAAGCCGGACGGCGGCAATGAACGCGGATTGTCGGTGCTGGAGATCGGCGGCGGTTCGGCGAAGATCATCTCGCCCGCGCCGCGCAATTTCACTGGCAACGGCGCGTAGCGGTTCGTTTCGCTCATCCTTCGCCATGCGCCATTCCGGCGCTCTAAGTATGAGTAAGCTCAGTCGGCATTCATTGATTTCTAGTGGAGGATATCATGGCGACCAACCGCACGAACGTCTATTCGCCCTCCGAGTTCCTGGAACGCCAGAGCGGCGACGCCTGTATGCTGCCGCTGACCGTCGTCGGCGTCTCGAAGCCCGGCGCAGACAAGAACTCCATTCTGTTCGCGCTGGATGTCGCGCGAGACGTCTGGATCAACGTGCCCATCGCGCTTGTCGAAAACGTCGAAGTTTTGGGAGATGCGAAATGCGGCGCGGACAGCTATCCGCATGTCCGCCTGCGCATGAAGGATCCGAGTTCGCCCGAAGGTCAGGCCTTCGCCGCCTTCTTCAAGGGGATGGAGACCGCGCTTTTCGCGGTGATGCGCAAGGTGACGCCAATCTTGCAAGCGGCGGGAGAGGCGGGCCTGCGCGACGCCTGCCACGACTGCATACATGCGTGCACGCTGATCGTTCTTCCGCCGGACGATCCCTTCGCGCAGATCACCTGCATGCTGAATTGTAGCGCCTGCCCCTAACAACCCGAAAAAGTTGACAGACTTTTTCGATGAGAACCTGCTCCACCATTTTGATTTAGAGCGATTCCTTATCGATCACATGATTCCATGTGATCGGGAAGCGCTCTAGGCGGTCGCGCTTTCGCCTGCGATCTTGCCGAAATCGGCGACGCCCATCATCACGCGGCGCAGTTCGGCAAGCAGCCGCAACCGGTTCAAGCGCAGATCGGCGTTGTCGGCGTTGACCGTCACATCGTCGAAGAAGACGTCGACCGGCTCGCGAAGCTTTGACAGCGCGCGCATGGCGCCGGCGAAATCTTCTTTCGAAAGATGTTCGGCGGTCTCTTCGCGCGCGCGGGCGATCGCCGCGGCGAGCTTGTGCTCCTGCGGCTCGATGCGCAGGTTCGGCGCATGGCGATGCGCATAGGCGTCCGGCCCGTCCTTCTTCTCTTCGGCCTTCAGAATGTTGCTGGCGCGCTTATAGCCGGCGAGCAGGTTCCTGCCGTCGTCGGTTGAGAGGAATGTGTCGAGCGCCTCGACTTTGCGCGTGATCATGAGCAGGTCGTCCTGTGGCGGCGCTTCCCCTCCCCCTTGCGGGGAGGGGCTAGGGGTGGGGGTCTCCGTTTCCGGAACAGCCCCGAGCGCCGCATCTATCAGATCGTGTCGCGCCCCCTTGTCGCGCAAGTAGACCTTCAGGCGATCGATGAAAAATTCGAGGAGATCCGCTGCGACGTCATGCCCGGACTTGTTCCGGGCTTCCACGTCCTCACGTCGCGCGTGGATGGCCGGGACAAGCCCGGCCATGACGCCGTGGAGCTGCAACCGCAGCTCGTTCTCCAACACGATCCTGATCACGCCCAGCGCCGCGCGGCGCAGCGCATAGGGGTCCTTGCTGCCCGTCGGTTTCTCGTCGATCGCCCAGAAACCGATAAGCGTGTCGAGCTTGTCGGCGAGCGCGACGGCGATCGATGTCGGATCGGTCGGGATGCGATCGTTCGGCCCCTGCGGCTTGTAGTGCTCCTCGATCGCCGCTGCGACGCTTGGCTCTTCGCCTTGCGCGCTGGCGTAATAGCGGCCCATCAGCCCTTGCAGTTCAGGGAACTCGCCGACCATTTCGGAAACCAGATCGGCCTTGCACAACATCGCCGCGCGCTCGGCGAGAAAAGCGTCGGCGCCGACGACCGGCGCAAGCTCTTTCGCCAGCGCCGCGATCCGTTTGACGCGTTCGCCCTGCGTCCCGAGCTTTTCATGAAACACGATGGCGTCGAGCTTCGGCAGACGCTCTTCGAGCCTCAACTTGAGATCGGTCTCGTAGAAGAATTTTGCGTCCGACAGGCGCGCGGCGATGACCCGCTCATTGCCGGCGACGACCGTCGCGCCGCCGTCGGAGGCTTCGATATTCGAGACAAGGATGAAGCGGTTCGTGAGCGCGCTGTCCTCGCGCAACACGAAACATTTCTGGTTCACGCGGATCGTCGCCCGAATGACTTCCGGCGGAATGGAGAGGAAACTCCCGTCGAACGCACCCATGAGCGTCACCGGCCATTCGACGAGTCCCGCGACTTCTTCGAGAAGGCCGGCGTCTTCGACGAGCTCCAGCCCTTGCGCGAAGGCGAGATCCTTCGCGTCATGCAGAATGATGTCCCGCCGGCGCGCCGCATCGATGACGACCTTGGCGCGCTCCAGCGAGAGCGCATAATCTTCGAAGCGCTTCACGCGAATGGGCTGCGGCGCCAGGAAGCGATGGCCGTGGGTCACATTGCCCGACGCGATTCCGTCGACCTCGAAGCGGACGACATCAGGAGATTCAGTCTCCGGTCCGAAAGTCGCCACGATGGAATGGAGCGGCCGCACCCAGCGCAGTGAATCCCCGCGCTCGGACGCCGCGCCCCAGCGCATCGACTTCGGCCAGGGAAAGCTCTTGACGATCGCCGGCAGAATTTCAGCGAGAACGTCGATCGTCTCCGCGCCGGCGCGCTCGATGACGGCGAGATAAAACTCGGCGCCCTTCTTGTCCTTCGCGATCGTCGCCTGATCGAGCGAGGCGAGGCCGGCGCTCTTCAGGAAGCCGGCGATCGCCGCCTCCGGCGCGCCGACGCGCGGGCCTTTGCGCTCTTCGCGGATATCGGGCTGGCGCGACGGCAAGCCGACCACTTGCAGCGCGAGACGGCGCGGCGTCGCATAAGCGGCGGCGCCCTCATAGGTCAAGCCGCGCTCCACGAGCGCATTGGTGACGAGCCGCTTCAGATCGTCAGCCGCCTGCCGCTGCATGCGCGCCGGAATTTCTTCGGAGAAGAGTTCGAGAAGGAGATCGGACATCTGCGCAGTCTATTCCCCAGGGGAATCGGGTGAAGGATAGTTTTCCTCACCCTCATCCTCAGGAGCCGCCCGCAAGTCGGGTTTACCGGACTTGCGAATTTAATGACGATCTCGGGCAGGCCCGAGATCGAAGGCGGCCCCTCGAAGGACGAGGGTGAGGAAAAATACGCGAAAACGGGCTTCCTCGTCCTTCGAGACGCGTGCTGCGCACGCTCCTCAGGATGAGGAAGTCCTTGACCCGATTCCCCTGACTATTCCCCTCCCCCCCGCTTGCGGCGGGGAGGGGTT